>Ga0206119_100065_pt1 | contig 104180 bp, 113 predicted proteins | sample 3A50Ametagenome_FD_148608 | JGI IMG/M metagenome (GOLD analysis project Ga0206119, IMG submission 148608) | Enriched microbial communities from leaf-cutter ant dump, University of Wisconsin, Madison, United States - 3A50A | ecosystem: Environmental > Terrestrial > Nest > Insects nest > Nest...
CGCGCATAACGCTCGTCAACGTCCCAGAAACCGGCCTGTCCCCGCATCCTCCGCCTCCATGCAAATCAGCATGGCAATCGAATCAAATCCCGGCCGAAAACGCGAGGTAATTCGAGGTCTCCAGGTGCTCGGCGGGCTGACGCCGTATCTGGAGGTGGATGGCGCGACGAAGGCGGCCGAATTCTATCAAAAGGCGTTCGGCGCCGAGCAGGTTTTCGCGTATCCGCCGGACGAACAGGGCCGAACGATGCATATCCATCTGCATGTGAACGGCTCGACCTTGATGATCGGCGATCCTTTTCCCGAGCACGGCCACCCGCACCAGCCGGCGGCGGGCTATACGCTCCAGCTTCACTTGCAGGACAGCGAGATCGAACGCTGGTTCCAGCGCGCCGCCAATGCGGGCTGCGAAGTCACCACGCCGCTGCAGGTCATGTTCTGGGGCGACCGCTAGGGCGCGCTCAAGGACCCGTTCGGCGTTCACTGGGCCATGAACGCGCCGGTGAAGAAGGACTGAACCGGCGTCTCACCTGAAGATTCAGCCAAAGGCCGGCGGAGACGAAAGCCGGCCAATAGCCGCCGGGCGAAGCCCCAAGCCGACCCGGCGGCTCCCCTCTTCCAGCACAGGAGAAAACAATGTCCTATGTCGACGAATTCATCCTCGCCGTGCCGAAAGCCAAACTGGATGCGTACAAGGCGCTCGCCGAGATGGCCGGCGCCATCTGGATGGAGCATGGCGCGCTTTCCTATGTCGAATGCGTCGGCGACGACGTGCCTTACGGCGAACTCACGTCGTTCCCGCGCGCCGTGCAGGCCAGGGACGACGAGGTCGTCATCTTCGCATGGGTGACCTACGCCTCACGCCAAAGCCGCGACGCCGTGATGAAGAAGGTCATGGAAGACGAGCGCATGCCGAACGATCCGGCAGGGATACCGTTCGACGGCAAGCGCATGATCTTCGGCGGCTTTCAGGCGTTCGTGGAACTCTAGAGCAATTCCAGCAAAAGTGCGCAGCGGTTTTGCGGCCGGAATTGCGTAAAAACAAAAGGATAGAGCATTGAAGGCGATTCTGTTTTCGCCGGAAATGCTCTAGGAGCGCATCATCCCGGAAGCCGGCCGAAGCGAAGGCCGGCTGTCCAGTATCCAGCCGTCACGGGACGATTGTCCCTAAGCGGCAGCCTTGCCTACTTCAACCGCTCGATGAGCGGCCTGAGCTTGTCGCCGTAGCGCGTCCAGAGGTCGACAGATCCCTTATACATGGGCTGGCGCACCTGTGCGGCAGACGCCGTGCGTACGGGCCGGTCGGCTTCATGGAACGCCAGAACCCGGTCATCCCAGGGCAGGCCGAGATAGTTCATCAATGCCCGGCTCTGGCCTTCCTGATCCGCAACGAAATCCTCGTAGCGAACGTCGTGGACGACGCCCGGCAACACCTCGCGCCAATGCCGCATCATGTCGGCATAGAGGTTGTGGAAATCGGCCAGTTCGGCGAGGTCGTAGCCGTAAAGATGCGTTTCGCCCCGAAAATTCGACTTGAAGATCGACAGGCAGGTGGCCGCCGCGTTGCGGGCACAATGGACGATCTTCGCCTTCGGCAGCATCATGTGCAGGAAGCCGACGAACAGGAAATTTCCCGGCATCTTGTCGGTGACGTGCCGGTACCGGGGAAAGCGCTCGTTCAACATGTCGAGATAGTCGCGTCCGGCGTCGGCGAAGGCCTTTGCCGGCATGTCGGCGATGCCTTCCGGGAATCCGCCCTTCATGTTGAGCGGAAAGCCCTTGGCGACCGCCGTTCGCAGGATCGTCAGCTCGCCTGCGCCGAAGACCTGCGGATGGCTGGCGATGATCTGTTCCACCAGCGTGGTGCCGGAGCGCGGCATGCCGACGACGAAAATCGGCGTGTCGTCCTCGATATCGCTCGGCGCATGGCTGGCGAAGAAATCCTTGCCGAAAACAGCCTTCATCATCGCGAAATCGGCGCGCGTCTTTTCGCCGTCATAGGCGAAGCCGGCGCGGCGGATCGCATTGCCTTCGGCGAAATAGTCGAAGGCGCGCCCATAGTCCTTGAGATCGTCGAACGCCTTGCCGAGGCCGAAAGCGATCTGCATGCGCTGGTGGCTTCCTGCCTGGCTTCTGCCGTGCTGCTCGGCCATCGCGGCGAGTTCGCTGTCCGCCTCCTGCTGCCGCTTGACCTGCGACAGCAGGAGCCAGGCTTTTCCTGTCGCCGGGTTGGCCGCCAGCGCCGCGCGCGCCGCTTCGGCGGCGCCGGTCAGGTCGCCCTTTTCCAACAGGGCGACGCCCAGCGCAGTCAGCAGGTCGACGTCCTTGGGACGGATCGTCAGCGCTTCGCGCAGCACGACGATCGCGCCGTCGCTGTCGCCGGCCTCCTGAAGGGTTTCGGCCAGCCCCAGCCGGGCCGGCATATGAAACGGGTTGCGGCCGATCGTGTCGCGGTAGGCCTGTGCCGCCGCCTCGATCCGGCCGAGCTGGCGCTCGACGGAGGCGAGATTGTCGCGCGCCGCCAGATTGTCCGGCTTGGCCGCCACCGCCTTGCGGAACTGCTCCGCGGCCTGGCGCGGCTGGCCGAGATCGCGCAGCACCGCGCCGAAATTGTTCATGAAATCGGCATTGCCGGGCGATGCTTTCAGCGAGCGCTCCATCAGCGCGATGCCTTCGGCGCTGCGGCCGTCCTGGTGCATCAGCAGCCCGAGGAAATGCAATGCCGGCGCATGGTCGGCGCGGCGCGCCAGAACCTGCCGGTACAGTGCCTCGGCCTCCGGCTTGCGCCCGGACTGGTGTAGCTGCAGCGCCTGCCGCACGTGCTGGTCGAGCTCGGCCTGGATGCCGCCGGACGCGCCCTGCCCTCTTCTCGTTGCCCTGTTGATGGGAACCTGCCGTGTCGCTGGTTGAACCAGAGCGGTCTAGGCGATTGCCCCGGCCGGTTCAAGACGAAAGCTGGCCTGCCGGCGAGACCACGCGGGCAACCGATCGCGTCCGCTCGCGTTGCCCAAGCAAGCCTCTTTCACGGAGAACGGCATGCCGCACGACAGCAATCTTACCGCCTTTGCGCTCAACTGTTCGCTGAAACCCTCGACCGCCAGGGAAAAATCCTCGACAGACCGGTTGCTGGGTGATCTCGCCGCCGCGCTGAAGCGCCAAGGCGTGGACACGCCGGAAAATTCGGTGCGCGCCGCCGACAGGAACATCAAGCCCGGCGTCCTGTCGGATGAAGGTGAAGGCGACGAATGGCCTGCGCTGCGCCGGAAAATCCTCGCAGCCGACATCTTTCTGCTCGGCCTGCCGATCTGGATGGGGCAGCCGTCCAGCGTCGCCAAGCGGGTCATGGAGCGCATGGACGCCTTCCTGTCCGAAACCGACGACCGCCAGCGGATGCCTGCCGCCGGCAAGGTCGCGCTGGTGGCGATCGTCGGCAACGAGGACGGCGCCCATCACTGCCATGCCGAATGCTTTCAGGCCCTGAACGACGTCGGCTTCACCGTGCCGGCCAATGGCGGGGTCTACTGGGTGGGCGAGGCGATGGGCAGCGTCAATTATGTCGACCTGCCCGCGCCGCCAAAGGCGGTCGCCGGCATGATCGACATGGCGGCGTCGAACGCCGCCCATCTCGCGCGCATATTCAAGGCCGGGACCTATCCCGGCCTTGCAGGCGACTGATCCCTCAGCCCCGGCAGGGGCCGCGGCCGATCACGCGATAGTCGGAGGCGCGCGCCGTACAGGCGTTGGAGAAGGTGCGCAAACGACCGCGCTTGCTGCCGCACACGGGTGCATATTCCATGGTGCAGGCGCGCGGCGGCGGACGGCTGCCCACGTCATCGTGGCGGCGGCATTCGCCTCTGCCGACGATGCGGTATCCTGAACGCTCGGCCTCGCATCCGTTGGAGAAGGTCTTGCGGTCCCGGCCCCGGCTGGCGCAGACCGGCTCATATTCGCGCGTGCAGTACCGGTGCTCCGGTCGCGGCGGCGGACGGTAGCCCGGCCCTTCGTCCACCGCGACCGTACAGGCTGCGAGCATTCCCGAAAGCGCAAGGACCGCCGCCCCCTGCAGCGGTAGCATCACAGAAAGCCTCATATGTCTCCCTCCTAACAATGCAGCGCCGCAACGCCCGAGCCGATCCTCGCGTTTTCGGCCCCGGTTGCAAGGATTTTCGCCTTGTCAGGCCATATTCCAGCCCGGGGTCCTCGCTCCATTCGACGGGAACGGAACCGGATTTCCCCTGGGCCTACGCTTGCGATCCTGTGGCCGATGACCCCAATGGGGCGCAGGCGTATCGCGGGCCAAACGTGGGAAGCGCGTCTGCGCGACGTCGCCCGCGGCTGTTGTCTTGCAACGATCACATTTCCGTGCAATAGATTTTGTCGTTCGGGCATTTGCGACCCGGAGACTGGAACGTTTGCGCGACCCTTTCCCCGATAGTGTGAATCTCTGACGGCCCCGTTTTTCGGCGGGGGGTTTTGTCGTGCACGGCGCACGATCGCCGAAACAACCACCGGAACCTGCCTCCGATGCCAGGCGGCCAGGACCACCAGACTGAACGGGTGAAGGAGTTTCCCCAATGTCCCAGACCGGCACCGTAAAATTCTTCAACGCCACCAAAGGCTTTGGCTTCATCACGCCGGACGATGGCGCCAAGGACGTTTTCGTCCACATCTCGGCCATCGAGCGGTCGGGCATGCACACTTTGGTCGATGGCCAGAAAGTGTCCTTCGACGTCGAGCCGGACCGCATGGGCAAGGGTCCCAAGGCGGTCAACCTGCGCGCGGAATAAGCGAGCCGGCTCCGCCGGAAACCAGCGACCTACGGAAAGGCGCGACGGCATCGTCGCGCCTTTTTCGTTTGCCGGATTGGCAGTCGCGCGCGGCCGCGACGGCGCCTCGCAGCGGACGGGCAATGAAAAACGCAAAAAAGTTTCGCTTGCCGATGCGTTCAAAATAAACGACAAATTTTGTTTCCGGGCGCCTTGTGCCAGCCCGGGAGCAAGACGATGGGATCAGAGGAGCTTCCCATGCCGCAGACCGGCACCGTAAAATTCTTCAATCATGCCAAGGGCTTCGGCTTCATTACGCCGGACGACGGGGCAAAGGACGTGTTTGTCCATATCTCGGCTGTTCAGGCTTCGGGACTTCCGGGCCTGGAGGACGGCCAGAAGGTCTCATTCGACACCGAGCCCGACAAGCGCGGCAAGGGCCCGAAGGCAGTCAACCTGACCGTCGGTTGACGTGGATGGCGCCGCGGCGCGGCGCCAGACCGTTTGGCTGCTTCGACAGCCATTTCCAGTTGCGCATCCTGGCAGCCTGACGGTCGGCTGTCGTCGCATCGATGCGAGGAATGAAATCAAGCCGGTTAGCGCAGCCGTGTCCGTCAGGACGTCCCCCTGCTGCGGCGCATAGCTGAAATTTCGTTCAGCCTCCGTTCAGCCAACATCTCCTACTACTCTGTCGCAAAGTCGGGCGGCGTTCCCCTGGCCGGCCGGCAGAAGGAGATTACGATGAACAGATTTCTCAAGAGCGCCGTTTTGTCCGTCGCGGTCGGCGCGACCATGTTTGCGGCCTTGCCGGCGGCCAACGCGGGCGACCGGTACCGGTATCGCCACTACCACCACAGCCATCACGGTCACGGCGGCGCCGCCGTGGCGGGCATTGCCGGTCTTGCCGCAGGCGCCCTGATCGGAAGCGCCCTGTCGCGCCCGGCGCCGCCCCCGCCCTACTATGACGATTACGACGCGCCGCCGCGCTACGTGGTGCGCCGCGATGTCGTCGTGCGCCGCGCGCCCGCCTATTATGCCGGCGGCATAGAGCCCTGGACGCGCGACTGGTATGAATACTGCTCCGACCGCTACAGGAGCTTCAACGCCCGGACCGGAACCTTCACCGGCTATGACGGCGAGCGGCATTTCTGCGTCGCCAACTGAGTACGATCCGCAATGAACGAAAACGCCGCCCACGAGGCGGCGTTTTTCATTGCGGCAACCGATCCGCCCGCTGCACTGGGATGTCCGCCGGCGACTGACGGGATTCGTCAGGCCAGGAATGGGTTCGTCAGCCGCTCCTCGCCGAAACGCCCGCCCGGCCCATGCCCACACAGAAAGCCGATATCGTCGCCGAGCGGCAGCAGCTTCTCCTTGATCGACCTGATCAGCGCCTCATGGTCGCCGCCGGGCAGGTCGGTGCGGCCGATCGAGCCGTGGAACAGCACATCGCCGACATGCGCGAACCGGGCGTCGCGATTGTAGAAGACGACGTGCCCCGGCGCGTGACCCGGGCAATGCAGCACCTCGAAGAGGTGACCGGCGAAGGACACGGTTTCGCCCTCGGTCAGAAACCGGTCCGGAACGCAGTTGCGCACCGCGCCGGTCAGTCCGAAGCGCTGGGCCTGTGTTTCCAGGTTGTCCAGCAGCGAGCGATCGGCCTCATGCGGACCGATGATGTCGACGCCGAGCGCTTCTTTCAGGTCCATCGCGCCGCCGGCATGGTCGATGTGGCCGTGGGTGATCCAGATCGCCTGCGCCCTGATGTCGTTCTCCTTCAGGGCAGCCAGGATCCGGTCGACGTCGCCGCCCGGGTCGACGACGACACCAACCTTGTCGTCCGTATCGAACAGGATCGTGCAGTTCTGCTGGAACGGCGTGACGGGAACGATGCCGGCATTGAGTTGACCCATGAGTGACCTTTCCCGGAAACAGGACCGATGTAGGCGCGTGATATGGCGGCGTCCACTCTCCTGCCCGCACGGCAACAAAAAAGGGCGGCCGCCGCCGCCCTTTAGCGAGGCAAAATCCAGACTTATTTCTTCATCGAGCCCATCACGGCGCCGACGATGGCCGTGAGGATCGCGCCGCCGCCGACGCCGCCGACGATGTTCTGGATGTTGAGCGAGGAACCGAGGCTTCCCGCGGCCTGCGCTACCGCGGCCGGATCGATCGATCCGCCCATGAGGCTGTTGAGGATCGCGCCGCCCGCCACGCCGCCGATCGCGCCGCTGAGGATCTTCGGCAGTTGGCTCATCGCCGCCTGCTTGACTGCCGCACCGACGGCCTGGCCGCCGATGATGCCGGTAACGATCTGAACAATGATGGGAAGAAGTGTTTCCATAATCGTAGTCCCTCCATAGCCGCCGCTTTCCTGACGACGGCGACATGAGACGACGAATCCTGAAAAAGTCAAATTCGGAAATGCTGATATATGAAGCGTGACCGCTCGAGTCGTCCGCCAGCCGCCAAAGCTTGAGGGTTTTCCGTAGATTCTGCCTGCTCCGCCCCAATGGCGCGGTTGGCTCTGCAGCCGCCGGACAGGCGCTCGTCAGCGCTTCGGCGATCCCGCCAGCCCCGAATCGGCAGACTACGATCCCGAAGATCGGCGTGGTTTCCCGCGGCCGCGCCGTCCAGGACACCCTTGGCCAGCAACCTGAGACAAGCCGAAAACCGGCATCGACTTGCCTTTTCGCTCGCAATCGGTCCTAAAGCGTGGGCAGATTTACCATCGCTCGCTCGCAGGAGACCCATGCCGGATCGCAGCCTTTCCGACGCGGAGCCAATCAGGACGGCGGTCGCCGACGACGAGGGAATCGATTTCACCCTCATCGAACTCTTCTTCTTCGCCTATCGCGATTTCACCTCCGATCCCGACGAGATTCTCGAGGATTACGGCTTCGGGCGGGCGCACCACCGCGTGCTCCATTTCGTCAATCGGCGCCCGGGCCTGACGGTCGCCGAGCTGCTGGACGTGCTGAAGATCACCAAGCAATCGCTGGCGCGCGTGCTCAAGCAACTCATCGAGACCGACCATATCGTGCAGGTCCAGGGGCCACGCGACCGCCGCCAGCGCGAGCTTTACCCCACGGCGCGCGGCCGCAAACTCGCGCTGGCGCTGGCAAGGCCACAGTCACGCCGCATCCATGAGGCATTGCAGGGTTCCGGTGCCGCCGATCGGGCCGCGATCGAACGTTTCCTGAAAGCGATGGTCAATCCGGAACGAAGAGCGCAGATTGACATCCTGCCGAAGAACTCCGCCTGAGGAAAAGCCATGGAAAGCACGGAGAACCTTGAGCGCACGACCGCACCGGACGACGATGCGCCGCATCTGCTGGTGGTCGACGACGACACGCGCATCCGCAACCTGCTCAAGCAATACCTGACCGAGAACGGCTTCCGCGTCACCGTCGCCGGCAACGCCGACGAGGCCCGCCGCAAGCTGGTCGGGCTCGATTTCGACCTGCTGGTTCTGGACATCATGATGCCGGGCGAAACCGGAGTCGAGCTGACCAAGGCGCTGCGCGCCACCAAGGACGTGCCGATCCTCATGCTGACGGCCCTTTCGGAGACCGACAACAGGATCACCGGACTGGAAGCGGGGGCCGACGACTACCTTCCCAAGCCGTTCGATCCGCGCGAACTGATCCTGCGCATCAACAACATCCTCAGGCGCGGCGGCCCCACCCCGACCCCGAAGGTCGAGCAGCTCGTCTTCGGCCCCTACACCTTCCAGATCGCCAAGCGGGAGCTGAAGCGCGGCGGCGAGTCGCTGAAGCTGACCGACCGCGAGCAGGAGATCCTGGCGATCTTCGCCGCCCGCGCCGGCGAGACCATTCCGCGCCATGAACTGGTCGGCGACGATTCGGAGGTCGGCGAGCGCACGATCGACGTGCAGATCAACCGGCTGCGCCGCAAGATCGAGCGCGACCCGTCCAACCCCGTCTGGCTGCAGACGGTGCGCGGCATCGGCTATCGGCTGAGCGTCGAATAGGCGTGTTCCCGGCAAGCCTTCCTTGCGGGACCATGCCGCCAAACGAGCATTTGCAGCAGGATGCCTGATGCAAATGGAGTGCATCCTGCGCTAGAGCAATTCCAGCAAAAGCGCGCAGCGGTTTTGCGTCCGGGATTGCGTAAAAACAAAGAGATAGAGCATTGAAGGCGATTCTGTTTTCGCCGGAAATGCTCTAGAATGGACCGCCGCCGGGCTCGACCGGCACGCCCGCGCGGGCCGATGGAAGACATGGCGACCACCGAGCTTCAGCAACAGCACAGAGATCGTCCACCCGAGCCGACGGTGACCGGCCGTTTCGGCCCGCTCGCCGATGCGCTGCACGATCGATGGCGCCGCTTCTGGCGTCGCGTTTCGCGCCACATGCCGAAGCGGCTCTATGCCCGCTCCCTCATAATCGTCATCGCGCCGATGATCCTGCTGCAATCGGTCGTCGCCTTCATCTTCCTCGAACGCCATTGGCAGACGGTCACGCAGCGGCTCTCGCAAGCCGTGGTGCGCGACATCGCCGCCGTCATCGACCTGATGGAGACCTATCCGCACGATGCGGACTACGCCAATATCATCCGCGTCGCCCAGGACAGGCTGCAGCTGAAGGTGGATATCCTTCCGCCCGATCCGCTGCCCCCGCCCGGACCGAAGCCGTTCTTCTCGCTGCTCGACGAAACGCTGTCGTCGGAGATCACGCGCCAGATCAACCGGCCGTTCTGGATCGATACGGTGGGCAATTCCAACATCATCGAGGTGCGCGTCCAGCTCGAGGACAAGGTGCTGAGGGTGTTCGTGCGTCGCAGCCAGGCCTACGCCTCGAACACCTATATCTTCCTCATCTGGATGATCGGCACCTCCGTGGTGCTGCTGTTGATCGCCGTTCCCTTCCTGCGCAACCAGATACGCCCGATCCTCACGCTCGCCGAAGCCGCCGAGAGCTTCGGCAAGGGCCGGCCGATGCCGGATTTCCGTCCGCGCGGCGCCGAGGAGGTCCGCCGCGCCGGCATCGCCTTCGTCCAGATGCGCGAGCGCATCGAGCGTCAGATCGAACAGCGCACGGCCATGCTGACCGGCGTCAGCCACGATCTCAGGACGATCCTCACCCGCTTCAAGCTGCAACTCGCCCTGACCGGTTCCAAGGCCGGCGCGGAAGCGCTGAACCAGGATATCGAGGACATGCAGTCGATGCTGGAAGGCTATCTCGCCTTCGCGCGCGGCCAGACCGCCGAGGACGCCGGCCGCATGGACCTGGAGGCGTGCTTCGCCAAGCTCTCGGAGGAGGCGCGGCTGCGCAAGCGCAAGCTGACCACGAAGATCGTCGGCAATCGCGAGGTCATGGTGCGCCCGACCGCTTTCGCCCGTCTCATCTCCAACATCGTGTCCAACGCCTTCCGCTATGCCAAAACGGTGGAGATTACCGCCGATCACGGCGGCGGCATGCTGACGGTGACGATAGACGACGACGGCCCCGGCATTCCGCCTGAAAAGCGCGAGCATGTCTTCAAGCCGTTCGTGCGGCTGGACGAGGCCCGCAATCTCGACGCCAGCGGCACCGGGCTCGGCCTGTCGATCGCCCGCGACATCGCGCGCGGGCACGGCGGCGACATCACGCTGGCGGAAAGCCCGCTCGGCGGGCTGAGGGCCGTCATCAGGGTACCGGCCTGACGGAAGCGACCGGCGCGGCCGCTCAGGAAGATGATCTGTCTCTCAGAACAGGCGACCGCCGTCGGGCACCTTCTGCTCGATGGCGCCGAGCACCACGGCCCCTTCCTCGTCGGGGAAGCCGAGCGTCAGCACTTCCGACATGAACGGCCCGATCTGCCGCGGCGGGAAGTTGACCACCGCGAAGACCTGGCGGCCGATCAGCGTCTCGGGCGAATAATGCTTCGTGATCTGTGCCGAGGATTTCTTCACGCCGATCCCGGGACCGAAATCGATCCTGAGCTTGAACGCCGGCTTGCGCGCCTCGGGAAAAGGCTCGACGGCGACGATCGTGCCGGCGCGAATGTCCACTTTGTCGAAATCGGCGAAGCTGATTTCGGGCTTGCGACCGCTGTCCATCGACATGACCTGCCGGCGCTCAGGCGTTGCCCTGGGTCTCGAACAGGACGCTCGACAGCGCGTCCCGCGCCGAGGTTCCCGACCAGACCACGAACTGGAACGCCTGGAAGTAGCACTCGCAGGCTTCCAACGCCGAGGACAGCAGCACCTCGACCTGCTGGCTCGACGGCTCGACCCCGCCGGCGAGCAGCAGCGACTGGCGGAACATGATGGCGCCTTCCTGCTCCCACAGGTCGAAATGGCCGAACAGCATCTGCTCGTTGATCAGCGACAAAAGCCACATCACTTCCAGGGCACGCGATTCCGGCACCTTGATATCGAAGGCGCAGGCCAGGTGCAGGGCTTCGAAATCCTCCATCCAGGAGAAGGAGACATGGTAGTCGGTCCAGGTTCCGGCAACGGAGATCGAGATTTCGTCGTCGCCGGCACGCTCGAACGACCAGTCGTTGTTGTGCGCCACCTGCTCGATCACATCCACCGGATGGATTTCCCGCGAAATCTCGAGTTCGAGAAGTTCCATGAAATGCTTCCTGTCGTTCGGGGAGCGCCACCACGCGCTCCGTGGGAAGGCACGCACGACGAACTGATTTCGACGAACACGTTTCCTAAAACCGGAACGGCATGGACTGCTCGACGCACGACCCATGACCTGACCTCACCGCCCGGCGCATGACCATCACTCGAATCATGCAGCAAATTCAGTCTATTGATCGGGAGTCGCGTGACCAGCCCAATTTTTTGCATGGGCTCATTCGCATGTGGAAAGCGCTCGCGCGCCGAACCACGCGAACCCGGTAAGCGATTCACGCCAAAGCGATTTTCCAGAATCAGGCTTTGTGGAAAAGTTTAACGGCTTATGTCTTCGCGCGGGGCTTGGCGGACGTGCTTTTCGTCGTCTCGCTTTTCCCCGAAGCCGTTCCGGCGAGCTTCGCCTCCAGCGCCTCGATGCGCGCGGCGAGCTTCGCATTCTCCTCGCGCGCCTTCGCGGCCATGTCGCGCGCGGCCTCGAATTCCTCGCGCTGGACGACGTCCATGGAGTTCAGGACCCGCTCGGCCTGCGCCCTGAAGGCGGTTTCCACCTCGCGGCGCATGCCCTGCGCGGCGCCTGCGGCATCCGTCATCAGCTTGGCGAACTCATCCAGAATGCGGTTCGGTCCGGTCGACATGGCAAAATCCTCGCTGCCTGAAATGACCTAGTGTCCAAGGCGATCGAATGCAAGGGACCGCGAGAACCGACGCGTCCCGGCGCATACGTTCTTGTCCAGCCGGCCAATAACTATTATTGTTCGTGCCAGACCGACATGGAGATCGACAATGGCCATCAGCGCGGAACTCGGAGACCACCTGGAGCGCGTCGTGAGCGAACTCGTCGGCAATGGCCGCTACAACTCCAAGAGCGAGGTGTTGCGCGAAGGCGTGCGTCTCGTCCAGGAACGCGAAAAGCGATTGGCGGCACTGGATGCCGAACTGGCGAAAGGACTGGCGGACCTCGAGGCCGGACGGGTCGTGCCCGCGCAGGAAGTGTTCGACAGGCTGGAAGCCAAGTATCTGGACCAGGCGCGATCAAAGAAGACAGCATGAAGCTTGTCTTCTCCACGGCAGCCGAAGCCGATCTGGAAGCGATCGGTGACTACATCGCTCTGGAGAATCCGCTTCGGGCTGTCAGCTACATTCGCGAAATACGAGGAAAATGCATGGAGTTGCGGGAAATGCCCGAGGCGTTTCCGCCTGTCCCACATCATGAAGCAACCGGCATCCGCCGCCGCGTTCATGGCAACTATCTGATTTTCTACCGGATTCACGAACAGGCTGTCGAAATCATCCGCGTGCTTCACGGGTCGATGGATTATCGACATCTGATAGTCTCCGACGAGGAATAGACGAGGCAGTTGCCTCGCCTTGACCCGGTCAAAACCCTGCCGCATGGTCCGCGCCGAACGCGGCGCGCCCCGCGCCAGCGCATGAGGTCTCTCCTTGCAGATTGCCGAAATCCCCTTTCCCAACATCGATCCGGTACTCGTCACCATCGGCCCGCTGGCCATCCACTGGTACGGCATCGGCTATATCGTCGGCATCCTGTTCGGCTGGTGGTACGCCAAGCGGCTGGTGACCAGCCCGAAGCTGTGGCCGGCAGGCGTCTTGCCGATGAAGCCGGAAGACATCGACGACTTCGTCGTCTGGGCCGCGATCGGCGTCGTGCTCGGCGGCCGCACCGGCTATGTCCTGTTCTACGACCTGCCGCGCTACATCGCCAATCCGCTGGACATATTCGCCGTCTGGCAGGGTGGCATGTCGTTCCACGGCGGCCTACTCGGCGTCATCCTCGCCATGATCCTGTTTTCTCGCTCGCGCGGCATTCGCGTCTGGACGCTGTTCGACGTGGTCGCAGCCGGCGTCCCGGTGGGCCTCGGCGTGGTGAGGCTCGCCAACTTCATCAACTCGGAACTGTGGGGACGGGTGACCGACGTGCCCTGGGCGATCGAGTTTCCCAATGGCGGGCCCTTCCCGCGCCATCCTTCGCAGCTTTACGAGGCGCTGCTCGAAGGGCTGGCGCTCTTCTGCCTGCTGCGCTTTCTCACCCACTCGCGCCTGAAGCTGGCTTTGCCTGGCTTCGTTTCGGGCGCCTTCATCGCCGGCTATGGCTGCGCGCGCATCTTCGTGGAATTCTTCCGCGAGCCCGACCGGCAGTTGGGCTATCTGCTCGGCACCAACTGGCTGACAATGGGCATGATATTGTCGACGCCGATGGTGCTGCTCGGCATCTGGGCGATGGCGACGGCGCGGATGACGCCGCAGCCGGCCGAAAACCGGACCGCATGAGCCTGCCCGACAACATGACTCTGAAAGAACGGATCGCCGGCCTGATCGCCGCGACCGGTCCTATCCCGGTCAGCGAATATATGGCGACATGCCTGTTCGATCCGATGGACGGCTATTACACGACGCGCGAGCCTTTCGGCACCGAAGGCGATTTCACGACGGCTCCCGAGATCAGCCAGATGTTCGGCGAGTTGATCGCCGTATGGCTCTACCGGGTCTGGCAGAGCCTGGGAAAGCCGATGCCGCTGACGCTGGCCGAGATCGGGCCGGGACGCGGCACGCTGATGAAGGACATGCTGCGGACGCTCGACCGCATCGACCCGGCGTTCCTGACGGCTGCGGATGTCGCCATGATCGAGACGAGCCCGCGCCTCGCGGAAGTCCAGAACACCACCCTGGCGAGCGCCGGCAAGGCCGTCTCATGGCACCGGACGATCGAGACGCTGCCGCGCCAACCCCTGCTGATCGTCGGCAACGAACTGTTCGATGCCATCCCCGTGCGCCAGTTCGTCAAGCAAAGGGCCGGCTGGCGCGAGCGCATGGTCGGGCTGGACGAGGACGGACGCCTTTCCTTCTTCGCCGGCGCCGCCTCGCTCGATCGCGACCTGCTTCCGGATGACGCCGAGGACGCTCCGGAAGGAATCGTCCTGGAAATCGCACCGGCGCGCTCCGCCCTGATGCAGGCGATCGCCGAGCGCATTGCCGCCGATGGTGGCGCGGGACTTTTCATCGACTACGGACATCTTGTCCCTGGATTTGGCGACACGCTGCAGGCCGTGCGCGCCCATGCCTATGAGAACGTGCTTGCCAGCCCCGGCGAAGCCGATCTGACCACGCATGTGGATTTCGCCGTTCTGGCCTCCGTCGCGCGCGCGCAAGGCCTTGAAACCGGAGCGTCTTCCCAGGGTGAGTTCCTGCTGGAACTCGGCCTGCTCGAACGCGCCGGGCGGCTCGGGGCAGGAAAACCGCAGGAGGAACAGGCGGCAATCTCGGCGGCGGTGGAACGGCTGGCCGGTCCCGATGCGATGGGCGACCTGTTCAAGGTGCTGGGCGTCGCGCCCGCGGGAACCGAACTGCCGGCGCTGCGGCCGATGCCTGAGGCGCCGCGCGCCGCCCGGTGACCGTCTTCCGTCGAGCCGCCGTGAGGCAACACGTCCTATGGCAGCCGCGATTGACTTGCCTGAACCCCTGCCCCACCATCAACGCATCGCAAATCAGATCGTCGAAAAAGCATGACTATTGACCCGAGACCGGAACCGCTCCGGTCGCCTCTTCTTGATCGTGCCGGTGAAACCGGCATCCGGCACGGCTTCTTCACCCGCCGGGGGGGCGTCTCCGCCGGTATCTACGACAATCTCAACACCGGACCCGGCTCCGACGACGATCAGGACAAGGTCCGCGAGAACCGCCGCCGGGTCGCGGATTGGATGGGCGTCGCGCCGGACCGCCTGCTTGCCTGCCATCAGATCCACTCGCCCGACGTGATCGTGGCGAGAGAACCGTTTTCCGGGCCGCGTCCGCGCGCCGACGCGCTGGTCACGGACCGGCCGGGCATCGCCGTCTGCGCCTCGACCGCGGACTGCGGACCGGTCCTGTTCGCCGATCCGCAGGCGCGGGTCCTCGGCGCCGCCCATGCCGGCTGGCGTGGCGCCTTCGCTGGCGTTCTGGAGAATACGATCGCAGCCATGGAAGGCCTGGGCGCGTCGAGGGAGAATATCGTGGCGGCGCTCGGCCCGTCCATCGGCCCGAAAAACTACGAGGTCGGGCCGGAATTCGTCGATCGCTTCATCGAGGCCGATGCCGCGAACGATGCCTATTTCGCATCTTCGAAGAACGCCGGTCACGCCATGTTCGACCTGAACCGCTATACGGTCGACCGGCTGCGTAAGGCCGGCGTCAATGCCGAGGGCCTTGACCGATGCACCTATGACGAGGAAGACCTCTTCTTCTCGTATCGCCGCGGAACCCATCGCGGCGAGCCCGATTATGGCCGGCAGATTTCGGCGATCGTACTGGAGGAGATCTGATGGCGCTGCACTTCGAACAGTCCGAATTCGACGCCCGCCGCGACAGGCTGATGATCGAGATGGCGGAGAAGAAACTCGACGCGCTTTTGCTGTTCGCGCAGGAAAGCATGTACTGGCTGACCGGCTACGACACGTTCGGCTTCTGCTTCTTCCAGTGTCTCGTGGTGAAAGCCGACGGCTCGATGGTGCTGCTGACCCGCTCGGCGGACCTGCGCCAGGCGCGCCATACCTCGACGTTGGAAAACATCGTCGTGTGGACCGATCGCGCCGATGCCAATCCGGCCATAGACCTGCGCAACCTTCTCAACGATCTCGACCTGCTCGGCGCGCGCATCGGCGTGGAGTATGACACCCACGGGCTGACCGCTTACAATGGCCGGCGGGTCGACGAGCAGTTGCAGACTTTCGGCCAGATCGCCGACGCGTCCGGCATCGTCGGGCGGCTGCGCCTTTTCAAGAGCCCGGCCGAAATCGCCAAGGCGGAGAAGGCGGCGGCTCTCTCCGACGAGGCGCTGGACGCCGCTCTGCCGCTCATCAAACAGGGCGGCGACGAGGGCGCGATCCTTGCCGCCATGCAGGGCGCCGTCTTCGCCGGCGGCGGCGACTATCCGGCCAACGAGTTCATCATCGGCTCCGACGCGGACGCGCTGCTTTGCCGCTATCACGCGGGCCGCCGCAAGCTCAACAAGAACGATCAATTGACGCTGGAATGGGCCGGCGTCTTCCATCATTACCATGCGCCCATGATGCGCACCGTGCTCACCGGCAAGGTCTCGAAACGCCACCAGGAACTGTTCGACGCCTCGCGCGACGCGCTGATCGCGGTGGAAAAGGCGATGACGCCCGGCAACACGTTCGGCGACGTGTTCGACGCCCACGCCCGCACCATGGAGGTGCATGGCCTCACCCGCCACCGTCTCAACGCCTGCGGCTACTCCGTCGGCGCCCGCTTCACCCCGTCCTGGATGGACATGCCGATGTTCTATCAGGGCAATCCCGAGCCCATCGCGCCCAATATGACGCTGTTCGCGCATATGATCATCATGGATTCCGAGACCGAGACCGCGATGACGCTCGGCCGCACCTATCTGACCACCGAATCGGCGCCCAGGCCGCTCTCGCGTCATGATCTCGACTTGATCGTGCAGTGATCTCGCCATGTCACAAAGGCAGGGCTTCTCCCCCTGCACGATTGGGCGGCAGGGAGCTATCCGGCCGATGAAGCGCTGGTTCTCGACGTGTATCTTGCTTCTCGGGGCGTCGACGCTCGCCGCCTGCAACAGCGCCGGAGACGTCCTTCAGCCCACCGCCGACAGGCAGGCCGCGGGCACGGCGCTGCCCGCCCCGACAACACTGCAAACCCCATCGTCGCCCGCAACACAGTCCGCTGCCGGCACGACGACGGCACCGCCTGCGCCCGGCCAGTCCAAGCAGATACAACAGGCGCAGGCCTCCCAGTTGCAGCATGCCGGCGTTCCCACGATCGGCAGGATGCGGCTCCGGATCGCCCCGCTCGTCGGCACGTCCGTGGAAGCCGCCGGACCGCTGACGGAACGCCTGAACGCGCAGGCGCGCCAGCGCGGCATCACGCTTGCCGGCAGCGCCGACGCCTCGGCGACCAATGTGCTGAAAGGCTATTTCTCCGTGCTGACCGAAGGCAAGAGCACAACGGTCGTCTATGTCTGGGACCTTTACGACATGTCCGGCAACCGGCTGCACCGCATCAACGGCCAGCAGAGCGCGCCCTCGATCGCAGGCAAGCAAGGCTGGGCTGCGGTTCCCGTAGCCACCATGCAGGCGGTGGCCGACGCCACGATGGACCAGTTGGCAGGCTGGCTCTCCGGCAAGAGCGGCTGAACGTCTCCAGGACGGCGACCAAGGCCGGGGATTTCCCGACATCAATGCTTGCAATAGCGGCGCGGAGCGCTAAAAGCCCGGTAGTACTCCCTCCATCGAGACCGGTGCATGAAACTCTTCGCGGGCAATTCCAACAGGGTGCTGGCCGAAGCGGTCGCCCGCTATCTCAACATCCCCCTCGGAAAAGCCAGCGTCAGGCGCTTCGCCGACCAGGAAATTTTCGTCGAGATCCAGGAAAACGTGCGCGGCGAGGATGTCTTCATCCTCCAGTCCACGTCTTTCCCGACCAATGATCACCTGATGGAAATGCTCATCATGATGGACGCCTTCATGCGCTCGTCGGCGCGGCGCATCACGGCGGTGATCCCCTATTTCGGCTATGCCAGGCAGGATCGCCGGGCATCGGGCCGCACGCCGATCTCGGCCAAGCTGGTCGCCAACATGATCACCCGCGCCGGCGCCAACCGCGTGTTGACGCTGGACCTCCATGCCGGCCAGATCCAGGGCTTCTTCGACATCCCGACCGACAATCTGTTCTCCGTGCCGGTGATGGCCCGCGACGTGAAGGCGAAATACAAGCAGATCGGCAACGTCATGGTGGTGTCGCCGGACACCGGCGGCGTGGTGCGCGCCCGCGCGCTGGCCAAGCGCATCGACGGGCAGCTCGCCATCGTCGACAAGCGCCGCGAACGGCCCGGCGAATCGGAAGTGATGAACGTCATCGGCGATGTGCGCGGCAAGGACTGCCTGCTGTTCGACGACATCGTCGATTCCGGCGGAACGCTGTGCAATGCCGCCGATGCGCTGCTGGACAAGGGCGCCTCCAGCGTCACCGCCTACATCACCCACGGCGTCCTGTCGGGCGGCGCCATCGCCCGCATCACCGGCTCGAAGCTGCAGGAACTCGTCATCACCGATTCCATCCAGCCGACGCAGGCGGTGCTCGACGCCCCCAACATCCGCGTCGTTTCGATCGGCGACCTGATCGGCGAGGCGATCTCCCGCACGGCGACGGAAGAATCCGTGTCGAGCCTGTTCGACTGATCCGACAGGCCGGCCTGCGCTCAGGCAACCCCTCCCTTGCTCTTCAGATAATCCCGCGGCGCCTTGCCCAGCATACGCTTGAACATGGTGGTGAAGGCCGGCACGCTGTCATAGCCGAGGTCGAGCGCCACCTGTGTCACCGGCTCGCCGTCGGCCAGGCGGGGAAGCGCCGCGAACAGCAGCGCCTGCTGGCGCCAGGTCGACAGCGAAAGTCCCGTCTGGCGATGGAAGACGCGCGTGAAGGTGCGCCGGCTCATGCCGACCGCATCGGCCCATTCGTCGATCGTGGCGCGCGACGACGGCGCCGCGACGAAGCGGCGGCATAGCGCGGCGAGGCGCGGCTCGGCCGGAAACGGCAGGCCGAGCGGCCGCTCGGGCATGGTCGGGATCTCGTGCAGCAGCAGCGTCAGCAGCAGGTCGCCGCGGATCGAGAGCCGCACCTCGTCCGGCAGGCTGACGGCCTCGACGATCAGGCTGCGCATCAACTGGCTGACACCGACCACGCGTAGCCGCTCCGGCAGGCCTTCGATCGCATCCGGCGCGACATAGACCGAGCGCATCGACACGTTGCCGAGCATGTCGACCTCATGCTCGATGCCGGCCGGAATCCACATGGCATGGTCGGGCGGCACGATCCAGCGCCCGTAGCGCGTGCGCACCAGCACGACGCCGGTCAGCGCATGCAGCAACTGGCTGCGGCTGTGACGGTGCTCGGGCACCGTATGGCCGTCGGGATATTCCGAAGGCAGCGCCACGATCGCGCCGTTCGCACGTTCCAGCCACTCCAGCCGCTCGCGATGCCTGCGGGCAAGCTCGTCGACTGGACCATCAAGATCAGGGGCTGTGGCTGGCATGGATGGCCCACTTGCGAAGATAATGGACCAAACCACGAAAGAAGTCTGTCTGCAACAGGTCTATAAGCGCCCCGCGGTTCTGCCGCCTATAGCCTATGGAGCCTTCTCCGTGACCGATACGACTGCAAATTCCCAGACCGGCCCTTCGTCTGTTTCTTCTTCCGCACAGGCCACCGCTTTTGCGGTCATTCTCGCAGTGAGCTTCTGTCACTGCATCAACGACATCATGCAGTCGCTTCTCGCCGCCATCTATCCGCTATTGAAGGACAATTACGGCCTGGATTTCTGGCAGATCGGCCTCCTGACCTTCACCTTCCAGGTGACCGCGTCGCTGCTGCAGCCGGTGATCGGCATGGTGACCGACAGGAAGCCCATGCCCTATTCGCTGCCGTGGGGCATGGCATCCTCGCTGATCGGCCTCATCGTGCTGGCCTATGCCGGCCACTATTCGCTGCTGCTTGCGGGAGCGTCGCTGATCGGCATCGGCTCGGCGATCTTCCATCCCGAATCCTCGCGCATCGCCCGCTTCGCCTCCGGCGGCCGTTTCGGCCTCGCCCAGTCGCTGTTCCAGGTCGGCGGCAATTTCGGCCAGTCGATGGGGCCGCTGCTCGCCGCCTTCATCGTCGTGCCTTTCGGCCAGACCAGCATCGCCTGGTTCTCGGTCGGCTCGCTGATCGGCATCTTCGTGCTGTGGCGCGTCGGCGGCTGGTACACCCGCTACCGCGCCTCGATGGCGAGCCGCAAGGCAGCACCCTTCGTCTCGCCTTTCGCGAAAAGGAAGGTGATGTGGTCGCTCGTGGTGCTGACGCTGCTGGTGTTCTCCAAGAACGCCTACATCGCCTCGATCTCCAGCTACTATACCTTCTACGCCATCCATAAGTTCGGCGTGTCGGTGCAGATGTCGCAGGTCATGCTGTTCCTGTTCCTCGGCGCCTCCGCGCTCGGCATCCTGCTCGGCGGCCCGTTCGGCGACCGCTACGGGCAGAAGGCGATGATCTGGTTCTCGATCGTCGGCGTGCTGCCCTTCACGCTGGCCCTGCCCTACGCGAACCTCGAATGGACGCTGGTGCTGACCGTGCTGATCGGTCTGATCCTGTCGTCGGCCTTCTCCAACATCGTCGTCTTCGCTCAGGAACTCGTTCCCGGCCGCGTCGGCATGATCGCCGGCATCTTCTTCGGCTTTGCCTTCGGCATGGGCGGCATAGCGGCGGCGGTCCTCGGCGTCGTCGCCGACGCCAAGGGCATCGACTATGTCTACAAGGTCTGCGCGTTCCTGCCCTTCGTCGGCCTGCTCACCATCTTCCTGCCGAACATGAAGGAGGCGAAGAAAGCAGACGCCTGATCGAAAAGATCGCGCGGCGGATTCCGGGCCGACGCCTTTCAGGCCATATCTTGCGCGCGTGGCCGGCTTCCGTTATAGAGCCGCCACCCGCGTAGACACCCTTGGAGGCAACGCGGACGAGAGCCGGCGGCTCGCGTGACCCCGAAATGGACATCCGTCTTTGCAAGGTCATCGCAGGCATGGCGGCTTTCTACATTTTCGGCCCTGCCCTGCGGCATCCGGAAATGCTCCAGTAAAACGCGAAAGGAAATGCCATGAGCGCTCCATACGAGCTCAAGGCCGAAGCGCGCGAACAGGTCGGTAAGGGGTCCGCCCGTGCAGTTCGCCGCGAAGGTAAAGTGCCAGCAGTCATCTACGGCGACAAGCAGCCTCCCCTGGCGATCGCCCTGTCCTACAAGGACATCTTCTACAAGATTCACGGCGGCGGTTTCCTGACCACCGTGGCGACGATCGACGTCGACGGCAAGAAGATCCAGGTCCTGCCGAAGGATTTCCAGCTCGACCCGGTCAAGGATTTCCCGATCCACGTCGACTTCCTGCGCGTGGGCAGGAACACCGAGGTCAACGTCAACGTTCCGGTCCACTTCATCAATGAAGAGAAGTCGCCCGGCATCAAGCGCGGCGGCGTCCTCAATGTCGTGCGCCACGAGGTGGAATTCCACTGCCCGGCCAACGCCATTCCGGAATTCATCACCGTCGACCTGTCCGGCGCCGAGATCGGCGATTCGATCCATATCTCGGCCGTGCAGCTTCCCGCTGGCGTGAAGCCGGTCATTTCCGACCGCGACTTCACCATCGCCACCGTCGCCGGCTCGTCCGCGATGAAGTCGGACGCCAGCGAGGCCGAAGAGACGACAGCCGTCGCCGACGAAGCGGAAGAGACCGAGGAGTAATCCTCGCCGCCCGGAGGGTCAATCCGATGCTGCTCTTTGCAGGTCTCGGCAATCCGGGCGCGCAATATACGGACAACCGGCACAATGTCGGTTTCATGGCGGCGGACGCGATAGCCCGCCGCCATTCCTTTTCGCCCTGGTCGCGGAAATTCCAGGCGGCGATCGGGGAAGGCCGGCTCGGCGGCGAGAAAGTGCTGCTGGTCAAGCCGCAGACCTTCATGAACCTGTCGGGCCAGGCCGTCGGCGAGGCACTGCGCTTCTACAAGCTCGATCCCTCGGCCGTCACCGTGTTCTACGATGAGATCGACCTCGCGCCCGGAAAGGTGCGGGTAAAGGTCGGGGGCGGCTCCGGCGGCCACAACGGCATCCGCTCGCTCGACCAGCACATCGGCCAGAACTACCGCAGGGTGCGCATCGGTATCGGCCATCCCGGCGTCAGGGAAATGGTGCACGGCCATGTGCTCGGCGACTTTTCCAAGGCGGACCACGAGTGGCTGGACGTTCTGCTGGACGCGATCGCCGACGCTTCCGACCTGATCGCCAGGGGCGAAGACAGCGGCTTCATGAACCGCGTCACCCTTGCCCTGCGCGACAAGCTTCAGCCGACGGGGCCGGACGACACGCCGCCGTCGAAGGCCAAGGGGTCCGGTGCGCCTGCCAAGGGGCAGAGCCATATCCGCCAGGCACGTCCGAAACAGCCGTCCGTCAAGCTGCCCGAAGGCGGGCCGATGGCGGATATGCTGAAGAAGCTGCTGGGCAACAAGGAATAACCCGATCGGGCGTCCGCCTTGATGCCGGAAAAATGAACCACTATATTGCACGAACTTCGTGTTTTCGTGAGATCGTGTCATGGGCAATGTAACGATATCGATGGACGACGCTCTTCAGCGCGCCGTGCGGATCGAGGCGGCGAAGGCCGGCAAGAGCATGTCGAAGTACATTGCCGATCGGCTCCGGGAACCGGTCGAGCGGCACGTAACACCCGATGAGATGGCGCGGCGCAAGAGCGACGTCGAAGCCCTGCGCGAAGTCTTCGCCGGGCCGAAATTCAGAATTTCGGAAAACGGCAGGATGCCTACGGCAGACGAACGCAATGCCCGGCGCTAGGATATTCGTAGACACGAACGTTCTCCTCTACGCGGTCGATGAGACTGAACTCGTCAAAGGTCCATTGGCGCAGCAATGGCTGCTGTCGCTGGCGCACCATGGAGCCGGCAGCACCAATCTTCAGGTGTTGAACGAAACAACGAGCTTGCTGCTGAGGCGGCGACCTGACGTTGACCCGACGGATGTCTTCGCAATCGTTGACCGCTTCAGCCGCCTCGGCGCCCAGCCGCTCGGAGCGAAGGAGACATCCCTTGCCCGTTCGCTTCACCTGCGTCTCCACTACTCCTGGTGGGATTGCCTGCTGCTGGCATCCGCACTCGAGCTCGGCTGCACGCATTTCCTGTCCGAAGACCTTCAGGACGGCCAGCGGATCGAAGATGACGGCATCGGAAGCTTGACGATCCTCTCCCCTTTCGCCCATAGCCCTGAGCAGTTTTTCTCTTCCCCTTAGGACCGTTTCATCATGGGTTTCAAATGCGGCATCGTCGGCCTGCCGAACGTCGGCAAATCGACGCTTTTCAACGCGCTGACGCGCACCGCTGCGGCGCAGGCCGCCAACTATCCTTTCTGCACCATCGAACCGAACACGGGCGAGGTCGCGGTACCCGATCCGCGCCTGGACAGGATTGCGGCGGTCGCCAAGTCCAAGGAGATCATTCCGACCCGCATCGCCTTCGTCGATATCGCCGGGCTGGTTCGCGGCGCCTCCAAGGGCGAGGGTTTGGGCAACCAGTTCCTCGCCAATATCCGCGAGGTCGACGCCATCGTCCACGTGCTGCGCTGCTTCGAGGACGACGACATCACCCATGTCGAGGGCCGCATCGACCCGGTGGCCGACGCCGAGACGGTCGAGACAGAACTGATGCTGGCCGACCTCGACAGCCTGGAGCGCCGCGTCACCCAGATCCGCAAGCGCGCCCAGGGCAAGGACAAGGAGGCGATGGCCGTCCTGCCGGTCATGGAGCAGGCGCTTGCGCTGCTGCAGAACGGCAAGCCGACGCGCCTGCTGCGCAGGGAACTGGCGCCGGAAGATCTGACCGTCCTCGACGGCCTCAACCTCCTGACCTCGCATCCCGTCCTCTATGTCTGCAACGTCGCCGAGGCGGATGCCGCCACCAGCAACGAGCACACTGAAGCCGTCGAGAAAATGGCGGCGGCGCAGGGCGCCGGCACCGTCATCATCTCGGCTGCGATCGAGGCCGAGGTGGCGCAGCTTCCGGACGACGAGGAACGTGAGTTCCTGGCTTCGATGGGTCTTGAGGAACCGGGCTTGGACAAGCTGATCCGCGCCGGATACGACCTTCTCCATCTCATCACCTATTTCACCGCCGGACCGAAAGAGACGCGCGCCTGGACGATCGAAAAGGGCACGAAGGCGCCGCAGGCCGCAGGCGTCATCCATTCCGACTTCGAGCGCGGCTTCATCCGCGCCCAGACGATCGCCTATGACGACTATGTCGCGCTGGGCGGAGAGGTGGCGGCCAAGGAGGCCGGCAAGGCGCGCGACGAGGGCAAGGAGTACGTCGTCCAGGACGGCGACGTCATGCTGTTCAGGTTCAACACCTGACGGGCCGCGCGCGCCCATCTTCCGCCTTATTGCGGCGCGATTGACTCCACGGGGACGACATCGAGACTTCAAGAAGAGGACTGACCTCATGAAGACGAACAGGTTTATCGTTGCAGCCGCGCTTGCCGCCCTGGCCCTTTCGGGTTGCGCGCAGACGGAATCGCAGCAGCGGGCCGGCACCGGCGCTCTGATCGGCGGCGCCGGCGGCGCGCTGGTCGGCCAGGCCATCGGCCGCGACACCAAGAGCACCGTGATCGGCGCAGCAAGCGGCGCGCTGCTCGGCGCCGTCATCGGCTCGTCCACGGCTCCGAAGTCGCGCGACGACGAGCGCATGTGCCGTTACCGCGACTACAACAGCGGCCGCGTCTTCGTGGCGCCCTGCGACGACCGCTACTATAACGGCCAGTACTGATCGTACCGCGAGGGGCGGCGGCCGGCCTGCTCCTCGCGCCAAAACAATGGGCCAGCGGGCGCTGCGGCTTGTGCCGGACGGCCCACTGGTTCATGGTGAATCGTACAAGCTTGAACGGATTGTGCGATGGCCGGCAAACGATGGGCATATGAGGATTTCGCCGAGGGCGCCTCGCTCGACCTCGGCGCAAGGACGGTAAGCGCCGAGGAGATCGTTGCGTTTGCCTCCGAGTTCGACGCCCAGCCCATGCATCTCGATGAAGACGCCGGCAAGGCCGGCATTCTGGGCGGCCTGTCGGCGTCCGGCTGGCACACCTGCGCCCTGTTCATGCGCATGCTGTGCGACGCCTTCCTGCTCGATTCGACGTCGCAGGGCGCGCCGGGCATCGACCAGGTGAAGTGGAAGAAGCCGGTGCTCGCCGGCGACACGCTTTCCGGCCGCGTCACCGTGGTCGGCAAGCGCATCTCCAGATCGAGGCCCCGGCTCGGTTTCGTGTCCATGCACGCCGAGCTCTTCAACCAGCATGGCGAAAGCGTCTTCGAACTGGACAACACCGGCATGTTCCTGACGCGCGAGGCCACAGGCGCATGATCCTGGACGACTTCTTCCGCGTCGGCGTCACCGTTCCGCTCGGAACCTACACGTTCACGCCCGAGGCGATCGTTGCCTTCGCGCGTCAATTCGATCCTCAGCCCTTCCATCTCAGCGAGGAGACGGCGCAAGGCAGCGTCTTCGGCCGGCTGTGCGCCTCGGGATGGCATACGGCGGCGGCCTGGATGAAATGCAATCTCGCCGCCAAGTCGGGCGCTGTCCGGTGGGACGGCCCCGGTTCGGAACCGGAATTCGGCCCCTCGCCGGGGTTCAGGAACCTGAAATGGCTGAAGCCGGTCTACGCCGGCGAAACCGTTTCCTATACCCGCACCGCACTCGACCACAGGGCGCTCGCCTCACGGCCCGGCTGGCGCGTGCTGACCATGCGCGGCGAAGGCTTCGATTCCGCCGGCGACAAGGTGATCGAATTCGACAGCGCCGTGCTGGTGAAGGTCAGGTAAGCGCTACAGGAGGCAGGCCGGAGCAGCGCGCGACCGCACACCCCCCGGCGGCGCCGGCTTTGTCCGCCAGGTTCTGAAAGGCCGTCGTGTTCAGCCGGGCGCGCCCGGACAATTCCGAGGAAGCGGGGGTCCTACGACGTGTCCGGCGACATGTCGGGCCTCGGCACGGCCGTTCGGCGCGCCGCTCGCCCGGCGAACTTCTGCCCGGCGTCGCGCGAGCCGACTATGCCGGGCAATTCGAATGGTGCGGCCTGCGCCAGCAGGACGCACAGAATCAGCGCCAGCGCACGCAGCCGTACCGCGAGATGCGCGGCGTCATCGTCGGTCTCCAACATATCGGCCGAGACCGGCGCGCCGGAAGCCATGGCGATGACGAAGGCGCGTGCTTCCATTTCGCCCTGGCTCACGATGCCGAGCACCCGCCGGCGGCGCAGGAAGGAAGCGCCGGCGGCAAGGTCGGCGAGATTGGCGAGAGCGAACAGCAGGATCACGATGCGCTTGAGCGCATCGCGGCTCCAGTCTGTCTGCCAATCTCCCATTCCAGCCTCCGTTTCCAGCGGGGAAGTATGGGAGAGGTTTTGGGAACGTGAGCAGATTTTTTGCGAATGTCCGTTTTTCGTCACCCTCGGGCAAGTGAAGCGAAGCAGTTTTCTTCCTTCGTCATCCTCGGGCAAGCCCGAGCGAAGCGAAGGGCGCGACCCGAGGATCCATGCCTGAACGATGACGAAATGCCAGCGGTGTAGAACCAATACTCTTCGCCCGCCGTCCCATGCGACCGCACTGTTCAGGCATGGATCCTAGGGTCTATGCCTTCGCTCCGCTCGGCTCCGCCCTAGGATGACAAAGGCGCATGTTGTTGCATCGGGCCTCCAGTGGAAGATCGACCTCATCGAGAAAACCAATCCCGACTGGAACGAACTGTTTGTCGGATTGGGATGGTAGGTGGGTTTGCTGCCCCCGCCTCGTCACCCCCGGGCAAGTGGAGCGAAGCGCAACGCGACCCGAAAATCCATGCCAGAACGGCGACGCGATGCCGACGTGCAGGACCGGCTCGTCTCAATGCCCCTCGAAGCCGATCAGCGTGCGGACCGGAACGCCCAGCGCCTCGAGCTTTTTCCGCCCGCCGAGATCGGGCAGGTCGATGACGAAGCAGGCGGCGACGATGTCCGCGCCGATCTGCCTGAGCAGCTTGACCGCCGCCTCCGCCGTGCCGCCGGTGGCGATCAGGTCGTCGACGAGAATGACCTTCTCGCCGGGGGCCACGCCGTCCTTGTGCATCTCCATCTCGTCCAGCCCGTATTCCAGGCTGTAGGCGACGCGCACCGTTTCGTGCGGCAGCTTGCCCTTCTTGCGGATCGGCACGAAACCGGCGGAAAGCTGATGCGCCATCGCCCCGCCGAGGATGAACCCGCGCGCTTCGATGCCGGCGATCTTGGATATCTGCAAGCCGACATAAGGATGCACCAGTTCGTCGACCGCGCGACGGAACGCCTGCGCATTGCCGAGCAGCGTGGTGATGTCGCGGAAGAGGATTCCGGGCTTGGGATAATCCGCAATGGTTCGGATGGAGGCGAGCAGCGTGTCTTCGAGCGAGGCGTTCATCGGCGGTTTTCCGTTCAGCGTTCAGTTCTGCCGCTTCGACCGGCAAAAGAAAAGGGCGAAGTCCGGGTTCGCGAACGCGAATTGAGAGGTCCGGCAGACCTTTCAGACGAACGGAGCGCCCGAGGTCATTGCCAAAGGCCGGACGTGAAAAAGGGCGCCCCAAAAGCGCCCTTCTCGAAACAGGTCTCCGCCGCTCAGTGCGGCACGTCGGCCCAGACCCTGCGCTTGGTCACGTACATCAGGCCGGCGAACAGCAGCAGGAAGATGACGACGCGGAAACCGGTCTTCTTGCGCGTCTCCAGGTGAGGTTCCGCCGCCCACATGAGGAACGCCGAGACGTCCTGTGCATACTGGTCGACCGTCTCGGGCGAGCCGTCGTCATAGGTCACCTGCCCGTCCGACAGCGGCGGCGGCATCTTCAGCGACACGCCGTTGGCGAAATACGGGTTGTAGTGCGTACCCTCGGGAATCTTCATGCCTTCCGGCGGCGTCTGGTTGTAGCCGGTCAGCAGCGAATGGATGTAGTCAGGTCCGCCCGCCGAATACTGGGTGAAGATGTCGAAGACGAACTGCGGGAAACCGCGCTCGACGCCGCGCGCCTTGGCGAGAAGCGACATGTCCGGCGGCGCGGCGCCGCCGTTGGAAGCGGCCGCCGCCTGCTCGTTGGCGAACGGAGCCGGGAAGTAATCCGACGGCTTGCCGGGGCGGTCGAACATGTCGCCGTCGTCGTTCGGGCCATCGTTGATCGTGTATTCGGCGGCGAACGCCTTCACCTGCGCCTCGGAATAGCCGAGGTCGCTCAGCGTGCGGAACGCCACCAGGTTCATCGAGTGGCAGGCCGAGCAGACTTCCTTGTAGACCTTGAGGCCGCGCTGGAGCTGTGCCTTGTCATAGGTGCCGAACGGTCCGGTGAAGGACCAGCTCATTTCCTTCGGCTCGTTGATCGGGAAGTGCGTCGGATTGGCTTCCGAGTGGCCGGCTTCCTTCGCCGGCTCCTGCTGCTGCGCGATGGCCGTTGCGGCGCCGGCAAGAACCAGTCCTGCCGCGGCGAGCGAAACGAGAATCTTCTTCATGTCAAATCCCCTCGAGACCCTTCGCTCAGCCCTTGCTCTGCGGTGCGGCTGCCGCACCCGCCGGATGCGCGCTGCCTGACCCGCCGTTCTTTTCCAGCACCGCCTCGGTGATCGAATTGGGCAGGCGGCGCGGCGTCTCGATCAGGCCGAGCACCGGCATGACGATCAGGAAGAAGGCGAAGTAGAACAGCGTCGCCATCTGCGCCATCAGCACGAAGGCGCCTTCCGCCGGCTGCGAGCCCAGCCAGCCGAGCAGGATGCAGTCGGCGGCGAACAGCCAGAAGAACAGCTTGTACCAGGGCCGGTAGACGGCCGAGCGCACCTTGGACGTGTCCAGCCACGGCACCAGGAACAGCATGGCGATAGCGCCGAACATGCACAGCACGCCGCCGAGCTTGGAATTGATCGGCCCGATATTGAAGGTGATGGCGCGCAGGATCGCGTAGAACGGCAGGAAGTACCATTCGGGAACGATGTGGGCCGGCGTCTTCAGCGGGTTGGCGACCGTGTAGTTGTCCGGATGGCCGAGATAGTTCGGGATGTAGAAGACGAAGTAGGCGAATACCAAAAGGAACACCACCATGCCGAGCGCGTCCTTGATGGTCGCGTAGGGCGTGAAGGCCACCGTGTCGGTCTTCGACTTCACCTCGATGCCGGTCGGGTTGTTCTGCCCGGTTATATGCAGCGCCCAGATATGCAGGACGACGACGCCGGCGATCATGAACGGCAGCAGATAGTGCAGGGCGAAGAAGCGGTTCAGCGTCGGATTGTCGACGGCGAAACCGCCGAGCAGGAGCTGCTGAATCCAGTCGCCGACCAGCGGAATGGCCGAGAAGAAGCCGGTGATGACGGTGGCGCCCCAGAACGACATCTGCCCCCAGGGCAGAACGTAGCCCATGAAACCGGTCGCCATCATCAAAAGGTAGATGATGCAGCCGAGGATCCACAAAAGCTCGCGCGGGGCCTTGTAGGAACCGTAATAGAGACCGCGGAAGATATGGACGTAGACGGCGATGAAGAAGAACGAGGCGCCGTTGGAATGCAGGTAGCGCAACAGCCAGCCCTGGTTCACGTCGCGCATGATCTTCTCGACCGAATCGAAGGCGAGCCCGGTCGAATCCGAATAGTGCATGGCCAGCACGATGCCGGTCAGGATCTGCGCCACCAGCATGATCGACAGGATGCCGCCGAAGGTCCAGGCATAGTTCAGGTTGCGCGGCACCGGATAGGCGACGAAGCTGTCATAGACCAGCCTCGGCAGCGGCAGGCGGGCGTCGAACCAGCGGCCGAGGCCGCTCTTCGGCGTGTAGGTGGAATGTCCCTCGTGCATGATTTCCCCCTGCCTCAGCCGATGCGGATCTTGGTGTCGGAGATGAACGAAAACACCGGAATGGCCATGTTCTCGGGCGCCGGCCCGTGGCGGATACGACCCGCCGTATCGTAGACCGAACCATGGCACGGGCAGAACCAGCCGCCGAACTCGCCTTCCTGGCCGAGCGGAATGCAGCCGAGATGGGTGCAGACCTGAACCATCACCATCCAGGCTTCCTTTCCGGGCGTGGTGCGGTTTGCATCCGTGGCCGGTGCGTCGGACGCCAGATTGGCGTTGCGGGCGATCGGATCCTTGAGGTCTTCGAGCTTGACGTCTTCGCCGCTCTTGATCTCTTCCGGCGTGCGGTTGCGGACCACGACCGGCTTGCCGCGCCACTTCACGATCAGCGACGAACCGGCCGTCAGCGACGAAACGTCGACTTCGACCGTGGACAGCGCCAGCGTCGACGCGTCCGGACGCATCTGGTCGATGAACGGCCAGGCGAAGGCGCCGGCTCCGACCACGCCGGCCATGCCGGTGGCGATATAGAGAAAATCGCGGCGATTGGGATCGTGGGTATCGTCTGTCGCGCTCACGGCTGCCTGGTCCTTTCGCCTCTTCTACCGAAAGGCCGAGCCACTTGTCCCCGCTCGACACGCCGGCCCGATACCGCATGGCAACAGGCTAGCGAATTTCCCTCCGGCATTTGGAGTTCGGTTTATGCGTGACGATGATTTTTGTCCAGTCGGGTTAGGACATGACGGCAGATTGTCGCGGCCACCTTTTGGTCACACTCGCCGGTGCCGCGCAAAAGCCCGTGCTCAGCGCGCGCCAAGCCGCATAAGCACCTCTTTGGGGATGGCGAATTCCCTGATGACCGAATCATGCCGGCGCAAACCGCACAATTCGCGCTGGATGAACCAGGCATAGACGGCGTCGGTAGCGTCCTTCAGCAATTGCAAGTGCAGCTTCTCAAGTGCCTCGTCTGATTCGACCGGCGCTCGACCATGCGCCTCGAGCCGCACCAGCTGCCTTTCGGCGCGGTCGCCGGCCCGGCCGAGCGCCGACGCCTTTTCCGCCAGGATTTCGTGACCGAGCGCGTCGAACAGCACTTCGGACAGGGAAGCGGCGGCGAAACTGCTGGGCGGGCGCACGGACATCGCCTTCAGATATTGCCTGCGACGGCGCACCGCAACACCGGCGGCACGACGCATCGGCGCGGTCGCAGCATGTCAGGCCGGCCGCGTCTCCTCCAGCGGACTTTCCTCGTTGAACAGGAAACCGCCGGATTGCCGCTTCCACAGGCGCGCATAGAGTCCGTCGCGCGCCACCAGCTCGTCATGCGTGCCTTCTTCCACGATGCGGCCCTTGTCCAGCACCACGAGCCGGTCGAGCGCCGCGATGGTGGACAGCCGGTGGGCGATGGCGATGACGGTCTTGCCCTGCATCAGCCGGCCGAGGTTTTCCTGGATCGCCGCTTCGACATCGGAGTCGAGCGCCGAGGTCGCCTCGTCCAGCACCAGGATCGGCGCGTCCTTGAGGAAGACGCGGGCGATGGCGATGCGCTGGCGCTGTCCGCCCGAGAGCTTCACGCCGCGCTCGCCGACATAGGCGTCGTAGCCCGTCCTGCCCTGCACGTCGCGCAGCGACAGGATGAAGCCGTCCGCCTCCGCCCGGCGCGCCGCCGCCATCACGTCCGCTTCCGTCGCCTGCGGCATGCCGAGCTTGATATTGTCGCGCAGCGACCGATGGAACAACGCCGTATCCTGGCTGACGACGCCGATGGCGGCGCGCAGCGAATTCTGCGTGACGGAGGCGATGTCCTGCCCGTCGATGTCGATCTCGCCGGCTTCGAGGTCGTAGAGCCGCAGCAGCAGGTTCACCAGCGTCGTCTTGCCGGCGCCTGACGGTCCGACAAGACCGACCTTTTCCCCGGGCCGGATCGTCAGGTTTATGCCGTCGAGCACGCCCGAACCCTTCCCGTAGTGGAAGACGACGTTTTTGGCCTCGATGCGCCCGCCTGTGACGACGAGGTCCTTCGCGCCGGGCGCGTCGGTCAGGCCGAGCGGCTGCGAGATCAGCGCCTTGGAGTTCTCCAGCACGCCGAGATTGCGCAGGATACCGTTCAACTGCATCATCAGCCGCCCGAGCAGCATGTTCATCCGCAACACCAGGCTGAGGGTGAAGGCGACCGCGCCGACGGTGATCGACCCTTCGACCCACAGATAGACCGCGAAACAGGCGATGGCCGTGATCATGACGCCCGACAGAACCGTCAGCGCCACCCGCACGCCAGTGAGGCGGCGGGTGAAGGGCCGCAGCGCGTCGAGATAGATGTCGAAGCCGTTGCGGATGAAGCGGTCGTCGCCGTCGGCGGCGAACAGTTTCAGCGTCTGAACGTTGGAGTAGGAATCGATGATGCGGCCGTTGATCATGGAACCGGCCTCGGCCGTCGCCTCCGCATTCTTGCGGATTTCCGGCAGGTAGTGCCGGGCGAGCAGCGCGAAGGCGCCGATCCACACGATCACCAGCGCCGCCATGCGCCAATCGAGCCCGGCCATCAGCGCCAGTGTGGTGACCGTATAGACGATCATGAACCAGACGACCTCGATGAAGCTTTCCATCAGGTCGCCGGTGGCCTGGCCGGTCTGCCAGACTTTCGTCGCGATGCGGCCAGCGAAATCATTCTGGAAGAAGGTGTAGGACTGGCGCGAGACGTGCCGGTGCGCCTGCCAGCGCACCAGGTTGGAGAAGCCCGGCGTGATCGTCTGCTGGTCTACCAGCGCGGAGACGGTGACGACGACCGTGCGGATCACCAGCACCACCGCGATCATGAACAGCAGTTCGCCGCCGGCCGCGTTCCACAGCGCCGTCCAAGTCCGCTGGCCGTGCACCTCGTCGAGGATGTCGACGATCCTGCCGACGAAATAGAACAGCCCCGCCTCCACCAGCGGCGCGATGCCGCCGATGACCAGCATCAGGAAGAACGCGCCCTTGGCCTGGCCGACATAGTGCCACATGAAGCCGGCCGTGGTGGCGGGCGGGCGCAGATCGGCCGGCTCGCGAAACGGCGGAACCCAGCTCTCGAACCAGCGGTAGACGGGACTGAGAAGGCTCATGATTCCCCTCGCCCTCGCGGGGAGGCGTTAAGGGTGGGGTGTACGCCTTGGCGAGACACATCTCTCATTCCGCCGCTTCGTCCTTCATCTCCGCCAGGTCCAGCAACATGCGCGCCGCCGGTTCGTGCGGGTCGTCGTGCAGCAGGAAGCCGCCGGACTGGCGCTGCCAGAGCTGGGCATAGAGGCCGCCCTGCGCGATCAGCGTGTCGTGCGAGCCCTCTTCCACGATATGTCCCTTGTCCATCACCACCAGCCGGTCCATGGCCGCGATGGTCGACAGGCGGTGGGCGATGGCGATGACGGTCTTGCCCTGCATCAGCTTGTAGAGATTTTCCTGGATGGCGGCCTCGACCTCGGAATCTAGCGCGGACGTGGCTTCGTCAAGGATCAGGATCGGCGCGTCCTTCAGCATCACGCGCGCGATGGCGATGCGCTGGCGCTGACCGCCGGACAGCTTGACGCCGCGCTCGCCGACATGGGCATCGAGCCCCTTGCGGCCCTTGGCGTCGGCAAGCCCGGGAATGAAGCCGAGCGCTTCGGCGCGGCGCGCGGCTTCCACCACGGCCTCCTCTCCAGCGTCGGGGCGGCCGTAGAGGATGTTGTCGCGCACGGAGCGATGCAGCAGCGAGGTGTCCTGCGTCACTACGCCGATGGCGGCACGCAACGAGTCCTGACGGACGGCGGCGATGTCCTGCCCGTCGATCAGGATGCGCCCGCCCTCGAGGTCGTAGAAGCGCAGCAGGAGGTTGACCAGCGTCGACTTGCCGGCCCCCGAGCGCCCGACGATGCCCACCTTCTCGCCCGGCCGTATCGTCAGCGTCAGGTCCTCCAGAACGCCTTTGCCCTTGCCGTAGTGGAAGCGGATGGCGTCGAAGCGAATTTCGCCCCGGTCCACCTTGAGATCGGGCGCGCCCGGACGGTCCTCGACCAGCCTCGGCAGCGAGATCGAGGCGATGCCGTCCTGCACCGTGCCGATGTTCTCGAACAGGCCCGACACCTCCCACATGATCCATTGCGACATGCCGTAGAGACGCAGCACCAGGCCGACCACGACCGCGACCGCTCCGATGGTCACGACCTCGTTCAACCACAGGCCGATCGCCAGCGCCCCGACGCTCAGCAGCAGCAGCGAGTTGAGCCCGTAGACGACCATGTAGAACTTGCTGATCAGCCGTCCCTGCGCATAGGCGGTCTGCATGAACTCCGCCATGCCCTCGCGGGCATAGTCCGACTCGCGCCTTCCGTGGGAGAACAGCTTTACGGTCTGGATGTTGGTGTAGCTGTCGACGATACGGCCGGTCATGATGGACCGCGCGTCGGCCTGCGCGGCCGACACCTTGCCCAGCCGCGGGATAAAATAGCGCAGCGCCAGCAGATAGCCGGCGAGCCACAGCGCCATCGGCGCCGCCAGCCGCCAGTCCGCCGAGCCGACGATCACCAGCATGCCGAGGAAATAGACCACGACATAGTTCAGCACCTCGGCGAACTTGATGACCGTCTCGCGCACGGCGAGCGCCGTCTGCATCAGCTTGGTGGCGATGCGCCCGGCGAACTCGTCCTGGTAGAAGGCCATCGACTGCTTCAGCAGGTAGCGGTGCACCTGCCAGCGGATGCGCATGGGATAGTTGCCGAACAGCGTCTGGTAGGTGTTGAACGACGACAGCGCCACCAAGAGCGGCAGCGCCACGCCGACGATCAGCGCCATGCCCGCCAGCTTCCACCATTCCGTCTGAAGGAACGTCTCGCGGTTCTGCATCGACAGCCAGTCGACGATATGCCCGAGGAAGCCGAACATCCAGACCTCGATGATGGCGATCAGCGCCATCAGAACCGCCGCGAGCAACACGAACGGCCATGCCGGCCTGGTGAAGTGCCAACAGAAGGCAAGCAGAGCGCGCGGCGGCTCGACCGGCTCCGCGACGGGAAACGGATCGAGCCTTTTTTCGAACCAGCCGAACATGATGCGTGCCTCCAGCTACGTCCTTTTCGCCTCAGGCGGCGCGCGCAAGACCCTGCACCCCGGACGAATCATCCGGGGTGCAGGCCTCGTCGCGATCACTATAGGCGGGCGACTGCGTGTCGCCGATGGTCTTATCCAGCGAGCCCTGCTCTTCGGCCTTGCCGCCGCCGAGCCCGGCCAGGCGCATGATCCTGCGCACCAGCGACGGCCGGCTGTAGTCCGGCACGGCGCGCGAGAAATCGACGTCGGGCAGCATGCCGCGATGCGGCCGGCGGCGGGTCTCGGCATGCACGGCCGAGGAATGGGTCTCGCCGATCAGCAGCGCCCAGGTCGCCAGCTTGCGTTCGTGCAGGCTTCTCGAACCAGGAACCTTGTATGGATCGAACATCGGTCCGTCCTCCATTGAAAAAATGACGTTTGAAAAAGCGGATTCCCGACCGCCGGCCCACGGGATGCCGATGACGGATCGGTGCACAGGGATATGGTCAGACGGGGCGGTGCGCCCCTTGGAAAGATTGAAAAACATCGCGCGAATCCTTCGAAAACCTGGTGAGGGTTCCGGCGGAATCCGTGTCGAGCGAAGCTAGTCTGTCAGATAGAGCGTCGAACCGAATGCCGCCGTCAGGCGGTGAGCCCGGAGACCGGGCGCATCCCCGATACGGGACGCATCCCGAATCCGGAGCAGACCCAGGCGCGGGGGCGGTGGATGTCTACGGTCGTCATGAATTCCATATCCGCCTCCGTCGGTTCGCGTTGACAATGGCGGCTTCATACACGCATTCGCAGTCGATGACCACCCGCAGGCGCGCCGCCGCCGACGGCCGCTGCATCCCTGTGGCGAATCTGCCACGCAGGAAAAACACATGAACCCCAAGCAGGATCTGCGCATCGCGCTCTACCAGCCGGACATCGCCGGCAACACCGGCACGATCCTGCGCTTCGCCGCCTGCATGGGGATCACCGTCGACATCATCGAGCCGGCCGGCTTCGACCTTTCCGACCGCAATCTCAGGCGCGCCGGCATGGACTATCTCGAAATGGCGGCGCTCACCCGGCATGTCGACTGGGACGCCTTCCAGCAATGGCGGATCGCGCAGCGTCGCCGCCTTGTGCTCATGACCACCAAATCCGCCCTGCCCTACACCGACTTCGCCTTCGGCGTGGCCGACATCCTTTTGTTCGGCCGCGAATCCGCAGGCGCGCCGGACAAGGTCCACGAGGCGGCGGATGCGCGCGTGACCATCCCGATGCCCGGTGGCGGCCGCAGCCTCAACCTCGCGCTCTCGGTGGCGATGGCCACCGGCGAGGCGATGCGACAACTCCGATAGCGCCCGCGCCTCGCGCAGGAGGAAGCCGAGCGCTTCCAGCCGTGCCATGCCATATCCGAATTCATGCTTTCCGTCGCGTCGCTGCATAGCGGCCTCCTCGGTTGCAGGGTGGAGGCGGATTGGATAAAACCTCAACTAATATTGAGGTCAAGCGGAAACAGACGGAGGCAGCGGAGGCATGGCGCTCGCTCGCGAACTGACGGTGGGACAGGTGGCGGCGCGCGCCGGCGTTGCCGTATCGGCCCTTCATTTCTACGAGGCGCGGGGCCTGATCCGCAGCCACCGGACCGCCGGAAACCAGCGCCGCTATTCGCGCGACGTGTTGCGGCGCATCGCCATCATTCGGATCGCCCAGGAGGTCGGCATCTCGCTGGCCGACATCGCCGGGGCGCTCAACGCCCTGCCCGAGGGACGCACACCGAACAGGCGGGATTGGAATCTGCTTTCAACGACATGGCGCAACGATCTCGACCACCGCATCAACCAGTTGAAGAAACTGCGGGACGGCCTGAGCGACTGCATCGGCTGCGGCTGCATGTCGATCGACAAATGCCCGCTGCGCAACCGCGAGGACCGGCTGGCGAGCGAGGGGCCGGGCGCGCGACGGCTGGCGGTGAAGTGAGGATGGCAACGGACGAGGCAGGCAATTCGGGCCAGGATGCCTTGCGCGCGGCCGCCGATCTCTCCAGTGCCGATCCGAACTCGCCAACCAAAAACCCGCTTGACCAATCCATAACCATTCAATTATACGTCAATCAATAACCAATCAGTTATCGATTTGATGTCCGCGACCGACGCCCTTTTCCGCACCCTCGCCGACCCGTCCCGGCGCGCCATTTTCGAGCGCCTGTGCCGCGAGGGCGAGCTGACGGTCGGCGCACTGACCGCCCAGGCAGGCATCTCGCAGCCCGCCGTGTCGAAACATCTGGGATTGCTCAGGCAGGCCGGGCTTGTGCGCGACCGTCATGAAGGCCGCCAGACGCATTATCGCGCGGACCCTGAGGCACTGGCCCCGCTCGCCGACTGGACGCGGCGGATGGCCGGCTTCTGGGAAGGCCGCTTCGACAACCTTGAAGACCTGCTCAACAGGATGGACCAATGACCGAAACCCGATCCGTCGTCGTCGAACGCGAATTCCCGCACCCGCCCGAAAAACTCTGGCGTGCGCTCACGCAGCCGCATTTTATCGAGGAATGGCTGATGAAGAACGACTTCAAGCCCGAAGTGGGTCAGCGCTTCGATCTCAGCGCCGACTGGGGGTCGGTGGCCTGTCAGGTCAAGACGCTCGAAACGGCAAGGACGCTTTCCTATAGCTGGAACACCAAGGATCTCGACAGCGTCGTCACCTGGACGCTGACGCCCACGCAGGCCGGAACGCTGCTGCGCATGGAGCAGACGGGTTTCCGCCGGGACCAGCGCTCCTACTATCAGGGCGCCGTCGTCGGCTGGCAGCGCTTCTTCTCGAACCTGGAAGAACTCGTCGGAAAAATGGACTGAGCGCGCGCCCGAAGCGCCCGCGCCATGCCCCGAGCCAACCATCGACAGGAGACCGCATTGAACGTGAACCATTGGATCAGGCAGTTCCACCGTTGGGTATCCGTCATCTTTACCGTGACGGTGATTGCCAATTTCGTCACCATGGCCTTTGGCCAGCCGCCAGCCTATGTGGTCTATTCGCCCCTGCCGCCGCTCTTCCTGCTGCTGTTTTCGGGCCTCTACATGTTCGCGCTGCCCTATGTGGGAAAGAAGCGCGCCGCCGCATAGGAAACGTGACGGCAGCCTTATGTGTGGGCTGATGCCGAATAGAAGGCGATGACGACATGAAGACGAAAGCGGACGCTGCCGGCGATAAATCCCCCGCGCAGATGATCGACGCGCGGATCGAGGAATTGAGCGACTGGCGCGGCGAGATGCTGGCCAGGCTGCGCGCCGTCGTCAGGCAGGCTGACCCCGAGATCGTCGAGACATGGAAATGGCGCGGCGTTCCGGTCTGGGAACATGCCGGCATCATCTCCACCGGCGAAACCCACAAGAGCGTCGTCAAGATGACCTTTGCCAGGGGCGCGTCGCTCGACGACCCCAAAGGCCTTTTCAATTCCAGCCTCGAAGGCAACACCCGCCGCGCCATCGACTTCCACGAGGGTGACGAAGTCGACGAAGAGGCACTGAAGGCGCTGGTGCGCGCGGCGGTGGACCTGAACCTGTCGAAGAAAAAGCGCTGAGGGCAGCCCTTCCGGCCCACACCGGATTTCCGCGTATCACACGCCCGGTGCTCAATCGGCCGCCGGCAGCCGCCTGATGGTGAACTCGATCACGTCGCCCGGGCGCTCGAACCAGCTTTCGATTTCCGTCCAGTAGGCCTGCTTCGGCCAGCGGTCGAACCATTCCCTTGCCTTGCGGCGCGCATCGGAACGCGGCAGCACGAAGGTCTCGCGCAGGAAGCCGTCTCGCGGCTTGTCGCCGCGCTCGGCGCGGGACTGGTCGAGCCTCCTCTTCAGCCCATCCAGCGACGGTCGCGAGGGAGTGCGCACAAAAGAACTCCTTGACCCAAGTCAAGGACAGACTAGGCATCGCACCGGTAAAAGACGAGTCATTTGTCGGACATGGGGTCCGAAGGCGGAGAGTGCATTTTGGAACGACCGGACATCGAGGCGGGTCTCCCCGTCGACATCGAAGACAAGAAGGAATCGGCGCGCCTGTGGTTCGAGGGCCTGCGTGACCGCATCTGCGTGGCCTTCGAGAATATCGAGGACGAATTGAAGGGGCCACAGGGCGACTGGTCCCCCGGCCGCTTCGAAAGGAAGCCGTGGCTGCGGGACGGAGGTCCCGATGGGGAAGACCGCGGCGGCGGCACAATGTCGGTCATGCACGGCCGCGTCTTCGAGAAGGTCGGCGTCCATACGTCCACGGTCCACGGCGAATTCTCTCAGGAGTTCCGCAAGCAGATACCGGGCGCCGAGGACGATCCGCGCTTCTGGGCGAGCGGCATTTCCCTCATCGCTCATCCCTGGAACCCGAACGTGCCCGCCGTCCACATGAACACGCGCATGGTGGTGACCTCGCGGCAATGGTTCGGCGGCGGCGCGGACCTGACGCCGGTGCTCGACCGCCGCCGCACGCAGGACGATCCCGACAGCCTGGCCTTCCATCGCGCCATGCGCTTCGCCTGCGAGAAGAACGCGGCGGTCGCCGACTACGACCGCTACAAGGCCTGGTGCGACGAGTATTTCTTCCTGCCCCACCGCAACGAGCCGCGCGGCATCGGCGGCATCTTCTTCGACTGGCTGCATTCGCCGCAGGAAAAGGGCGGCTGGAACGCCGATTTCGCCTTCGTGCAGGACGTCGGCCGAGCCTTCCTGGTCGTCTACCAGCATCTGCTGCGCGCCAATTTCGGTTCGAACTGGACCGACGGCGACCGGTCGGAACAGCTCGTCCGGCGCGGCCGCTATGCCGAATTCAACCTGCTCTATGATCGCGGCACGATCTTCGGCCTCAAGACGGGCGGCAATGTCGAGTCCATCCTGTCGTCGCTGCCGCCGGCGGTGCTGTGGCCCTGAGGAAACGGAGCGGCGGCAGAGGCATCGCCGCTTTTACACATTTCCCGCAACCCGAACCGGCGATCCGTGTTATTCTTCCAAACCAACCGTTCATGGAAAGGAGGAATCCCATGAAGGAATTTCAATGCGGGTCGCTCGTCCCGGGTTGCGACTGGCACACGCGCGCCGAGGAGGAAGCCGAGGTGATGCGCCGCGCTGTCGAGCACATGCGCGAGACGCACGGCGAGGACACGATCCGCGAGACCATGATCGAGGCGATCCGCTCCCGGATCGAAAACGTCCGCGACGCGGCCTGATCCGGAACTGCACCTATTCCTTTGAAAGACTTGCGGCGCGCTCGAGCAGCGCGTCGCGCGCAGGGGTAAAGCCAGCCTCCACCCATTCGTCCTCCAAGTGCTTCAAGGCTTTGCCGAGACCGGGACCGGCCCGAAACCCGAGCGTCGCGAGGTCCGCCCCGCGCAGAGGGAAGTCGGGACGCTGCCATGCCGTCGCGAACGACAGCAGCCTGGAGAATCCGCCGGCTTCCATCATCGCCCTGTCGTCCTCGACCGCCTTCGACCGCGCCGAGGCGAGCGACAACCGCAGCCGGTCCGTTATGCCCTGCGTATCGCCCCGATAGAGCGCCTTGGCGAGCAGGGTCTCGGTGGTCTTGCTGTCGAGCGGCGCTGTCATGGCCCAGCGCTGCAGCCGGTTCGTTTCCTCTTTCGACATGCGCAGCCGCTCCGTCATCGCCGTCATGCGCGTCGCATCCGGCGGCACGATGGCTTCCAGCCTGAGAAGCGGTTCGGGCGTCCAGCCCAGGGTCTTCTCCGTCGCGACCAGCCCGTGGACGGCGTCGATACCCCATTTCTCGCTTTCCGGCAGCACGCGCGACAGGACGCTGGCCTGCCGCATCCACAGGAGCGCGCGCGAGGGATCGGGCGCGGCGAGCAATTTCTTCAGTTCCGACCAGACTCGCTCCGCCGACAGCCGGTCGAGCCCCTCCTTCAGCCGCGCGCAGGCCTTCAGCCCTTCGGCGTCGGGCCGGCCGTCGCCATACCAGGCGAAAAAGCGGAAAAAGCGCAGGATGCGCAGATAATCCTCGCGGATGCGGGTTTCGGCGTCGCCGATGAAGCGCAGCCGCCGCGCCTCGATGTCAGGCAGCCCGCCGACGAGATCGACCACCGTGCCGTCCGCTTCGGCGTAGAGCCCATTGATGGTGAAATCGCGCCGGCCGGCATCCGCCGCCCAGTCGCGGCCGAACGACACCTTGGCATGGCGGCCGTCCGTCTCGATGTCGGCGCGCAGCGTCGTCACCTCGAAGGGGCGCCCGTCGACCACCGCCGTCACCGTGCCATGCTCGATGCCGGTGGGCACAGCCTTGAAGCCCGCGGCCTTCACCCGCCGCATGGTCTCGTCCGGCAGCGTCGTGGTGGCGATGTCGATATCGGCCACCGGCTGGCCGAGCAGCGCGTTGCGCACCGCCCCGCCGGCGATACGGGCCAGTTCGCCGTCGGCCGAAAGCGCCGCAAGGAGCTTTTGCAGGTGCCTATCGTCCAGCCAGTCGCCTCGCCCTGCGATCGAAACCGGAGCGGTCATTGATAAAGCCTTTCATAGAGCGTGCGGATGATGCCAGCCGTCACGCCCCAGATGCGGTTGCCGTCATAGGGCATCTCGTAGAAGAACCATTCGCGATCGTTCCAGAAGCGGCTGCCGCGGCCGTGGTTCGCCGGATCCATGAGAAAGCGCAGCGGCACCTCGAAAGCCGCGTCCACCTCAGCCGGGTTCAGCGTCAGATGAAAGCCCGGCCGCACCACCGACAGGATCGGCGCGATGCGGTAGCCGGAACCGGAGACATAGTCGGGCATGCGCCCCACCACCTCGACGAAGGCCGGATCGAGGCTGACCTCCTCCTCGGCCTCGCGCAACGCCGCCGCTTCCGGCGAGGCGTCTTCCGCATCGATGCGCCCGCCCGGAAACGCCACCTGCCCGGTATGGTTGCGCAGCGTCTCGGCGCGCTTGGTCAGAAGGACGGTCGCCTCGGCGCCACGATCCACCACCGGTATCAGCACGGCGGCGTCGCGCAGCGCCGTTTCCTTCAGCCGCAGGCGCGGATGACCCGGATTGAAACGATGGTCGCCGAAGATGTCCCCCGCTTCCGCAGGCAACTGGGCGGCGGCACGCAGCCTGAAATCGACCGCCGAAAAAGGTCTTGCCGCCGTCTGGTCCATCATGCGCTCAGTTTCGCCAGCCGCTCGGCCGGCATGATCGGGAAGACCGCGCCGCGCGAGCGCACGGAAAACATCGGGATGCCGTCCACCTCGATCTCCTCGCCATGCCCGACCAGTTCGTACATGACCGACCTCGCCACCAGCGCCTCCAGTCGCCCGCGCACCAGAAGATAGGGTTTCAGGCCGCCCGTCTCCTCCTCGTCGACGAAGCGCAGGGGATGGTCCGGGCCGGCCTCCACCACGTCGCCGACATTGGTGCGGAAGGTGATGACCTGGTCCTTGCCTTCACCCGAAACGTCCGCCTCGACCGCCACGAAGGGCGCGTCGACCACGCGGATGCCGACGCGTTCCACCGGCGTCACCAGATAGGTTCCGCCGTCCGCGTCCTTGCGCAGCACGGTCGAGAAAAGCCGCACCAACGGCGCCCGGCCGATCGGCGTGCCCATGTAGAACCATGTGCCGTCTGGTCTGATCTCCATGTCGATGTCGCCGCAAAACGGTGGATTCCAGCGCTCGACGGGCGGCAGGCCCTTGCCGGCGCGGGCCGCGCGGGCGATCAGGGCCTCCAGGCCGCGCGCATCGGAAGCGGCGGCGAGCCCGTCTGGATCCTGGCGGGAATGTTCGGTCATCGTCACGAAATAGTCACTGTTGTCGCGCTTGTCAGCCGGGGTTCGTGATTTAAGTTTTGCATGGGTCACGCTGAATCGATTCGCGGCATCGCGCGTTTTGGCGCGGCATTCCAGCCAGGGGAACCGTTGCGGATGAGCGTGATCGTCAAGGAAAGCCCGATCGACGAAAAGGAGATGATCGCCGAGGCCGAAAAGGCGCTGGCCGACATCTCCCGCATTCGCGAAAGCGTCGGGCGCGTCATCTTCGGTCAGGAAAGCGTGGTTGAACGCACGCTAGTGGCGCTGCTGGCGGGCGGCCACGCGCTTCTGGTCGGCGTGCCCGGGCTGGCCAAGACCAAGCTGGTCGAGACGCTCGGCATCGTGCTGGGGCTCGATTCGAGCCGCATCCAGTTCACGCCAGATCTGATGCCCTCCGACATCCTCGGCTCCGAGGTGATGGAGCAGGATGAGACGGGAAAGCGCTCCTTCCGCTTCATTTCCGGCCCGATCTTCGCGCAATTGCTGATGGCCGACGAGATCAATCGTGCCTCGCCGCGCACCCAGTCGGCGCTGCTTCAGGCAATGCAGGAATATCACGTCACGGTCGCCGGCCGGCGCTACGACCTGCCCTCGCCCTTCCACGTGCTCGCCACCCAGAACCCGCTGGAGCAGGAGGGCACCTATCCGCTGCCCGAGGCTCAGCTCGACCGCTTCCTGATGCAGGTCGATATCCTCTACCCCGACCTGGAAGCCGAGCGACGAATCCTGCTCGAAACCACCGGCGTCGACGAAGCGAAGGCGGCCAATGCCGTCCAGCCCGAGCGCCTGAGGGAAATCCAGACACTGATCCGTCGGATGCCGGTGCCCGAAAGCGTGGTCGAGGCGATCCTCGATCTGGTGCGCTCGGCGCGGCCCGGCCAAGGGTCGGGAAATGCGGAAACCGACCGGCATGTCGCCTGGGGTCCCGGCCCGCGCGCCAGCCAGGCGCTGATGCTGTGCACCCGCGCCCGCGCGCTCTATGACGGGCGCCTCGCGCCGTCCGTCGACGACGTGCGCGCGCTGGCCGAGCCGGTGCTGCAGCACCGCATGGCGCTGACCTTCGCCGCCCGCGCCGAAGGCATGGGCGTGCGCGACGTGGTGGCGAGCCTCGTGAAGGGAATTTGATGGCGAGGGTCGGCGAGGCGCAGGCACCGATCGAGGCCCGCGACGCGCTTGCCCGTGGCCGGCTCAGGGCATCGCTCGTGCCGGACCTGCTGGTCGAGGCGCGCCGCATCGTCAACACGGTGATCGCCGGCTGGCACGGACGCCGCAAGCAGGGCATCGGCGAGAATTTCTGGCAGTTCCGGCCCTATTCGGAAGGCGAGTCGGTCAACCGCATCGACTGGCGCCGCTCGGCCCGCGACGACCACACCTATGTGCGCGACCGTGAATGGGAGGCCGCTCACACGGTCTGGCTCTGGGCCGATCCCTCGCCGTCGATGCTCTACAAATCGGCCGGTGCGTCCGTCTCCAAGGAGTCGCGCGCCCTGGTGCTGGCGCTGGCCATGGCCGAACTGCTGTCGCGCTCCGGCGAGCGCATCGCCTGGCCCGGCCTGACCGACCCGTTCACCAACCGCAACGGCGCCGAGCGCATCGCCTCCCGCTTGATGCACGCGGCGAGCCTGCCGGCGCGGCCGGACCTTTCCGCGATACGGCGGTTCTCCGACGTCGTGCTGATCTCCGATTTCCTCGATCCCGCCGACGAGATCATGGCCTGGCTGGATGCGCTCGCCCGCCACGGCGCGCGCGCCCATCTGGTCGAGATCGCCGATCCGGCGGAGGAGATTTTCCCCTATGCCGGCCGCACCGAATTCACCGATCCGGAAACAGGCGACAAGCTGACCGCCGGCCGCGCCGAGCGGCTGGCGCAGGATTATCGCCATCTCTACGCCGCGCGCCGCGCCGAGCTTGCCGCCTGGTGCAAGCGTCTGGGATGGAGTTTCACCACCAACCACACCGACAGGCTGGCGTCCGAAGCGCTGGTGCGCCTGCATCTGGCGATGGGCGACGACGGCGGCTACGGCGGGAGCGTGCGGCCATGATGCTGTTCGGACCGCCCTCCTCCGCGCGTTATCCCGGCCAAGGGAGCGATAGCGACCGCGAGCCGGGATCCATTCCGGAAGGGATTGGCTGCGCGCGCCCGGTCCTGCGCAATCATGGTTGGCCATGTAACGGAATGGATCCCGGCTCGGCGCTCCGCTACGCTTCGCTTGTCCGGGATGACGACAGTGGCGGTGTGGGGAGACCTCTCCCATGAACTGGCTGCCGCTCTCCTTCGGCGCGCCCATGGTGCTGTGGGGACTGATCGCCCTGCCCATCATCTGGTGGCTGCTCAGGCTGACGCCGCCCAAGCCGCAGGCCGAGGTGTTTCCGCCGCTGCGCATCCTGGCGCGCGTGCTAAAGCGCGAGGAGACGCCGCAGCAGAGCCCCTGGTGGCTGACGCTGCTGCGTCTGCTTCTTGCGGCGCTGGTGATCATGGCGCTCGCCGAACCCGTGTGGAACCCGCGCGAAAAGCTGCCGACCGGCGGCAAGGCGCTGGCGCTGGTGATCGACAACGACTGGGCTGCCGCCCCCGACTGGGACAAGCGCGTCGCCATCGCCGAGCGGCTGATCAACGATGCCGGCGCGAACGGCGTTCCGGTGGTGGTCGCCTTCACGGCCGAGAAGCCGAATGCCGAGATCGGCCCGTTCGACGCGGCCGCGGCGCTCGACAGGCTGCGTGCCGCCAAGCCGCGCCCGATCCCGACCGACCGGCCCGCCGTCTACGCACGCGTGGCCGAAACCCTGAAGACCCTGCCCGGCGCCAGCGTCGCGGTGCTGGCGGACGGCCTTGCGGCAAAGAACGACGAGCAGGCGTTCCGCACGCTGCTGTCGGAGAACGCCGGCGACCTCATCTGGGCCGTGCCGGAGCGCATCCAGCCGATCGGCCTGACGGCGACCGAGAACGACGTCGACGGTTTTTCGCTGACCGCCATCCGCGCGGCCGGCAATTCCGGGCCGGCGCAGGTGACGGCAGGCGCCTTCGACGACAAGGGTCGCCGCATTGCCGACGCGACCCTGACCTTCGGCCCCGGCGCGACCAGCGCCACGGGCGAGATGAAAGTCCCGTTCGAGCTGCGCAACGACTTCTCCTCCGTCGCGCTGGACGGCGAGCGTCACGCCGGCGCGGTGCGCGTGCTCGATGAAAGCTCACGGCGCCGCCGGGTGGGTCTGCTCGCGCAGGCCGATGCCGACCAGGCGCAGCCGCTGCTGTCACCGCTCTACTATATCCGCCGGGCGCTTTCGCCCTTCGCCGACCTTGTCGAGCCGTCCAGCGCCGACCTCGCCGAAGCGATCCCGCAGATGCTCGACCGCAAGCCCGCGATGATCGTGATGGCCGATGTCGGCACCATCCCGGAGCAGGTCAGGCCGCGTCTGGTCGACTGGGTGGAGAACGGCGGCATGCTGGTGCGCTTCGCCGGTTCGCGCCTCGCAGCCGCCGGCAACGATGACGAACTCCTGCCCGTACGCTTGCGCACCGGCGAGCGCAACCTCGGCGGCGCGCTGTCCTGGACCACGCCGCAGCCGGTCGCCGATTTCCCTAAGAACGGCCCCTTCGCCGACCTGCCGCCGCCGGCCGAAGTCACCGTCTCGCGTCAGGTGCTGGCCGAGCCCTCGCCCGACATCGTCGACCGCACCTGGGCGAGCCTTGCCGATGGCACGCCGCTGGTCACCGGCCTGAAGAAAGGCAAGGGCACGCTGGTGCTCTTCCACGTCACCCCGGAAGCGACCTGGTCGAACCTGCCGATCTCCGGCAGCTTCGTGGAGATGCTGCGCCGCATCGTGCAGATGTCGCGCAACCAGGGCAGCCTCGCGGCACAGCCGGAGGCGACATCCGCGGCGCTCGCGCCCTATCGCATGATCGGCGCCGACGGCGCGCTCGCACCGCCCTCGCCCGACGCGCGCCCGCTCGTGCCACGCGCCGGCGCGCCGGTCACGCTGGAAAATCCGCCCGGACTCTATGGCTCGGAGGCCGGCGTCGTCGCCCACAATCTGCTCGCCGCCGACGCCGCCTTCACGCCGATCGCCCGGCCGCAGGTTTCCGTGCCGGTGACGACGGTGCACTATGCCTTCGACGAGTCGGAACACCTGAAAGGCCCTCTGGTGGCAGCCGCCCTGTTCCTGATGCTGCTCGACACGCTGGCCGTGCTGTGGATGGGCGGCCTGTTCTCGCGTCGTGGACGCGGGCGCGCCGCCGCCACCACCGCCGCGCTTGTCCTTATTGCCGGGCTAGCCGCTTTCCATCCCGACACGGCACGCGCGGATGATTCGAAGCCCGGAGACGCAACAGCGATCGCGGCGGTCGAAAAGACCCGCCTCGCCTATGTCGTCACCGGCGTGCCGGGTGACGACGCGGTCAGCCGCGCCGGCCTGGAAGGCCTGACCCGCTTCCTCATCGACAAGACCGCGCTGGAGCCCGGCGCGCCCGCCGGCGTGGACATCGCCAAGGACGAGCTCTCTTTCTATCCGATCATTTACTGGCCGATTGATCCGGCCGCACCGATGCCGAGCCAGGCCGCGATTTCGCGCATCGACGCCTATATGAACCAGGGCGGGACGGTGCTGTTCGACACGCGCGACCAGTATTCCACCGGCTTCGGCGCGGATGCCGCGACCCCCGCCACGGAACGGCTGCGCGACATCCTGTCGGGCCTCAACGTGCCGCCGCTGGAGCCGGTGCCGTCGGATCACGTCCTGACCAAGTCCTTCTACATCCTCCCTGAATTTCCGGGTCGCTTCAACGGCGGCCCGCTCTGGGTCGAAGCCTCGGCGGAAGCGTCCAACGCCGATAACCGGCCCGTGCGCACCGGGGACGGCGTGTCGCCCATCATGATCACGGCCAACGACTTCGCCGGCGCCTGGGCGATCGACGAGAACGGCCAGCCGCTGCTTCCCACGGTCCCCAACGATCCCATGCAGCGCATCTATGCGCTGCGCGCCGGCGTCAACATCGTCATGTACATGCTGACCGGCAACTACAAGTCCGACCAGGTCCACGTGCCGATCCTGCTCGAAAGGCTGGGGCAGTAGGATGTTGGACCGGTCGAGCAGCATGAATGCCCCTCACCCTTACCCTCTCCCCGTGAACAACGGGGAGAGGGGGATCGCCAACGCAGCCGCTGTCTCCTCTCCCAGTCTTTCACGGGGAGAGGTGCCCGGCAGGGCGGTGAGGGGCAGCACTGACCTTCCATGGTGGATCCCATGAACTGGTCGCTGTCATTCGAGCCTCTTCTCTCCTGGCCGTTGGTCCTCGCCGCGCTGGTGCCATTGGCGATCCTCGCGCTGGTGGCGCTCTGGATGCGCCAGCGCGGTTCGTGGCTGCGCATTGCCGCACTCGCAGCGCTTGCACTGGCGCTGGTCAATCCCGTTTTCCTCGACGAGGTCCGCGATCCGCTGAAAAGCGTGGTCGCCGTCGTGGTCGACCGCAGCCAGAGCCAGGACATCGGCGAACGCACGAAGCAGACGGACGCGGCCCTTGCCGGGATAAAACAGCGCCTCGCCCGCTTCCCGCAATTCGACGTCAGGGTGGTCGAGACGGGGCAATCGCCGGCCGCCGAAGAGCGCACCGAGACGCGGCTCTTCTCCGCGCTCGACGGCGCTTTCCGTGACGTCCCGCCCTCGCGCATCGGCGGCGCGGTCATGATCACCGACGGCGAAATTCATGACGTGCCTTCGGGAACGCCCGAAGTCCATGCGCCTGTGCATGCGCTGATCACCGGACAGGAGCACGAGAAGGACCGGCGCATCCGTTTCGAGAAGGCGCCGCGTTTCGGCCTCGTCGGCAAGCCGCTCGACATGACCTATCGGGTCATCGATTCCGAAGGCGGTTCCGGCTCGGTCGACGTGCGTGTCTCGGTCAATGGCGAGCAGGTTTCGGTCGAGCACGCCGTCATCGGCCAGGAAACGCCGATCGAGGTGACGGTGCCGAACGCCGGCCGCAACATCGTCGAGCTTTCCATCCCGACCGAAGAAGGCGAGCTCACCGACGCCAACAATCACACGGCCGCGCTTGTCGACGGCATCCGCGAGAATTTGCGCGTCCTGCTGGTCTCGGGCGAGCCGCATGCCGGCGAGCGGACCTGGCGCAATCTCCTGAAATCCGACGCCTCGGTGGACCTCGTCCACTTCACCATCCTGCGCCCGCCGGAAAAGCAGGACGGCACGCCCATCAACGAACTGTCGCTGATCGCCTTCCCGACGCGCGAGCTGTTCGTCGACAAGATCAACCAGTTCGACCTGATCATCTTCGACCGCTACCAGCATCGCGACGTGCTGCCGATCCTCTATTACGACTACATCGCCCAGTATGTCGAACAGGGCGGCGCGCTGCTGATCGCCGCCGGTCCGGAATATTCCGGCGAGCAGAGCATCGCCCGCACGCCGCTGATGCCGGTACTGCCGGCGATGCCCGACGGCAATGTCGTCGAAAAGGCGTTCTATCCGCGCTTGACGGACCTTGGAGAGCGCCACCCCGTGACGCGCGGCCTCGACGGCTCGCAAAGCGAGCCGCCGCACTGGAGCCGCTGGTTCCGCACCATCGGCATCGACAAGCCGGAAGGCCAGGTGGTCATGAAGGGAGCCGACGACCGGCCCCTGCTCGTGCTCGACCGCAAGGGCGAGGGCCGCGTCGGCATGCTGCTTTCCGATCAGGGCTGGCTGTGGGCGCGCGGCTACGAAGGCGGCGGCCCGCACGTCCAGCTCTACCGCCGCATCGCCCACTGGCTGATGAAGGAGCCGGAACTCGAGGAGGAGCGGCTGACAGCCGACGGGCGCGGCATGGTGCTGGAGATCCGCCGCCAGACCATGATCGACGATCCGGGGCCCGCGAAGGTCATCACCCCATCCGGCAAGGCGGTGTCGGTCAAGCTCGAGAAATCGGAGCCCGGCGTCTTCACCGGCAGCCTGGAGGTCAAGGAGATCGGCCTTTATCAGGTCGGCAACAGCGATCTCACCGCGCTCGCCCATGTCGGCCCCGTCAACGCTCCCGAATTCGCCGACGTCGTCTCGACCGAGGACAAGGTCCGCCCGGCCGCGGAAGCGACCGGGGGCAGCGTGCGCCGCCTCGCCCCTTCGCAACTCTCCGCCGCGGCCGGCCAGACCGTTTCCCTGCCCTCGATCATCCCGGTGCGCGCCGCCGGCGAAGCCTCGGGCCGCGACTGGATCGGCCTCAGGACCACCGACGACAGCGTGCTGAAATCCGTCAGCCGGGTGCCCCTGTTCGGCGGCTTCCTCGGCCTCGGCCTGCTGCTCCTGGCGCTGGGGAGCATGTGGTACAGGGAGGGCCGGTAGGGGCAGTAGGGCAGTAGGGCAGTAGGGCAGTAGAACTGCAAGTTGCTCGACGAGCCTTGGGCAAGAAATACCGATCAAAGCGTGGAAATGGTTTCCTTACTGCCTTACTGCCTTACTGCCTTACTGCCTTACTGCCCTACTGCCCTACTGCCTTACTGCCTCTCCTACTCCTCCGGCTCTGTCGTGAACGTCAGCGGATAACCTGCGGCCTTGCCGGCGTCGGTGGCGCGGGTGGCCTTGGTCTCGGCGACGTCCCTGGTGAACACCGCGACCACGCACACGCCGCGTCGATGCGCGGTGATCATGATGCGGTGCGCCTGATCCTCGCTCACGCGGAACTCCGCCTTCAGCACGCGCACCACGAATTCGCGCGGCGTGTAGTCGTCGTTGAGCAGGATGACCTTGTAGAGCTTCGGGCGCTCGACCTTGGGCTTCGCCCTTGTCCGGGGCCTCGTGATGATATCGTCTGTCATGTGCGGCGCGACCGTGTCGCAAAAGATGCCGCAATCGTTGCGGCAGGTATGAATATGTTGTCGCTCCGACGTCGGATTCAACCCCCGTCGTGAAACCGCGGCTTCCCTCGTCCGCGCGGCATTGCCGGCGAAGCGGGGCGGGCATAAAGCCGGGGCCATGAGCGAACCTTCCGAGTCGCGGACCAACCACCCGTTCCCCGTCGAACGCGCGCCCTATCTGCGCTTCGTCATCCCGCTGACAGTGGCCATAGCGTTCCTGATGGAGCAACTGGACACCACCATAATCACCACCGCCCTGCCCGACATGGCCGCGAGCCTGGACACGACGCCGGTGCGGCTCAATCTGGCGATCACCACCTACATCCTGACGCTGGCCGTCTTCATTCCGGTCAGCGGCTGGTTCGCGGACCGCTTCGGCGCACGGCGCATTTTCGCGTTGGCCCTGTTCATCTTCACGATCGGTTCGGTCCTGTGCGGCCTGGCCCAGAGCTTCGGCATGCTGCTGGCGACGCGGGCGCTTCAAGGCCTTGGGGGCGCGATGATGACGCCGGTCGGCCGGCTGATCCTCCTGCGCTCTTTTCCGCGCGCCCAACTCGTCACCGCCATGACCTACATGACGCTTCCCGCCATCATGGGTCCCGTCATCGGCCCGCTGCTCGGCGGCGCGCTGACCACCTATGCCTCCTGGCGGTGGATTTTCTTCGTCAACATTCCCTTCGGCGTCCTCGGCATCGTGCTGGCCTTGCGTTTCGTTGAGGAGGTAAGGGACGACACCCGGCAGAAATTCGATCTTCCGGGCTTCCTCATGGTCGGCGCCGGGGTCGCGCTCCTGCAGTTCGGGCTGGAGAATATCGGCCACCCCACGCTTCCCAGGACTTGGGTGGGATTGATCCTTGCGGCCGCTATCCTGCTGCTTCTGGCCTTCGGCCGCTACGCGCGAAGCGTCGCGGCGCCCGTCGTCGACCTCGGCCTGTTCGGCTCGCGCGCCTTCGGCGTCGGCACGCTGGCGGGAGGACTATGCCGGATCGGACTGAACGGCGTGCCCTTCATGCTGCCCCTGATGCTGCAGGTCGGCTTCGGCATGAGCGCCGTAGGCTCCGGATCGATAACATTCGTCGGCAGTTTCGGCGCGCTGATGATCCGTCCCATGCTCTCGGCGCTGCTCCGCAGGTTGGGTTTCGCCAGGATACTGATCGGCAGCGCCCTCATGGGGTCGGCGGTGGTAGCCGGATTTTCCCTGCTTGAGCCCGACACGCCGCACTGGGTGCTGATCGTCTATGTCGCTCTGTTCGGCCTGGTTCGGTCCGCGCAGTTCATGACCTCCAACACGCTCTCCTATGCCGACCTGCCGACCGAGAAACTCAGCCGCGCAACCAGCATGGGCGGCGTCCTGCAGCAGCTCAGCGTCTCCTTCGGCGTATCCGTCGGCGCAACGTTGCTCGGGCTGGTCTCGCTGGGCGATCCGATGCCGACGCCGGCGCATTTCCATGAAGCGTTCCTGCTGGCCGCCGTCATTCCCCTGCTGTCGATCCCGGGTTTTCTGCTGTTGCGCCCGCAGGATGGCGCCCAGGTCAGCGGATACCGGCCAAGGCGCTGAGCCGGTCAGAACGGCAAGGACGGCAGCCAAAAAAGCAGAAGCCGCCCGGCGGGAACGCCCGGGCGGCCTGGAGACGAAGTTGCGATGCGACTACATCGTCTTCTTGGCGTCGGCCTTCTTCGGAGCGGCCTTCGAGGCGGCCTTCTTGTGCTTCTTGATGATCTTCTTGTGCACGACCTTGTGCACAGGCTTCTTGGCCGTGCTGGCGGCCGGCGCGGTGGTCGAGGTGGCTGCGGCGGTCGAGGCGGCGGCATTGGCACTGACGGTCATCGGCAGCGAGAAGGCCAGTGCGATGGCGATACCAGCGGCGGAGAGGAGGGTCTTGTTCATGGGTCGGTTCCTTTGTTCGCAGATCTGGCGGAGCTTCACGGATCGGTCGGTGTCACTCCAAGGAGCTTCAAAGCGTCGGCGAGCATGCGGATTCCCTGCGCCTGTTTGCGTTCGGAGCAGTACCGTTTCGCCTTCTTTTGAAGCCCCTTCGCCTCGGCGACCTGCATGGCCTTGGCGTGGGTTTCGATAGCCTCGTCGACCTGTCGACTGAGCCTGTTGCAGCGTTCGCTCCGGGTCATCGCCCCCCTTGCGTCGGACGGCCCGGCGGCGAACACGGCAAACGACATGCCGATGAACACCAATCCGGAGCAAAGTCTGTGCATGGTCGGTTCCTGAAACCCGGAACATCTTCGGCAACCGGCCGTCCGGCTGCCGTGGGACAAGCTTATGCCGTTGATTTCTTTCGTCCGCTTTTCCGGATTGTTGAATTTTGTTTCCGGATTGTTTCCCGCCCGGCTTTTGCCGGAGACGGCCTAAATTAAGCCCGAAACAAGGCGGCAAGGGACGGTCTGCGAGCCACACATCAACGGCGACAAGCGATGAAGCCCGACGCCCATATTCTCATCGTCGACGACGACAGGGATATCCGCGACCTGTTGCAGGAATTCTTCAACAAGCGCGGCCTGAGGGCGTCCGTCGCCGCCGACGGCGACGCGATGGAGGCGGTGCTGCGCCGCAACCCCGTCGACCTGGTGATTCTCGACGTCATGCTGCCCGGCCGCAGCGGGCTGGAGCTCTGCCGCGAGATCCGCGCGCGGCAGGCGACGCCGATCATCATGCTGACCGCCGTCAACGAGACGACGGATCGCGTGGTCGGGCTGGAACTCGGCGCCGACGACTACGTGCCGAAACCGTTCGACCCGCGCGAACTGCTGGCGCGCGTGCGCGCCGTGCTGCGCCGCAACGGCGCGAAGGAGGAGAAACGCCCGCCCGCCCGCCAGATCTGGCGTTTCGCCGGCTGGACCATGGATTGCTCGCGCCGCCGCCTCGTCGCGCCCGGCGATGTGCGCGTCGAACTGACGGCCGCCGAATTCAACCTCCTGCACACATTCGTGCGCAGCGCCCAGCGCGTCCTGACAAGGGACCAGCTCATCGAACTTTCCGGCGGCGACGGCGGCATCAATTACGACCGCTCTATCGATATCCTGGTGTCGCGGCTGCGACGCAAGATGGAGGACGATCCCAAGAAGCCGACCTTGATCCAGACGGTGCGCAGCGGCGGCTACCAGTTCATTCCCGAGGTGACCAGCGAATGAGGCGCTTGCTGCCGCAGACCCTGCCGGTCTGGGTGCTGCTGATCGTCATAGCCGGACTGCTGGTCAGTCAGGTGACGACGCTTTTCCTGGTCGCGCGCGACCAGGCCGCCTCCAGCGACGTGGTCGACTATTATCGTCTCAACGACCGCGCCTTCGCCGTCGTGCAACTGCTCCATTCGGCCACGCCGCAGGCGCGCGCGGCGATGGTTTCAGGGCTTTCCAACAACGGCTATTCACTGAGCGTGTCCGACCGGCCGGCCGTCGCCACTTCGATCGCCCAGGACGACGAGTTGGCAGAACTGGAAGACATACTGGTCGCGCGCCTGACCCGTTTCGGCGTGACAGAAGCGCGCGTGCGCCGCGACCGCGCGCCCTCCTTCGAACGCAGGTCCGGGCACCAGCCGGCAGACACCGACATCGGCGATGTCGAGAAGGATCTGCTGACGCTGACCGCCGGATTCGCCAAGGGCCGCGAACTGACGGCCTCAATCCAGTTCGCCGACGGGCAATGGCTCAACTTCTCCGAGCCGATCATTCCGCCCGGCCCGGTGCTGAGCCCGGAGAGCCTGCCGCTCTACGGCGTGGTCGCGGCCCTCGTGGTCGCCATGTCGGTCTGGTCGATCCGCCGCCTCACGGCGCCCTATCGTGTCATGGAAAGCGCGGTGAAGCGGATCGGCGAAGATCTGAAGAGCCAGCCGCTTGCAGAAACGGGAAGCCGCGAGACGCGCACCGCCGCCCGCGCCATCAACACCATGCAGGAACGGTTGCGCGACTATGTGGAGGATCGCGAACAGCTTGCCGCCGCGCTCGCCCACGATCTTCGCACGCCGCTGACGCGCATGCGCCTGAGGCTGGCGCTGCTGCGCGCCTCACGGGTGCGCGAGGCGCTGGCGCACGACCTCGCCGACATCGAATCCATCGCCAGCTCGGTGGTCGACTTCGCCACCTTCGAGGTGACGGAGGAAAAGGCCGAGCGACTGGATTTCCTGTCGCTGGTGCAGTCCATTGCCGACGCCTATCCCGAAGTCACGCTGAACGAGGCGGACCTGCCGTCACGGACGCTTGTCTGCCTCGCCCGCCCGGTGGCGCTGAAGCGCTGTGTCACCAATCTTGTCCAGAACGCGGTGACCTATGGCCACAAGGCCGAACTGTCGCTGCGCCATGACGATGCGCGCGTGACCCTGCTCATATACGACGAAGGTCCCGGCATCCCCCAGACCAGGCTCGATTCGGTTTTCCACCCCTTCGTGCGGCTGGAAGGCTCGCGCAGCCGCGAAACCGGCGGGCTGGGCCTCGGACTGGCGATCGCACGGGCCATAGCGCGCGGCGGCGGCGGCGATATCCGCCTGTCCAACCGCCCGGAGGGCGGCCTGGAGACGCAACTCACCCTGCCGCTGGCGGCTTGAGGGTTTTCGTCCCTCCCGCCACCTGCGGAAAGAAGCACGGCTTCATCGCCGAGGGCTTCCACCCCGCTCGCCGGCCCATTCGGCCACCGCCGTCGCAACGGCGGCGAGATTGTCGTCAGGCTTCAGGCCATCCGCCTTGCGCGGCTTGAGATCGTGGTCGCCCGGAAACCAGCGGATCGATATGGCCTTCGACAGGCTATAGGTATCTACCTCGTCTTGGCTGCCGAATGGGTCGCGCGTTCCCTGGCAGATCAGCGCCGGGCATTTCAGCGCTTCCAGATGCGCGGTGCGCAGCTTCTCGGGCGATCCCGGCGGATGGAAAGGATAGCCGAGGCAGACGAGGCCGGCGACCCGGCCGTCCGCGAAGAGGTCGTCCGCCACCATCGACGCCACACGGCCGCCCAGCGACTTCCCGCCGATCAGCAGTCGCCCGGACGCCTGCACCGCATCGACTGCGGCACGGTATTCGTCCATCAGTCTTTCGGCCCTGGGCGGCGGCTTGCGCTGGCCGGAGCGTCGCGCCGCCATATAGGCGAATTCGAAACGCACGGTGCGGATGCCCTGTCCAGCCAACTGCGCGCTCATGGCTTCCATCCAGCCCGAATCCATCGGCGCGCCGGCGCCGTGGGCGAGCAGGAGGGTGGTTCCGGCGTCGGCAGAACCGGAAAAGAGGAAGTCAGGCAATTTTAGCTGCCCTCCTCCGTTGGCGTTGAAAAGAAAGCCTCATCAGCGCCTGAGGACCGCCGAAAGCACGTCCCTCACCCCGATCGCGCCGACGAAGCCGGAGTGGTCGTCGAACAGTGCCACAGGCGCCGTCTGCGAGCGGTGGATCGCCAGCATCACGGTCTTCAGCGACGTGCCGGGCGTCGCCCAGAACACCTGTCCGCCATCGGCGGGCCGCTGCTCGATGTCGTCGCACGACACCCAGTCGACCGGCTTGCCGTCGCGCTCGGCCGCGATCACCAGGCCATGACCGTCGAGCTTGAAGCGCGTCGTCTGGCGCCGGTCGAGCCAGATCCAGCCGTCGCCGTCCTTCTTCAGTTCGTGCAGGGCGCGCATCACGTTCCATGCCGTCAGCACCGAAAGCGGGTTCACGTTGGAGATGAACTCCCGCACATAGTCGTTCGCCGGCTGCAGCACGATGTCCTCGGGCGTGCCGGTCTGGACGATGCGGCCGCCTTCCATGATGGTGATGTGGCTGCCGATCTTGAGCGCCTCCTCCAGATCGTGGCTGACGAAGACGATCGTCTTCTTCAACTCCGCCTGGAGTTGCAGCAGCTCGTCCTGCAGCTTGGTGCGGATCAGCGGATCGAGCGCCGAGAACGGCTCGTCCATCAGAAGGATCGGCGCCTCGGTGGCGAAGGCGCGCGCGAGGCCGACGCGCTGCTGCATGCCGCCGGATAGCTCGTGCGCGTATTTCTTCGCCCACGGATCGAGATTGACCAGCTTGAGCTGCTTGGCGACTCGCTCCCGGCGCTCGGCCTCCGGCACGCCGGCAAGCTCGAGGCCGAAGCCGACATTCTCCTCCACCGTGCGCCACGGCAGCAGGCCGAACTGCTGGAACACCATCGCCACCTGCTTCTGGCGCAGGCGCCTGAGCGTGGCGTCGTCGCAGGTCACGACGTCGACCATACGCTCGCCGTCCTTCACCAGCACCTCGCCGCGCGAGACCACGTTGAGGCGGTTGACGGCGCGCAGCAGCGTCGACTTGCCCGAGCCGGACAATCCCATCAGCACCGAGATCTCGCCCTCGTTCACCGTCAGGTTGGCACCGGCGCAGCCCAGCACATTGCCGGTCTTCTCCAGGATTTCGGCGCGCGAAGCCCCGGCATCGACCATTTTAAGCGCTTCGCGCGTGTCGGACCCGAAAACGATGTCGACATTCTTGAAATCGACCGCGACGCTCATTTCTTGCCTCCCACGCCGATGCGCGTCATGCGGTCGAGCACGATGGCGAGCACGACGATGGCGAGGCCGGCCTCAAGCCCGAGGTCGATCTTGCGCGAACCGAGCGCGCGGTTGATTTCGGTGCCCAGCCCGCCGGCGCCGATCAGCGCGGCGAACACCACCATCGACAGCGACAGCATGATCGACTGCGTCAGCCCCGCCATGATGGTCGGCAGGGCGGAAGGCAGCTCTACTTTCCACAGCAGTTGGCGCCTTGTGGCGCCGAAAGCCTCGCCCGCCTCGATGATGGCCTTCGGCACCGACGTGATGCCGAGATGGGTCAACCTGACCGCGGTCGGAATGACGAAGATGATGGTGACGATCAGGCCCGGAGCGTTGCCGAGGCCGAAAAGCGTCAGCACGGGAATGAGATAGACGAAGGTCGGCAGCGTCTGCATCAGGTCGAGGATCGGCTGCATGATCCTGTAGACCTTGGGCTTGTGGCCGGCCCATATGCCGAGCGGCACGCCGATCAGCATCGAGAAGAAGGTGGCGGCGACCACCAGAACCAGCGTCTGCACTGTCTGCTTCCAGAGTCCCTGGTTGAGGATGAACACCAGGCCGACGAAAACGCCGAACGCCAGCGTCTTCGATTTCTGCAACCACCACGCAAGCAGCGCGATCAGCGCGGCCAGCAGCACCGGCGGCACGACGAGAAGTCCGCTGACCGCCCCGTCGAGCACCGTGTTGAGGCCGCTCGAAATGCCCCGGAAGAATGTGTCGAAATGGTCCGTCAGGAAATTGAAGAAGTCCTTGCCCCAGGTCCCGATCGGGATCTTCCAAGCGGCCAGGAATTTTGAAACCGGATCCATTACGCCCCTCTCCGCCGCTTGTTGCGGCCGTCTTGTTCAGGCCCGTTCCCTGTTCAACGGGCAAAAGGGCGGCCCGCGACGAAGCCGCCCTTCTCTCGACCTTATTCAGCCGGCATGCCGGCTCAGCTTCCGAGCGCGGTCTTGATCGCCGCAGCGGCGTCACCGCCGTCGAACGTCGTCACGCCCTGGAGCCATGGTCCGACGACGTCGGCATGCTTCTTGAGATAATCGGTGGCGGCCGTGTTGGCGTCGGCGCCGTCGAGGATCGCCTTCATCATCTCGCCTTCCATTTCGAGATTGAACTTCAGGTTCTTGATGAAGACGCCGACGTTCGGGCATTCGTCCAGATAGCCCTTGCGCACGTTGGTGTGCACGGTGGCGGCGCCGAATCCGGAATCGCCCATGCCGTCGAGATAGGTGATCTTCATGGCGCCCATCACCGGATGCGGCGTCCAGCCGAGGAAGGCGATCCATTCCTTGTCCTTCATCGACTGCTCGGCCTGGGTCAGCATGCCGGCTTCCGAGGACTCGACCAGTTCGAAACCGGCGAGATTGTCGGCCGGATTCTTGATCATGTCGAGGATGATGCGGTTGCCGTCGTTGCCGGCCTCGATGCCGTATATCTTGTGGTCGAACTTGTCGGCGAACTTGCCGATGTCGGTCAGCGTCTTGACGCCGGCTTCCGCCACATAGTCCGGCACGACGATGCCGTAGCCGGCACCGGTCAGGTTCTCGCTGATCGTCTCCACGGAGCCGTCGGCGGTGTAGTCCTTGATGTCGTTGGTCATCGACGGCATCCAGTTGCCGAGGAAGACGTCGAGATCCTTGTTCTTCAGCGAGGCGTAGGTCACCGGCACGGAAAGCTGGATGACCTGCGGATCGTAGCCCAGCGCCGTCAACAGCACCGAGGCGACGCCGGTGGTGGCCTGGATGTCGGTCCAGCCGACGTCGGAAAGGCGCACCGTCTTGCAGCTTTCGGCATCGCCCGCGAAGGCGCTTCCCGTAGCCAGTCCTGAAGCCAGGAACGTCGCCACGCCCAGGCCGGCGACGAAAGTTTTGAAACTCGACATCGATTGTTCTCCCATTGTGGTGGCTCCGCAGCGGGGCCGCTGCGCGATTCTTCTCAGGCTGTCCGCCTCCGTCTTCAGCCAAACACCATTTTGGTGCTCTTTCAAGAAGCGCAACTGCACGAGCGGCGGCGCCGGCTGGCCGAACAGCGACACGCCTCTTCCTTTTTGGTGGATGGCACGGACGTGCCTCTCCCCGCCGCCGTCCGCTTGCGCTTAAAAGAACGGATGGCCAAGCTCTACTTCCATTACGCGACGATGAACGCCGGCAAGACCACCATGCTCCTGCAGGCGTCCTACAATTACCGCGAGAGCGGCATGGCCACCATGCTGTTCGTCGCCGGGCACTACCGCAAGGGAGACCGCGGCCTGATCTCCTCGCGCATCGGCCTGGAGGCGGAGGCGGAAATGTTCCGCGATGGCGACGACCTCTTTGCCCGCATCGCCGAGCATCATGAGCACACGAGCATCCACTGCGTCTTCGTCGACGAGGCGCAGTTTCTCGAGGAAAGCCAGGTATGGCAACTCGCCCGTGTCGCCGACCGCCTCGGCATCCCCGTCATGTGCTACGGCCTGCGCACCGATTTCCAGGGCAATCTGTTCTCGGGTTCGCGCGCGCTGCTGGCGATCGCCGACGACCTGCGCGAGGTGCGAACCATCTGCCGCTGCGGACGCAAGGCGACGATGGTCGTGCGCCTCGGTCCCGACGGCAAGGTCGCCAGGCAGGGCCAGCAGGTGGCGATCGGCAAGGATATCTACGTGTCGCTTTGCCGCCGTCACTGGGAGGACGAGATGGGCAGGTCGCGTCCGGAAGACATGATCGGATTCGCCAGGCCGTAGCAGCAATTTTCTCTAAGGTGTTGTGAACGCGCGGAAAATCCGTCAAGACGTGAAAGTTGGCTAACGTTAGCCTATATAACCCGCAGGGTGACGATGGCCGCTTTCGCGGCCTGTTTTGTTTGCACCCAATCAACCGAGAAGGAGAACGAGAGCATTGCGGGTACTGGTACGCGATAACAACGTCGAGCAGGCCATCAGGGCGCTGAAGAAGAAGATGCAGCGCGAAGGCATATTCCGTGAAATGAAGGCGCGCCGCGCCTATGAGAAGCCGTCTGAGAAACGCGCCCGCGAGAAGGGCGAAGCGGTGCGGCGCATGCGCAAGGCGGCGCGCAAGCTGGCCGTCCGCGAAGGACTGATTGCCGGCCCGGTCAAGAAGCCGCGCCCGGCGGCCGCTCCACGCAAGCCGCAGTCCGCGGCCTGACGAGACCTACGGCCTCTATCGGAACAAGGAAGGCTGGCGCGGTGCGTCCGGCTCGGCACGATACCCGGGCAGAACGACGTCGTCGCACCGCCTCCCTCCGTCTGCACCCATCGTCCTGTCGGCCGGTTTGCGCGGACAGTTTCAAGCAGGGCACCAGGCAGCGCCGTGACCTTGCCGCGTTGAACTTTGCTTCCCTTCACCGTATGGCCTCCCTATATTCGCGGTCGCGCGCCGCGCGCGGGTGACATTCAAACGGAGGGGTGCCATGGCGACGTTGCAGAATTTCGATACCGAGATTGCCAGGACCAAAAAGGTCGTCGAGGACATGCGCTCGAAGATCGAGCAGTCCGGCACCGTGCTCGATACGCTCGCCGACGCCGACAAGGCGATCGGCAATGCCAATTTCGACATCGAGAACGCCCGCATCCAGGACGTTCTGGCACAGCAGAAGACGATGGAGGCGAACATCGCCGACCTCATCATCGGGCTGGAGGACGCCACCAACGTGTTCGGCGCCGAATTCGAATCGATGAAGAACTACACGGGCTGGGAAAAGTTCGTGGGCATCTTTTCCAAACAGCGCCAGCAGCGCCTGCGCACCGACCGCGTGCGCAACATGAGCCTCGCCGGCAATCTCCAGGAACTGCTTTCCAAGTCCGACACCATCGTCGGCATCCTCAAGGCGCAGAAGGACATTCTCGACCAGCGCTACAAGACGTCCGAGACCAGCCTCGGCCAGGTGATCGAACGCCGCAAGGCGACCATCGAGACCCTGACGGCCACGCAGAAGCGCATCGAGGAACTCAACCCTCTGCTGCTCGACATCGAGAACAAGATCGCCTCTTCGACCAGCCAGACCGAACGCACGCAACTGGAAGGCGAGCGTTCCAAGATGGCGACCGAATACAACGAGAAGCAGGCCAAGGAGCAGGAGCTTCTGGCCGAGAGCCAGACGCTGGAACGCTACACCTCGATGTTCCAGACCTTCGTCGATTCGCTCAACAACCAGATCGCCGCGCAATCGACGCTCATCAACAAGCTGACCATCGACACCGAGCAGCGCATCGTCCTCTACAAGGCGCTGGAGGATTCGCTGAAGACCGCCGCCCAGCAGGATGTGGCGCACAAGATCAATACGCTGGGCTCCAAGGTGGATACCACGGCCGAGGAGACGATGGCCGGCATCGGCGCGGCATCGCAGAAGCACATCGGCGACCTGCTCGAACTGCACGAGAAGAACATGGTGGCTTCCGCCGACATCCAGCGCCGCAAGAAGCTGGCCGACGACGCCTTCGCCCGTCGTTTCGAGGAGGTGATGAGGAAGCACAACGCCGCCGACTATGTGAGCCAGTCGTAGTCCGTGCAAGTGCAGCAAGCGTTGCGCTCTTTCGCGCCCCCCTCTGTCCTGCCGGACATCTCCCCCACACGGGGGGAGATCAGCAATTTCGGCGACAGAGCAATCTCCCCCCTCGTGGGGGAGATGTCCGGCAGGACAGAGGGGGGCGCCGTGGAGCGCCAGCCTTCGCAGCGAGGCGCACTTCCATGACCCCCGCCGACGATCCCGCCGAGCGCTATTTCGCCGCCATTACCGCGGCGCTCGCGGGCCTTGAGATCTTCATGCGCGACGACCGCTCGCCGCTCTACCGCCACGGCATCGTGGCGCGGGTCGTGGCCGAATACATCGCGCGGCTGGAAAAGTCCTTCGCCTGCTGGCGCAACCGGCTGGGGTTCATTGACACGTTCCGCATCTCGCGCGCCGAAAGCGGCTTCCCCGTCTTCCAGAACCTGCTCGAGCTGGAGAACGACCGCCGTCAGGCCGACCAGCGGCTAGCAAACATCCCCCAGCCGGCCGAGCTGCGCGCGGAGATGGCCGACTTCATCCTGCGTCACAAGGAATTCCCGGCCGCGCTCCAGAAGTCGATGGCCGAGCGCCTCTATCTGGAAGACATAAAAGCTGGCGCGACCTTCGGTCCCTTCACGCTGGCGCAGACCGCCAAGGTGTCGGTCAATCCGAAGACCATGCGGCCCTACTACCTCGTCCATTGGGCGACCTTCGACGGCACCGCCAACCTGCCGCTGGTCTATATGGTGACCGTGGAGGATTCTTCCGAAGGATTGGTGGGACAACTCGTCGACGCCAACGGCAAGCTCAACGAGAAAGTGGAAATTCCCCTGCCCGTGGATGGCCTGCTCAATCCGGAGCTGGCGCATCGCTTCGACGATTTCACCGAGAAGAACTCGGCCTATTCGCTGTCGCCGCTGACGATCGCGATGAATCTCGACAAGGACTTCCCCGACCTTCACCCCAAACAGTTGCGCCGCGTCGTGCTGGGGCCTTTCTATTCGGCGGGCATCACCCAGAACAATTCGGTCGTGGCCGACGTGCTGGCGAAAGTGCGCAAGCCCGAAAACGCCTGGCTGCTCACCTGGACCATTCAGGAAGTCTATTCCAAGGCGGAGAAGCCCGGCCGCAAGGGCCTGTGGTCGAGCCAGCCGGCCGAGGAAGAATTCTTCATCGACACCGACGACCTCGAAGCGACGCGCCAGGGCGTGTCGAGCTACGAGAACCACGCACTGGTGCCGCACGAGGCCTACCAGGCGCTCTACGCCGCCGGCGAGGCGCAGAAGACGTTTGCGGGCTACAAGGTGCACATCCTGTCGAACGGACAGGTGATTTCCGATGTTTGACGAGTCTTTCCAGAGGTTGAACAGCCCCTCACCGCCCTGCCGGGCTCCTCTCCCCGCAAGCGGCGGGGAGAGGAGACGCGCTCCAGCGTTGGCGATCCCCTCTCCCCGTCCTTCACGGGGAGAGGGTAAGGGTGAGGGGCGGCGCCAAGATCTCAAGCCGAAGCAGGGATGACCCCATGGACACCGGCCTGACCACCATTCCCGAAGCGGCGATCGACAAGCACCGCGCCACCGCGCAGAGCTTCGTCACCCGCGTCGTCGTGCTGGAGGACCCGTCGCGCGAATCCGGCACGGCGCTCGCCGGCACCAACCGCCGCTTCGTCTCCACCGTCTCCGTTGGATCGGTGCGCCGCACCCGCGAGGTGGAACTTTCGAAGACCGTCCAGGCGGTTCACCCCGACGACCAGTTGCTGACCATCCCGCAACACACCCTGCTCTATCGCGCCCGCCGCGGCATCCAGATCGCGCTTGCGGTCGCCGACACCTTCGCCGAAGGCACCGATCTCGAAAGCCTGCAGGCGAAGAACGCCCGCGCGCCCTTGCAGGGCGACGAAGCCGCCGCCTTCAAGAAGCTGCTCACCGCTTCCGGCTACATCGCCGCCTTCGCGCTGGCCGCCTATCTCTTCCAGTTGATCGATTCCGACGGAGAGGCACCCAACGATACGCCCGAACCGGATTTCCTGTTCGACACGCCGCAGGATGCGGTGAAGGCGCTGGTTGCCGGGCTCGACACCGCCATTGCCGGCTCCAAGGACGACGCCGATCTCCTCACCCGTGCACGCGCTTTCGCCCGCACGGCGATCGACGGCCTGCTCCAGCGCAAGGCCCGCTTCGACGGCGCGCTCGGCGCCTTCGAGAACACCCACATCCGCATCGACGCCGACGATTTCACCCTCGACGGCTTCGACGTCGCGCCGGGCAAGAAATCGAAGCCCTTGGTGATGACCTTCAAGAAGCCGGAAGAGGTCATCGGCAATCACATCGCCAAGTACCAGTCCGTAAAACTCGCCAAGATGCTGATGGCCTACGACTTCGACAAGCAGATGAACCCGTTCGTGGAACTGGGCGGTTTCCTGTTCACCTTCATCGGCGATGGCGCGCCCGGCACCGGCAAGACGACGCTGATCCAGATGATCGCCGGCCTGCTCGACAATTACTGCAAGGTGGCCGGCTACCCCTTCGTCTACGAGAATTTCGGCGTCGACCAGATTTCCTCCTACCAGGGCAAGTCCGGCCAGAACTGCCGCCAGTTCATCGAGGATGTGCTGAACCCGCGCGCCATCGGCTTCGGCACCATCGACGACATCGACCAGGTGGCCGCCAAGCGCTCGGACGACCGCGCCTCCGCCGGCCAGCAGGAGATCACCGGCGTGCTGATGGACGCCTTCGCCGGCGCCTCCACCGTGGTGCGCGGCAACTGTTCCTTCGGCATGTTCTCCAACTATCCGGAAAACGTCGACGACGCGCTGCGCCAGCGCGCCGGCGCCCGCTGGCTGGTCGACGGCCCGCAGACGCTCGACGACTACATCGACATCTTCGTGCTTCTCGCTGGAAAGAATCACGAAATCCCGCTCGGCGACCACAAGCTTTACGCCGCGCAGGAAATCCAGCGCGCGATGGCCGAAGAGTACGGCTCCTATGCAACGCCGCACGAGGACGGCCTCAAGAAAGTCTACGACCGCTTCGTGAAAGAGGTCGGCCAGCCCAAGACCCTGGCCGACATCGGCAACTACCTGCACCTCATCAAGGAGGCGGAGCCGCGCTTCACCGGCCGCGCCATCAAGAACGTCACCGACGCGATAAAAATGCGGGCGATGGACATCGAACTGCCGGACGAGTGGTTCGAGACGCCCGGGACCTTCATGCACAAGTCCTACGACGACAAGAAGGCGATGATCGAGGAATTGCGCGGGCCGTTCGACATGGCAATGGTCATGCAGGAGATCAACCGTTACGCCGACTCCGAGTTCCGCTACGCCGATCGCTCCGACGACACGGCGGTGGAGAAGATGCTGCGTGACGCCCGATTGCGGGAAAGAGCGGCCAAGGAAATGGAGGAGCTGAAGAAGAAGGGGCTGTGGAATGCATGAGGCGGTGCGACGCCTCTTGCCCCTACCCTCTCCCCGTAGAAAGCTAGGAGAGAAAGTCGCCGACGTTGGCGTCCCCCTCTCCCCGTCCTTCACGGGGAGAGGGTAAGGGTGAGGGGCAATCTTATGCGGGGACCTCGAAAAGCTCGTACCGAACGCGCTCGCTCATTGCGTAAGGCTGACAATGACGCTGAACGTGCACTGTGGTCTGATTTAAGAGGCCGGCAGGTTTGCGGCGCAAAATTCACCAGACAGCTTCCTATCGGCCCGTACTTTGCTGATTTTGCCTGCCGCGAAAACCAGTTGGTTGTCGAACTCGATGGCAGTCAACACGCCGAAAGCACATATGATCGACGCAGAGATGACTTCATGATCGCGGAAGGTTGGTCAGTGCTGCGATTCTGGAACGCCGATGCGCTGAGGGAACGCAACGCGGTCATCAATACGATCATTGCCGCCTTGGAGCGACGACTGGCGCCCGTTGAAGCGCCGGACCTGCGTTTCGTCGCCACCTCAACTTATCGGGAAGACTTCGCATTAGCTGACCGCGTTGCCCCTCACCCCTACCCTCTCCCCGTGAAGGACGGGGAGAGGGAGTCGCCGACGTTGGCGTCTTCTTCTCCCCGTGAACGGGGAGAAGGAAGATGAACCGCTTCCCCCTTCTGCGCGACAACGACCTCATCTACGGCCGCTTGCTGACCGTCGACGAGCCGCATCTCGTCGAGCGCTACAACAAGGCCTTGCAGGCCTTCGGCCTGCCGGCGACGAAGCTGAAAAGCTTTGAGATCGACCGCACCGGGTTTTCCCCTCAAGTGGCCGAGGAACTGGACGACGCCAATTATCTCGATCCCAACGAGGTCAACCGCCGCTTCATCATCCTCACACCGTCGCAGATCAGCCTGCCGGTGGTGCATACCGCTTTCTCGAATACGTCCCAGCTCATGTTCGAGTTCATGAGCGCCAACCAGCGCGCCATCGACGCGCTCACCATCAAGGACGTGATCTACGGCGAGATCGAGGATTCGGTCTCCAAAGTGGAGGACATCGAGGACCTGCTGTCCATCAACCAGGTCGAATTCAAGGTCCTGTCGGCCGAGGACGTGCTGGGCAAGGCGGCGGAACTCGCCACGCTGACCGACCGGCTGAAGCAGGAGCCGGACGCCTGGCGCGACGACGCCATGCTGAAGCGCATGGTGGAACTGGCCAAGGTCTGCGGCGACATCCGCGAGAATGCGCTGGTGCCAGACCAGGTGATCTTCCGCCACAACGCCTATTGGACGTCGCATTTCGGCGGCCTCTACGTCTTCGTCGATCCGGACATGACGACGGTGATCTCGGATCCGGCGGCGCCCGGCTTCCGCCGCTCCCGTCCTTGGCAGGTCTCGTACCTGTCGATCCGCGACGCGGACGCCGTGTTCAGGTTCCTCGCCTCGACCGGCCGCATCGAATTGCCGCGCGCCTCCTGGATCGAGCAGTCCGGCTATCTCGAGCACCGCGCCGAGATGGTGGTGCGCGGCCTGATCCGCGACGCCGAACCGAAACGCAACCTTTCCGAAGTGGACAAGGTTTGGCTGCAGACCTGGATCCATGCCCATGCCGACCTCATTGCCCGGGATGGCAACTTCCCCTTCCTCAATGCCGCCAAGCGCGAGATCAAGCAGGTCGGCCAATTGAAGATCGACGAGGTCGCGCCGACACAGCGCTTCCTCGTCGTGCGGGCGAAGCCGGATCACCCGGATGCCTGGCTGACCAATCGTCTGATCTCCGATTTCGTGCCGTCGGACTTCGTCTCCCGCTATATCTTCAACAAGCAGGGCTTCTACCGGGACTACGAGGGTTTTTCGCAAGGCTGGCGCGCGCATGTTGTCGATGTGCTCAAAACCACATATCTCAAGGACAAGGCGGGTTTTCGCGCTCGGCTCTACGGCCTGGCAAACTGATTTGAAGAGGGGACGCGCGTGCTTGATCCGATCGTGAACTTCTTCACCCGCCTGTTCCAGTGGATCGGGCGCGGCATCGGCTTCGTCATCGGCGTCATCCTGTGGCCGTTCATGTGGGCGGGCCGCTGGTACGGCCAGCGCGGCTGGATCCTCAAGGGCGGCATCGGCCTGGTGATTCTCGTCGCCCTCGGCTTCTACGGGCGCTTCTTCTACATCACCCAGTGGTGGAACGCCTTCGATCCCGATTATCCGGCCGCCGAGGTCGCAGCCGCCGGCACCGCCGGCGCGGGCGAACCGGTTCAGCCCGAGCAGTCCGGCGATGCGCAGAACCTGACGACGGCAACGCAACCCACGAGCTGCAAGCCGTCGGCGATCGCCGCCGTCGCCGCCGACCTGATCGATTTCAACGTCAACCGCAACGCCTGGATATCCTCGACCCTGCTGTCGAAGGCCGGCCTGTTCGGACTGGACTGGCGCCGCACCCCCTTCTTCGACAACAAGGCCGCCTTCCAGCTCGGCATCAACCAGGTCCTGCGCCGCACCACCACCGAACTCGTCGATACGCTCGGGCGCGTGCGCGGCACCTCGCAGATAGACGAGAACCTGCAGAAGGCGCGCACGGCGCTGGCCTGGGACGAGACCGCCTGGTACATCGGCTGGCGCGGCCCGACCCGGCCGACGCCCAGCGTCTACCGCGAGGCCATAGCGGACCTGCGCACCTTCAACACCAGCCTCGAGCAGTGCAAGGCGACCTTCGACCCGCGCGCCGACAATCTGATGTTGTTCCTCGACCGCATCGCCTCCGACATCGGCTCGACCTCCGACATACTGCGCGCCCGCATCGAGGCGTCGGACGCCGGCTGGTTCGATCCGCGCGCCGACGACCGCTTCTGGTTCGCCTACGGCCAGCTCTACGCCTACTACGGCATCCTGACCGCCACCCAGTCCGACTTCGCCAACGTGATCGCCGAGCGCAACCTGAAGACCCTGTGGGACCGGATGGAAAGCCAGCTGCGCGCCTCGCTGGACGTTCAGCCCTGGATCATCTCCAACGGCGACGAGTCGAGCGCGTTCTTCCCCTCGCATCTGGCGACAATGGGCTTCAACCTGCTGCAGGTCCGCTCGAACATCGTCGAATTGCGATCCGTCCTCGACAGGTGAATGGTGAATGGTGAATGGTGAATGGTGAATGGTGAATGGTGAATGGTGAATGGTGAATGGTGAATGGTGAATGGTCGGATTGCAGGGTTATCCGACCTGTAAAGCCGAATCTCCCTTCCATTCACCATTTTACCATTCACCACTCACCACCTGCCCTGTCGCTTTTCGCGCATTGCGCGCCTGTTTTGAGACGGCGGCGCATGGTGCTGTCGGGCTTCTATGCGCCACGTCGAGGGCGCCTGCCGCCCCGTCTCGCCAAAACGTCGAAAAATGGGAGCGCCGTCATGGCCGAAGTGAAATCCGACATCGCAATCGCGCGCGCGGCGAAGAAGAAGCCGATCCTGGAGATCGGCGCCAAGCTCGGCATTCCGGCCGAGCAGATGGTCCCCTACGGCCACGACAAGGCGAAGATTTCGGCCGACTTCATCAAGTCGGTCCAGAAGAACAAGGACGGCAAGCTGATCCTCGTTACCGCCATCAACCCGACACCTGCCGGCGAAGGCAAGACCACCACCACCGTCGGTCTCGGCGACGGGCTGAACCGCATCGGCAAGAAGGCGATCATCTGCATCCGCGAGGCTTCGCTCGGACCGAACTTTGGCATGAAGGGCGGGGCCGCCGGCGGCGGCTATGCGCAGGTCGTGCCGATGGACGACATGAACCTGCATTTCACCGGCGACTTCCATGCCATCACCACAGCGCACAACCTTCTGTCGGCGCTGATCGACAACCACATCTACTGGGGCAACGAACTCGGCATCGACACCCGCCGCGTCACCTGGCGCCGCGTCATGGACATGAACGACCGGGCCCTGCGCGAGATCGTCTGCTCGCTCGGCGGCGTCGCCAACGGCTATCCGCGCGAAGCCGGCTTCGACATCACCGTCGCCTCCGAGGTGATGGCGATCCTGTGCCTGGCACGCGACCTCAAGGACCTGGAAAAGCGCCTCGGCGACATCATCATCGCCTATCGCCGCGATAAATCGCCCGTCTTTGCCCGTGACGTGAAGGCCCACCGCGCCATGGCGGTGCTCTTGAAGGATGCCATCCAGCCGAACCTGGTGCAGACGCTGGAGAACAACCCCGCCTTCGTGCATGGCGGCCCGTTCGCCAACATCGCGCACGGCTGCAACTCGGTGATGGCCACCACCACCGCGCTCAAGCTCGCCGACTACGTGGTGACGGAAGCCGGCTTCGGCGCCGATCTTGGGGCGGAAAAATTCTTCGACATCAAGTGCCGCAAGGCGGGCCTCAAGCCGGCGGCGGCCGTCATCGTCGCCACCGTGCGCGCCATGAAGATGAACGGCGGCGTCAAGAAGGAGGATCTCGGCGCGGAAAACGTCGAGGCGGTGAAGAAAGGCTGCCCGAATCTCGGCCGCCATATCGAGAACGTGCATCAGTTCGGTGTGCCGGTAGTGGTGGCGATCAACCACTTCCACTCCGACACAGAAGCCGAGATCGAGGCGCTGAAGGAATATGTGAAGGAACTGGGGGCCGAGGCGGTGCTGTGCAAGCACTGGGCGCACGGCTCGGCCGGCATCGAGGAACTGGCGCACAAGGTAGTCCAGCTTGCCGAATCCGGCGCTTCGCAATTCGCTCCCCTCTATCCCGACGACATGCCGCTGTTCGAGAAGGTCAACACCATCGTCCAGCGCATCTACCGCGGCTCGGAGGCGATCGCCGACAAGTCGGTGCGCGACCAGCTCCACACCTGGGAACAGGCGGGCTACGGCAATCTGCCGGTCTGCATGGCCAAGACGCAGTATTCCTTCTCGACCGACCCGAACCTGCGCGGCGCGCCGACCGGCCACACCGTGCCGGTGCGCGAGGTGCGCCTTTCGGCTGGCGCAGGTTTCGTCGTCGTCATCTGCGGCGAGATCATGACCATGCCCGGCCTGCCCTCCAAGCCGTCGTCGGAGAACATCTACCTCAACGAGGACGGCAACATCGAAGGACTGAGCTGACCGTCGGCCGGCCGGCTCCGGCCGACCTTTCGCCTTGCGCCGGCCACCAGTGTGTCCGGCGCAATGCTGCCTTGCGGTAAACACAGTTGTGGTCCGGCGCGCAAATCGCGAAGAGTGCCGCTTCAATCGATTTGTCGGACAAGACCATGCCGCTGCCCATCCTGGCGCTCGCCGTCGCTTCCTTCTGCATCGGCACGACGGAATTCGTCATCATGGGCTTGCTGCCCGAGGTCGCCGCCGACCTCGGCGTCGGCATTCCCGCCGCCGGTCTGCTTGTCACCGGCTATGCGCTGGGCGTGGTCGTCGGCGCGCCGATCATCGCCGTCGCCACGGCCAACATGCCGCGCAAGCCAGTCCTGGTCGCCCTCGCCGCCCTTTTCGTCCTCGGCAACCTGCTGTGCGCCGTCGCGCCCACCTACGGGCTGCTGATGGCCGCGCGCATCGTCACCGCCTTCGGCCACGGCGCGTTTTTCGGCATCGGTTCCGTCGTGGCGGCAAGCCTGGTGGCGCCGAGGAAGCAGGCCAGCGCGATCGCCCTCATGTTCGCCGGCCTGACCCTCGCCAATATCCTCGGCGTGCCCGGCGGAACGGCGCTGGGCGAAGCCTTCGGATGGCGCTCGACCTTCTTTGCCGTGGTGCTGATCGGGCTTGCGTCGGTCGCCGCGATCGCCTGGCTGGTGCCGGCCAACGTGGCCCGCCCGAGCGGCGGCGGTCTCCTTGGCGAAGTCCGGGTGCTCGGCAAGCTCCAGGTCTGGCTCGCCATGCTGATTTCGGCGCTCGCTTCGTGCAGCCTGTTCGCCGTCTTCACCTACGTCAAACCGTTCCTGACGGACGTTTCCGGGCTTTCGACCGAGACGGTCACCTGGGTCCTGCTGCTGTTCGGAGGCGGCATGACCATCGGCAACATCATCGGCGGCCGCCTTGCGGACTGGAAATTGATGCCGACCGTGATCGGCACGCTGCTTCTGCTGGCCGCCTTGCTCGCCAGTCTCGCCCGCTTCGGCGGACATCCCGCCTATGCGGTCACTGCCGTTTTCGTCTGGGGCATGCTGGTCTTCATCATCATTCCGCCGCTGCAACTGCGCGTGGTCGGGACGGCCTCCGAGGCGCCCAATCTCGCCGCCACCCTCAACCAGGGCGCCTTCAACGTCGGCAATGCCGTCGGCGCATGGGCGGGCGCGACAGCACTCACCGCCGGCGTCACCTATCAGGGCCTTCCTTTCGTCGGCGCGGCCATCGCGCTGATGGCCGTGGCCGTCGCGCTGTTCTCGCAGCGCCTCGACCGGCACTTGCCCGCCACGCCCCTCGCTTGCCCGGCGCAATAGGGCGCCGCGCGTCGTGACGGGCGCGCCGTAACGATCCCCTTTGCTTTACGGCACAGGACGGAAGCCGGGACGCCGGTTCCGGCCGATGCGCGGGCTGCACCGGCAAAGCCCTGCCGCTGGACCACTCGACACCACGCCGCCGAACCGGCAAGTGTTGCCTTCGCAAGATGGAGGTTCGAGATGGAAAAGACGATCGAGAAGCTGACCGGCGACACCGAAGGTGTAAGCTACGAATTTCCGGTCTTCCGCTTTGTCGGTTCGGACAGGGCGGCACCCCGCGCCTATCTGCAGGCCGCGCTCCATGCCGGCGAACTGCCGGGCACGGTCGCCATCGACGCGCTGATGCCGAAACTGGCGAAGGCGGAAGCGGAAGGCCGCATCCGCGGCTCCCTCACCGTCGTTCCCTGGGCCAACCCGATCGGTCGCGCCCAGTACCAGTTCGGCGACCACCAGGGCCGCTTCCATTCCGGCACCCGCACCAATTTCAACCGCGACTTCCCGCTGGTCGACCGTCCCGATCCGGCGCTGATTCCCGAGAGCGATCTAGCCACCGTCGACGAAAAGCTGAAGGCGCGCCTGCTCCAGCTCTCGCTCGGTCACGACATCGTGCTCGACCTGCATTGCGACGACGAGGGCGAGCCATATCTCTACGTCCCGGCGGAGTTGTGGCCCGCGATGAGCGATTGCGCGGCTGCCATGGGTGTTGCCGGCGTGCTTCTGTGGAAAGGCGAAAGCGGCGCGGCATTCGAGGAAGCCTCTTTCCATCCGCACCTCAAAGCCGGCACCGCGACCGACAAGCTCGTCGTAACGACAGTGGAATACCGCGGCATAGCCGATGTCTACCGCGTCACCGCCGAAGGCGATGCCGAAGGGCTCTATCGCCTGCTGGTGGCGCGCGGCGTCATCGCCGATCCTGCCGTGCCTACGCCCGGCCCTTTCAAGGGTGTCGTCGCCCCCTTGGAAAACGTCGATATGATGCCCGCGCCGAAGGCCGGCGCCATCCTCTACGACGTGAAACCAGGCGACCGCGTGAAGAAGGGCGACCGGCTCGCCACCATCGTCCACAAGCCGGGCGAGCCTGACGGTCATGCCGAGGTGATCGCACCGCAGGACGGCTTCATCCTGACCCGCCGGTCGCATCGCATCACCCGCGCCGGTGACGATCTCGTCAAGCTCCTGGGCGCCTCCAGAAGCGCCGATGCGCGCTCGGGCGCGCTCGAGGACTGACGGCCGTCACGCACATTCCTCACGGAAAATCGCGGCCGCTTACAATCGCGTGAGCGGCCGGTAACAGAGTGGACCCTGCCGCATTCGCGCCACAAAGCGGGCGATCCTCCGCGACGCACCAAGTCGCCAAGACTTTGCAAAAAAACAATTAATTTCAACCTTTCGCGGGAGGACCCATATGATCCCTGCGCGCTTTCGCTCGCCCTTTTTCAACCCGTCCCGGCCACTGGCCGCAGCCCTTGTGGCAACCGGCCTCGCCCTGGCAGTCCCGGCGCCGGCAAGCGCGCAAACGGCCTCCGCCGACGTGGCGGCCAAGCCGACCGGCATCTGGCTGACCACGCGTTATCCGGAATTCTCGGCGCAGGCCGGCAAGGATGTCAGTGTGGACCTGGACCTCTCCAACCAGGGCCTGCCGCCGCAGCGGGTGCAACTGGGCGTAGACGGCCTGCCGTCCGGGTGGAAATGGGAGATCGACGGTGGCGGCAAGCCGGTCGCCGCGGCGATCGCCGGCGCCGACAGCACGGTCGACCTGACGCTCAAGCTGACGCCGCCGGCGAAGGCCGAGGACGGCAAGCCGGTCGCCTTCACCGTTTCGGCCAAGGGCGATGGCCAGACCCTCAACTTGCCCATGCAGGTCACGCTGACCAGCATCGAGCCCGCCAAGCTGACCATGGAGCCGAAGCTGCCGGCGCTGCGCGGCACCGCGAAATCCGCCTTCGACTACGACGTCACCCTCAAGAACGACGGCGAGCAGGACACCACGGTCAACCTGCTTTCCAAAGGGCCGGACGGCTTCCAGGTCACCTTCAAGCAGGGCTACGGCTCGCAGGAACTGACCAGCCTGCCGCTGAAGGCCGGCGAATCGAAGGACCTGAAGGTCTCCGTGCAGCCGCCCGATACCGCGCAGGCCGGCCAGTACCCGGTCACCGTCGCAGCCAGCGCCGGCGACATCTCCGCCGACACCAACCTGCTGCTCGACATCACCGGGCGTCCGACCGTGTCGCTGTCGGGGCCGCAGGGCCGGCTCTCCGGCGATGCGACGGCGGGTCAGGAGCGCACATTCACCTTCACCGTCGAGAACACCGGCTCGGCTCCCGCGCGCGACGTCGCCATGTCGGCAACGCCGCCCTCCGGCTGGAAGGTGGCCTTCAGTCCCGAAAAGATCGACGACATCGAGCCTGGACAGACCGCCAATGTCGGCGTCTCCATGACGCCCTCGACGCAAGCGATCGCGGGCGATTACATGGTCTCCGTCCGGGCCAACGGCTCGGGCGCCTCCGACAGCGCCAGTTTCCGCGTCACCGTGCGCACCTCGACGCTGTGGGGCGTCACCGGCCTTGCCATCATCGGCGTGGCCGCCCTGATCCTCGCCTTCGCCGTCGCGAGGTATGGCCGCAGATGAGCGCTTCCCCTCAAACGCACGTCATCGAGGCACGCGGCCTGGTCAAGCGCTACGGCAACGCAATCGCCGTAGACGGCATCGACCTTGCCGTGGAGAAGGGCGAGGTGTTCGGCCTGCTCGGCCCCAACGGCTCGGGCAAGACCACGACCATCCTCATGATGCTCGGCCTCACCGAGCCGAGCGCCGGCGAGATGCGGGTGCTCGGGCTCGATCCGCTGCGCCAGCCGCTGGCGGTCAAGCGCCGGGTCGGCTACCTGCCCGACCAGATCGGTTTCTACGACCATCTGACGGCGCGCGAGAACCTCGGCTTTTCCGCGCGCCTGACGGGCCTCGCCTCGGCCGAGGCCGGCCGGCGCATCGACGATGCGCTGGCCCGCGTCAGGCTGTCCGATGTCGGCGACAGGCGCGTCTCCACCTATTCGCGCGGCATGCGCCAGCGCCTCGGCCTGGCGGAAGTGCTGGTCAAGAACGCCGAGATCGCCATTCTCGACGAGCCGACATCCGGCCTCGACCCGCAATCGACACAGGAACTGCTTGATCTCATCCGCACCATGGCCGCCGACGGCGTCACCATCGTGCTTTCCTCGCACCTGCTGTCGATGATGCAGACGATCTGCGACCGGGTCGCGCTGTTCCGCAAGGGCAGGATCGGCCTGATCGGCAAGGTCGGCGACCTCACCGCCGATATTCTCGGCGGCACGCATGTCGTCGAGGTCGAGGCGGCCGGCGTCGATCTGGCGGCGGTGCTCGACGGCGCGCCGCATGTCTCGTCGGTGACGGTGCTCAAGCCCGGCCGCTGGCGCGTCAACGCCGACGCCGACATCCGCGCCGACATCGCGCGGCGCGTCGTCCAGGCCGGCGGCGCCCTGTCGCAGATGAGCATCCGCCAGTCCAGTCTCGACGAAGTCTATGTCCATTTCTTCGAGGGAGAGAACCATGATGTCGCGGCGTGAAGGGTCTCCGTTCGCCGGCCTCGCCACCGTGGCGATGAAGGAGGCCGCCGACCATATGAACTCCGCCCGCATCCATCTGGTGATGCTTCTGGTGCTGCTGACGGCGATCGGCTCGGTCTACGCCGCCATCGGCCAGATCAAGACGACGATCGGCGAGGACGCCTTCCTGTTCCTGCGGCTTTTCACCACCGCGCAGGACCCCCTGCCCTCCTTCGTCTCCTTCCTCGGCTTCCTGATCCCGCTGGTGGCGATCGCGCTCGGCTTCGACGCCATCAACGGCGAATACAGCCGCCGCACGCTTTCGCGCGTGCTGTCGCAGCCGATCTACCGCGACGCGCTGCTGACCGGGAAATTCCTCGGCGGCCTGCTGGTCATCGCCATCTGCCTGCTGACGCTGTGGCTGCTTGTCACCGGTATGGGCATACTGCTGCTCGGCCTGCCGCCGAGCGGCGAGGAGATCGCGCGCGAGCTCGCCTTCCTGTTCGTCTCCTTCGTCTATGCCGGCGTGTGGCTGGCGGTCGCGATGGCCTTTTCCACGGTGGTGAAATCGCCGGCGACCTCGGCGCTCTGCGCGCTGACGCTGTGGCTCCTGTTCACCATCTTCTGGCCGATGCTGGCGCCGCTGGTGGCCGGCTGGGTCGCACCGATCGACCCGCTCGACCCGATGACGGCCGTGCACCAGCTCAATATCCAGCAGGGATTGGCGCGCATCTCGCCCAACGTCCTCTACAACGAGGCGACGCTGGCCCTGCTCAATCCGGCGACGCGCTCGCTCGGCCTTCTGTTCGCCTACCAGATGGAGGGTGCTGTCATGGGTGCGCCGCTGCAGCTCTCGGCCAGCCTCGGTCTGGTCTGGCCGCAGATCGCCGGCATGATCGCCGCACTGATCGTGCTGTTCACCATCGCCTACGTCGCCTTCCAGCGACAGGAGATCAGGGCCTGACGGGCCGTTCTCTACAGCCTTCTCCAACGCCGGCGCCGCCCTATCGATACGGCGGCGCCGGCACCGTGTCGCAAGCTCTTCATTGCCGTTCGGGCGATCTCCTTCCATAACGGGCAGGGAAATCGCAACCGAAAGGCGAAGCATGATCTCGAAATGGGCCTGGCTGTGGCACCTCCTGTCGCGGCGCCTGTGGTTCCGGGCCAGCATGATATCCCTTCTGGCGGTCGCGGCGGCGATCCTGTCGCTGATCCTGTCGCCCTACCTGCCGTTCGGCCTGTCGACCAGCGTCGGCGCCGATGCGGTCGACCACATCCTCAACATCATCGCCTCCTCCATGCTTGCGGTGACGATCTTCTCGCTCAGCACCATGGTGACCACCTATGCCACGGCCACCGCCAACGTCACGCCGCGCGCCATCCGCCTTTTGATCGAGGATTCGACCACGCAGAACGTGCTGGCCACCTTCGTCGGCTCCTTCATCTACAGCGTGATGGGGATCATCACCCTGTCGATGGGCGCCTATGGCGAAAGGGGGCGCGTCGTGCTGTTCGCAATGACCCTGATCGTCATCGCCCTCATCGTCGTGACCCTGCTGCACTGGATCGATTATCTCCTGCGGCTGGGGCGCGTCGGCGAAACCACCAACGCGGTCGAGGAGGTCACCATGCAGGCCATGCGCCGCCGCAGGGAAAAGCCCTGTCTCGGCGGCCAAGCGCTCGCCGATCCGGAAAAGGGCATACCCGACGGCGCGCAACCCGTGTTTCCCGACCGCGTCGGCTATGTCCAGCATCTCGATACGGCCGGCCTCGCCGCAACCGCGCGCGAGCGCAACGGTGCCGTGTACGTCGTCGCCCTTCCCGGCGCCTTCGTGGATACGAACCGCCCGATGGCATGGTGCTCGGGCTTCGACGACATGGAAGGCATGGAGGCGGTGCGCGACGCCTTCACCGTCGCCGACGAACGCTCCTTCGACCAGGATCCGCGCTTCGGCGTCTCCGTGCTGACCGAGATCGCCTCGCGCGCCCTGTCGCCGGCCACCAACGACATGGGCACCGCCATTGACGTCATCGGCCGGCAGGTGCGGGTGTTGTCGATCTGGGCCGACACGGTGAATCCGGAAGAGCCGCTCTATCCGGAGATATGGGTTCCGGAAGTGAAGGTCGAGGACCTGTTCGACGACGCGTTCGATCCCATCGCCCGCGACGGCGCGGCCATCCCCGAGGTGCAGATGCGCCTGCACAAGGCCTTCGCGGCGCTCGGCCGCATAGACGATCCGCGCTACGCCGAGAGTGCGCTGCGCCATTCGGCGCTGGCATTGGCCCGCGCCGAGGCGACGATCGGCTTCGAGCCGGACCGCCAGCGGGTCAGGCAGGCAGCGGCGCTGGTACGCGCCTGAGACGCCGAAACCGGTTGCGCGGCCGCCCGTTCGCAGCTATGGAAAATCCATGAGCATTCGTTCGACCAAATCCGTTTGGTGGTGGGCCAGCTAGGAGCGGCCACCCGAACGCGTGCGCGTGAATATCAGGATGGCCGCAGGACAAGTCCGGCGGCCTTTTGTTTTCCAAGGGGGCTTCCGGAACTCCGAGCGGCGGAAACGGGGCACACCCCCAGGAGGCGAGAATGACGGTGGAAATTCTGGAAAGCGGCGCGGAGCGCTTCGTCACCGCGGGCGGTATCGCCATCACCCGCGAACGCCACGAGCAGCCGTATGCCGGGGCGATCGATGCCTATATCGACGGCCTGAATTCCCGGCGCGGAGCGGTTTTTTCCTCCAATTACGAGTATCCGGGGCGTTATACGCGCTGGGACACCGCCATCATCGACCCGCCGCTGGTGATCTCGGCGCGCGGCCGCGCCATGCGCATCGAGGCGCTCAACAAGCGCGGCGAGATGCTGCTGCCCGTCGTCGCCAAGACGATGCTGGCGCTCGACGACGTCTCGCTGACCCAGACGACCAGACAGCGCCTGGCGCTGACGATCGCCGAACCGAAGCGCGCCTTCACCGAAGAGGAACGCTCGCGCGCTCCCTCCGTCTTCACCGTGCTGCGCGCCATCACCGCGCTGTTCCACACCGACCAGGACGCCAATCTCGGCCTCTACGGCGCCTTCGGCTACGATCTCGCCTTCCAGTTCGACCCGGTGGACTACAAGCTCGAACGGGCCGAAAGCCAGCGCGACCTCGTGCTCTATCTGCCCGACGAGATCCTGGTCGTCGATCACTATTCCGCCACCGCATGGACCGATCGCTACGACTACGCCGGCGACGGCTTCTCGACCGAGGGGCTGGCGCGCGACGGCGCCGAGGAGCCCTTCAAGCCGGCCGACCGCATTCCGCCGCGCGGCGACCACGAGCCTGGCGAATACGCCAACCTGGTGCGCAAGGCGATGGATTCCTTCAAGCGCGGCGACCTCTTCGAGGTCGTCCCCGGCCAGATGTTCTACGAGCGCTGCGACTCCAGGCCGTCGGACATCTCGCGCCGCCTGAAGACAATCAATCCCTCGCCCTATTCCTTCTTCATCAATCTCGGCGAGAACGAATATCTGGTCGGCGCCTCGCCAGAGATGTTCGTGCGCGTCAACGGCCGCCGCATCGAGACCTGCCCGATTTCCGGAACCATCAAGCGCGGCGACGACGCCATCTCGGATTCCGAGCAGATCCTCAAGCTGCTCAATTCCAAGAAGGACGAGAGCGAGCTCACCATGTGCTCGGACGTCGACCGCAACGACAAGAGCCGCGTCTGCGAACCGGGCTCCGTTCGCGTCATCGGCCGCCGCCAGATCGAGATGTATTCGCGCCTGATCCACACCGTCGATCATATCGAGGGCCGGCTGCGCGAGGGCATGGACGCCTTCGATGCCTTCCTCTCGCATGCCTGGGCGGTCACCGTCACCGGCGCGCCGAAGCTGTGGGCCATGCGCTTCATCGAGCAGAACGAGAAAAGCCCGCGCGCCTGGTATGGCGGGGCGATCGGCATGGTGAACTTCAACGGCGACATGAACACCGGCCTGACGCTGCGCACCATCCGCATCAAGGACGGCATCGCCGAGGTGCGCGCCGGCGCCACGCTGCTGTTCGATTCCGTCCCCGAGGACGAGGAAGCCGAAACCGAACTGAAGGCCTCTGCCATGCTCTCCGCCATCCGCGACGCCAAAGCCGGGAACACGACCTCCACCGAGCGCGCCACCGCGCGGGTCGGCGAAGGCGTCAACATCCTGCTGGTCGATCACGAGGATTCCTTCGTGCATACCCTGGCGAACTATTTCCGCCAGACGGGCGCCAACGTCTCCACCGTACGCACGCCCGTGGCGGAGGAACTGTTCGACCGGCTGAAGCCCGACCTCGTCGTGCTGTCGCCCGGCCCCGGCACGCCGAAGGATTTCGATTGCGCGGCGACGATCGAGCAGGCGCGCGCGCGCGACCTGCCGATCTTCGGCGTCTGCCTCGGCCTGCAGGCTCTCGCCGAAGCCTATGGCGGCGAACTCCGCCAGCTCGCCGTGCCGATGCACGGCAAGCCCTCCCGCATCCGCGTCTCGAAGCCGGGAGTCATCTTCTCCGGCCTGCCCAAGGAGGTCACGGTCGGTCGCTACCATTCGATCTTCGCCGACCCGGTCAACCTGCCGATCGAGTTCGAGGTGACGGCCGAGAGCGAGGACGGCACCATCATGGCCTTCGAGCATACGAAGGAGCCGGTGGCCGCGGTGCAGTTCCATCCCGAATCGATCATGACGCTGGGCGGCGACGCCGGTATGCGCATGATCGAAAACGTGGTGGCGCATCTGCCGCGCAAGGCGAAGGAAAAGGCTGCGTGAGATCGCGAGGGTGAGCACCGTGATTGCGGCCGGCGTCCCGGGCGAGCGCAAGCGCAGGATCGCCACGCTCGCGCTGTGGTCGATCGTCGTCGCCTTCGTCGTGCTCGGCTTCAAGGCGGCGGCATGGTGGATCACCGGCTCTGTCGCGCTCTATTCGGATGCACTGGAATCGACGGTCAACGTCATCGCCGCCTTCGCCGCCTATTGGGCCATTCAGGTCAGTCACAAGCCTGCCGACGACGACCATCCTTTCGGGCACCACAAGGCCGAATATTTTTCGGCCGTGCTCGAAGGCGTGCTGATCGTGGTCGCAGCCCTGCTCATCCTGACGGAAGTCTGGCGGTCCTGGCAGAATACAGCGCCGCTCGAACAGCCCTGGAAAGGTCTCGCCGTCAACGGCGTCGCCACCGTCATCAACGCCGTCTGGGCCGGGATCCTGATAAGGGCCGGGCGCAGCGACAAATCCCCTGCGCTGGTCGCCGACGGCCAGCATATCATGACCGACGTCGTCACCTCGGTCGGCGTGTTCGTCGGCCTGGTCGGCGCGGTGCTGACGGGATGGCGCATCCTCGATCCGGCGCTGGCGGTCATCGTCGCGCTGAACATCCTTTGGCAGGGCTGGCACGTCATCGGCTCGTCGCTGAACGGCCTGATGGACCGCGCCGTGGACATCCAGGAGAACATCCGTATCCGCGATATCATCTCGGCCAATTCCAAGGGCGCGATCGAAGTTCACGACCTCAAGACCCGTATCGCCGGCCGCGCCACCTTCATCGAGTTCCACCTCATCGTCGACGGCGACATGCCGGTGCGCGAAAGCCATCTGATCTGCGACCGCATCGAGGATGCGCTGAAGGCCGAAATTCCGTCGGTGCGGGTGGTCATCCATGTCGAGCCGGATGACGAGGCCAAGCTGCCGAGGGGAACGACGGCCGTGCCGTTTGCCTGAGTCGGCGGACGGTCGCGGAAGAGACCGTCCCGAGAATCCGATCTGCAGGCTCAGCGCAACACTCTGGACGGCGGCGGCCGCGTTTGCCAAGATCGCCCCGCGGAGCGGCAAGGAGGCGGAGATGTATGGCCTGATCGGCAAGATGCGCGCGCAGCCCGGCAAGCGGGACGAACTGGTTGGCTTGCTGCGCGAAGCCACCGGCGCCCTGCCCGGTTGCCTGAGCTATATCGTTGCTCGCGACCCCGCAGACACCACCGCCATCTGGATCACCGAGGTCTGGACGGACGCCGACAGCCACAAGGCGTCGCTGACGCTGCCCGACGTGCAGGCTGCCATCGCCAGGGCAAGGCCGATCATCGCCGGCTTCGAGGTCCAGATCGAAACCGAGCCGGTCGGAGGCTTCGGGTTGCCCGAAGCGTAATTGCCGCCGCCACAGGCGCCTGACGCACCTTGGAGCGTCTCTCCCGAAAGTGGTTGCGGTTTCGGGTTCAAAGACATGCGTAAAACCCAAAGCGCAGGAGCGAAGCTGAAAGATCGCGGCACGCTTGGGCTGCAATCGCTGGAAACATTGCCTTTTTCCCGGAGGCGGACTTCGCAAGCGCCGACGGCCGGTCTATCACCGATTCATGACGACCGATCCGCAGCCATCGCCGACGGGCCGCCTGGCCGCTGTCAGGCGGCCCTTCCAATGGCTCGTGATCCTTGCGCTTTCACTGCTGTTCGTCGCGCTGCTGGAATTGGCCGCGCTACCGGCCGCCCTGCTCATCGGCCCGATGTTCGCAGGCATCGTCTGCGGCATCAATGGCGCCACCGTCAGGATACCCACCCCTCTGTTCGCCGCCGCGCAGACCATCGTCGGCTGCCTTATCGCCGCATCGATCTCGCCGGGCATTTTTCCGGTGTTCCTTGCCGAATGGCCGCTCTTTCTCGGCGTCGTCGCAGCGACCGTCTTTGCCTCGAGCGTGCTCGGATGGCTCATCAGCCGCTGGCGCGTGCTGCCCGGCACCACGGCGGTCTGGGGCTCCTCGCCCGGCGCCGCCACCGCGATGGTCCTGATGGCCGGTGCCTTCGGTGCCGACCAGCGGCTGGTCGCCTTCATGCAGTATCTGCGCGTCATCTTCGTCTCGATGGCGGCCGCGCTCATCGCGCGCCTTTGGGTCGATACTTCGGGCGCCGAGGTGCCTCCTCTCGTTTGGTTCCCGCACCTGGAGCCGGTGCTGTTCGCAACCACCATCGCGATCGGATTGGGGGGAGCCCTCGCCGGACGGCTGCTGCGACTGCCCTCGCCCTATTTCCTCGGCGCCATGATCCTCGGCACGGTCTTGCGACTGGGTGCCGGCATCGAGTTCCAGTTGCCGCAATGGCTGCTGGCCGCCAGCTACGCCGCCGTGGGAACGTCGATCGGGCTCAATTTCACCATGCCGATCCTGCGCCATGCCGCGCGGGCGCTGCCGCAGATCGTGGCTTCGATCCTGATCCTCATCGCCATGTGCGGCGGTCTGGCCTGGCTCATCAGCCGCACGCTCGGCATCGATCCGCTGACAGCCTATCTGGCCACCAGCCCCGGCGGCATGGACTCCATCGCCATCATCGCTGCCGCCTCGCACGACGTCGACATCTCCTTCGTCATGGCATTGCAGACGGTGCGCTTCCTCATCGTCCTGCTGCTCGGGCCGGGCATCGCCCGGCTCGTCGCCCGCGCAGTGAGGGAATAGCGGTCAGGGAATAGCGCCTTCCTCCGTTTCCGGCCCCAACCTCGCCCGCTGGCGCGGCACGCCGAGCCCGGTGTCGGGCGCCTCGCCGGCGGCCGGGCGTTCTTCCTCGATCATGTGCATCGTGCGCCAGCGGCCGAACCGGTAATAGAGCAGCCCCAGCACCAGCGAGCAGATCGAGCCGGCGGGAAAACTCCACCACAGCGCGTCCTGTCCGAATTGACCGCGCATCCAGTAGGCGAAGCCGGTGCGCACCAGAAGCACTGAAAACACCAGGATGACGAGCGGCGGCATCACCGCGCCGGTGGCCCGCACGGTGGCGAACAGCACGACGGTGACGCCGAACAGGACGAACGACCAGGACGCCATGTTGTTGATGTGCACGGCCGTGTCGATGGCCGAGGGATCGCCGATCAGGAACAGGCCGAGCACCGTCCGGTCGAAGAGATAGAGCGCGGCGACGAGCACGCTCGTCAGCACAAGGTTGAAGCCGACGCCCGACGCCGTGATGCGGTCGATCCTGTCCCATCGGCCCGCGCCGACGTTCTGCGCCGCCATCGAGGACACCGCCGCGCCGATCGCCAGTGCCGGCATCTGCACATAGGTCCACAGTTGGGCGGCGATGCCGTAAGCCGCCGCGACCCGCGACCCGTAGGCGTTGACCAGCCCCATGATGGTCAGCGCCGCGACCGAGATGACGATCATCTGCAGGCCCATGGGAACGCCCTTGGCGACGACGATCCTCAGAAGCTTCGGGTCCGGCCGCAGCATGCCGAGGTCGGCGCCGGCAAGCCGCAGCGGATGCCTCCTGGCGTAAAGAAGCACCAGAAGCGCCAGCACGCTCACCGTTTGGCCGACCAGGGTCGAGGTCGCGGAGCCCGCGATGCCCATGCGCGGAAACGGCCCGATGCCGGCGATCAGCAGCGGATTGAGCGCCACGTCGAGCGCGACCGCCAGCAGCATGAAATAGAAAGGCGTCCTGGAATCGCCTGCGCCGCGCAGCACCGTCATGACGAAGGTGAGCAGGTTCGCAGCCGGCACCGCCACGAAGATGATACGCAGGTAAGAGCGCGCCAGCGGCAGCGCATCGGCCGGCGTGCCGAGCAGATTGAGGATCGCGTCCACCCAGATCCAGCCGCAGATCGCGAAGAGGGCCGATATGGCGAAGAAGAAGGTGGCGCTGGTGCCGACGATGCGCCTGGCTTCGTGCCAGTCGCGCGCGCCGACCGATTGCGCCACGAGGATGGTGGCCGCCATGCCGATGCCGAACACGGTGCCGAGCAGCAGGAACAGGACGAGATTGGCGTTGGAGGTCGCCGTCAGCGCCGATTCGCCGAGGAAGCGCCCGACCCAGACCGAATTGACCGAGCCGTTCAGCGATTGCAGCACGTTGGAACCCAGCACAGGCAGGGCGAACAGCAGCAAGGTCCGGCCGATGGGGCCGCTGGTCAGGTCGCGGCCGCGCGCTTGTCTGATCGAGGGATTGGCGTCAGGCATGGCTTGAGAATCCGCGACAAGGGTTTCGGGTTCCGGCGGACGCTACCGCACGGCACGTCCTTATGCACGTCGCACGACGGCTCGTCAATATTACCCGGATAAAATTATGTGGCCGGCGCGCCATGCCGCCGCCGCCCACACGCTTGCCCGTCAGGAGACTTGCCTGCGTCGCGCTGCTGCTATAAGAGGTCGCGCATGATCACGCGCATCACCGCAACCCGTCGTTCGACCGGCTTCGCCGGCGAGACCTTGCGCGCGCTGTCCTCCACCCTTCTGCTTCTCGGCCTTATCGGCGATCGCCGGGCTCGCTGAAGGAGCGCCCGGCGGTCGACAAGCCCGCACGGCACCATGCTCCTTGGCAACCCCATACCTTGCGATAGAATCTGAACAAGCCGCGCCCTGATCCGTCGTCGCCATGCTGCGCGCGACAGGCCGGCGGGAGAGACCGAGATGAATGCACGACAGGAAATCAACGCCGCTCGCGGCACGAAGGGCATGCCCGACGCTGCCCGCAAATACGCCCCCTACCCCACGGTCGGCCTGCGCGACCGTACCTGGCCGGACAAGGTGATCGAGCACGCGCCGATCTGGTGCTCGGTGGACCTGCGCGACGGCAACCAGGCGCTGGTCGACCCGATGGGGCACGAGCGCAAGGCGCGCATGTTTCAGCTCCTGCTCGACATGGGTTTTCGGGAGATCGAGGTCGGTTTCCCCTCCGCCTCGCAGACCGATTTCGATTTCACCCGCTGGTGCATCGAGCAAGGCAATTTGCCCGACGAGGTTGACCTGCAGGTCCTGGTGCAGTGCCGGCCGGAACTGATTTCCCGCACCTTCGAATCGCTCGAGGGCGCCAAGACGCCGATCGTCCATTTCTACAATTCGACCAGCGAGTTGCAGCGCCGCGTGGTGTTCGAGAAGGATGTCGCCGGCATCAAGCGCATCGCCACCGACGCGGCCAAGATGATCACCGACATGGCCGCCAAGGCGGGAGGCGGATACCGCTTCCAGTATTCGCCCGAAAGCTTCACCGGCACCGAACTGGAAGTGGCGCTGGAGATCTGCAACGCCGTCACCGAGATCGTCAGGCCGACGGCCGACAACAAGCTGATCCTCAACCTGCCCTCGACCGTCGAGATGGCGACGCCGAACACCTATGCCGACCGCATCGAGTGGATGTGCCGCAACCTCGACAACCGCGAAAATATCATCGTCTCGCTGCATCCGCACAACGACCGCGGCACCGGCATCGCCACCACCGAGCTCGGCCTGATGGCCGGCGCCGACCGCGTCGAAGGCACGTTGTTCGGCAATGGCGAGCGCACCGGCAATGTCGACATCGTCACCCTGGCGCTCAACATGTACACGCAGGGCGTCGATCCGAAGCTGGATTGCTCCGACATCAACCGCATGAAGGACGTCTACGAATATTCCAATCAGTTGACGATCCCGGAGCGGCATCCTTACGTCGGCGAACTGGTCTACACGGCGTTTTCCGGCTCCCATCAGGACGCCATCAACAAGGGCATGAAGGCGCTCAAGAAGGCGAACAAGGAGCTGTGGGAGGTTCCCTACCTGCCGATCGACCCGCAGGATGTGGGCCGCTCCTACGAAGCGATCATCCGCATCAACTCGCAGTCGGGCAAGGGCGGCATCGCCTATGTGCTGCAGGCCGACTACGGGCTCAACCTGCCGCGCAATCTGCAGGTCGAGTTCAGCCAGGCGATCCAGCAGATCACCGACGCCGAGGGCAAAGAGGTGCCGGTGAAACGCATCCACGAGCAGTTCCTCGAAACCTATGTCGAGCAGCCCGGCGCGCGGCTGAAATTCGTCGATCACCACACCTATCCCGACACGACGACGAAGGGGCGCCGGATCGTCGAGGCCACGATCCTCGACAACGGCCGCGAGACGACGATCTCCGGCACCGGCACCGGCCCGGTCGACGGCTTCGTCGATGCGTTGTCGAAGCATGTCAGCGTGCCGATGTCGGTGCTCGACTATTCCGAGCATTCGCTCCAGCGCGGCTCGAACGCCTCGGCCATCGCCTATGTCGAGATGGAATATCCCAGCGGAAAGCTCTTCGGCGCCGGGATCAACACCAACATCTCCTCGGCCTCGCTTGAAGCGGTGGTTTCGGCCGTCAACCGGATCATCGAAAAGAAATAATGAAATCAGACAGTTGAATCTGATGTCGCCCGGCCGAGTTTTTCGGCCGGGTAAATAGTGGGATCAACCCGGTTCGATGCTTGTGCCTTTGCGCCGGCACGCGATATGATCGCTTCCTATTCGTGCCGACTGGAAAGGTCCGACACTTGCAGCATTCCACGCCTGCCGCCCCCGCAGTGCGCGAGACGCTGGAGCGAGTTCTTGCCAGCGAAACATTCGGCCGCTCCGAGCGCGCCCGCAAGCTTTTGCGCTATCTGGTGGAACGCGAGCAGGACGGCGACGCCGATCGTCTCAAGGGTTTCTCGATCGCCGTCGACGTATTCGGCAAGGATTCGGATTTCGATTCCGCCACCGACGCCGTCGTCAGGGTCCAGGCCGGCCGGCTGCGCGAACTGCTCCAGCAGTATTTCGACACCGAAGGCGCGCATGAGCGCATTCGCATCTCCATTCCGCGCGGCGGATATGTGCCGATTTATCAGGTGAAGCCTGGCCGCCACAGGGAAGAACCGGCGCCGATCCTGGCTTCGGACAGTCCCGTCCCGATCAGCGGCGCCGTTCCCCTTCCGTCGATCACGCGCCAGCTCAGGCTGTTCTGGGTGGCGTTCGGCCTGATCGCAGCCATGCTGGCTGTCCTGCTTGTCCGGCAGAACGGCCTCCAGCCGCCCGTTCCGGGCGAGGCGACGGCTTCCGCTGCCGAGGAAACAGGCGCCACCGCGAGCATCAGGCCCGCCAATGCAAGCGAAGCGCTCCCGGTCATCTATCTGGCCGTGAAGAACGACAGCCCGCAGGCAATGCGGGTGGCCGCGGCGCTGCGCGCCGGTTTGCCCGGTTTCGACACGATCGACTTCATCGGCCGCGACATTGAACAGGATCGCGACACATCCCTCGATCCGACCAGCTTCGTCTTCGACGTGCTGTCCGGTTCCGCGGCGGATGACGTGGCCCTGGAATTGCAGAACGTCGCCACCGACCGCGTCCTGCTGTCGCTCAATCTGACGCCGGCAGAGACCCTGCCCGGCAAGGTCGAGGATCGTGTCGCCGGCATATTGAGCGCCACCGTGCTGGCTTCCGGCACCGTCTACAGCTACATCGAACAGGCGGGCCTCCAGAGCGGCCTCACTCGCTGCCTGCTGCTCGATGAGGCCTATTACCTCGACCAGAATGCCAGGACCCACCAGGCGGCCTATCGCTGCATGGAAACGTTGGCGGATCAAAAAGCCAAATCCCCTTTGGTCTATTCGGAACTGGCCTCCCTGCAACTGGAGGCCGCGACCGACGGCTATGGCTACCCGCCCGACCCCAGCATGGACAAAGCCACGGCCTACGCCCGCAAGGCGATTCTCAGGGGAGCCACCAGCGCGGCGGCGCATCGGGCCTATGGCTACCTGAATGCGCGCAACGGAAACGCCGAAGAAGCCGTCCGCTGGATGCGCAAGGCGTATGAACTCAACACCTACGACCTGTCGATGACGGCCGCCTACGCGTACAGCCTGATCTTCGCCGGACATTATGCGCAGGGCGCGTCGATCATGGAACGTGCCGTCGATGCGTCCAGCGCCCATCCCACATGGTGGGATTTCGGCCTGTTCCTCGCAGCCTTCATGCAGGACGACATGCACAAGGCCGAACTGGCCGCATCGGCGCTGACCACCACAGCCGCCAAATCGCATTATCTGGCGGCGCAACTGATTTCCGCCAAGGCGACCGGCAACGAAACGGCCCGCCGGACGACGTTGGACGAACTGGTCGACAACTTTCCCAAGTTCGCTTCCGACCCCCGCGCAGCCTTTCTCAAGCGCAAATACCCGCCGGACCTGACGGACCGGCTGGTGGCGGCGCTACGCGCCGCCGGTCTCGGCTCCGGCAGTTGAACACGCCTTGAGCGACCCGATCCAATCCGTCCACGCGGGAGCCGGACCGCAAACGCTGGTGCTGCTGCACGGCTTCGGCGCAACCCATGCGGTCTGGAACGATCTGCTTCCAGCCCTCTCGGCGACGATGCAGATCATTGCCTACGACTTGCCGGGGCATGGACGCTCTCTCGACACGGCCGGCGCCGGACAGGCCAGGACGATGGCGAAGGCGATTCTCGAAGACCTCGCCGCAACCGGCCTGGATCGCATCCATGTCGCCGGGCATTCGATGGGCGGTGCCGTCGCCGCCCTGATGGCGCTGATGGCGCCCGAGCGCGTGGCGTCGCTGACGCTGCTGGCACCCGGTGGAATCGGGGAGTCCATCAATGGCACGCTGCTGCGCCGCTACGCCGCCGCAAGCGACGAGAACGAATTGAAGACCAGCCTGCTCGCCATGTCCGGTCCGCAGGCGCATGTCCCGCAGGCCACCCTGCGGCAGGCGCTGGCAATGCGCGCCCGGCCGGGCCAGATGGAAAGGCTCGCCGGGATCGTCGCCATGATCGCGCGCGGCGAACGGCAGGGCGTCATCCCGCGCGAAAGCCTGGCGGCACTGACCATGCCGGTGGCCGTCCTGTGGGGCGAAAAAGACCCTGTCCTGCCTTTCGCGCAGACGGCCGACCTGCCGCAGGGTTTCGTCGTGCAAGCGATTGCCGGCGCCGGCCACATGCTGGTGGAAGAAGCGCCGGACGACGTGCTTCGAACGATCACGGCCAACGTCGCGCGCGCCACGGCCATCGCGACCGGGCTCAAATGAAGAGAAGCCGGGACAAACCTGCGCTTGATGTAATTCGGCCGCATTTGTGTTAATTCGCTGGTAACCATAGACAGCGAGGCCGCCGATGCAGGATGCAGCCGATACCGTCCCACCCAGGGACTCGTCGCTGGCGGAAGCCATGCGCGACGTGAAGAACGCGCTGGCCGACCGTGACGACGTGGTCGTGGACCTGCGCGAGGCGCACCGCATGAGGCTCGATCTTCTTGCCAACGAACTTGCGTCCGTTTTCGCCGACGTGCCGGCCGATATCGACAATTTCGATTTCGCCGTCTCGTCGGGCCTTCAGCCGAGGCTTTGGATCGACGCCGTCGCCCATGTCGCCATGGGTCGCGATCGCCGCACCTACCGCTTCCTGAAGGACACGCGCATCGGGCGCGTCGTGCTCGGCGAATCCACCGACATGAAGACGGTGGCTGGCCAGGTCACCCGCTATGTGGCGGAGCGTGTCGTCGAACGCCAACGGCTCATGGAAGGTGGCGCGGAACCGGCCGCATCCGCATTCGTGCGCGCCGGGGTGAGCGAGGCCGAACCGCCTCCGCAGACCGGATCGGCCGGACGCAAGAGAAGCACGGCCTCGGCGCTTCTGTCGGGCCTTGCGCTGATCGCCGGCGGCGCGCTGGTCGGGCTCGCCGTATCGGTCATCCTGCTATGGGACCGTCTGTCGGCGATGAAGTTCAGCTTCTGACCATCGATCGCGGCTCCGACGCGAGATCAACGACCTCGATGTCGATAGGCGGGGCGGCAGGGCCGGTCAGCCCACGCCGGGTCAGCCTTACGCTCCAGGCGCCCGGCTTGCCATCGATGTCGAGGAGATTGTATTGCGCCGCTGCGTGCCGCCCGCCCGGCGCCTGGCCGGCAGCGGCCACGCCCACGACCGGAATGCGGGCCGTGCGGCTGCCGATCCAGTAGAGCGTCGGATCGTGCGAATGGCCATGCAGCACAAGCTCCGCGCCGTGCCGGTCGACGACCTTGTGGAAGCGGCTGATGCCGAACAGGCGCTTGTGCTGCTGGACGGCGCCGCGTACCGGCGGATGATGGATCATCACGACGCGGAACAATCCTCGTGCCGCCGTCGCGTCGAGCAGACGCGAGAGGCGGCCCGCCTGCCCTTCCTCGAAGAAACCGTTGGCCATGAAAGGCGCCGTCGCGCGCGCGGTGGAAATGCCGATCAGGGCGACGTCTCCGCGCACACGCAGATAGGGAAAGGCGTTGCGGCCGACTGGTTGGGTCGCGCCGTCGCCGCGCATCCACGGCTCCCAGGCCCGGCAGGCCTTGTCGAAGGAGCCGGGCACATAGGCGTCGTGATTGCCGGGCACGACCGAGACGTCCTGCGGCGGCCCCAGCGTCTCCAGCCACAGCCGCGCCATCTCGATCTCGCTGTCCAGGCCCAGATTGACGAGATCGCCGGTGACGGCGACATGGTCCGGCGCGCTCGTCTTCATGTCGGCGATCAGCGTCTCCAGCACGCTGTCGTGCATGTGGCGGCGGCGGTTGCGCTGCCAGTTCACGTAGCCGATGACGCGCTTGGAGGCGAGGTCGCGATAGGATACATCGGGCAAGGGACCGAGATGGATATCGGAAAGATGCGCGAGCCTGAGCATATATCCTCTTTAAGGGAGCGATGCGCCGCTTTCCACTCACGGATTTGCTAGATGCCGGACGATCCGGAAAAACAATTCAGGCAAAGGGGTTGGCCGGGCCTGCGCGGCCGGCTGTTCCATCTCTATTTCCTGCTGCGGCGGCCGATGACGCTGGGCGTGCGTGGTCTTGTCCACGACAGGGAAAACCGCTCCGTTTTCCTGATCCGCCATACCTATGTGCCCGGCTGGCAACTACCGGGCGGCGGCGTCGAGACCGGCGAGACGATGGAAGTATCGCTGAGGCGCGAACTCGGGGAAGAAGGCAATATCGAGATCGTCGGCCCACCGCGCCTCGTCTCCATCCATCACAACCGATTGACCAGCCGCCGCGATCACGTCGCCTTCTATCTGGTCGAGCAATTCCGCCAGACCGGCCCGAAGCGGCCGGACCGGGAAATCGCCGAGGCCGGCTTTTTCCCGCTCGACGCCCTGCCCCAGGGCGTCACGCCGGCGACGCTCCGGCGTATCCGCGAAGTCTTCGACGACGCGGCGGTATCGCCGCACTGGTAGGACCGGCTCAGGCCGGTCCGAACCGGCCGCGGTCGTGCGGGGCTGCGTAATCGAGATCCGGCCCGACCGGAACGATCCCCGTCGGATTGATCGTCTTGTGGCTGCCGTAGTAGTGCGCCTTGATGTGACGCAGGTCGACAGTGCCGGCAACGCCCGGCACCTGGTAGAGATCGCGCAGATAGTTCGACAGGTTCGGATAGTCGGCGATCCGGCGCAGATTGCATTTGAAATGCCCGACATAGACCGGGTCGAACCGGATCAGCGTGGTGAACAGCCGCCAGTCCGCTTCCGTCAGCCGGTCGCCGACGAGATAGCGCTGCGTCGACAACCGCTCCTCCAACTGATCGAGCGCCTGGAAGAGTTCGCCGAACGCCTCCTTATAGGCCGCCTGCGTGGTCGCGAACCCGGCGCGGTAGACGCCGTTGTTGATCGCCGGATAGACGAGCGCGTTGACCGCGTCGATCTCGGCGCGCAATGCCTGCGGATAGAAGTCGAGGCCGGCGTCGCCCCATTCATCGAAAGCCGAATTCAGCATGCGGATGATCTCGGAGGATTCATTGTTGACGATCGTCTCCTCCTTCTTGTCCCACAGAACCGGCACGGTGACGCGGCCGGAATAGGCCGGATCGGCCTTCGTGTAGATCTGGTGCAGGAAATCGAGCCCGTAAAGCGTGTCGCCGGTCGCGCCTTCCTCGGCCAGGAAGGTCCAGCCGTTCTCGCCCATGTGATAATGGACGATGGAGACGGAAATGACGTCTTCGAGCTTCTTCAATGCCCGGAAGATCAGCGTCCGGTGCGCCCAGGGACAGGCCAGCGAGACATAGAGATGATAACGTCCGGGCTCGGCCCTGAAGCCGCGTGTGCGCCCTTCGGTCGGCGCGCCGTCCGGCGTTATCCAGTCGCGCCATTGCGACTGCGCCCGCACGAACCGGCCGCCGCTTTCCTTGGTGTCGTACCAGCAGTCCTGCCACTTGCCGTCGACCAGAAGTCCCATCGCCTCGTCCTTTCGGTTTCCCGTTCCATGTAGAGCGCAAAAGGGCGCGGCTCAAAGCGCTGGCCTATGAACGGATCGTCACCCGCGCCAAAAGCGTGATTGCGGCAGCGATATTTTGATGCTAGCGGAAGCGCCGCATGATCGATGTCTTTGCCATCATCCGGTTCGACCGACGACGAAAGGACGCCCGCGCCTGAACAGGTGCCGACTGGCGAATGCCGCTGCTTGCGGTGCCCTTTTTTCCCGAACCGGAATGCAAAGACCATGAGCCTTGCCGATGTTGCCTACATGCCGGAGACCCCGGCGCACGACGCTGAAATCGACGCCATCAACGAGGAAGCTTTCGGGCCGGGCCGCTTTGCCCGAGCGGCCTACAGGATTCGCGAAGGCGGCCCGCACGAACGCGCGCTGTCCTTCGTCGCAATGGACGGCGAGACCGTCGTCGCTTCCGTGCGCATGACGCGCGTCGCCGCCGGACAGGGCCGCGCCCTGATGCTGGGGCCGCTGGCCGTCCGACCCGCCTACAAGAACCTCGGCATCGGCCGCAAGCTGGTCGCGATCGCGCTGGAAAAAGCGAGGGAAGCAGGCCATGCGGCGGTGATCCTGGTCGGCGACGAGCCGTATTACGGGCCGCTCGGCTTCAAGCGCATCCCTCATGGCCAGATCGCCATGCCGCGCCCGGTCGATCCCAACCGGCTGCTGGCGCACGAGGTCATCGCCGGCGCAGTCGGCAAGCTGACGGGCATGGTCCGCCATGAGGACGGTCGGGAAGCCATTTCGGCTTGATTGCAGGGACTGGCCGCATACCTGTTGCGCGAGCTGGTTGCGGCTCGTAGCCTGCCGCGACGCAGCCGCCATTGAGGAGGACACCATGAACCCGACCGGTCAGATCGCCATCGTCACCGGAGCGGGGTCGGGCCTCGGCGAGGCGACCGCCCGGGCGCTCGCGGCCAGAGGCGCCCGCGTTGCCGTCGTCGACCTGGACATCGGCCGCGCCGAAAGGGTTGCCGGCGATATCGGCGGCATTGCCGTCCAATGCGACGTCGCCAGCGCCGAGAGCGCGGAGGCAGCCGTCGCGCAGGCATCCGACAGGCTTGGCCCCGCCCGCATCCTCGTCAATTGCGCCGGCATCGTCATGGGGGCGAAAACCGTCGGCAAGGACGGCCCCCATCCGCTCGATACGTTTCGCAAGGTCGTCGAGATCAATCTCATCGGCACGTTCAACATGATCCGCCTGTTCGCGGCCCGCGCCTCGGCACTCGAGCCGCTGGAGGGCGGCGAGCGCGGCGTGATCGTCAGCACCGCCTCGGTCGCCGCTTTCGACGGCCAGATCGGGCAGGCCGCCTACGCGGCCTCCAAGGGCGGCATTGTCGGAATGACCCTTCCGGTGGCGCGCGATCTCGCCCGCTCCGGCATCCGCGTCTGCACAATCGCGCCCGGAATCTTCAAGACGCCGATGATGGCCGGCATGCCACAGGACGTGCAGGACTCGCTCGGAGCCGCGGTTCCCTTCCCGCCGCGCCTCGGCGAACCGTCGGAATATGCCGCGCTGGCGCTTCACATCGTCGACAACCAGATGCTCAACGGCGAGACGATCCGCCTCGACGGCGCGATCCGCATGGCTCCGAAATAGACCGGGAAATCTCCGTTTCCTTTTGCTGGTCGCGCAACGCTTGCCAAGCGCCGGACGTTTCAGCGATAAGTATACTTATATAGTCATATTTACCGGAGACGCTGCCTTGGCCGAGACGAAGGACGTGATACGCAAGACGGATGCAGACGCCATCCGGCTGGCGAAAACGCTGTTACGAATCGCCCGCTACGGCGCGATCGCCGTTATCGATCCTTCAACCGGCGCGCCGCTGGCGAGCCGCGTCGGCGTCGCCACCGATCTCGACGGCGCGCCGCTCATTCTCGTATCGGGGCTGTCGGCGCATACTGCCGGCCTGCTGGGCGAGCCGCGCTGCTCGCTTCTGGTCGGCGAGACGGGCAAGGGCGATCCCCTTGCCCATCCGCGCATGTCGATCGCCTGCCGCGCGCGGCGCCTCGAACGTGGAACGCCCGAGCACAAGCGGGCCGAGCGGCGTTATCTCAATCGCAATCCCAAGGCATCGCTGTATGCCGGCCTGGGCGATTTCTCGATCTTCCGCCTCGAGCCGCAGGGCGCCAGCCTGAACGGCGGTTTCGGCAAGGCCTATGCGCTGGAACGATCCGATCTTCTGGTCGAGGGGCCGGTTACCGAGGCGCTGGCCGCCAGCGAGCAAGGCGCGCTGGATCATATGAACGCCGACCACCGCGATGCGATCCAGGCCTACGCGCATCATTATGCGAAGGCGCGGAACGACGGCTGGATGCTGGCCGGCATCGATGTCGAAGGCATGGACCTGCTTGTCGGCGACGAAGCGCGGCGGGTGTTTTTTCCCCAGCCGCTGGCGGCTGCGCAGGACCTGCGCAAGGTGCTGGTCGAGATGGCACGCGCGGCGCGCGACGCTGGTGCGGCCGTGGCGGGTCACGAGGGGAACGACCATATGGGGGCCTGAGACAGATGGGCGCTTGAGATTTGGACGGAATGTTTTTACGCTACCCATGCAGCCTCTGATTGCAGGACCTGCGCACAAGCTTTGGACTACCCGGAAGCCATTGCCCCCATGGCGACCGGGCACACGAGGATGGGGCAGCGATGATTTCCAGCAAGCGGATCGCCGACACGGAGGCGGCGGCGGTTTTCCTCACCCTGATGGGCAATGAGAAGCGGCTCGCCATCATGGGGCACCTGATCGACGACGAATTGTCGGTCGGCACCATTGCCGAGCGGGTGGACCTCAGCCAGTCCGCCCTGTCGCAGCATCTGGCGAAACTGCGGGGCCTCGGACTGGTCCAGACCCGTCGTGACCGGCAGATGATCTACTATACATGCCGGTCGGACGCCGTCCGGCGTCTGCTCACCCTTCTTTCCGACCTGTTCGACGACGAGAACGGCCTGGCCGACGATCCGCCGGTCGCCCGCGCCGCCCAGGCTTGACGCAAGCTGCGCCACGTCGCAAGTGCGGTTGCGAAAGCATGGCCTGCATGACCCTGATCCACATAGACGACCCGGACGATCCACGGGTTTCGCCCTATCGCGACATACGCGAGCGTGATCTCGTCGGTCGCGAAAACCGCTTCATCGCCGAAGGCAGGGTCGTTCTCGACGCGCTCCTCGCATCGCCGCGCTTCGAGGCCGAGTCGCTGCTGCTCCTGGAAAACCGCGTTCCCGGCCTTGAAGCGACCCTGCGCAAGGTGCCGCCAGGCCTGCCCGTCTATGTCGCCTCGCGTCAGGTCATCGACGCCATAGCCGGATTTCCCCTTCACCGGGGCATAATGGCGCTCGGCCGGCGCAAGCCGGTTCCGGACGCGCTCCAATTGCTTGCCGCGATGCCGCATCGCGCGCTCGTTCTGGTCCTCGTCGGCATCGCCAACCACGACAACGTCGGGTCGATCTTCCGCAACGCCGCCGCCTTCGGCGCCGATGCCGTCTTCCTGGACGCCAGTTGCTGCGATCCCCTCTACCGCAAGTCCATTCGCGTTTCGGTCGGTGCTGCCTTGCGCGTCCCCTATGCGACTTTCGCCGACGAGGACGATTTCCATGCCGCCCTCGCCGCGCATGGTTTCGATGCCTTCGCGCTGTCGCCGCGCGGCGCGCGCGACCTCCGCGAGGTTGCCCAGGGAGAGCAGACCGCCCTCTATCTGGGTACCGAAGGCGCCGGCCTTCCCGGCGCGTTGCTCGAGCGCATGACCACGCTGCGAATCGCCATGCGCGACGGTTTCGACAGCCTGAACGTGGCGGCTGCGTCAGCGGTGGCGATGCACCATTTCTTCAGGGGATGACGAGGCCAACCGTCAGGACGATTTCTGCAACGCCTTGATCCGGTCGGCGAGACTGACGGGGTCTGCGGCCGTTCCCGACGCCGGCGTGGCGGCTTGTAGCGCCTTGGCGGCAGGAGATCCCGGGCCTTCCAGCCGAATCACCATATCGGTGACCCGTGCAGCGAGGTCCTGCATCGTCTCGCGCATGGCCGCATCGCCGCTTGCCGCGGCGCCGCTTGATGCCCTGGGCGCGGCTTTGCGCTCCCCGCGCAGCCGCGTCAGCTCGCGTTCGCGGCGCTCGATCTTGTCTTCGCGGTCGGCCAGCGTGGCCATCAACCGCTCCAGCTTCTTATCGAGATCGACCGTTTTCTTCCGTTCCGCGCGCAGCGCCTCGCGGGCAGAGCGCGTCTCCGCCTCCGCTTCCTTGCGCAAACGGTCCGCCTCCTTACGCCCGGCGCGCAGCGCGGAAATGTCTCCCCTGATCTGCTCCAACTCCGACTCGCGCGCCACCAGTTCGATCTGCCGGTTGGACGAGGAGAAACTCGCCTCGTCATACATCTGGCCGAGCTTGTCCATCTCCGCGGCATGGGCCTCGATGGTCTTCTCTGCCGAAGCGAGGCTCTGGGCGAGTTGCTGGAAGCGGCTTTCACGCTGGCCAAGCTCGGAGCGCAAAGCGCTATTGCGCGCTTCCGATTCCGCAAGCGCCGCCTCGCCCTGGGCGCATTTTTCCTCGATCAGCCTGACGGCTTCCTGATACCGGATGATGTCGATCGCCTGCCCAGCGGCCTTGTCGCGCAGCGTCTTCAGTTCCATCTCCAGCTTTCGCGTTTCGATGGCATACTGGGCGCGGACGCCATCTCTTTCGGCCTCGATCTCCTCCTTTTTCAGAGGGATCGTCGCCTCGATGCGCCGCCGCGTCAGCCGTGCGGACCGCCGCAGCGCGGCCGGCGCGAAAAGCGCAACCACGAAGCCGCAGGCGAGAACGCCCAGCACGAAGAACAGCAAGGACTGGATCAAGACGCCCTACCCGTCGTTACGGCCTTTGCCGGCATCGACAATCACGCCATCGCATGACCCAAATCCGCCGTCCCGGCAAGGGGCGCGATTTCGTCGCGCCCTCAGAATGGGTTCCAGGTGGGCGACTGGGTAAGCTTGAGATAGCCCAGATTGATGCCAAGCCGCGCGCCGACGCCGGTGCGGATAGGCACCAGCACGATATTACCGGCCTTGAGCGCGTTGAACCCCAGGCCCGCGACGAGATAGGCGGATCCGGCCACGCCGCCGAAACGGTTGTAAAGGCTGTTCACGTCATCGAGGTTGTAGACGAGCATCATGACGCGCGAGCCCTCGCCGCCGAAATCCCATCCGAGCGACGGCCCCTGCCAGAACACTTTATGATCGCCGGCGTTCTTGGTGTAGAGTGTGCCCTCGCCATAGGTCAGGCCGCCGATCAGTGCGCCCGAGCCCTCCTCGCCGAGAAGGTAACCGTTGGGCAGGCCATAGGTCGAGAAAATCTTCTCCACGACCGTGGCAAGCCCGCCGGACGTCGCACCGAAGAAGCGATGGCCCGAATCGACGATTTCCTGCGCGGTATACTCCTGCGCCTGCGATCTGGCCGGAGCCAGGACGATAAAGCCGGCGAAGGCCAATGTCAGGAATAGAGCGCGGACCAGCCTGGAGCCGCAAAATCGGGAAAACATGCTTCCAATCTCCGTCAGGGAGCACTTTCGCCGACGCCTTCGCACCTCGCGGCTCTTGCCGGCCGCTTCAATGCCTTACGGGCAAACTATGCCGTAATCCTTTTTCAACCATTAAGCTTTCACATGAAGATGGCAGTTCGAAGGCCGCGCCGGCTTTTCGCCGTCGTGAACCGTTCATTCTTTCGCGCCCGTCTGAGCCGGGTCCAAATTCCGGATTTCTTGCCGCATGAATTGACACTCTGTATCACCGTGCAGGCGGACGGTTACAGGATTCGACGGCGGAGCATGACGCACCGCACCCCATCTCATGTTGATTGATTTTTGCAGGGACACATATTGATGCCAGACCTGTTTTCCCTTTCTCCGGCCGATCTTGCCGCGCTGCTGTGCAGCCGGGTCTGCCATGACATCATTTCTCCGGTCGGCGCGATCAACAACGGGCTCGAATTGCTGGATGAAGGCGGCGCCGACGAGGACGCCATGAACCTCATCCGCCAGAGCGCACGCAACGCCTCCGCCCGGCTGCAGTTCGCCCGAATCGCCTTCGGCGCCGCCGGTTCGGCCGGCATGCTGATCGACACGGGGGATGCGGAAGCCGTCGCCACCTCGTTCCTGAAGAACGAGAAACCGGAATTCACCTGGATAGGCGCCCGCGCGCTGATGCCGAAGAACAAGGTCAAGCTGCTGCTCAACCTGATCCTGGTCGCGAACGCGGCCATCCCGCGCGGCGGCAAGCTGACCGTCAAGCTGGAAGACCTCGAAGCCAATCCGCGCTTCACTCTGTCGGCGAGCGGACCGATGCTGCGCGTTCCGCCGAAGTTCCTCGAACTGCATTCCGGGCACAAGCCCGAGGAGCCGATCGACGCCCATTCCGTGCAACCCTATTATACGCTTCTCCTGGCGCGCGAGTCGGGAATGGAAGTGTCCATTCACGCCACCGCCGACGAGATCGTGCTGACCGCGGCCTGAGGTTCTTGCGCCCCTGCCGCGAAACGGCGGGCGCGAGGTGTTGCGGGCAGGAAGCGGCGGGTGATTTCTTTGCAAAAATTTTACCCAACCGCTTTTCGGCTTCTTTACCGAAACGGCCTACTGTCGGGGTGCTCGAAGCTACCGGCGCACGGGCGGTAGAGGGGAACCCGGACATGAAACGATGCCTGCTCGTCGACGACTCCAGCGTCATCCGCAAGGTCGCCAAACGCATATTGGGAACGGAGATGGCTGTCGCGGAAGCTGAAAGCGGTCTTGACGCCCTCGAAATGTGCGCTTCCGACATGCCGGACATCGTCGTCGTCGACAGCAGCCTTCCCGATATGGAGGCCGACGATTTCATCCGGCGCCTCCGCACCATCGAAAGCCCGGTCACGCCTCAGATCCTCGTTTCGCTTGTCGAGGTTGATATCGGCACGATCATGCGGGCCAAGCGTGCCGGCGCGCAAGGCTATCTGCTGAAGCCTTTCAACCGTCCGCAACTGCTGGAACGGTTCCGCTCGCTGCCGGACGCCGCGTAGCAGGCCAGCAGCGAAATAGCACGTCGCGAATAGGGAAAGGACGAGAGACGACCAGACGATCGTCCCGATACCTTCCCTATTCGCGACGTGCTAATTCTCTATCCGATTGATTTTACGCGCTTTCGCGGATCTCTTCCGGCTCACGCAGCACGTAGCCGCGGCCCCACACCGTCTCGATGTAGTTCTGGCCGCCTGACGCCGCATCGAGCTTCTTGCGAAGCTTGCAGATGAAGACGTCGATGATCTTCAGTTCCGGCTCGTCCATGCCGCCATAGAGATGATTGAGGAACATCTCCTTGGTGAGCGTCGTGCCCTTGCGGAGCGAAAGCAGCTCCAGCATCTGGTATTCCTTGCCGGTCAGGTGCACGCGCTGGCCGCTCACCTCCACCGTCTTGGCATCGAGGTTCACGATCAGTTCGCCGGTGGCGATGACCGACTGGGCGTGGCCCTTCGAGCGGCGCACGATGGCGTGGATACGGGCGACCAGCTCGTCCTTGTGGAAGGGCTTGGTCATGTAATCGTCGGCGCCGAAGCCGAGGCCGCGCACCTTGTCCTCGATACCGGCCATGCCGGAGAGGATCAGGATCGGCGTCTTGACCTTGGACAGGCGCAGCGTGCGCAGCACCTCGTATCCCGACATGTCGGGGAGATTCAGGTCGAGAAGGATGATGTCGTAGTCGTAGAGCTTGCCGAGATCGACGCCCTCTTCGCCGAGATCGGTCGTATAGACGTTGAAGCTCTCGGATTTCAGCATCAACTCGATGCTCTGTGCGGTCGCACTGTCGTCTTCAATCAGCAGAACACGCATTTCATTCCCCTTTTCTGCTGCCGATCCATCTCAAGACCCGTCCGGGACCGGAGCAGCGATTGCCTGAACCGAGGCTGGCACCAAATGGTTAACAAAAACTGATTCCGCTTGGCAAGCGATATCAGATTTTTTAACCCCATTCCACACCAGCTTGAATCAAAAGATGAATCCGACATCAAGATCGTTAATGCACCACATTAGAAATTCCCGCTAAGCGACTCAACTGAATCACTCCTTCGACCTGAATTTGGCAGGCGGATTTTTACCCGCCCTTAAGTCCTCGCCCGTATGATTAACAATGCCCGTAAACGAATGGTTACCGGCGTTAAAAAACTTTAGGGAATCGTTTCCCATAGTTTGGACAATGCCGGGGGAACCTACCGGGGACACGGGCGCAGACAGGCCTTGCGGGGCGGATAGAACGGTATGTGCAGGTACGCGTGTGAGGGAGTATCGAATCATGAAGTCACGTGAGAACCTCGTGCGGCTGAAGCAGTTCCAGGTGAATGAAAAGCGCCGGCAGCTCCTTCAGCTCGACATGATGATCGCCGAGTTCGAACGCATGGCCTCCGAACTGGACCTCCAGATCGTTGCCGAGGAAAAGAAGGCCGGCATCACCGACGTCAATCATTTCGCCTATCCAACCTTCGCCAAGGCCGCCCGCCAGCGGCGCGACAACCTGCAGAATTCCCAGGCCGACCTCGCACAGCAGCGCGATGCTGCCGAATCACTACTCGCTGAAGCTGAAGCGGAGCTTTCCAAGGCGGAAATGCTGGAATCCCGCGATACCCGCGTTCGCGACGACGCCGGCAACCGCAGCGCCATGATCGGCTGAGCCCGATCGCCGCTCGATTTGCACTGGCGTCGCCTGACGCCACGCGCTGAATCCGCCCCGCCGTTTCCTGCCGCCATGTTCGAGCGGCAAAAACCGTAGTCGGCGCCGGCAGCCGATACCGATAGAGTCCCGAAACCATTTGGTCAGCGCGCGGGTCGTCAACGCAATCCCGCCATCAAGCGCATCGCGATTATCCGGGACCTCCCTACAACAGCACATAGCGTTCCGCGCTGTCGTCTCGCGCACATGCGTCCGGAAGCCCTGTCTGTCGGGCGCCCAGTTCTTTACGCTTCGGCACAGATAGGCAGGAAGGCCATCGCTTTCAGCAACGCCTCGACAGGCCGGCAAGTCCCGCCACGCATCGGCGGACACCGCACAAAAAAGGCGCGGTCTTGCGCGCCTTTTCTCCTCCGTCGCCTGTCGGCTAGTGCCGGTATTGCTGGATACGCGTCGTGCGCAGCCCGGCCAGTCCGTATTCGTCGATGGAGGCTTGCCAGGACAGGAATTCCTCGGTGGTGAGCTTGTAGCGCTGGCAGGCTTCCTCCAGGCTGAGCAGGCCGCCCCGCACGGCCGCGACCACTTCGGCCTTGCGGCGGATCACCCAACGTCGCGTATTCGTAGGCGGCAGATCGGCAATCGTCAGCGGACTGCCGTCCGGTCCAATAACATATTTGACTCGCGGTCTAACCAGATCGGTCATCTTACTCTCTACTGAAACTCACAGACCCAATCACCGTGACGTTACCGCCGCAGCTTTAAAATTTGCCTAAGCGTTCCCTAATCGTTAGGTAACGATCGTGAACGTCGCGTTAGGACTTTCACCGGCCTTTGAGGCAAATGCCCGCAGTTCGCTGTCAGGCCCGCAGCAAAGCCTTCGGCTGGCGCGCCGGCGAGGCTTGACCTATATTCGCGGCAGATGCGCCGTCCCTGGACGGCATGAGCGCAGACCTTGGATACGCATACGATGAACAGCCTGGACCTTCCGGCCCCTCCAGCGGCGACCCGCGTGGTCGTCGCCATGTCGGGTGGCGTCGATTCTTCCGTCGTCGCCGGCCTGCTCGCCCGCGAAGGCTACGATGTCGTGGGCGTCACGCTGCAGCTCTACGACCACGGCGCGGCCACCCACCGGGTCGGCTCCTGCTGCGCCGGCCAGGATATCGACGACGCCCGCCGCGTCGCCGAAACCATCGAAATTCCCCACTACGTGCTCAACTACGAGGAACGCTTCCGCGAGGCGGTGATCGATCCTTTCGCCGAAAGCTACGTCGCGGGCGAGACACCCATTCCCTGCGTCTCCTGCAACCAGACGGTCAAATTCGCCGATCTGCTGGCGACCGCGAAGGATCTCGGCGCCGACGCGCTGGCGACCGGCCACTATATCCGCTCCAGGGCCAACGGGCCGCACCGGGCGCTGTACCGGCCGGCGGACGCCGACCGCGACCAGAGCTACTTCCTGTTCGCCACCACCCAGGAGCAGATCGACTACCTGCGCTTTCCCCTCGGCCATCTGCCGAAGCTGCGCGTGCGCGAACTCGCGGCCGAGATGGGGCTGGTGGTGGCCGACAAGCACGACAGCCAGGACATATGCTTCGTGCCGCAGGGCAAGTATTCCGACATCATCTCGAAGCTGAAGCCGACAGCCGCCAACCCGGGCGACATCGTCCACATCGACGGCCGCGTGCTCGGCCGCCACGACGGCATCCTGCGCTATACGATCGGCCAGCGCCGCGGCATCGGCGTGGCGTCCGGCGAGCCGCTCTACGTGGTCCATCTCGATGCCGAGAACGCGCGCGTCGTCGTCGGTCCGCGCGAGGCGCTGGAAACCCGCAAGGTGCATCTGCGTGACATGAACTGGCTGGGCGACGGCGCGCTGAAAGACCTGCCGGCCGACGGCATGGAGGTGTTCGCCAAGGTGCGCTCCACGCGCCCGCCGCGCCCGGCCCGGCTTCATCATCGCGACGGTGCGACCTGGGTGGAGCTTGCCGAAGGCGAGGCCGGCGTGGCACCGGGCCAGGCCTGCGTGCTCTATTCGGACGAAGGCGACGACGCGCGCGTGTTCGGCGGCGGCTTCATCCGCCGCTCGGAGCGCGGCGCCGAGGCCGAGGCACTGCTGGCCGACCTCGGGCGTCGCCTTTCCCCGCTCGCCGCGGAATAGCCCAAATCTGGAGCGCCTGACCGGCTGGCGGAATCCGGTTTTCGGAAAATCCTGTACCAAAAAAGACAGATCGCCGCCTTGCGTGCAGTAGGAACCGCTTGGCGGCCCCTATTCAGACCCGGTTATGGGTGACTGTGCCCGCGGTCAGGATGCGCAATACGCGGATCGCCTCTTCGCCATCCGTGCGCGGGCGCTGGCGCGTTTCGATGCAGTCGATGAAATGCTGCAATTCGCGCGTGAGCGGCATGTCCTGCCGGATCGGCACATAGGACGGCTCGTTGGCGGTGAAGGCCCAGTGGCCGCTGTCCTGCCAGACCGCATGGCGATAAACGGCAAGCTTGCGCTCCCAGGGCTCGACGTCGTCGAACACGGCCATCGCCTTGGTGCCGACCACGGTGAGCCGTCGCTCGCGATAGGGGTTGAGCCGCGACGCGAACAGATGGCCGCGGATATTGTTGGGAAAATGCATGTGGAGATGCGCGAAATCGCTCAGGCGATCGAGCAGCGCCGCTCCCTCGCCGCGCACCTCGTCGGGCTCGGTGCCGGTAATGGCGAGGATCATCGACAGATCGTGCGGAGCCAGGTCCCACAAGGCGTCGTTCTCTGTATGGAACTTGCCGAGGCCCAACCGGTGCGAGTGGATGTAGCGGACCTCACCGAGTTCGCCGTCGTCGACGAGCGCCTTGAGCTTCTCGAAGGCGGGATGAAAGCGCAATACGTGGCCGACCATGAAAACCCGGCCGTTGGCCTCGGCGAGGGCCACCTCGCGCTCGGCATCCTCGACCGTCAGCGCGACGGGTTTCTCGACAAGCACGTCCTTGCCATTCTCCACCGCCCTGGTCGCCGCCTCTGCATGGAACTGCGGCGGCAACGCCATGACGATGGCGTCGACATCGTCGCGAGTGAACAGGTCGTCCGGCGCGATCGCCAGGCATTCCTGCTCGCTGGCGAAGCCTTCCGCCCGGGCGGGATTGGCATCCGAAACCGCGTGAAGCGCACCCAGGCCCTTCAGGGTGCGGATGTGGTTGGAACCCCAGTATCCGCATCCGAGGACTGCAATGCGCGGTTTCATCAAAGGAATGAACTCGAAGATTTCGTGGCTGACACATAGCGGCGCACCGGGGCGAACTCAACCCCGGCGCCGAGAAATGCGCCCGCAGACGCGCAAGCACCTTTCAGGAACGCGCAGGCGACTTCGGCGACAAACCCGCAGGGCCCGCCCCTTCCCGTAAATTCGCTCCTGCTAGGCGCCGGCCGCGCTTGACAGCTTTGCAGGGTCCCCCTTATATCCGCGCGACCTCGATGAAGGCCGGTAGCGCAACGCGCCCGACGGCCTTCGTTGCGTGGCGGAGTAGCTCAGTTGGTTAGAGCAGAGGAATCATAATCCTTGTGTCGGGGGTTCGAGTCCCTCCTCCGCTACCATCACCGAATGGCTTCACTTCGATCGATCGATCGTAAGCGATGTTCTCAGGCCACGGCCCTGAACTCGGGAGTCCGGATGTAGGCCCACGGGAGGAGATCGTCGATCTGGCTGTTGGGGTGGCCGTTGACGATCCTTGTGAGCACCTCGGCGAGGTAGCC
>Ga0206119_100078_pt1 | contig 93394 bp, 69 predicted proteins | sample 3A50Ametagenome_FD_148608 | JGI IMG/M metagenome (GOLD analysis project Ga0206119, IMG submission 148608) | Enriched microbial communities from leaf-cutter ant dump, University of Wisconsin, Madison, United States - 3A50A | ecosystem: Environmental > Terrestrial > Nest > Insects nest > Nest dump...
TCGGGGTGCAGCTTCTTGGCAAGCTTGCGGTAGGCACTCTGGATCTCGGCCGGCGAGGCGCTCGCCGAAACGCCAAGAACCTCATACGGATTGCTCACGGGTACGCTCCGGTTGGGGTGAAGCTGAACGACTATAGGAGGCCGCAGGCGTTTCCGGCAACGAGGCCGGCGCGCCCCGCCGCCGGATTTTTCTTCAGGGCCTTAGGCGCTACTTGCGCTCGTCGTCCGGAACCTCGGTGAACTCGGCATCGACGACGCCGTCCTCCGCGGGCTCCGGGGCGGCCGCGCCGGCCGCGGCGGCCGATTGCGCAAGCGCCATCACCGCCTGCTGCAGGGCTTCCGCCCTGTCGCGGATCGCGGCGGCATCCTCGCCGTTCAGCGCGTCGCGCACGGCGGATGCGGCGGTTTCCACCGCCTGCCTGTCGGCGGGGCCGGCCGTTTCCTGCTCGGCCAGCGCCTTTTCGGCCGTGTGCAGGACGGCTTCGGCGATGTTGCGCGCCTCCACCAGTTCCTTGCGCTTGCGGTCCTCGGCGGCATGCGTCTCGGCATCCTTGACCATGCGCTCGATATCCGCCTCGGAAAGGCCGCCCGAGGCCTGGATCTGGATGCGCTGCTCCTTGCCGGTGCCCTTGTCCTTCGCCGAAACGTTGACGATGCCGTTGGCGTCGATATCGAACGTCACCTCGATCTGCGGCACGCCGCGCGGCGCGGGCGCGATGCCCATCAGGTCGAACTGGCCGAGCATCTTGTTGTCCGCCGCCATCTCGCGCTCGCCCTGGAAGACACGGATCGTCACGGCACTCTGATTGTCCTCGGCGGTGGAGAAGGTCTGGCTCTTCTTGGCCGGCACCGTCGTGTTGCGCTCGATGAGGCGGGTGAAGACGCCGCCGAGCGTTTCGAGGCCGAGCGAGAGCGGGGTGACGTCGAGCAGCAGCACGTCCTTCACGTCGCCCTGCAGGACGCCGGCTTGGATGGCCGCGCCGACCGCCACGACCTCGTCCGGATTGACGCCCTTGTGCGGCTCCTTGCCGAAGATCTTGGCGACCGTTTCCTGGACCTTCGGCATGCGCGTCATGCCGCCCACCAGCACCACCTCGGCGATGTCCTTGGCGGCAAGGCCGGCATCCTTGAGCGCATTGAGGCAGGGATCGATGGTCCGCTGCACGAGGTCGTCCACCAGCGCCTCGAAGCGCGAGCGGGTGATCTTGACCTGAAGGTGCTTCGGCCCCGTCGCATCCGCGGTGATGAAGGGCAGGTTCACCTCGGTCTGCGTGGAGGAGGAGAGCTCGATCTTCGCCTTCTCGGCCGCCTCCTTGAGGCGCTGGAGCGCAAGCTTGTCCTTGCGCAGGTCGATGCCCTGCTCCTTCTGGAACTCGTCGGCGAGATAGTTGACGAGGCGCATGTCGAAGTCCTCGCCGCCGAGGAACGTGTCGCCGTTCGTCGACTTCACCTCGAAGACGCCGTCGCCGATATCGAGGATGGAAATGTCGAACGTGCCGCCGCCGAGGTCGTAGACGGCGATCTTCGCCTGCTTCTGCTTCTCCAGCCCGTAGGCAAGCGCTGCCGCCGTCGGCTCGTTGATGATGCGCAGCACGTCGAGGCCGGCGATCTTGCCGGCGTCCTTGGTGGCCTGCCGCTGGGCGTCGTTGAAGTAGGCGGGAACCGTGATGACGGCCTGCGTCACCGCCTCGCCGAGGTTGGCTTCCGCCGTCTCCTTCATCTTCTGCAGGATGAAGGCGGAGATCTGCGAGGGCGAATAGGCCTTGCCCTCCGCCTCGACCCAGGCGTCGCCATTGCCCGCCTTGACGATCTTGTAGGGCACGAGGCCCTGGTCCTTCGCCACGGTCGGGTCGTCATAGCGCCGGCCGATCAGCCGCTTGACCGCGAAGATCGTGTTGGTCGGGTTCGTCACCGCCTGCCGGCGCGCCGGCTGGCCGACCAGCCGCTCGCCGTCGCTGGTGAAGGCGACGATCGAAGGCGTCGTGCGCGCGCCTTCGGAATTCTCGATGATGCGCGCCGTCTTGCCGTCCATGACGGCGACGCAGGAGTTGGTTGTTCCCAGATCGATGCCGATGACTTTTCCCATCGCGAGTCCTCCTTGCTGCTGTTGATCATCGATCGGCATGGGCCGACCCTTCCGTTTCAGGCGAGCAACCCGCATGCCAGGTGGCAGGTTCCGGGTTTCCAGCCATTTGGCGGCCGCGGCGGCTTAAAGGACGGACAAGTTGTCCGGGCGGGCCGGACAATCTGTCAGGCCCTCAGCCAGAACCGCAGGATCGCGGCGACGACGCCGAGCGCGGCCACGCTCATCGCCCAGATGGCGACCATCCAGCCGAACTGCCTCAGTCGGCGCATGGCGGCCGACATCAGTGATATCCGTGCGTGCCGACCTTGCCGCGGAACACCCAGTAGGCCCAGGCGGTATAGGCGAGGATCAGCGGGATGATGACGATCGCGCCGGCAAGCAGGAAGCTGAGGCTTTCTTCCGGCGCGGCGGCGTCGCGGATCGTCACCGCGGGCGGCACGATATAGGGATAGAGGCTGACGCCGAGGCCGACGAAGCCGAGCAGGAAGAGCCCGAGCGCCATCAGGAAGGGCAGCCGCTCGTGGCCGCGCCTGAGGCTCCAGAAGAGCGTCGCCGCACAGACGACGACGAGCAGCGGCACCTGCGCGGTCAGGAGCACGCCGGGCATCTCGAACCAGCGGCGCCAGTATTCATAGGCAAGGTAGGGCGTCGCGGCGCTGACGGCGGCGAGCGCCACGAGCGTGGCGAGGGCGAGGCGGAAGGCCATCGCCTGCGCATGGCGCAGGCTCGAGCCCTCCGTCTTCCAGATCAGCCAGGTCGCACCGAGCAGCGCATAGCCCACGACGACGGCGATGCCCGTCAGCAGGCTGAACGGGCTCAGCCAGTCGAGCCAGCCGCCGGCATAGGCGTTGTTCTCGACGGTGATGCCCTGCAGGATCGCGCCCAGCGTCATGCCCTGCGCGAGCGCCGCAACGACCGAGCCGACGGTGAAGGCGATATCCCAGAAGGCGCGGTGGCCCGGATCGCGCCAGCGGAACTCGAAGGCGACGCCGCGGAAGATGAGCCCGAGCAGCATGGCGATCATCAGCGGATAGGTCGCCGGCAGGATGATGGCGTAGGCGAGCGGGAAGGCGGCAAGCAGCCCGCCGCCGCCCATGACCAGCCAGGTCTCGTTGCCGTCCCAGACCGGGGCGATGGAGTTCATCGCCTGGTCGCGCTCCTCGCCGACCTTGAAGGTCGGGAAGAGGATGCCGATACCGAGGTCGAAGCCGTCCATGACCACATAGGCCATGACGGCGAAACCGATGATCGCCGCCCAGACGAGGGTCAGGTCGAAGCCCATCATGACGCTACTCCTTCGTGGCAAAGGGGGCGGTAACCCCGGAGGCCGGCGTGATGCCCGCCGCGCGCTGCGGCAGGTTCGGCGGCTCGCTCTCGCCGCGCTCCGGCGGCCGGGCCATCAGCCGCGCGAGGTAGTAGGTGCCGGCGCCGAATGCGACGAAGTAGACGACGACGAAGGCGAGGAGCGAGGCGGCGACGGCGGGCGCGGCGAGCGGCGAGACGGAATCGGCCGTCCGCAACAGGCCGTAGACCGTATAGGGCTGCCGCCCCACTTCCGTCGTCACCCAGCCGGCGATGACGGCGACGAAGCCGGACGGGCCCATGAGGACGGCGGCCCGGTGCAGCCACGGCCATTCGTAAAGCCGCCGCCGGTAGCGGGCGAAAAGGCTCCACAGGCCGATGCCGAGCATGGCGAAGCCGAGCGCCACCATGATGCGGAACGACCAGAAGACGATATGGACGGGCGGCCACTCCTCCCGCGGAAAATCGGTGAGGCCCGGCAGCGGCGCGAAGGGATCGTGCTTGAGGATGAGCGAGCCGAGATGCGGCAGCGACACCTCGTAGCGCACCTCGGCGGCCTCGCTGTCCGGCAGGCCGAAGAGGATGAGGGGCGCACCGTCGGGGCTCGGATGATAGTCGCCCTCCATGGCGAGCACCTTGACCGGCTGGTGCTCCAGCGTGTTGAGGCCGTGCGCATCGCCGGCGAGGATCTGGACCGGCGCGACGAGCGCCGCCATCCACATCGCCATGGAGAACATCTTGCGCGCGCCGGGATTGGCGCGGTCCTTCAGGAGATGCCAGGCGCCGACCGCACCGACCGCGAAGGCGGTCGTCAGGTAGGCGGCGATGACCGTATGGACGAGGCGATAGGGAAAGCTCGCGGTGAAGATGATGTCGGCCCAGGACCCGCCCGGCACGAACTGGCCGGCCGCGTTGATCGCATAGCCCGCCGGCGTCTGCATCCAGCTGTTGACCGCGATGATCCAGGTCGCCGAGATCAGCGTGCCGAGCGCCACCATCGAGGTTGCGAAGAAGTGCAGCCCCTTGCCGACCTTGTTCATGCCGAACAGCATGACGCCGAGGAAGCCCGCCTCCAGGAAGAAGGCCGTCAGCACCTCGTAGGCCATCAGCGGCCCGACCACCGGCCCGGCCTTCTCGGAGAAGACCGACCAGTTGGTGCCGAACTGGTAGGACATGACGACGCCGGAGACGACGCCCATGCCGAACACCACGGCGAAGATCTTCAGCCAGTAGCGGTAGAGATTGGCGTAGACGCCCTGCCCGGTCTTCAGCCAGAGGCCCTCCAGCACGAACAGATAGCTGGCAAGGCCGATGGAAAAGGCCGGGAAGATGAAGTGGAAGGAGATGGTGAACGCGAACTGCGCGCGCGCCAGCACCACGGGATCGAGGCCTGCAAACACTGTCCTTACTCCTTGCTCACGGCCGGATCACCCGGCGACGACGCGCACCGGGATGGATTTGGCTGCCGGCGTGCCGCTGAGCCTGTCGTAGTAATCAAGCGGCAGGAGGGGATTGAGTTCCGGATAATATCCCGCGACCGCCCCGCGCGGCATCGGATAATCGAGCACTGTCAGGCCGTCGACACGCCGCGCCAGCCCGTCCGTGCTGATCGTCTCGAGCGCGACGCGCGTGCCGGAGGCGAGCCCCCGCGCTGCGATATCCTCCGCGTTCATGAACAGTACCATGCGGTCGTTGTAGACACCACGGTAGCGGTCGTTGTTGCTGTAGATCGTCGTGTTGAACTGGTCGTGCGAGCGCACGGTGGCAAGGCGCAGCATGGCCGGGTCGTCGACCACGTCGTTGACCTCCAGTCCCGGCATGGAAAGGAAATTCGCCTTGCCGTTCGCCGTCGGCCAGACGCGCCGGCGCGGCGGGATGTCAAGATGGAAGCCCTTCGGGTTTTTGACCCGTTCGGAAAAGCCGGCATAGATTTCCGGATAGACCTCGGCGATCTTGTCGCGGATGAGGTCGTAATCCTCGATGTAGCGCGCCCATTCCACCTTGCTGTCGGGCAGCGCGGCCATCGCCATGCGGCAGACGATCTCGACCTCCGGCTTCACATCGGGGCTTGCCGGCGTCAGCACGCCGCGCGAGGGCGTGACGTTCGACATCGCGTCCTCGATGGTGACGAACTGCTCGCCCGCCGCCGTGCGGATCCATTCCGAACGGGCGACGACGGGCAGGATCAGCGCCTCGCGCCCGTGCACGAGATGGCCGCGGTTGAGCTTGGTGGCGATGCCGACCGTGAGATCCAGCCGGCGCATCGCCTCGTAGGAGCGGTCGGTATCGGGAATGGCGCGCACGAAATTGCCGCCGAGGCCGATGAAGACCTTCGCCGTGCCGTTCTCCATCGCCTCGACGGATTCCACCGTGTGGTGGCCGTATTCGCGCGGCGGCTCGAAGCCGAAGACGTCGCGCACCCGGTCGAGATAATCCTGCGCCGGCCGCTCGTCGATGCCGACCGTGCGGTCGCCCTGCACGTTGGAATGGCCGCGGATGGGCGCGATGCCGGCGCCCGGCTTGCCGAAATTGCCGCGCAGGAGCAGGAGGTTCGCCACCTGCTGCAGCAGGCGCGAGCCCTGCTGGTGCTGGGTGAGCCCCATGCCATAGCAGATGATGGTGGCGCGCGAGCGGATGTAGATTTCCGCACAGCGGCGGATCTGTGCCTCGTCGAGCCCCGAGACCCGCACGATCTCGGCCCAGTCCTGCGAGAGCGCGTCGGCGCGGATCGCCTCCACCCCGACGGTGTGCTCGGCGATGAAATCCGCATCGAGCACCTTTTCGCCGGCCGCCTCGCGCTCGAACATGACCTTCATCATGCCCTTGATGAGGGCAAGGTCGCCGCCGATCTTGATATGCACGAATTCGCTGGCGATCCGGGTGGAGCCGAAGGTCGCCATCTGGACGACGTCCTGCGGCTCGGTGAAGCGGATCAGCGCCCGCTCCGGCATGGGATTGACCGCGACGATCGGCGCGCCGCGTTTGCGCGCCTCGACGAGATTGGTCATCATGCGCGGCGAGTTGGTGCCGGTATTCTGGCCGATGACGAAGATCGCCTCGGCATGCTCGAAATCCTCCAGCACCACCGTGCCCTTGCCGATGCCGATCACCGGCGGCAGGCCGCGGCTCGTCGGCTCGTGGCACATGTTCGAGCAGTCGGGGAAATTGTTGGTGCCGAACTCGCGCACGAAGATCGAATAGAGGAAGGCCGCCTCGTTGGGCGTGCGGCCGGAAGTGTAGAACTCGGCCTCGTGCGGGCTGGAAAGCCCCCGCAGATGCCGGCCGATCGTCGCAAAGGCCTCGTCCCAGCCGCATGGCACGTACTTGTCGCTCGCCGCGTCGTAGCGCATCGGCTCGGTCAGCCGGCCCTGCATCTCCAGCCAGTAGTCCGACTGCTCCATCAGCTCGGCGACGGTGTATTTCGCGAAGAACTCCGGCGTGACGCGGAACTTCGTCGCCTCATGGGCGAGCGCCTTGGCGCCGTTCTCGCAGAATTCCAGCGTCTTCTTGCAATCGGCATCGGGAAAGGCGCAGCTCGGGCACTTGAAGCCGCCCGGCTGGTTCATCGCCAGAAGCGCGCGCGAGCCCTTGGTGATGACGCTCTGCTCCATCAGCACCTTCGCCGTCGCGGCCGCGGCGCCCCAGCCGCCGGCGGGATGATTGTAGGTCTTGTATTGCGGCTTGCCATCGGCCATGATCGAGCGCTCCGAAAGGTGACAGGCCTCAATTACATCACTTTATCCTATTGAAATCCATGGACGATTTGTCTCAGTCCCGATGGACAAATTGTCCATCGTCCCCATGCGGCAACCCGCAAGGCCTTGAAAAGCCTGCCCTGCCCGGCTGGCACGCATCCTGCAAGGCAATGCCTCGTGCGTAAAAACCCCGTCCCGTCCCGACATTTGCCGACACACCGATGATCCTGCGTTCCAAGCCGAGCTTCAAAGATATCGTCTCCACCTTCAACGGCTCGATCCTGCCGCGGATCGCCTGGCATCTGCTGGCGATGACGGTGCTCAGCGTCGTCGCGATCTTCGCCGCGCGGGAGCATCCGGGGATTTTCGCCAAGATCAGCGCCATCCCCTTCACGCTGACGGGTATCGCGCTCTCGGTCTTCATGAGCTTCCGCAACAATGCCTGCTACACGCGCTGGTGGGAGGGACGGGTGCTGTGGGGCGAACTGATCATCGCCTGCCGCTCCTTCGCCCGCCAGACCGCGGCGCTGAACGAGGACGATCGCCGGTTCCTCCTCCACAATCTCTGCGCCTTCTCGGCGGGCCTCGTCGCACGGCTGCGCGGCGAGGACGAGCTGGAGGCGATCCGCCGCTGGTCGGCGGACGGGATCGACCCGCACAATCCCAACCCGACCAATGCGGTGCTGGACAGGATCGGCGGGCACTGTCTTGCGCTGATGCGCGCGCACCGGATCAGCGAGATCCACTATTCGGTGCTGGAGATCCAGCTTTCGGCCCTCGCCAGGGTGCAGGGCGGCTGCGAGCGCATCGCGCTGACGCCCGTGCCCTTCGCCTATTCCCTGCTGCTCCACCGCACGGCGCTCGTCTTCTGCGTGACGCTGCCCTTCGCGCTCGCCGGCTCGCTCGACTGGTGGACGCTGCTGCCGGTGCTGCTCGTCGCCTATACGTTCTTCGGCCTCGAAGCGCTCGGCCACCAGTTGGAGGAGCCCTTCGGCTTCGAGCCGAACGCACTTCCCCTCAGCGCCATGCTGCGCACCGTGGAGCGCGACATGCTCTCCCTCCTCGGCGAGGCGGACCTGCCCGCCCCGATCGAGCCGCAAGACAATGTGCTGAGGTGAAATACGCCAGCCAGATTCATTGCAAAGCCTCCTCGCCGATATTGAGTTTTCGAGCATGAAGGGCGAGGATCAACCTCCCACAAAGACTGGAGCCAAACATGACCAACGTCGCAGTTCTCGTCGGCAGCCTCCGCAAGGAATCGTTCAGCCGCAAAGTCGCCAAGGCCCTTGCCGCGTTGACACCGAACCTGACATTCGAGTTCCTCGACATCGGCTCGGTCTCCTATTTCAACCAGGACCTGGAAGCGGCGCCGCCGGCCGACTGGACCGCGCTGCGCGAGCGCATCGCCGCCGCCGACGCGATCCTCTTCGTGACCGCGGAGTACAATCGCTCGGTCCCCGGCGTGCTGAAGAATGCGATCGACGTCGCCTCGCGCCCCTATGGGCAGGGCGCGCTCATGGGCAAGCCCGCGGCGATCATCTCGACCTCGATCGGCGCGATCGGCGGTTTCGGCGCCAACCATCACCTGCGCCAGTCGCTCTGCTTCCTCAACATGCCCGTTCTGGAGCAGCCGGAAGCCTATATCGGCGGCACCGGCAGCCTGTTCGACGATGCAGGACAGCTCACCAACGACGGGACGCGGGATTTCCTCGTCAATTTCGGCAAGGCGTTCGAAAAGCACATCGCACGGAACGCGCGCTGATCTTCGCTCCGGCGCGCGCTTCTATGCATCGCCTCCCGTAGACGAGCACTCGTAGAGCACCGCGCCGCTGGCGGCATCGATCCCCGTGAGGCTCAGGCCATATCCCCAGAGACGGCGGATATGGCCGAGCGTCGCATCGCGCTCGCCCTCCTCCAGGAGAATGCCGTTCCTTACCCTGTGCTGCAGCCGGAGACGGCGGTCGCCGAGAAGGTCGACATCGACCACCTGGATATCCGGCTGGTGGGCACCGGGATCGTAGCTGCGGGCAAGGGCCGAGCGGACGGCGGAATAGCCCCGCTCGTCGTGGATGGAGGCGACCTCGCAGAAGCGGTCGGTGGCCCGGTCCGTAAGATGGAACAGGCGGAATTTGCGGATCAGCGCCGGGCTCAGATATTGCAGGATGAAGGATTCGTCGCGGTGGTTCTCCCAGGCGTCGATCAGCGTGCCCATGCCGTCGCCGCTGCCGGCGATATCGGGGAACCAGTCGCGATCCTCCGCCGTCGGCCGCGTCGCGATGCGCTCGATATCCTGCATCATCGCAAAGCCGAGCGCATAGGGATTGATGCCGGAAAAGCGCGGATCGTCGAAACCCGGCTGGAAGACCACGTTGGCATGGCTCGCCAGCAGCTCCAGCATGGCCCCCTCCCCCATCCGGCCCAGGTCGAACAGGCGGTTGATGATCGTGTAATGCACGAAGGTCGCGCAGCCCTCGTTCATCACCTTGGTCTGGCCCTGCGGATAGAAATATTGCGCGATCACGCGGACGATCCTCAGGATCTCGCGCTGCCACGGCTCCAGGATCAGGCTGTGCTTTTCGAGGAAATAAAGCAGGTTCTCCTCGGGAAGGTGCAGGGCGTTCTTGCGCTCCAGCGCCTCCTGCTCCGCTTCCTCGATATCGGCGGCTCCGGCCGTCGCCGGCAGGGTACGCCAGAGATCGCTATAGACCTGCTCCTCGTATTCCAGCCGTTCGCGCGCCCGCTCCGTCACCTTGGCGGGGGAAAGCCGCGGCGGCCGGCGATAGTGGAAGACGCCCTGGTTCATCAGCGCATGGGCCGAATCGAGGATTTCCTCTACCGCCGCAACCCCGTGCCGCTCCTCGCATCTGGCGATGTATTTCTTGGCGAAGTCCATATAGCCGAGGATCGCCCCGGCATCCGTCCACTGGCGGAAGAGATAGTTGTTCTTGAAGAAATGGTTGTGCCCGAAGGCGGCATGCGCCGTCACCAGCGCCTGCATCGGCATGGTGTTCTCTTCCATGAGATAGGTGATGCACGGATTGGAATTGATGACGAGTTCGTAGGCGAGGCCCCGGCGGCCCTTGCGGTAGAGATGGCTCTCGAAGGCGAAGCGCTTGCCGAAGGACCAGTGCTGGTACATCAGCGGCATGCCGATGGAGGAATAGGCATCCAGCATCTGCTCGGAGGAGATGACCTCGATCTGGTTGGGATAGACATCGAGGCCCATTTCGCCGACGGCGATCTCCTCGATGGCGTCATAGGCGCGCGACAGCGTGGCGAAATTCCATTCGGAGCTTTCAAACAGCAAGGTGGCGTCGCGTGCCATGATCGCTCCTCATCGGCCGGGCCGCCCGGCGGCCTTGTGCCGGGCAAAGAGCTTGCGGAACACCGGGTAGATGTCGGCGGGCCTGGCAATGCGGGTCATCTGGAAATTCGGTATCGCGCTCTCCACGGCGCGATAGGCGCGCCAGAGCGCGGTCCCGTTGTCCGTCGAGCCGAAGATCTCGCTTTCCCGCTCGTCGATGATCTCGACATAGGCATAGTACTGGCAGAGCTTCATCAGCTCGCCGCGCAGGAGCTGCGCGCAGCTTTCCGAATCCCCGCTCGCATTGTCGCCGTCGGAGGCCTGCGCGGCATAGATGTTCCACAGGTTGGCGGGATAGCGGTCGAGGACGATGCGCTGCATCTCCTCGAGCGCCGTCGAAACGATGGTGCCGCCGCTTTGCCGGCTGAAGAAGAAGGTCTCCTCGTCCACCTCCCGCGCCTCGTTCGTATGGCGGATGAAGACGATGTCGATGCGCTCGTAGCGGCGCTTCAGGAAGAGGTGGAGGAGCACGAAGAAGCGTTTGGCAAGATCCTTCTCCCGCTCGCCCATCGAGGCCGAGACATCCATCAGGCAGAACATCACGGCGTTGGCGTTGGGAAGCGGCTGCCGCTCGAAACGGTTGAAGCGCACGTCGACCGGGTCGACATAGGCGATGCGCTTTCGCCGCCGTTCGAGGGCCTCCAGTTCCTCGCGCAGCGCGGCGAGCCGCCTGCGCTCCGGCTGGGAAAGCCCCCCCTTCGCCTCCAGCGCGGCGATCTCGTCGGCAAGGGCCCTATATTCCTTCTCGCCCGGGCGGCGTAGCGCGATGCGCCGTCCGAAGCTGTTGCGCATTGTGCGCCCGACATTGATGTTGCTCGGTGTGCCGAGGGTGGTGAAGCCGACGCGATGCGGCTTGTAGACCACCGTTTCCTTGAGGTTGAGCTTGACCATGTCGGGAAGTTCCAGATCCTCGAAGAAGAGATCGAGCACCTCCTCGCGCGAAAGCACGAAGAGGAAGTCGTCCTCCCCTTCGCCGCGCCCCGGGCCGTGGCCGGCGCCCCCGCCCCCGCCGCTTTCGGACTTGCCGATACGGTCTCCGGCCGAAAAGCTCTCGTTGCCGGGCAGGACATATTGCCGTTCGCCGGAGGCGGAATTGCGGAAGCTCGGCTCGTCGGCGCCGCGCCTGGGCACAGGCACGCCATGGGCCGCGTCGACATCGGCGATCCTGTCGGATCTCACCTGATCGTTGATCGCGCGTTTCAATTCGTCATGCACGCGCTTGACGAAGCGCCGCCGGTTACCGAGGCTGCGGTCCTTGGGGTTGAGCCGTCGATCGATGAAATTCGGCATGGGCCAGCCCCCGCGACGGCATTGTCAGCCAGCCTTGTTGACGCGCATGTACCAGTCGACCAGCCGGCGCACCTGCCGCACGGTATAGCCCCGCTCGGTCATGCGCGCGACGAAATCGGCATGCTGCTTCTCGGTGGCGCTGTCCTTCTTCGAACCGAAGCTGATGACCGGAAGAAGATCCTCGACCTGGCCGAACATGCGCTTCTCGATGACCTCGCGCAGCTTCTCATAGCTCGTCCAGGCGGGGTTGCGCCCGCCGTTGCGGGCGCGGGCGCGCAGGGTGAACTTGACCACCTCGTTGCGGAAATCCTTCGGATTGGCGATGCCGGCTGGCTTTTCGATCTGCGACAGCTCGCTGTCGAGGATATCGCGGTTGAGAATCTGGCCCGTGTCCGGGTCCTTGAAGTCCTGGTCTTCCAGCCAGGCATCGGCATAGGCGATGTAGCGGTCGAACAGGTTCTGGCCGTACTCGCTGTAGGATTCCAGATACGCCTTCTGTATCTCGTGGCCGATGAATTCGGCATAGCGGGCGGCGATTTCCGAGCGGATGAAATCGAGATAGCCGGCCTCGACCTCCTTCGCAAACTGCTCGCGGCGGATCGCCTGTTCGAGGATGTACATGAGGTGGACCGGATCGGCCGCCACTTCCTTCGTGTCGTAGTTGAAGGTCTCCGACAGGACCTTGAAGGCAAAGCGCGTGCTGATGCCGCTCATGCCCTCGTCGACGCCGCCGGCATCGCGGTATTCCTGCAGCGATTTCGCCTTGGGGTCGGTATCCTTCAGGTTCTCGCCGTCATAGACGCGCATCTTCGTATAGGTCGGCGAATTCTCGTGCGGCGTCAGGCGCGTTGCGACGGTGAAGCGGCTGAGATTCTCCAGCACCTCGGGCGCGCAGGGACTGTCGGACAGCTCGCTCTCGCGCAGCAGCTTCTCGTAGATCAGCCGCTCCTCGGTGACGCGCAGGCAATAGGGCACCTTGACGACGAGAATGCGGTCGAGGAAGGCCTCGTTGTTCTTGTTGTGCTTGAACTGCAGCCATTCCGACTCGTTGGAATGGGCGAGTACGATGCCCTGATAGGGGAAGGCGCCGAAATTCTCCGTGCCGTTGTAGCTGCCCTCCTGCGTGGCGGTCAAAAGCGGATGCAGCACCTTGATCGGCGCCTTGAACATCTCGACGAATTCGAGAAGGCCCTGTGTCGTGCGGTTGAGGCCGCCGCTGTAGGAATAGGCGTCGGGGTCGGCCTGGCTGAAGTTTTCGAGCTGGCGGATATCCACCTTGCCGACCAGCGCCGAGACGTCCTGGTTGTTCTCGTCGCCCGGCTCCGTCTTGGCGATGGCGATCTGGCGCAGGCGCGAGGGCATCATCCTGACGACGCTGAACTTCGAGATGTCGCCGCCGATCTCGTCGAGCCGCTTCGTCGCCCAGGGCGAGATGAGGCCGGTGAGGCGCCGTTTGGCGATACCGTATTTCTCCTCCAGCAGATCGCCCATGCGTTCGCGGCTGAAAAGGCCGAGGGGGGATTCGAAGACCGGGCTGACCTTGCCGTCGATGGCGAGCGTGTAGATCGGCTGCTCCTCCATCAGCTTCTTCAGCCGTTCGGCCAGCGAGGATTTGCCGCCGCCGACCGGCCCGAGGAGATAGAGGATCTGCTTGCGCTCCTCGAGGCCCTGCGCGGCATAGCGGAAATAGCCGACGATCCGCTCGATCGTGTCTTCCATGCCGAAGAAGTCGGAGAAGGAGGGATAGAGCTTGATCGTGCGGTTGGCAAAAATCCGCCCCAGCCGCTCGTCCATGCTCGTGTCGACGAGCTTCGGCTCGCCGATAGCCGCGATCATCCGCTCGGGCGCGCTGGCATAGAGGCTCGCATTGTCGCGGCACGCGAGCAGATACTCCTGGAGGCTCAGCGTTTCGCGGGCTTCACTGGCATAGGCTTTGGAAAAAAGGTCGAAAACGTCACTGCCGTCGGTTCGCATGGAACCCTCCCACAGTCGCCGGACCAAGCCGCACCGGTCGGCGGCCTCTATGAAGTATACTACGAAAGAGGCAGGGATTTTGTTCCCATCATCGTGAAAGAAATCAAATTCATGTGCGCACATGCCCTGATCATGGATTCGGCGACCGCCGCCTATATTCTCGACCATATAACGACGGACCGGCGCTGACGGAGCCTCCTCTTGTCAGACCTCCACCCTGTTACCCGTTTCACGATCGAGAAGGTGTAGCTTGTCCGCCGCCAAGTGCACGTTGACCTTCTCCCCGACGTGATGGCCGGCGCTATCGGAGGTGCGGGCGACGATGCACCCTTCGGCGGTGGCGAAGAACCAGAGCTTTTCGTGTCCGAGGTTTTCGACGCCCTCGACGGTGCCGGCGATGGACGGCCCTCGCCCGCGCTGAGACGGACATGCTCCGGGCAGATGCCGACGGTCAGCGCTGCCGGGAGATGGCCGGCACCCGATAGGCTCAGGGCGCCGATGCGGACGCCGCCCTCTGCTCGCCCCTCGAAGAAATTCATCGGCGGCGAGCCGATGAACTTGGCGACAAAGAGATTGGCGGAGCGGTGATAGACCTCTTCGGGCGTGCCAACTATATGAGGTTCGAACGTCCGGCCTGCTTGAGGGGTGCAAGCACGGCGATGCGGTCGTCCATCATCCAGTCGACCGAATGGTTGTCGGCGGCGATGTGGTCGCGGATCGCCGCACCGAGGATTGTATCGTCTTCGATCAGAAGGATTCTCATGAACACATCGTCCTGTCTGTTCTGAACCCTTGCCGGCAAACCTGTCAGCCGGCTGACGGACAAGACGCGACGGCTTCAGCTATTCGTCAGGAACGAGTGCCACCTTTCCTGCGCTAAGCGACACTTTTATTGATACGCAAATCCTGCCTGTGATCGGGCGGGGTCGTGGAATTCGCCATCAGTTCTCTCAGAGCCATACGCTTGTAGATTTCGACGAGCCGATCGCCTTCGGCGCGATCGACGGAAATCGCCAATCGCATCGTCGCTTCGCCGAGCTGCCAGATGAGAAATGCCGTGGCGGTGAGCCGGGTGGGGTCGGCTTCCGGCTGCAAGCGTTGCCAAACGTGCGCCAGAGATTCGGCGCTTGCACGACTGTCTGCAAGCTCAAGTTCCCGCAGGGTCTTGTCGACCTGCGTACCCGACCAGATTTCGCGCATCACCGGCTCGGCCAGGCAGATCGTATAGTAGGCATCGATAAGCCGGGCAAACGCGGCAAGCAGGTCCTCCTCGCTCGATACGCCGGCAAGCTCTGCATCAATGCAGGCGCGGTTTTCGACCGTGAAGCGCTCGGCCAGCGCGCGGATGATGGCACTCTTGTCGGGAAAGAATTGATAGAGCGAGCCGATGGATACGCCGGCACGCTCGGCGACCTCGCTCATCCTCATCGCATCGCTGCCATATTGGGCAATCAGGTCACGCGCAGCCGCCAGCATGCGCTCGACGCGCTCGCGGCTGCGCTGCTGTGTCGGTTCCTTGCGGATCGATGGCGCAGGTGACGTTGCCGCCGGCATATATGAGTATCCTTCATATTTTACTTGACAGGCATAATATGAGGATTTATCACGTTTATCAATATGAGGAATCCTCTTGGGGCATCGGTTCTGGAAGGCATGCCCACTGATACCGATGAAACTGCGGCAAGCGGTCACTGGAACCCGGCAAAGCCTGCGTAGATCGCCATTCAACTCTTGATATGAAGGGAAGCAGACATGCTTTCAATGCTCGTTCCCGTGATCACCCTGCTGGCCCTGCTTGGCAGCGGGATGATGGCCGGCCTGTTCTTTGCCTATTCCAATTCGGTGATGCCGGCGCTGGCGAAATTGCCCGCCCCCCAAGGCATAGCGGCAATGAACCATATCAACATGGTGATCCAAAACCCGCTCTTTCTCACGATTTTCATGGGTACGGCGCTGCTTGCGCTGATCTTGATCGCTGCTGCACTGTTGGGCTGGTCGGCCAGGCCCTCCTGGATCCTGATCGGCGCCGGGCTCTATCTCGCCGGCAACATCGTTGTCACCGTCACCATCAACGTGCCGATGAATGAGGCCCTCGCCGCAAGCAGCGAGGGGCCAGGCGGTATTGCATTGTGGGCGACTTTTCTCGACCGATGGGTGTTCTGGAACCATGTGCGAGCGGCAGCTTGCACAGGAGCGCTGGCCGCATTCGCCATGGCGATAAGATAGCAGCAGTCATCAGCCTCACACATGCGCAAGATGGCAGGCAATGACGGGGCACGAACTCGCTGACCAGCTCGAGGTTTCAATCCGCACGCTCTATGGCGACATTGCCGAACTGATGGCCCAGCGTGTGCCCGTGCGCGGCGAGGCAGGCACCGGATACATCTCGACAAGGGCTACGACTTGCCGCCGCTGATGCTGGCGCCGGACGAGCTCGAGACGGCTGTTCTTGGCGCGAGCTGGATGGCGCGCAACTGGCACAGGGGGCGCTTGATCCCATCGCCAAGCTGACCGCGGTCGCACCCCGGCGTTGCAACCGATCCTGCCGGATACCAGCGTGAAGCCCATCAGCATGATCAAGCAGCCGGTCGAAACCATCGACATCGCGGAATTACGCCGGCCATTCGCGACCGGAGGAAGGTTGCGATAACCCATGTCGATGCCTGCAGCATGTCGCACCGGCAGAGTCGGCCTTCACATCCACCAGGCGCGAACCGCTTCGGACTGGAAGGCGCGGCGGACGCAATGCGGGCCGCAAGGGTAACGCCCGCTGGGCATCTGGATGCCTCCGACATGGGTTGTAGCCGCTGCACTCACAACCATGCCACTCCCTGCACAAGCCGCACCAAATACAGCGCCCCACTACTAGCGATACAAATCGTTACTGCTCGAATCATCGCGAACATGTCGGTGGGAAATTAATTCCTATAAGAAATAATCCCGTATCTCTCGAAAATTCTCGGTCCCTTATAGCTACAAGGTACGACTTCAATGAAAAAGAGGGTTCAGATTTGCCATATCTGCGTCGGTATGTACATAGAAGAGCTTGAGGATCGCTCTCATAACCGCCTTGATAATCGTCAATTCCTGATTACTTCGGAGACTGAACTTAAAGTCGTCTTGGCCAGCAAAGCCATGAGTGCCGTTATCAACACGTCGAAGGGCAAGGATGTCGTTGAAGAGACCGCTCCAGCCTGGAATGTTGTACGCTCTCGGTTCGAGGTCGAACTTGATGCCACATTTCCCGCTAGCGAACTCCAGCAGGCGCGCAAATGCATCGAAACAACCCGACCATTGATAAAGCGCGTCTTTTGCGATGCGCAGCGGAATGGGACATTCGATTTCGACAGCGCACAAGCCGTTGTCGAGACAATCATGTCGGATGCCCTCCAATGTGCCAGTGCGTTGATTGCCACAACCAAGCTCAAGGAGCACGACGAAGGCACTTTCCTGCATTGCCTGGCCGTAAGCGCACTGATGATCGCCTTTGGACGGAGCCTCGAGCTTGAGGAGGAGATGATCCGCGACCTGGGGCTTGGCGGCCTCGTTCACGACATTGGCAAAGCAACGATCCCTCTCGCCATTCTGAACAAGCCGGGCAAGCTGACCGCAGCGGAGTTTGCCTTGGTACGGGAACACCCTGTACGCGGAGCGGCATTATTGCGCGGCGTCCCTGGCATATCGCAAACCGTGACGGGTATCTGTCTATACCACCATGAGAAGCATGATGGCGCCGGCTATCCATTCGGATTGAAGGAGGAGGCCATTCCGCTGGCAGCACGCATCGCCGCAATCTGCGATGTCTACGATGCGATGGTGACGGACAGGCCCTATAAACGCGGCTGGTCGCAATCGCAGGCAATTGCCATGATGCTGGACTCGCATGGGCACTTTGACCGCAGTTTGCTGAAGCGATTTGTTTCACAGCTCGTCGTCGGAGGAAGCCTCCGATAGCCCAGGCCAAGGCTTGTCCTCGCCAATAGCATCGTCCCGGCGCGGTTTGCACAAGCGCAGCATATCCGGGCAAATGCGCGCCACCACGGTCCTCAGCCAACCGTCATGGTTCCCGATGCCGTCGACGTCTGTTCGGTCCAGTCGCAGCCATGCTTCTTATAGCCTCTGTGCGGGGTCCAAGCCTTCGGAAGGCGACGGCTCTCGGATAAGCGCGGTTGCCTCGAATTGTCCCGCCAGAATCTTTTCTCCGTCCATCGGTCACATACCCAGTCTGCCGCGCGTCATGCCTGTGACGAACGAAATCCGGTCGATGTGACCAACAGGCGCTATCCCCGAGGCGATGCAAGCGCTGATGGCGCTGAACAAGGCAACGGAAAAGAGCGGCCTTTCGGAGGTCACCATCAAGCTGATCCATCTCCGGGCCAGCCAGATCAATGGGTGCAGCGTGCGCGTAGACATGCATGCATAGGAACTGAAGAAGGCAAGTGAAACAGACCGACGCATCTTCGCTGTTGCCGCCTGGCGCGACACGCCGTTCTTCACCGGGGCCGAGCGGGCGGCACTTGAGCGAGCGCTACAATTTGAAGGACGAGAGGCGCGCGATGAATTCCGTTTGTCGGCTGGACCCCGTTTTGGCGAGCAGGCTTTTAACATGGGTTCGCACCGTCTCTATACCTACTCCCCCAATTGCAGCAATGTCTTTCGGCGATAGGCCTTGCAGAAGTCCTTCGGCAACCTTCGCCTCAGCCTGTGTGATATCATAGAGGATTTGGAGCAACGGTTTGATGGGAAGGCCGGGGAGATTTATCGGCGCCAGAACAACGATAGCGTCCATGCCGGAGAAGACATCCCGCGCATTCAACGAAATGGGGATGACGTGCAGCACCACCGGGTTGTTATCGCTTGCAACGAATGGAATCGACTTGGGCGTGCCCGGATCATGAAGGGCTTGCAATGCATCCCTTAACATCATGTCCGCGCGGCGATCCGCTATGCGGAGGATATCGAAGGCCATGACATCAAGGCTCTCCGTGGCACGCTCGAACTGGCGGTTGTGCAGACGAACTCTTCCGCGGCGATCGCAGGCGACGGCCGGCACACCGAGATGTGAAAGGCTTTCAAGCGTACCGTTCACGCGCTCCAACCTGAAACGGGCTGCCAACATCGATGCCCGGGCGATATGGGGACGCAGCTCGTTCAAGAAGGCTTTTGTTTCGTCCGCAATCGGGCCACGCTCATAAAGCTGATCAATCGAGAAAATGACGATATCGTCGTCGATACCGGTAACGTGCGTGGCAGCGCTCCAACCAATTCCGCGAGGACGCAAGAACTCCGTATATATCGGATGGTTCTCAATTTCCTCTTCTGAGCAGACGTCGTGATCGGTTACAAATTCCTGTCTCGCGAGTTCAAGCACTCGCTTCGCGCGGATGTTTCGCTCAGCCCACCCTTCCTGCATCATCGCCGTCAAATGCGGTTGACAGCTTTGCGTCGCACACGATGCCGAACCATACTTTCCTAAAGTGAAAAGGGCCCCACCATAACAGTCAGTTGCCTCAGAAACACGTTCCAGCACTCTCGGCCAGAACTCGGGCAGAACGGCGGCCTCATAGATTTCATCGATGATTGATCGGTCGTGGTACAATCGGCCCCCTATACACAAGCAATGCCTGAATTAACGCAATGCGCTTGCACGAGCAATCACTATGGGTTGCAATGGTTAAATCCGAGCCTGTTGGGCCGAGATCATCAGTTTTGCCGGGCACCAAGGACGTAACCTTCGGACAGGTGTAACGCAGCAACTTTTGCATCTTGGGAAGATCGATCGGCGAGGATCAAGACGTCGATCTCTTTCGTCCATTCTTGCGTTGCCGCGGCCAGCTTGGCTTGTCGAAGGATCGCCGAAGGCGGCACGCCTTAGACTGAAATGCAGTAACAGATCGCTTCTCTGCACCAGCCATCGACGGCTTCGACTGTCTCGAGCCGAAGAAAAACGCGGTGCAACGACGGTTTTGTGCCGTTATTCCGACACTGCAGGTTGCTTGTTTTACCGGCGGTTAACCATGCCGGTTTACAAACGGGTAACTTCTGGAGGAACCCGTGCGTCGGCAAACTATTCTTCTTACCGTTTGCTGTTTCACCATGCTCGCGGGGTGCTCCACGACGCGTCCGCAGGCAGGCAAGTGCGATACCGGGGAAGCTGCAAAGGTCTGTTCGACAACCAGGACCGGTGTGGAGGCTTTGCGCCGTTCGGCGACCAACGACGTCCCGATGCCGCCGAGCGCCATTTCCGATGTCATACGCAACGCGGCCGTGGTCAGGGCGTCCGAAGCGCGCATTGCAGCGGCTGATGCCGATATCGGCAAGGCACGGGCCATGTATATGCCAACGGCCTCTTTCGATGCCTCCGGCACGCTAAGGGCCAGCGATCGCCATCCCGCTTTCGCAAATGATCCGAACAATCCCTATTCCTACGCACTGACCGTTCGCGTTCCGATCTACCAGGGCGGCCGTGCCGAGAGCGCCGTGACCGTCGCCGAGGCCAGCAAGCGTGTCGCGATCGAAAATGCACGGGACGTCAGCCTTTCGACGACCTATGAGCTCGCACTGGCCCTGGTTGATACGGAGCGCTTCCGCGCAACGCTCGCGATCCTCTCCCGCCATGAAAAGCGCCTGCGCGCGCTGCAGCGCGACGTGAAAGGCGAGCGCGAGGCCGGCGGCGCCACGGGTGTCGATGTGAGCGATGTCGAGCGGCAACTGGCAAGCCTTGCAGTCAATCGCCAGCAGACCGCACTGCAACTGGCGCAGAGCGAGGAGACCCTGCTGCGCCTCGACGCCGGCCACGGCCTGAAGATGACCGCAGTCTCGAACCTTTCCGCACGGCTGCCATCCGATGAAAACGCGCTCCTTCAACTGGCGCTCGACCACAACCCGCGCCTCAGCGAGCGCGCGGCGCGGATCGACGTGGCGGAGGCCCGCATCCAGCAGGCCAAGAGCGCCTACAATCCGAACCTGGCACTCGATCTTTCTGCCGGCGGCGACGGCCACGCGAATAGCTATAACCGCCAATACGAAGCAAGCGCGGTCCTGAAGCTTTCCGTTCCACTCTTCACCGGCGGCGCGCGCAGCGCCGAAATCCAGGGAAGCCGCGAAGAGTTGCTGGCCACTACCCTCGACCGCGATGCGGCCCTCAGCGGCGTGCGGGCAGCCTTGCTTACGGCGCGCGCACGCCTGGACCAGGCACGCCAGATGCTGGCGGCCGCACGCCGCGAACAAGGCGCGGCCAATCGGCTGCTCGATGGCATAAGGTCCGAGCGCAAACTCGGCGAACGTTCCGTCTTCGACGAAATTCGCACGATCGGCGACGTCGCCAATGCCGAACTGAACATGAATACGGCGCATGCCAATGTGCTGGCCGCCGAAGTGACCCTCGCCGCCGAAACCGGCATGCTTGCCGATTTCCTCGGCATAGCCCAGCCATCGGGCGCGGAAGAAGTCGCTTCGCTGAAGTGACGCCGGCTACGCCCCTACTGACGGAAAGCGCGCTGGAAGCTCTGGATGAAGGGTTCCGCGATATAATCGGCGAAGGTCCGCTCGTGCGTCACGAGATAGACTTCGCTCGGCATGCCGGGGAGGATCTCGGGAAGCCTGGCGCGCTCGGCCTCATCGACGGACAGGCGGATAGTGTAATAGGCGGGCTGGTCGGCACGCTCCTGACGGGCGTCCGCGCCGACGAACGTGACCTTCGCATCGACAGGGTCGTAGAGGCGGCGGTTGAAGGCCGACAGCACCGTCTGCGCTTTCTGGCCCGGATAGACATCGTCGATGTCGCCGGGAGAAACCTTCGCCTCGATCAGCAGCGGCTGGTCGTTCGCGACGATCTCGAAGAGCGGCGCGAAGGGTTCTACAGCGCTACCCACCGTGTTGACGTGCAGCTTGTTGACGACGCCGTCGACCGGAGAGCGCACCTCGATGCGCGCCACGGCATCCGCCTTGCCGGAAAGCGCCTCCAACGCCTCGATACGCTCGGAGCGAACCCTCGACAGCTCGTCACCCACCTTCTGCAGGAAGGCGGAACGCTCGGCTGCGATACGGCTCTCCGTCTCGGCGATCTGGTGGCTGAGAGCGGCGATACTCGCCTCCGCCTTGGCGATGCCGCCGGTCACGCCGTCCGCCTGCCGTTCCAGTTCCCGCAGGACATTTTCACGCCCGAGCCCCTTGGCCACGCCCTCGCGCCGTAGCGCGATGTCTTTGCCGAGGCTTTTGCGCTGTTCCTCCAGCGCATGAAGCTCACCTTTGATACCTTCCCTCTGCACCGCAAGGCCCTCGCGTTGCGCCGCCAGCACCTGAACGGCATCGCCAAGCTGCCTGCGCCGGGAGCCGAACTCCTGCTCCTGGTCGGTCACGAGCTGCAAGAACAGGGCGGGCGCTACGTCTCCACCGACAGAAGGCAGGTCGCCCGACGTGACGTCGAAGTCCTCCTCGCCCTGCTGCTCGGCCGAAAGACGCGCCTGCTTGACCGTCAGGCTCGCCACGCGCGCTTTCAGTTCCTCGGCGGATGCCCGGTCTTCCGCACGGGTCAGCGTGGCCAGCACCGCGCCCTTGCGCACCGCTTCGCCTTCGCGGATAGCGAGCGCGGCCAAAACGCCGCCGCGCTCGTGACGAACGACCTGCACACTGCCGTCGGTTATGACGGTGCCCTGCGCGATGATCGCCCCGGAAAGCGGCACGCTGAAGGCCCAGGCGGAAAAGCCGCCAAGAAACAGCACGCACGCGCTCGCGCCCGCAAGCAGCGTCCCGCGAATGGATGTGACCCGGCGAACCGTCTTTACGCTCTCGATGCTGGTCATGGCGTTCTCCTCAGGCGGCCGTCGTCGGGACGCCGTTGCCGGCAAGCGGAAGCACCTGCCCGCGCCCCGGGACGGGTTTGGCCTGCACCGGCAGGGGCCGCAGCCGCCCGCCCTCCATCAGGTACACCGAATCGGCGATGGCGAGCAGGCTTGTGCGGTGCGTGGCGACGACTACCGCCCTCCCCTTTGCCCGCTGGTCGGCAAGCGTACAGATCAACGCCTCCTCCCCGGTGCTGTCGAGATGCGCGTTGGGCTCGTCGAGAACAAGCACGGCCGGTTCGGTATGCAGCGCCCGCGCCAGCGCGATGCGCTGCACCTGCCCACCGGAAAGGCGAACGCCGCCGGGGCCGACCGGCGTGTTGTAGCCCTGCGGCAGGGTAGCGATGAAGTCATGCGCCTGCGCCCGCTCGGCCGCCGCGATGATGGAGGCATCCGTCGCCGTTGCATCGAACCGGGCGATGTTCTGCGCCACCGTTCCATCGAAAAGCATCGTCTGCTGCGCCATGTAGCCGAGCGCGCGGCCGCGCTGGACCGAAGGCCAGTCGGAAAGCTTGAAACGGTCGAGCCGCACTTCACCGGACGTCGGTGCCAGCGCGCCGCTGAGAAGACGCAGCAGCGTCGACTTGCCGGATCCGGAGGGACCGATGACAGCCGCAATCTGCCCCGGCTGCACGGAGAAGCTCAAATCGTCGACGAGAACAGGCGCGTCCGCCGAAATGCCAGCCGCATATCGCAAACCCTTTGCCGCCAGATGCCCCGCCGGAACAGGAAGGTCGATCCGCGTCCGCCCGGCCTCCGCGCGTGTCACAAGCGCAAGCGCCTGCCGCACGTCCCGCACGGCACGCCGGGCTTCGGCGATCGCCTTCCACGCGCCGACGACCTGCTCGATGGGCATCAGCGCGCGCGCCGAGACGATGGAGGCCGCGAAGATGAGGCTGGCCGCCATGTCGCCATGGATGACCAGGAAAGCGCCAAGCCCGAGCACGGCCGTCTGCAGTCCTTGCCGCACGAAGCGCGTCAGCCCGTAGAAGCGCGCATTGACGCGGCCGGCGCTTTCGCCGGCATCGGCCGCAGCAAGCGCGTGCTGCGTCCAGCGCGCCGCCATCGCCCGGCCCATGCCCATGGCCCGCACGTCCTCGCGCGCGCCGAGCGCATCCTGGCCGGTGCGGGCGGCAAGGGCCTGTGCCCGCGCCATCGCCTCGCCCGCCCGGCGTGAGCCCCACTCGTTGAGCAGCGTTACTACGACGAGCAGCACCATGCCGGCGGCCGTCGCCCAGCCGAGCAGCGGATGGGCGAGGAACATCAGGCCGAGGAACAGCGGCAGGAACGGCAGGTCGAACAGGTTGATGAAGGCGGAAGAGGCAAGGAACCGCTTCACTGTCTGCGCCTTGGCGGCCACGTGCGGCTCGATGCCGAGCGCGCCGTCATCATCCGCCGCGATCAGCCTAGGCATGACGGCAAGCTCGTAGCGGGCGGCAAGCTTGCGCGCCAGCGTCTGGCGCACCGTCTCCACGAGACCGAGCACCGCCAGCGCGACCAGCGCGATGAGGCTCAGCGCCGCGAGCGTCTCGAAGCTGCGCGTCGGCAGGATGCGGTCGTAGACCTGGGTCATGTAGATGGGCGAAACCAGCATGAGCACGTTCGCCACCGCGCTGAAGGCGGCGAGCGCGATGACCGGTCCCTTCAAGGATATCCCGGATGCCTTGCCCGTTTCCTGCATGCTGTCATCCATTGCCGGTCCGTTCCAACGAGAGCAATTCCGGCAAGGGTGCGAGACGGCTGCGCCCGGAATTGCATGAAAACTGGGAGAGAAAGCATTCCCGCTTGGCGGGCGTTAACGCTACAACTTCTCCGGTTTATCCTTAATGCCGCGCCCCCGGTGGGAGGCGCGGCGCAGGTTCAGGCCACGACGTTGAAGTCGGAAGCCTGCAGCAGGCTCACGTTGGAAAGCTCGGCGATCTTGATCGCATCGCTCGCCGACCCGCCATTCGCATCCCAGTAGAGCGAGCCGGCGCTCGGGCCGCTCATGTCGTAGAGGAAGTAGCCGCTCGTGCCGCCGGACACGGCCGACGAGGGATCGGCGGTGTTCGTGACGGTGACGCTCCCGCCGGCGGCCAGCCCGCCGCCGAAGCCCGAGGCGGAAATCTCGAAGCGATCCTCGCCCCGGACGAAATCGTCGATCCGGTCCATCCCCTCGGATGCGGCGGTGAAGACGACGGTATCGCTGCCGCCGCCGAGCCGGATACGGTCATTGCCCGCACCGCCGATGAGGCGATCCGCCCCGTTGCCGCCGATCAGCAGATCGTCGCCGTCACCGCCGGACAGCACGTCGTCGCCGATGCCGCCATGCAGGGTTTCGGAGGCTGCGGTGCCCATCAGCGTCTTCGGCGTGGCGGATGCGCCGAAGGCATTGCCGTAGATGACATAGGACGAACCGGCATCCGTCTTGCCGGAAGCGTCGGAACCATAGGCCCCGACGATAAGGTCGTCATAGCCGTCGCCGTTCACATCCCCCGCAGACGAGACGGAATAGCCGCTCAGGTCATTGGCCGCCGCACCGTCGATGCGGAAGCCGGCGCTGCCGAGATTGGCCAGATCGACCGTGCCGAAGCCGGAGGCCTTACCGAACACCACATAGGACGAACCAGCATCCGTCTTGCCGGAAGCGTCGGAACCATAAGCCCCGACGATGATGTCGTCATAGCCGTCGCCGTTTACATCGCCCGCAGACGAGACGGAAATGCCGCTGTAGTCGCCCGCCGCCGCGCCGTCGATGCGGAAGCCGGCGCTGCCGAGATTGGCCAGGTCAACCGTGTCGAAGCCGGAGGCCTTGCCGAACACCACATGGGACGAACCGGCGCCATAAGCCCCGACGATGATGTCGTCATAGCCGTCGCCGTTCACATCCCCCGCAGACGAAACCGAGCCGCCGCTGTAGTTATACGCCGCCGCACCGTCGATGCGGAAGCCGGCGCTGCCGAGATTGGCCAGATCGACCGTGTCGAAGCCGGAGGCCTTGCCGAACACCACATAGGACGAACCGGCGTCCGTCTTGCCGGAGGAAGGATCGGCAGGATAGGCTCCAACGATAAGGTCGTCATAGCCGTCGCCGTTCACATCGCCCGCAGACGAGACGGACCGGCCACTCCAGTCCCCTGCCGCCGCACCGTCGATGCGGAAGCCGGCGCTGCCGAGATTGGCCAGATCGACCGTGCCGAAGCCGGACGCCTTGCCGAACACCACATAGGACGAACCGGCGTTGCTCTTGCTGGATGGATCGGCGTAAAACGCCCCGACGATGAGGTCGTCATAGCCGTCGCCGTTCACATCGCCCGCAGACGAGACGGGCAAGCCACTCAAGTCCCCCGTCGCCGCGCCGTCGATGCGGAAGCCGGCGCTGCCGGGATTGGCCAGATCGACCGTGTTGAAGCCGGACGCCTTGCCGAACACCACATAGGACGAACCGGCATCCGTCTTGCCGGAGGAGGGATCGGCATAAGGAGCCCCGACGATGAGGTCGTCATAGCCGTCGCCGTTCACATCGCCCGCAGACGAGACGGAAATGCCGCTGTAGTCATCCGCCGTCGCACCGTCGATGCGGAAGCCGGCGCTGCCGAGATTGGCCAGGTCAACCGTGCCCGTGCGCGATGCTCCGCCGAACACCACATAGGACGAACCGGCCCCCGCCTTGCCAGAAGGATCGGCGCCATAGGTACCGACGATGAGATCATCATAGCCGTCGCCGTTCACATCGCCCGCAGACGAGACGGAAATGCCGCTGTAGTCACCCGCCGCCGCACCGTCGATGCGGAAGCCGGCGTTGCCGAGAATGGCGAGGTCGAGCACGCCCGTTCCGGTGGTGGAGATACCGGACTGGACGCGCACTTCGGCGGCGCCGTTGACGTAGCGGCTGAAGGATGTGCTGCCGATGAAGACCTGGCCGGCACTCGTCCACAGGCCGGAGTCGAACTCGACGACATCGCCGTATTTGCCGCGGACCGTCAGCACCGCCATGCCGCCGCTGCGCTCTTCCGTCAGGTCGAACACCGCCTGCTGGTCGAGCCGCAGCGTCTTGCTGGCGGACGAGCCGCTGAAGTCGATCTCCTCGATGCTGCGAAGGGACGAGCCGCGCTGCGCCGTAAGGTCCAGCACCATAGGCCCGCTGTTGAGCAGGAGCGTATCGTACCCCGTGCCCCCGTCCACCTGCTGGAACGTCAGGTCCGCAACGGCGATACGATCGTTCCCGGCCCCCGCCTTGATGACATCGGCCCCGCCATTGCCGAAGAGAATGTCATTCCCGCGCCCCCCATGCAAAACCTCCGCCGCCCCGCCGCCATAAAGATAAACCGGCGTCGTCGCCTCACCGAACGCTCCGCCATAGATCACATAGGACGACCCGGCATCCGTCTTGCCGGAAGGATCGGCACCAAAGGCCCCGACGATAAGGTCGTCATAGCCGTCGCCGTTCACATCGCCCGCAGACGAGACGGACCGGCCGCTGTAGTCATACGCCGCCGTACCGTCGATGCGGAAGCCGGCGCTGCCGAGATCGGCCAGATCGACCGTGCCCGTGCGCGATGGCCCGCCGAACACCACATAGGACGAACCGGCATCCGTCTTGCCGGAGGAGGGATCGGCAGAATGAGCCCCGACGATGAGGTCGTCATAGCCGTCGCCGTTCACATCGCCCGCAGATGAGACGAAATTGCCACTGTAGTCATTATCTACTGCACCGTCGATGCGGAATCCGGCGCTGCCGAGATTGGCCAGATCGACCGTGCCCGTGCGCGATGCCCCGCCATAGACCACATAGGACGCCCCAGCCAAGTACCTTCCATAAGGGCTGGTTGTATACGCTCCGATAATCACGTCGTCATAGCCATCGCCGTTCACATCGCCAGCTGCCGAGACGGACACGCCGCTTCTGTCCCCGCTGGCGGCACCGTCAACACGGAAGCCCGCGCTACCGAGATTGGCTAGATTGATGTCACTAAAGCCATCACTCTTACCGAACACTATATAGGACGAACCGGCTTCGGACTTATCCGCCAGATTTGCGCGATAGGCACCGACAATGATGTCATCATATCCATCGCCGTTCACATCGCCGGCCGAGGAGACGGAATAGCCGCTGTAGTTACCCCACGCCGCACCATCGATGCGGAAGCCGGTGCTGCCAAGGTTGTCGAGGTTAACGGTTCCGAAGCCGGATGCCTTGCCGAACACCACATAAGATGAACCGGCAGTGCCGTTGCTATATTCAACTCCGACAATGATGTCGTCATAACCATCGCCGTTCACATCGCCAGCTGAAGATACGAATTTGCCACCCTTCGCCGTGCTTTCAATGCGGAAACCATCGGCGTCGGTTAGAGTGGCAAGATTGACCGTGGTGAAACCGGACCCTTTGCCAAAAACAACATACGACGGGGATTTCGTTGTCCGAGATGGATCTGAATAAGTTCCGACGATAATGTCATTATATCCGTCACCATTCACATCCCCAGCCGATGAAACGGAATATCCACTCTGTCCTTCAGTGATCTCGCCTTCGATGCGGAAGCCGGCGCTGCCAAGATCGGCCAGATTGAGCGTGCCGAAGTCGGATGCCGAGCCGAATACGACGTAAGAAGAGCCGGCAGAGGACGTATTCGAAGACTCAGCGTAACGAGCTCCCACGATGACGTCATCATAGCCATCGCCGTTTACATCGCCCGCCGAGGAGACGGAATAGCCGCTGGCATCTCCAGCCGCCGCACCATCGATGCGGAAGCCCAGACTACCAAGATTACCGAGGTCGATCGTCGCAAGGCCATCACTGGTGCCAGTCACCTGCCAGCTCACCGTCGCCGCCGTCGTCGCCCTGCCGTCGGAGATGCCGTAGTTCACCGTCACCGTCGTCGTCTGGCCTTCGGCGAGCGCCTGGAAGGCCGCATGGGACGGATCGAGGACGAAGCTCTTCGCAGCCGCATCGTAGCTGACGCCGTCGGGAAGCGTGGCGGGCAGCACGACGGACAGCGCGTCGCCGTCGATATCGGACGCATTGGCAAGGGCGGAAAGCGCGACCGCCGCCCCATCCTCCACGGCCGCGCCGAGCACCGGCCCGGAGACCACCGGCACATCGTTCTTGCCGCTGATGGTCACGGTCACGCTCTGCGTCGTCGTTGCGCCATGTTCATCGGCAACGGTGACTGCGAAAGTTTCCTGCTGCGTCGTGCCTTCGCCAAGCGCCTGCGCGACGGCATTGTTCAGCGCAAAGGTCCAATTGCCCGTCGCCGGATCGATGGAGAAGTCGCCATAGACTCCTGCCGCATTGCCCGTGAAGGTCAGCGTATCTCCAAGATCGGCATCGCTGGCCGTCACCGTACCTGTAGCGATCAGGGTCGTATCCTCGACCACCGCGCCTTCCTGCACCCCGGATGTGATCATCGGCGCATCGTTCGTGCCGGTGATCGTCACGATGATCGCCTGGCTCGCGGTACCGTCGAGCGAGGTGACCGTCAGCCTTTCCGTGACGGTCTGGCCTCCTTTCAGCGCCTCAGCACGGGTATCGAGCGCATAAGTCCATGCGCCGGATACCGGATCAAAGGTGAAGCTTCCGTAGGAGCCTTGCAAATCGGAAACTGGCGCGAAGGAAGCCTGTCCGGCATCCGGATCGACGACCGTTAGCTGGCCGGACGCCGTCGTCACGTCACCTCCCTCCGTTAGCGCAGCATCTGCCGCGCCGTGGATCGAGGCTGCATCATTGACGGGACGGACGACCACCATGAAAGACTTGGTCGTCGTTGCGCTGTCTACGGCCTGCCCGGTGGAAAGTGTGGCCGTATCCACCGACACCGCGGTTACGGACAACTCGAACGCGCCGTTATAGTTCACTGGCGGCAGAACCGTGAGGTTCGCGAGATTCCAGCCAAGAACGGAAACCTTTCCATCGGCGTCGATCTGGACGCTGTTCACACCATCGCTCACGATGGCGCCTTCAGGCAGATTGGAAAGGGCGAGCGTCGCCAGGCTTTCCGATCCGTCCAGATCGGCAACGGCGGCCGAAATGCCCGGCAGCCTGATCGCCGTGTCCTCTGCCCCATCAACCTGCTGGACCGGGCCGGTGACACCCAGCCGGATCACGGTCCCCTTGGAGTAGGGCAGCGACTCGAAGTTGATGAAGATGCCGTCCTCTGTCCAACTGATCCGTGAGGCATCCAAGCCGGCCATGTTGCTGGAGAGGATCGAAACGTTGCCAATGGCCGAAAGATCGTTCGAGCCGGTATCGAGAATCCTGAGGCCGTTGAATATCGCATTCGAGAAGAACGCCGTTCCCGTTCCACTGAAATTGTTATCGGCAAAGCTGAAGGTGATTTCCCCGTCCGTGAAATCAACGGTGAAGTAATCCGTGTAGGTCCAGTCGATGCCATCGCCTGCGACGATGGCGCCAGGGTTGGACGGCTGTCCGGGGCCGTAGATGTTGGAGGCGGTGGGAAAAAGATAAGCGACCTGAAGTGTCGCACCTTCAAACACGACCGGCATCAGGCCGAAGTTGAGAACCGGCTGATCAGCATGAGGCTGCACATCGACATGCACGCTCGCCAGGTCGGACAACTGGCTGCCATTGCTCGCGCGGTAGGTGATTTCCGCTTGGCCGGAGAAATTGGCATTTGGCTGAAAGTGGATTTGGTTGCCGACCAGGGTGACGGTACCGTTTGTCGAAGAAACCGATGCCGGATCGATGGAAAGCGGCAGACCGTTCGGGTCGCTGTCGTTTAGCAGCACATCGATAATGATTGGCGTGTCTTCGGTGCCGGTGACGTGGTCAAAAACGACGATCGGCGCATCGTTCGTGCCGGTGACCATCACAGTAATGGTCTGCGTCGCGGTGCCGTCTGATGATTTGACCGTCAGTGTTTCCGTGGCGGCCTGACCGTCGGTCAGCGCCTGGGCGCGGGTGTCGAGCGTGTAGCTCCAGTCGCCCGATGCCGGGTCGAAGGTGAAATTGCCATAGGCGCCAACCAAGGATGACGGAGCCTGGAAGCCAGCTTCTCCCATATCGGCGTCCGACACGGCCAGCGTGCCGCCCGTCGTTACCGCAACGTCTTCAGTGACGGAACCGCTAAAATCGCCGGAGATGCTTGCACCATCGTTCGCCCCCGTGACCGTCACGGTGACGATCTGCGTCGCGGTCGCGCCGTGCTCGTCGGTGACCGTGACGGTGAAGGTCTCCTGCCGTGTCTCGCCCTCGCCGAGCACCTGAGCGGTGGCGTTGTCCAGCGTATAGGACCATTCCCCCGTCACCGCATCGACGACGAAGCTGCCATAAGCGCCCGCCGCATCGCCCGTGAAGGTCAGCGTGTCGCCAAGATCCGCATCGCTGGCCGCGACCGTGCCCGTCGCGATCAGGGCCGCATCCTCGACCACCGCGCCTTCCTGCAAAGCCGACGTGATGACCGGCGCGTCGTTCGTGCCGGTGACCGTCACGATGATCGACTTCGCGGTACCATCAAGCGACCGAACCGTCAGTGTCTCGGTAACGACCTCGCCGCCGGCAAGCGCCTCGGCGCGGCTATCCAGTGTATAGGTCCACGCGCCGGTCGCGGCGTCGAAGGTGAAGCTGCCGAACGAACCGGCAAGAGAGGTCGCAGGACGGAAGCCGGCCTCGCCCGCGTCCGCATCCGAGACGGTCAGCGTGCCGCCCGTCGTCACGTTCGTATTTTCCGTGACAGAGCCCGTGATGGCGCCGAGGATCGTCGCGCTGTCGTTCGTGCCGGTGACGGTAATGGTCGCTGTCGCCGTATCGCTGTCACCGTCAGCATCGACCACCTTGTAGGTAAAGCTGATCGTCGTGCTTTGCCCCGCGCGCAGCCAATCGAACGCATTGCCCGCCGAATAGGAAAAGCTGCCGTCGGCATTGAAGGTAAGCGAACCGGCGGACGGGCCACTGACCAGCGAGACCGACTTCACCAGGTCGGCCACGCTGTCATTCGCAAGAACCTGGCCGCTCACCGAGCCGTTTTCAAGGACAGTGTAGCTGTCGTTTACGGCCTTGACCGCCTGGTCACGCGGATCGAGTTCGACCCCGTCGACGAATACCTTCAGATTCTCGATGCTCTCGACCGTGAGGTTGAAAGCCTTGAACTGGAACTTATTCGGAAGGCAGAACCAGAAGGACGGCTGCTGGACAGCGTTGACGAGAAAGCGCGCGATATCGCTCTGCACCGCGCCCGTCATCCACTCGGCGCGCGTCAATTGCAGGACGAGCGTATCGTTACCGCTGTCACCGTCGTAGAAGTCCGAAGCGCCGGCGTTCTCGCTGACGCGATGGACGAAGACGTCCCGACCGGAAGAACCGTACGCGCGATCGCTGCCGGCTCCCGCATCAAAATAGTCATTGCCGGAACCGCCGTAGAGCGTGTCGTTTCCAGCGCCGCCGATCAGTTCGTCATCGCCGGAACCGCCATCCAGCATATCGTTCCCGGCGCCGCCTTCGAGACGATCGTTACCTCTGTCGCCATAGAGCCTGTCATCACCGCCGAGGCCTTTGAGAACGTCGTCGCCACGCCCGCCGATCAAAATATCGTTGCGGTTGTCGCGGCCGGTCAGAACGTCGCCGTGGCGCGTGCCGATGGCGACGCTGTTCAGGAGGTTGTGCAACAACCACTCGAGCGAACTCAGAAAATTGACCGACATGCAACATCCCCCATCGACGCAACGGCCCTCAGCGCGGGTGAAGCCTGACGGACCTGGAAACACATGGGGCAGAAGTTAACATTTTACTACTTTGTCGCGCATCACCCAAATTGGGTAGACGGCACGCAAAGTCCGGGATTGGAAAACTAATCTAACTTATTATCCTTAACGTCTGGAGAGAAAATAAATTCATCCAAAGAATAGCCGCGCTCACGTTGGATGTATAAATTTGAGACAGAAAATGAATTCTCGATTTCGCACACATGAACCACAATGAAACATGCCTACCTTGTCATGCGATGACCATAAAGGCGGAGACTTGATTGTGTAATCGGCAGGAATAGACGCACAAGAAATGCAATGTACGGGATTACCTCATGGAAGGAGGCAATTGAATCGAACAGCGCCGTCGGCTTTTCCCGGCCTGGTAAATTTCAGACAAGCCTCACTCGGATAATGTGCGCCATGCCTAAAAGGGGCCATGACCGTGACCGATCTCTCCGCCATCATCGACCAAATCTACGAAGCGGCATTCCTGCCTGACACCTGGTATCCCATTCTCGACCATATGGCAGCGGCGGCTGGCGCGCAGGGCACGTCTCTCGTCAGCACGATGGCACCCAGCACAAAATGGCTCGCCTCGCCGTCGCTGGAAGACATGAAGATCAAGATGATCGATGAAGGCTGGTATCGCTACAACACGCGGACGGACAAGCTGCTCTCCATCGAGCATCACGGCTTCGTCAATGAAGCCGACTTCTTCACCGAACACGATTACAACACCATGCCGATCTTCACAGGCATGATGCAGCCGCTCGGCTACGGTTTCGGCACCTCGACCTTCATCAGCACACCGAGCGGTGAAAAGATCATCGTTGCGGTGGAAAAGAAGAAGGCGACCGGACCGGTGGAGCGATCCGCGATCGCCTATCTCGATCAGTTACGGCCTCATTTGGCGCGTGCCGCCATGATGTCGAGCCGGCTGGAGTTCGAGCGCATCAATGCGGCAGTTGAAGCCTTGCAGATGGCGAACCTACCCTGTGCGGTGCTGCGTCATGACGGCAAGGTCGTTGCCGGCAACCGGTTGCTGGAAGAATTCGCACCGCAATTGACCATAGCGGCCCGCGATCTCGTCCGCTTTGAATATGCGCCTGCCAACGCACTGCTGGCCGAAACACTTGAGAACGCGCGCACCGGCGGCAGCATTGCCAGCCGATCGTTTCCCCTGCCGCGTACCGGGGACGCACCGCCCGCCATCGTTCATCTGATGCCGGTTCGCGGCAGCGCGCGCGATATTTTTCTGAGCGCGGCCCTTTTTCTGATTGTGACCCCTGTGGATCGCTCGCGGGTACCGACGGCCGAAACGATCCAGGGACTATTCGATCTCACGCCGGCCGAAGCCCGCGTTGCGCGCTCCCTCGCTGCCGGACGCGACGTCACTGCGACGGCGGAGCAACTTGCGGTCAGCGCAGAAACCGTCCGAAGCCACGTCAAATCCATCCTGTCGAAATCCGGTATGCAGCGACAGACGGATTTCGTCGCCGCTGTCGCCAGCGTCCGTTCACTCGAATAGAAATCTTGCTGGCGATCCCGGAACGCAACCCACACCGACTTCATCTATGGTCGCACGCAGGACAACGTGCAAGCGGCGGATTCTACGGCAAAGTCCCGGCTCGCCATGGCGTGACCTGCCCTCGCGTTATGGGCCACACACCACGGTCTACAACCGCTATAACCGGTGGTCGAAGGCGGGGGTCTGGCTGCGGGTGTTCGAGGCGCTGTCGGCGACATCGCCTCAGTCCATGCACCTGATCGATAGTTCCATCATCCGCGCCCATCAGCATGTCGCTGGCCTGCACCCCGCCTGGCTGACCGGCGAAAACGAGGTGGGCTATGAGGCCACCGGCCGCGACGAGCCCTTCATTGTCGGTTCCGCCGCGTCGATGAGGAAGGAGGGCGAGGCGAAGCGCTCCAGCGTCGCGCGGTCGCAAAGCTCGATGCGATTGCCGTCCGACACCACGCCATAGTCGGCGAGCACCGCAAAGCCGCGCGACAGGTTCTCCGGCGTCATACCGAGATAGGAGGCGAGCACCCTCTTTTCGAAAAGAAGCTTAATCGCGCCGGAACCGCCCTGGTTGTCGTCCTCGCGCAAAAGCCAGTTGGCGAGCCTCTGCGTGCCGTGCCTGAGCTTCTGCCTCTTCAGTTCCTTGACCGTGCGACGATATGCGCGGGCCAGCTCGAATACGACGGAACGCATGAAATCGGAATCCTCGGCCATGAGATCGCGGATCAGCGAGGCCGGGATCATCAGGATCCTCGCAGGCGTCAGCGTTCTGGCGGATTGAAGACTGACGTCGTTGTTGAGGACGGCCGCCAGGATGAACAGGCTTGTCGGACCGAGAATTTCAATCACCGTCTCGTTTTTCATGGAGGAAGCAGACATCTCCACCAATCCTTCAAGGGTGATATAAAGGAAATCCGCCGGACTGTTTTCTTCGAGCAACACGGTCCCCGCGGGAAAAGACTGCAGGAAGCTCGGAACGATAATCTTCTCGAAGGTGCTTTGCTTGACGCCCTCGAGGATATTCAGATGCTTGAGTTTTTCGACATCATCGGATCGCATCGGTGCAGCCTTGCCTCATAGTTGATAGCATCAGTCAACAAAACAAAAAATATCAATCAAAGAGCATAAATAAGAAGACTTCAGTATATATAAAAATCATCTAAGCGCAAAAAAGAGTTGTCCTTGTCTTAAAATGTATACCTCTGAAGAGGATTGACCCAGATCAACAACAAACCCCGGCACATATCTCCTAATCGCCAGGAGAATTCGATCAAATTCGAACCGGGGTAGAACTATGACTAGCGCGACAACCGCCAGTCCCCAGGGTCAGAAGACAGCCTTGGCGATGAGTACCATCGCCTTCACCGCCTGTTTCGCCGTGTGGACGATCTTTGCAATCATCGGCATCCAGATCCGCCAGGATCTGGGTCTTTCCGAAACACAGTTCGGCCTTCTGGTCGGCACGCCCATCCTGACCGGTTCGCTGATCCGCGTGGTGCTGGGCATCTGGGCAGACCGCTACGGCGGCCGTGTGGTCTTCGTCTGCACGATGCTCGCCGCCGCCGTGGCGACGTTCCTGCTCACTTACGCCACGACCTATCCGCAGATGCTACTCGCCGCGCTCGGCGTCGGCATCTCGGGCGGCTCCTTCGCCGTCGGCGTCGCCTATGTGTCGCGCTGGTATCCGGCCGAAAAGCAGGGCACCGCGCTCGGCATCTTCGGCGCGGGCAATGTCGGCGCGGCGGTTACGAAGTTCTTCGCCCCCCTCGTGCTCGTCGCCTTCGGCTGGCACACCGTCGCCGAAATCTGGGCCGCCGCCCTTGTCGTCATGGCGGTCGTCTTCTGGTTCACCACCAGGGACGATCCGGTTCTCACCGAGCGCCGCCGCTCCGGCGAGCAGCCCAAAAGCACCTGGATGGAACTGGAGCCCCTGAAGAACATCCAGGTCTGGCGCTTCTCGCTCTACTATTTCTTCGTCTTCGGCGCCTTCGTCGCCCTGGCGCTGTGGCTGCCGCAGTATCTCATCAAGGTCTACGGCGTCGACATCCGCCTCGCCGGCATTATCGCCGCCTGCTTCTCGGTTCCCGCGAGCCTCTTCCGCGCCTATGGCGGCCACCTCTCGGACGTCTACGGCGCCCGGCGCGTCATGTACTGGACCTTCCTCGTGTCGGTCGCCGCAACCTTCGTCCTTTCCTATCCGCCGACCGACTATGTCGTGCGCGGCGTCAATGGCCCGATCGCCTTCCATGCCGAGCTCGGCGTCGTCGGCTTCACCGTCACCATCTTCATCCTCGGCTTCTTCATGGCGCTCGGCAAGGCCGCCGTCTTCAAGCACATCCCGGTCTACTATCCGAAGAACGTCGGCTCCGTCGGCGGCCTCGTCGGCATGATCGGCGGCCTCGGCGGCTTCATCCTGCCGATCGTCTTCGGCCTGCTTCTCGATCTGACCGGCCTATGGACGAGCTGCTTCATGCTGCTTTTCCTGATCGCCGCCGGCTCGCTCGCCTGGATGCACCTCGCCGTCCGCCAGATGGAGCGGGAGGCCTCGCAGGAGAGCATCAAGGCGCTGCCGCCCTTCCCCGAAATGCAGGGCATGGCGACGCCCGTTCGCAAGCCTGTCAAGGAAAGCGCGGCCGTGCTCACCGACTGGCGCCCGGAAGACAGGACCTTCTGGCAGGAGAAAGGCCGCAAGATCGCCAGCCGCAATCTCTGGCTGTCGATCCCGGCCCTGCTTCTGTCCTTCGCGATCTGGCAGGTCTGGTCGGTCGTCGTCGCCAAGCTGCCGCTCGTCGGCTTCACCTTCACCACCGACCAGCTCTTCTGGCTGGCGGCGCTGCCGGGCCTGTCGGGCGCGACGCTGCGCATCTTCTATTCCTTCATGGTTCCGATCCTCGGCGGACGGCTGTGGACGACGCTGACCACCTGGTCGCTGATCATCCCGGCGCTCGGCATCGGCTATGCGGTGCAGAACCCCGACACGCCCTATATCGTCCTCCTGATCCTCGCACTGCTGTGCGGCTTCGGCGGCGGCAACTTCGCCTCCTCGATGGCCAACATCTCCTTCTTCTACCCGAAGTCGGAAAAGGGCAACGCGCTCGCTCTCAATGCCGGCCTCGGCAATCTCGGCGTCTCCGTCGTGCAGTTCGTCGTGCCGCTCGTCATCACCACCGGCATCTTCGGCGGCCTCGGCGGCGATCCGGCGATGGTCCCCGCGACCGCGGCCACCGGCGAGACGCCGTTGTGGCTGCAGAATGCAGGCTTCTTCTTCATTCCCTTCATTATTATCGCCGCCTTCGCCAACTGGTTCGGCATGAACGACATCGCCTCTGCCAAGGCCTCCTTCACCGAGCAGGCGGTCATCTTCCAGCGCAAGCACAACTGGATCATGTGCTGGCTCTACACCGGCACCTTCGGTTCCTTCATCGGCTATTCCGCAGGCTTCCCGCTTCTGTCGAAGACGCTGTTTCCCGACGTCAACGCCTTGCAGTTCGCCTTCCTCGGCCCGCTGGTCGGCGCGCTGTCGCGCTCGGCCACCGGCTGGCTCGCCGACAAGTACGGCGGCGCCCGCGTCACGTCCTGGGTCTTCGTGCTGATGATGGCGGGGGTTTGCGGCGTGCTCTACTTCATCGGCATCAAGGACCAGCCGCATGCCTTCTGGGGCTTCTTCGCTTCGTTCCTGGTGCTGTTCTTCGCCGCCGGCGTCGGCAATGCCTCCACCTTCCAGATGATCCCGGCAATCATGGGCAAGGAAATGGGCAGGCTGATGCCACAGGCGACGCCGGAAGCCCGCCGGCTGCAGGCCGAGAAGGAATCGGCCGCCATCACCGGTTTCACCTCGGCGATCGCCGCCTTCGGCGCCTTCTTCATCCCGAAGGGCTACGGCTCCTCGATCGCGCTGACCGGCGGGCCGGAGGCGGCTCTCTGGGCCTTTCTGATCTTCTACGTCACCTGCGTGCTGATCACCTGGGCCGTCTACGCCCGCAAGGGCGGACTGCTCCACGACATCGAGCGCGGCCGGGCTCGCCCGGCCTCCGCGAACGCCTGAACCTGGAGGATAGACCATGAGCCACCTACTCGATCGCCTGAACTTCCTCGCGCGCAAGAACGCCGGCACGTTCTCCGACGGTCACGGCGTCACGACGACGGAAAGCCGCGACTGGGAGGACGCCTACCGCAAGCGCTGGCAGCACGACAAGATCGTGCGCTCCACCCACGGCGCCAACTGCACGGGCTCCTGCTCGTGGAAGATCTACGTCAAGGGCGGGATCGTCACCTGGGAAACCCAGCAGACCGACTATCCGCGCACGCGGCCGGACCTGCCCAATCACGAGCCGCGCGGCTGTTCGCGCGGCGCGAGCTATAGCTGGTACATGTATTCGGCCAACCGCGTGAAATATCCGCTGGTCCGCTCGCGCCTCCTCAAGCTGTGGCGCAGGGAACGGACCGTCAAGACGCCGATCGGCGCCTGGGCGGCAATCCAGGAGAGCCCCGAGAAGCGGGCGGAATATGTCAGGATGCGCGGTCTCGGCGGCTTCGTGCGCGCCACCTGGGACGAGGTCAACGAGATCATCGCGGCGGCCAACGCCTATACGGTGAAGACCTGGGGGCCGGACCGCGTCATCGGTTTCTCGCCGATCCCGGCCATGTCGATGGTTTCCTACGCCGCGGGCTCGCGCTACCTGTCGCTGCTCGGCGGCGTCTGCATGTCGTTCTACGACTGGTACTGCGACCTGCCGCCCGCCTCGCCGATGACCTGGGGCGAGCAGACCGACGTGCCGGAATCGGCCGACTGGTACAATTCCGGCTTCCTCATCCTCTGGGGCTCGAACGTGCCGCAGACTCGCACCCCCGACGCGCATTTCTACACCGAGGTGCGCTACAAAGGGGCCAAGTCCGTCGTCGTCTCGCCGGACTATTCGGAAGCCGCCAAATTCTCCGACCTCTGGCTGCATCCCAAGCAAGGGACGGACGCGGCACTCGCCATGGCGCTCGGCCACGTCATCCTGCGCGAGTTCCATATCGACCGCCAGGCCGAGTATTTCGAGGACTACTGTCGCCGCTACACCGACATGCCGATGCTGGTGAAGCTTGCCCGAAAGGACGGCTATCTCGTCCCCGATCGCTTCGTGCGCGCCTCCGACTTCGTCGGCGGCCTCGACGAGGAAAACAACCCGGAATGGAAGACCGTGGCGGTCGACGCCGAGACCGGCCAGTTCGTCTCGCCGAACGGCTCCATCGGCTATCGCTGGGGCGAGCAGGGCAAGTGGAACCTCGAGGCCAAGGACGGCAAGGGCAACGAGGTCGAGCTTGCCATGAGCTTCATCCTCGAGGGCGAGCACGACGCGATCGCCGATGTCGGCTTCCCCTATTTCGGCAACCGCGAGCACGACTACTTCGAGGGCACCGAGCATGACAGCGTGCTGGTGCGCAAGGTGCCGGCCCGCAAGATCAGGCTTGCCGACGGCGAGACCCTGGTGGCGACCGTCTTCGATCTCTTCGTCGCCAACTACGGCGTCGACCGCGGCCTCGGCGATCCGAACTCGGCGAAATCCTACGAGGAGAACCTTCCCTATACGCCCGCCTGGGCCGAGCGCATCACCGGCGTCCCGCGCGCCCAGATCGTCGCGGTCGCCCGTGAATTCGCCAGCAATGCCGAAAAGACCGGAGGCCGCTCGATGGTCATCCTCGGCGCCGGCCTGAACCACTGGTACCACATGGACATGAACTACCGCGGCATCATCAACATGCTGGTGATGTGCGGCTGCATCGGCCAGTCGGGCGGCGGCTGGAGCCATTATGTCGGCCAGGAAAAGCTCCGGCCGCAAACCGGCTGGACGGCGCTTGCCTTCGCGCTCGACTGGAGCCGCCCTCCCCGCCACATGAACTCGACCTCGTTCTTCTACGCCCATACCGACCAGTGGCGCTACGAGACGCTGAAGGTCGAGGAGATCCTGTCGCCGACGGCGCCGGACGGCCCGTGGGACGCGGCGCTGATCGACTACAACATCCGCGCCGAGCGCATGGGCTGGCTGCCCTCCGCCCCGCAACTCAAGGCCAATCCGCTCTCGGTCTCGAAGGACGCCGCCGCCGCCGGCAAGGCGGCGAAGGACTACGTCGCCGAGCAGCTGAAGGCCGGCACGCTGTCGATGTCCTGCGAGGATCCCGACGATCCGTCGAACTGGCCGCGCAACCTCTTCGTCTGGCGCTCGAACCTGCTCGGCTCGTCGGGCAAGGGCCATGAGTACTTCCTGAAGCACCTGCTCGGCACCAAGCACGGCGTGCTCGGCAAGGACCTCGGCGAGGAGGGCCGGCACGCGGCGAAGGAAGCGGTCTGGCACGACGAGGCGCCGGAGGGAAAGCTCGACCTCCTCGTCACCCTCGACTTCCGCATGTCGACGACCTGCGTCTATTCCGACATCGTGCTGCCGACGGCGACCTGGTACGAGAAGAACGACCTCAACACCTCCGACATGCATCCCTTCATCCATCCGTTGTCGAGCGCCGCCGACCCGGCCTGGGACGCACGGAGCGACTGGGAGATCTTCAAGGGCATCGCCCGCAAGTTCTCCGAGATCGCCCCGGAGGTTCTCGGCGTCGAGAAGGACGTCGTGCTCGTGCCGACGCTGCACGACACGGCCGGCGAGCTTGCCCAGCCGTTCGACGTCAAGGACTGGAAGAAGGGCGAGATCGACCCGATCCCCGGCAAAACCATGCCGACGGTCGCCGTCGTCGAGCGCGACTATCCGAACCTTTACAAGAAGTTCACCTCCGTCGGCACCCTGCTCGACACGCTCGGCAACGGCGGCAAGGGCATTTCCTGGAATACCGGGCACGAGGTCGACCTGCTCGCCCGGCTGAACGGCGTGGTGGAGGAGGAAGGCGTCGCCAAGGGCCGTCCGAAGATCGAAAGCGACATCGACGCGACCGAGGTCATCCTGTCGCTCGCGCCGGAGACCAACGGCGAGGTCGCGGTGAAGGCCTGGGAGGCGCTGTCGAAATATACCGGCCGCGACCACACCCATCTCGCCATCCCCAAGGAGGACGAGAAGATCCGCTTCCGCGACGTGGTCGCCCAGCCGCGCAAGATCATCTCCTCGCCGACCTGGTCGGGCCTGGAATCGGAGAAGGTCTGCTACAATGCCGGCTATACCAACGTCCACGAGCTGATCCCGTGGCGCACCCTCACCGGCCGCCAGCAGCTCTACCAGGATCACCTGTGGATGCGCGCCTTCGGCGAGGGCTTCTGCGTCTACCGGCCGCCGATCGACACCAAGACCGTCAACCCGGCGATCAGGGCGAGGAGCGACGGCAAGCCGCATCTGGTGCTGAACTTCATCACGCCGCACCAGAAATGGGGCATCCATTCGACCTACAGCGACAACCTGATGATGCTGACGCTCAACCGCGGCGGCCCGGTCGTGTGGATTTCCGAGCCGGACGCCAAACGCGCGGGCATTGCCGACAACGACTGGGTCGAGGTCTACAACGCCAATGGCGCCATCGTCGCCCGCGCCGTCGTCTCGCAGCGCATGAAGGACGGCACGATCTACATGTACCACGCCCAGGAGAAGATCGTGAACACGCCCGGCTCGCCGACCACCGGCCAGCGCGGCGGCATCCACAATTCCGTGACCCGCATCATCACGAAGCCGACGCACATGATCGGCGGCTACGCCCAGCAGGCCTACGGCTTCAACTACTACGGCACGGTCGGCTCCAACCGCGACGAGTTCGTCGTGGTGCGCAAGCTCGATACGGTGGACTGGCTGGAGGGCCCGCCCGCCGAAGGCGTCACTCACAACAAGGAGGCGGCAGAATGAAAATCCGCGCGCAAATCGGCATGGTCCTCAATCTCGACAAGTGCATCGGGTGCCATACCTGCTCCGTCACCTGCAAGAACGTCTGGACCAACCGCGAAGGCGTCGAATACGCCTGGTTCAACAATGTCGAGACCAAGCCCGGCGTCGGCTTTCCCAAGGATTGGGAAAACCAGAAGAAATGGAACGGCGGCTGGGTCCGCAAGCCGAACGGCAAGATCGAGCCGAAGATGGGCGCGAAATGGCGCATCCTTGCCAAGATCTTCGCCAATCCGGACCTGCCGGAGATCGACGACTACTACGAGCCCTTCGATTTCGACTACGGCCACCTGCAGACGGCCGGCGAAAGCCGCGCCACGCCGACCGCCCGTCCACGCTCGATGATCACCGGCGAGCGGATGGAGAAGATCGAATGGGGGCCGAACTGGGAGGAGATTCTCGGCGGGGAATTCGAGAAGCGCTCGAAGGACTATAATTTCGAGGGGGTGCAGAAGGAGATCTACGGCCAGTTCGAGAACACCTTCATGATGTACCTGCCGAGGCTGTGCGAGCACTGTCTCAACCCGACCTGCGCGGCGGCCTGTCCTTCGGGGGCGATCTACAAGCGCGAGGACGACGGCATCGTGCTGATCGACCAGGAAAAATGCCGCGGCTGGCGCATGTGCGTCTCCGGCTGCCCCTACAAGAAGATCTACTACAACTGGAACTCGGGCAAATCGGAAAAGTGCATCTTCTGCTATCCGCGCATCGAGGCCGGCCATCCGACCGTCTGCTCGGAGACCTGCGTCGGCCGCATCCGCTATCTCGGCGTCATCCTCTACGATGCCGACCGGATCTCGCAGGCCGCCTCCACGGCGAACGAACAGGACCTCTACGAGGAGCAGCTGAAGATCTTCCTTAACCCGAACGACCCGGCGGTGATCGCCCAGGCCCGCAAGGACGGCGTTCCTGACGCCTGGCTGGAGGCCGCCAAACGCTCGCCGGTCTACAAGATGGCGATGGACTGGAAGATCGCCTTCCCGCTCCACCCGGAATACCGCACGCTGCCGATGGTCTGGTACATTCCGCCGCTCTCGCCGCTGCAGTCGGCGGCCCAGGCCGGCAAGCTCGGCATGGACGGGCCGCTGCCGGACGTTCGCTCGCTGCGCATTCCGGTGCGCTACCTCGCCAATCTCCTCACCGCCGGCAAGGAGGCCCCTGTCGTTTCCGCGCTCGAACGCATGCTCGCCATGCGCGCCTATATGCGCGCCAAGACGATCGACGGCGTGATCGACCCGTCGATCGCCGCGAAGGTCGGCATGAGCGGCCAGATGATCGAGGAGATGTACCACATCATGGCAATCGCCAACTACGAAGACCGCTTCGTCATTCCGACGACGCACCGCGAGGTGAGCGAGGATGCCTACGACGTGCGCGGCTCCTGCGGCTTCTCCTTCGGCAACGGCTGCTCCGGCGGCACGTCGGAGGGCGACCTGTTCGGCGCCAAGCGCCGCAAGGTCGTCAATACCCCGACCGACATCTTCAAGGAGCTCGTCTGATGCACACCGCCCTCAAGATCCTGTCGCTCCTGCTCAGCTATCCGGGCGAGGAGCTCATCAACTGCGCCGGCGAGCTGAAGGCGGCGCTTCAGGCGGACGACACGGTCGGCGCGGACGTCGGGCGGCATCTCGCCCACCTGATCGACGATCTCGCCGGCCAGGACCTCTACGAGGCTCAGGAGCGTTACGTCCATCTGTTCGACCGCAGCCGCTCGCTGTCGCTGCACCTGTTCGAGCATGTGCACGGCGAAAGCCGCGACCGCGGCCAGGCCATGGTCGACCTGATGGCGATGTACGAGGAAAACGGCTTCGTCATCGACAGCAAGGAACTGCCGGACTACCTGCCGCTCTTCCTCGAATTCCTCTCGACGCGCAGCGCCGAGGAGATCGACGACCTCCTGTCCCAGACCGGGCACATCACGGCGGCGATCGGCGAGCGGCTGAGGAAGCGCGAGTCGGTCTATGCCTTCGCCTTCGCCGCGTTGCGGCTCCTGTCGAAGGCAAAGCCGGACGAAAAGCGCGTGAACGCGCTTCTGGAAGGCCCCGAGGACAATCCCGACGACCTTGCCGCGCTCGACCGCATCTGGTGGGACGAGGCCGTCACCTTCGGCGGCAATGCCGGCGAAAACGCCTGCGGCCCGGACAGGCTGCGCACGCAGATGAGGGCGGCGGCGCGCAAGCCGAACGAGCCCGCAAACACCATACCGGTCTAGGAGGCGGAACATGTCTGGCTATCTCAACTCGCTCGTGTTCGGAATCTATCCCTATGTGGCGCTGGCCGTCCTGGTCCTCGGCTCGATCATCCGCTACGATCGCGAGCCCTATACCTGGCGTTCCGGATCGAGCCAGCTCCTGCGCCGCAAGCAGCTCATCTGGGGCTCGGTGCTCTTCCATGTCGGCGTTCTCGTCATCTTCGCCGGCCATCTGGTCGGGCTCCTGACGCCGATCCGGGTGTTCGACGCCCTCGGCGTCAGCCATGGCGCCAAGCAGTTGCTCGCGATCATCGCCGGGGGCATCGCCGGCCTCATGGCGATCGTCGGCGCGACGCTCCTCGTGCACCGCCGCCTGTTCGACGCGCGCGTGCGCGCCGCTTCGAGCACCACGGATACGCTGATCATCATCCTGCTGTGGATCCAGCTCTTCCTCGGCCTCTCGACCATCCCCACGTCGCTTTCCCATCTCGACGGCCACGAGATGGTGAAGTTCATGAACTGGGCGCAGGGCATCTTCACCTTCAACTCCGAGGCGGCCTCCTACGTCGCCGATACGGCGGCGGTGTTCAAGCTGCACCTGTTCCTCGGCCTCACCATCCTCCTCCTCTTCCCGTTCACGCGGCTCGTGCACATGCTGAGCGTGCCGGTGCGCTATATGTGGCGTCCGGGCTATCAGGTCGTGCGCCAGCGCCGCCGCCGCGCGGCCGGCAGCCGGATTGCGGCGGAGTAAGGCCATGGTCACGCTTTTCGACAAGACGCAGAACGCAAGCGCCGCCGGGAACGGCGGGCCGAAGGACAGCTATTCCGGCTACCGCGAACCGGATACGAAGGTGCCGCCGAAGGCGCGCCCCGTCCTCGACGCCGTCTCGGTCAACGGCGTCGCCATCGCCGAAGGCGACATCCTCGCCGAGGCGCAGAACCATCCGGCCGACAATCCCGGCGCGGCCCTTGCCGCCGCGGCAAGAGCGCTGGTGGTCCGTCAACTGCTCCTGCAAAGGGCCCGCGAACTCGACATCCTCGCCGCGCCGCAGGCCGACGGGGACGGGCGCCTGGAAACCGCAGAGGACGCCGCCATCCGCCTCGTGATCGAGCGCGAGGTCTCCGCCCCCTCGGCAAGCGAGGAGGAATGCCGCCGCTTCTACGACAACAATCGCGAGAAATTCCGCAGCGCGCCGATCTTCGAGGCGAGCCATATCCTGCTACCCGCCGACCCGGCCGACGAGGGCGCGCGCGCTTCCCGCCGCCTCGAGGCGGAACGGCTCGCCGCCGTCATCGCCGGGCATCCGAGTGAGTTCGCGACCATGGCGCGCACCCATTCGGCCTGCCCGTCTGCCGCAAGCGGCGGCAATCTCGGGCAACTGACGCGCGGCAGCACGGTCGCCGCGTTCGAGCGGGCCCTGCAGCGCATGAAGGAAGGCGAGATCACCCGGGGCCCGGTCGAAACCCGTTTCGGCTTCCACATCATCCGCCTCGACCGGCGGGTCGATGGCGAGCAATTGCCCTTCGGTCTCGTCTGCCGGCGCATTGCCGGCTGGCTCGAAGCCTCCGCCTGGTCGAAGGCCGTGTCGCAGTTCATCGCCGTCCTTGCCACGGACGCCACGATCACCGGCATCGACGTGACGGGCGCCGACGGCCCGCTGTTGCAGTGAGCGCGGGAACGACACCGCCACCGGCCGCCATCGAGGCGGGCCGGACGGAAAGGTTCACCATGCCTGAGCAGACAAAAGACGGATTTCAAAGAAGCGCCCCATGACCGACATCATATTTCCCCTGCAAGCCGCCCTTCTCGTCGGGAGGGACCGCGCAGTGGACGATATCCTCGACGCCGTTGCCCGAACGATGCGCAGCGAGGGCCGGAACGCCATCGGCTTCCTGCAGCGGCAAAACATGCAGGAAGGTGAGTGTTGCGGCCAGATCGAGCTGGAGGATATCGCCACCGGCACCCGCCACGTCATCTCGCAGGCGCTCGGCTCCGGCGCGCGCGGCTGCCGGCTCGACCCGCAGGCACTGGCCGGTATCGCCGGCCTGCTGCTGACCCGTGTCGAGGCCGGACCGGATCTCCTGATCCTCAACCGCTTCGGCAAGGGCGAAGCGGAAGGCGGCGGCTTTCGCGCCGTGATCGAGGCGGCGTGCATGCGCGGCATTCCGACGCTGACGGCGGTGCGGGAGGACTATGTCGAGGCCTGGCGCGCATTTTCCGGCGACCTCGGAGTCCTCATCGCCCCCGACCGCGGCGCGGCGATCGGCTGGGCGCGCCGGGCGATCTCCGGTTCTCCAGAAACCGATATCCTCGCGATCGAGGAAGGCGGCGACCAGATCATCCTTCGAGCCGAAATGGTGGTAGAGACTGGTCTTTGCGACACTCGATCTCTCCACGACGAGATCGACGCCGACGGGGTGTAAAAGCACCGGCGGCGATTTTCGATGCCGGGAGCTTCCTGCAGGCCCTCGGCCCTCACCTCCCGGCCGAAACCCCGGAATTCGAATCCAGATAGGCCGCCGCCGATCCCGGCTTTCCGTCTTATCGATCATTCCTGTGCGGCACCCGCAGCGCGTTGATAAGCGCGGCAAGCGCTGCGGGCTGATGGCGCCGGCTGGGATAGTACATGGAGAAGCCGGGAATGGGGGGTGTCCAGTCTTCCAGCACGCGCAGAAGGTACCCCTTCGCAATATGTTCCGCGACCTGTTCTTCATAGGCCACCCCTATCCCGACCCCGGAAAGGGCCGCCTGGATCGCGAGGTGCGTTTCGTCGATGACCAGGGGACCGTCCGGGGCTATCGTTACCGACTTTCCTTCCTTCTCGAACTCCCAGCGGTATGGCCCTCCCGTATGCCTGAGGGTGATGCACCGATGGTCATGGAGATCCTTCGGCGTCTGCGGAACGGACCTTGAAGCAAAGTAGGCGGGCGATCCGACGACGGCCAACCGCAACTCGGGCGTGACGCGGACGGCGATCATATCCTTCTGGATATACTCGCCCAGCTGGATTCCTGCGTCGAACTCGCCAGCCACGAGGTCGGCGGGCCCCGTGCCGGTGACGACGTCCAGCACGACCTTCGGGTAGGCCTCCGCGAATGCCGCGAGCCGCGGGAGCAGCACCATCGCCGCAGCCGAACGGGACATGAAAATCCGAAGCCGTCCCGCCGGTTCGTGGCGATCGCTTCGCGCCCGGTTGACGGCGAGATCGATTTGCTCGAGCGCGGGCGCCAGGTCCCGCAGGAGCGCCGCGCCGGCGGCCGTCGGCGCGACACTTTTCGTCGTCCGGGCAAGCAGCTGCAATCCGAGTCTCTGCTCAAGCCGCCGGATCGTATGGCTCAGCGCGGATTGCGACACACCCAGTTTCGCGGCGGCCCGCGTAAAACTTCGCTCCGCAGCTACCTTCGCGAACATGGCCAGTTCGTTCAGTTCATTTGTCATCATTCATGACTATCAGTCATGAAGCTGATAAATGCAACGTACCTACTGTCATGATCAGCTATCCCATATGTTGAGCCAACGAGCGCGGGGCAATTCCGGCAAGTGCCGATCCCGCTCGGGAAAATACCGATCGACAGGAGATGACATGCCGACCTTGCAAGAAAAAGACGTACACGCTCTGCGCTCGCTGGCTCAGACGTACTTTGACGCAGCTTATGAGATGGATGCAGAGAAATTTTCCTCCATCTTGCATCCGTCGAGTTCCGTGACGAAGATCGCCGAGCATGGCGACGTGGTTGTGACGCCGATCGCGACGTGGCTGGAAGCGGTGCGCGGCCTCACGGCTCCGAAGGCGCAGAATTTCGAGCGCGAGGACCAGCTCCTCTCGATAGACGTTGAAGGCGATCTCGCGCTGATCAGGCTGAAGCTTCGCGTGCCGCCCCGGTCCTTCACGGATCTTCTCTCATGCCTGAAGGTCGATGGAGGCTGGAAGGTCGTCCAGAAGGTCATGACCTCGAATGCTTGAGCGCATTTGACAAGCCAGGGCCGGGCCGCCCCGGCGGCCCGGCAGGTGTATCGGGAGCAGCGGGCGATGAAGCGGCGACCTGCCCGCGGCGTCTCGAAATGCAAGTATTACGGTATCCGATGATTTCGACATCGCACAGTTCCGACGTCCTTGAGTGCAGATCGGGAAATTTCCGCGTCTGGTCGCTTTGCGACGGCCATCTCGACATGCCGGCAGGGCTTTTGCGGGACCTGGAGAATAGTCCCGTACCAAGCGCTGCCGCAGCAGCAAGGTTTCGCCTGTCCGTCAACTGCTTTGCGCTGGAGGGGCCGGGGGTCGATGGCGTTCTGATCGACTGCGGAGGAGGAAGCTGGGCGCCCACACTAGGTCGACTGGCGCAATCCCTGAAGGCGGCGGGGCTCAGTCCTTCGGCGATCAGGGTCCTGGCGCTTACACACGCGCACCAGGACCACACCCACGGCCTGTTGACACCCGACGGACAAGCGGCACTACCAAACCTGTCCGCGATCATGCTTCCCGCGGAAGCGGTCGAAAGCTTCCGCTCCGAACGGCGGCTTGCACCGTTTCATCATCTTGTCAGGCCTTTGCAAAACGGGGACCGGCTGGCGAAGCACTTGAGAACGGTGGCGTTGCCGGGTCATGCGAATGGACATTGCGGCTACGCGCTAGACACGGAAGAGGATCTGTTCTTGTTTTTCGGGGACATCGTTCACGTACCAGCCTTGCAGTTCGCCAACCCGACGCTGAGCTGGGGTTATGACGAGAACCAGGCGACGGCGCGTGCGACCCGCTTCGGAGTTTTCGATGAGGCCGCCCGTAACGGCATGTGGATCGCCGGCGCGCACCTGGACCGGCCGGGGATCGGCCGCGTGATATCCAGGGGCGAAGGGTTTCACTTTGAACCGGCAGGCGGATGATTGTGCGCAACGCCGGCCGATCGTTCCAAGCCCCGAAAGATCGGCGGGTTCGGCCAGCCCTTTCGAGGAGAAGCCGAGTTTTACCCGGTTTCCGGCGCCGCAAGGCCTTGCCATCGGCACACATCCGGCAAAAATTGGGGACAGGCCCTGTAGCAAGGCCGGCGGCCCGACCGCCGGACCCGGACATGAGGTCAAAGGCTGCACGGCTTGCAGCACAGGGCCTGTCGGGTTGAGCTTACTTCTGTAGATCCGTCCAAATCCGCGTGTAAATCTTCATGACTTCCGGCGAGCAGGTTTCGATGGGGAAGCCGGCCTTTGCCAGTTCCGGCGGGATGTTGACTTCCGGCGCGGTCTTCATGTCTTCCGGCATGTACTTGTCGGAGCCGACGATGCCGTTGCCGTAGCGGGCATAGGCGGAGATCATCGCGGCGTTTTCCGGGTCCATGATGAAGTTCAGGAAGAGCCTGGCGTTGTCGACGTTCGCGGCATCGGCGAGAATGGCGGCATTGTCCATAAAGATGGGGAAGCCTTCCTGCGGGAAACCGAATTCGAGCTGCGGATTGATCAGGCGGCTGCGGAAGGAAGAGCCGTTCCAGTTCATACCGGCGGCAATATCGCCCTGGGCGAGCTGCTCGACCGTACCGTAGTCCATCGACACCCAGTTCGGCTTGGCGGCCACGAGCAGGTCGCGCACCTTCTTCAGGACCGTCATGTCGTTGGTGCAGGTCTCGCCGCCGACATAGTGGACCGCGAGCGCCATGAGGTCGTTCATTTCCGGAACGACGTTGATCTTGCCCTTCAGCTCGTCCGGCGGGTTGAACAGGATGGACGAGGTGTTGATATCACCCTTGTAGACCTTGCGGTTGACCGAGACCCCTACCGTGCCCCACTGCCACGGCACGGTGTAGTGGCGGCCGGGATCGAAGGTCGGGTTCGCCCACTTCGGATCGACGTTCTTGAAGTTTTCCATCTGGTCGGGGCGGGCTTCCAGCAGCAAGCCCTTTTCGATCCAGATCGGCACGTAGATGCCGGCCGGGACCACGATATCGAAACCATGGCCGCCCGCCTCCACCTTGGCGAGCGCGGTATCGTTGCTGTCGTAGTCGGTGACGGTGACCTTGACGTTATACTTTTCCTCGAACTTCCTGATCATGTCCGGGGGCGTGTAGTTGCCCCAGTTGTAGATGTTGAGGTTGCCTTCCGCGAAGGCAGGCCCGGCCAACAGGCAGGCAGCGGCAATGGATGCGATGAGTTGTTTCATGGGTTTCCTCTTCCCTTGGTTTTCGGATGCTTGGTTTTTGCCCTGGTCGTCAGGCTCTAAAGCTGCGCCTTGGCGTGTTTTTCCCGGCTGACGAAGAAGAACGCGACCACCAGCACCACCGAGAACACCAGAAGTACGGTGGCGATGGCGTTGGTTTCCGGCGTCAGGTTGCGGCGCATCTGGCCCAGCATGTAGGTCGGCAGCGTGTCCTGCCCGGCGCTCTTGACGAACTCGGTGATGACGACATCGTCGAGCGAGGTGACGAAGGCGAGCATCGCGCCTGCCAGCACTCCCGGCCACAACAACGGGAAGGTGACGCGGCGGAAGACCTGCCAGGCGGAGGCATAGAGATCGGCGGCGGCCTGTTCCAGCGTCTGGTCCATGCCCTGCAGGCGTGCCCGGACCGGCATGAACGCGAAAGGAATGCAGAAGGCCGAATGGGCGAGAATGAGATAGCCGAGGCCGGAATAGCCGATGGTTGTCTTCACCCAGGCAAAGACGACCAGCAGCGAGACCGCGGTGACGATCTCCGGCACCATCAGCGGCTGGTTGATCAGCGCGAACATGGCGCTGCGGCCACGGAAGGACTTGCCGCGCCCCATCGCGAGGGCGGCGAGAACCGCGACCAGCGTCGACACGACGGTCGCGACCGCGGCGATGATCACCGAGCGGATCGTCGCGGCCTGCACGACTTCGTTGTGCCAGGCGGTCACGTACCAGACGAGCGAAAAGCCTTCCCACCGCGTCAGCGCGAGGCCTCCGTTGAAGGAGAAGATCGCCATCAGCACAATCGGCAGATAGAGCATGACGAAGCAGAAGGCGGCGATGGCGGTGAAGCCGGCCTGCCGGCGCGTGTCGAAGGTCTTGCGCTTGGCCATCTCAGTCTCCTTCATTCGCGGAGGCGCGGACATAGACGATAAGGGCGACGGTCACCATGACGAGCAGGGTCAGCGAAAGGGCCGCCCCGAGCGGCCAGTTGCGGGCCTGGCCGAATTGCAGCTCGATCAGGTTGCCGAGCATCAGCTGCGTGCCGCCGCCGAGGATTCTCGGGATGACGTAGGCGCCGAGCGAGGGCACGAAGACGAGGATGGAGCCGGCGACGACGCCGGGCTTGACCGCCGGGACAATGACCCGCCGCAGCACCCGGAACGGCGTGGCATAGAGATCGTAGGCCGCATCGATCAGCGAAAAGTTCAAGCGCTCCATCGAGGCGTAGAGCGGCAGCACCATCAGCGGCAGGTAGACATAGACCATGCCGAGCAGGATGGCGAAATCGGTGAACATCATCTGGATCGGCTGGTCGATGATGCCGAGCCATTCGAGGAGCCCGTTGGCGAGGCCTTCGTTGCGGATGAGACCCATGATCGCGAAGGTCCGGATCAGGAGGTTGGTCCAGAAGGGAATGGTGATCAGAAGCATCCAGCCGTCGCGCTGCGTGACGGGGCGCGTGGCGATGAAATAAGCCGTGGGAAAGCCGAGGATCAGGCAGAACAGCGTCGTCAGGAACGAAAGTTTCACCGACCGCCAGAGGATCGAAATATGGGCGTTTGCAAGGCTCAGCGTGCCATCGAACGGATCGCTCGTGGTGAAGACGCCGAGCCAGCCATCCCAGGAGAAATGCCAGACAACGCCGCCGTAGTCGCCGGCGGTGAGGAAGGAATAGATGACGACGACGATCAGCGGACCGACGGCGGCCGCAAGCAGGATGACGATCGACGGCAGCAGCAGCAGCCAACGATTGCGGGTTTCGCGCCGGTTGGCGATCACGAGATCGGTGTTGGGTTGCGTGACGGCCATGGCATCAGCCCTCAAGAACCTGAACGGCCTGCGGCTCGAAACCGATGCCGAGGCGCTGGCCCTTCTCGAAGGTCACCGGACGGGCCGGGTTGTTCTGGCGGCGGACGACGAAGCGGGCACCGTCGGCAAGCATCAGGTGGTAGTGGGTATCCGTGCCGCAATAGACGACGTTTTCCAGCACTCCCGAAAGCGGCGCCTTCTCGGGCATCTGTTCGAGCACCGTCTGTTCGGGGCGGATGACCAGCGTAACGGGGCGGGCGGCGACGGCCGCATCCTCCTGCAGGCCGGCGCGGATGCGGGCGCCACCCGGCAGCTCCACGGTGCCATCGGCCGAAAGGTTCGCCTGCACGAAATTGGTATCGCCGATGAAGTCGGCCACGAAGCGCTCGCGGGGGTGATCGTAGATTTCGCGCGGGGTTCCGATCTGGCGGATCGTGCCGGCGCTCATGACCGCGATGCGGTCGCTCATGGTCAGGGCTTCTTCCTGATCGTGGGTAACGAAGATGAAGGTGATGCCGGTTTCGGATTGCAGGCGCTTCAGCTCGATCTGCATTTCCTTGCGCAGCTTCAGGTCGAGCGCGGAGAGCGATTCATCGAGCAACAGCACCTTGGGTTTGGGCGCAAGCGCGCGGGCAAGCGCCACGCGCTGCTGCTGGCCGCCGGAAAGCTCAGACGGACGGCGGCTTGCCATCGGCGTCATCTTCACCAGTGCCAGCATCTCCTCGACGGTGGCGGCGATCTCGGCACGCGGGCGACCGAGCATTTCGAGGCCGAAACCGACATTCTCGGCAACCGTCATATGCGGGAAGAGGGCGTAGTTCTGGAAGACGGTATTGACCGGGCGTTTGAACGGCGGCAGCGACAGGATGTTCTGGCCGGCAAGACGGATCGCACCGCCGCTGGGATGAATGAAACCGGCGATCGAGCGCAACAGCGTCGTTTTTCCGCAGCCGGAGGGGCCGAGCAGCGTGAAGAACTCGCTTTCGTTGATCGTCACGCTGACGTCGTTGAGAGCGATGAAGGCGCCGGGTCCCTCGCCGAACCGGACATGAATGCGGTCTACTTCGATCACTGGCTTACTTCCTGTTCTTGGCGGCCGCTTCGGCGACGCGTGGCAGGGCACAGAGCATCTCGTAGAGGAAATTCGCTGCGATCACCGCGGTGTTGCCGGCGGGGTCATAGGGCGGCGACACTTCGACGAGATCACAGCCGACGAGGTTCAGCCCGGCGCAGCCGCGGATGATCTCCAGTCCCTGATGGGTCGTCAGGCCACCGACCTCGACGGTGCCGGTACCGGGCGCAAAGGCGGGGTCGAGGCTGTCGATGTCATAGGTCAGATAGACCGGCGCATCGCCGATCCTGCTGCGGATATCGGCCATCAGCGGCGCCAGCGATTTCCACCAGCATTCCTCGGCCTGGATGCAGGTCCAGCCCTGCTTGCGGCCCCAGTCGAAATCCTCAGGGCTGTAGCCGGTGCCGCGGATGCCGATCTGGAAGACCTTGTCGTTCTGCAGGCAGCCGTCTTCCCAGGCGCGGCGGAAGGGGCAGCCATGGGCGACGGCCTCGCCGAACATGTGCTCGTTCGTATCCGAGTGGGCGTCGACATGGATAAGGGCGACCGGGCCATGGCGCTCTCTAACGGCGCGCAGGATCGGCCATGTCAGGGTGTGGTCACCGCCGAGCGTCAGCGGAATGGCGCCATGGGCGAGCACGCCGCGATAATATTCGGTGATGATGGCGACCGACTTCTTGAGATCGAAGGTGTTGATCGGGACATCGCCGATGTCGGCGACCTGCAGCACGTCGAAGGGAGCAGCCCCCGTCGCCATGTTGTAAGGCCGGATCATGCGGCTTTCGTCACGGATCTGGCGTGGCCCAAGCCGGGTACCCGACCGGTTCGACGTGCCGATATCCATGGGGATACCGATGAAACAGGCATCCAGATTTGCGGCCGACGAAGCGCCGGGCAACCGCATCATCGTGGCGGGGCCCCCAAAGCGCGGCATCTCGTTGCCGCCTAAAGGCTGGTTGAAAGACATGCGACCTCCCCAAAATGGTATTCCACCAAGTGTGGGAGGAGCCGGGCACCGCTAACATTCCATTGTGCGGAAACTTGCGTTGACAAAACCCAATGTATCGGCGGGCAAGCCTTGCCCGCCGGCAGATGGGAGCCGTCTGGAGAGGCGCGGCAGGCGTCAGGTTCGGGCGACTGCGCCACCGCGCCCCGACATGCGGGAGCGGTAGAGGCCGACGAGTGTCTCGCGGAAAATCTGGAAGGTCTTCGGGTGGGGGCCGCTACGATGGACGAGCTGCATCATGCAGTCGAAATTGTCCTCATGCGGCGGCAGTTTCCGGAGCCTGCCGGAGACGACATAGGCGTCGGCCGCGTGATCCGGCAGCAGGCCGATGTAGTCGCCGCTCAACACGAACAGCAGTTGCGCCTCGATCTGGTCGACGATGCGGTCGGCCTCGATAACCTGCTGGCTCTTCTTGCGCTCGCGGCTCCAGTAGCCGCGATGCACCCAGACGCATCGGTCCATGTCCTGCTGGGTGATGTCGCCATCCGGTGTCGAAAACAGCGGATGAGCCCTGCCACAATAGAGCGAATGGCTCTCCTCGTAGAGGTTGGCGTAGGACAGGCCTTTTATCTTGTTGTCGAAACTTCCGATGCCGGCATGGATATCGCCTTCGGCGAGCCGGCGCAGGATGCCGCCCTGCTTCTCCACCTCGATCTCGATGCGAATACCCGGCGCTTCGTCGTTCAGCCTGTGGACCGCCTCGGTCAGCTTGAGGGCGGGATCGGAGGCGACGCAATCGACGACGGCGATCTTCAGCTGGCCGACGAGGCTGCCCTTCAGCGCGGTCAGCGAGATCGAGTGCTGGTCGATCCGCCGCAGCAGGTCGACGGCGATTTCATGCACCTGCCGGCCCTTGTCGGTAAGCTGGAACCCGCGCCGGCCGCGTTGGCACAGGATGACGCCGAGCCGCGTTTCGAGCGCGGTGATGTGATTGGAAATGGTCGGCTGGCTGAGGCCGAGCTCGGCCTGGGCCGCCGAAAAACCACCGTTGCGGACCACGGAATCGAACACGGAGAGAAGATGCAGATCGGCGCCTGAGATTTTCATGCATTCATTGAAAGCGGCAAATCCAACGCGATGTAAAGCGTGATTTTTAGGACCGAGGCGGCCCCCTATCATCCTGTCGACCGGCGAGCATGTCGCCGCACTCTTCAGACAGGAGAACTACAATGAGCGCAGTCATCCGCCTTTCCCGCGAGGGCCTCGGCAACGGGCCGATGGAAGCCTGCTCGGTCGTTCCGCCGGAGGCCGTGCTGAGCGGCTCGCCGAGCGAAACCGGCGCGGTGCACTATGAGGCGGGCAAGGGCAAGTTCCTCGTCGGCACCTGGGAATGCACGCCTTACGCCGAAACGCTCGCCTATCCCGAATCCAGCGAATTCTGCGTGGTGATCTCGGGCCGCGTGGCGCTGACGAACCCAAACGGCAGCATCGAGGAATTCGGCGCCGGCGATTGCTACATCGTGCCGAAAGGCTTCGAGGGCCGCTTCGAGGTGCTGGAGACCCTGCGCAAGATCTACGTGCTTTTCAACGGCTGATCCCGGTTTCGAGGAGCGGCCGTAACGGCCGCCCTCGCCTTCCAATATGATGTGAGACTGTCATGCTTGCCGATCGCGCCCTGGCGAACGTCACCTTCTATCCCTTCTGGCTCGACCGGCCGGATGCTCCCGCTCCGCAAGCCCCGCTCGTCGGCCGCACGGAAGCCGATCTCCTGATCGTCGGCGGCGGTTTCACCGGGCTCTGGGCGGCGATCCTGGCCAAGGAGGCGGAGCCGTCGAAGGACGTGGTGCTGATCGAGGCGGAGAATATCGCCTGCGGCGCATCCGGGCGCCCCGGCGCCATCGTCTCGACGTCCGTCATGCACGGCCTGCACAACGCCGTCAGGGTGTTTCCCGAGGATATCGCCATGCTCGAGGCGCTGGGCCAGGCGAATATCGCCGGCTTCCTCGACACGCTGGACCGGCATGCGATCGATTGCGATGCGGAGTGGAACGGCGAACTGACGGTCGCCGTCGGCAAGGAGAACCTGCCGACGCTGAACGAGGAATACGAACTGCACGCGCGCCATGGCCATGACGTGGTGCTGATGAATGCCGAGGAGACTCGCGGGCAACTGGCCTCGCCTCTGTTCGAGGGCAGCCTCTGGGCGAAGAAGAACAGCGGCACCCTGCATCCGGCACGATTGGCCTGGGGGCTGAAACGGGCCGCGCTGTCGCTCGGCGTACGCATTCACGAACACACGCCGCTGCGCGATATCAGCGATGAAGGCGGCACCGTCGTCGCCGCGACCCGTGACGGCAAGGTCAGGGCGCGCAAGGTGCTGCTTGCGACCAACGCCTTTGCCGCCGGGCACGATCACATCAAGAGGCGCGTGGCGATGGTGCGCGACCGTATCCTGATGACGGAGCCGCTCACGCCCGAGCAGATGGACCGCATCGGCTGGCGCAACCGGCAGGGCGTCTACGACACCCGCACCCAGCTCAACTACATGCGGCTGACGAAGGACAACCGCATCCTGTTCGGCGGCCGGCTCGGCTATTTCTACGGCGGGCCGCGCGACCCGCGCCTCGACCGCACCCCGGCACCCTACAAGCGGCTGGCGGAAGCCTTCTTCCGCACCTTTCCGCAACTCGACGATATCGGTTTCACCCATGCCTGGAGCGGGCCGATCGCGCTGACGACGCGCATGGCGGTGCATTTCCAGACCTATCACCGCGGCAAGGTGGTCTATGCCGGCGGCTATTCCGGCTTCGGGGTTTCCGCCAGCCGCTTCGGAGCCGATATCGGGCTTGCCAAACTGAACGGAGCCACGCGCCCCGAACTCGAATGCGATTTCGCCCGCACCATGCCGGGCATCATCCCGCCCGAACCGTTCCGCTATATCGGCGCCCGGACGACGATGTATGCGCTCGACACCGCAGACAGCAAAGGCGGCTGGCGCAACCTGTGGCTCAAATTCGTGGGCAAGCTCGGCTTCCCTCTCTCCTGACGCAGTGAGCAAGACCATGACGAACTACGATCGCGACCACACCACGTTCATCGACGGTATCTGGGAGACCGGGCTGGGCGGCACGGTCCTGGAGGTCGCCGACCCCTCGACCGGCGCTGTTTTTGCCAGGGCGAGAACGACGAACGAGCGGCAGGTCGAGTGTGCGGCAGCCGCCGCGGCAAGGGCATTCGGTCCCTGGGCGCGGCTCTCCGCCGGGGACCGCGCCGGCTATCTGCGTGGCTTTGCCCGCGGGTTGGAAAGCCGGGCAGCGGAGCTTGAGGCACTTCAGATGGTCAACAGCGGCAAGCCTCGGATCGAAGCCTCGATCGATCTCGGCGATGCGATCGCGACCTTCGATTATTACGCCGACCTCATCGAGGAGCACGCCCGCAGCCCGCATGCCGATACGAGCCTTGGCGGCGGCAGCCACAGGGGCCGCGTGCGCCATGAGCCGATCGGGCCGGTGGGGCTGATCGTTCCATGGAATTTTCCGCTGGTCACCAGCGCCTGGAAGATTGCGCCCGCGCTCGCGGCCGGCTGCACGGCTGTCCTGAAGCCCTCCGAGGCGACGCCGCTGGCCGAATTGTGCTACGGCGACATCGCCCGCGAGATCGGGTTGCCGGCCGGTGTGCTGAACATCGTGACCGGCGCTGCTCCTGTCGGCAAGGCGCTGACGGAGGCCAGGGCCCTGCGGAAAATCTCCTTCACCGGCTCGAATGCGGCCGGGGCGAAGGTCATGGCGGCCGCCGCCACGCGCGGCCTTCCGGTTTCGCTCGAACTCGGCGGCAAGTCGGCGATCATCGTGACCGAAGACGCGGATCTCGATCTGGCCGTGGAATGCGTGGCGGCCGGCATCTTCTTCAATGCCGGGCAGGTCTGCTCGGCGACCTCGCGGCTTCTCGTACACGAGGCTGTCGAGGCGAAGCTGCTGGAGGCGCTGGTGGAGCGGGTGCGCGGCATGGCGGTCGGCTCGCCCTTCGCCGGGCGATGCGACATGGGGCCGCTCACGACGCTGGCGCAGCTTGACAAGGTGAACCGCTATTTCGCAGCCGCTGACGCCGGGGGCTGCGATTGCCTGGCCGGCGGACACAGGCTCGACGGTCCCGGCTATTTCGCCGCCCCGACGATCTATCGCGACGTCGATGTCTCAAGCCCCATCTGGACTGAAGAAATCTTCGGGCCGGTGCTGGCGAGCCGCCGCTTCAGGAACGACGACGAGGCGATCGCACTGGCGAATGCCTCCGAATTCGGGCTGGCGGGCAGCGTGGTCGCCGGCGATCCGGCGCGAGCAGACCGGCTGGCCACACGGATGGAAGCCGGCCATATCTGGATCAACACGCCGCAGATCGTCTATCCGCAGAGCGCCTGGGGCGGCTTCAAGTCGAGCGGCATCGGCCGCGAGCTTGGCCCCTGGGGGCTCGCCAGCTATCAGGGCGTCAAGCACATCACGGCTGCCGCCTGAACTCCATCGAACGACCAGGGACACAACCGGGAGGAGCCCATGACCGTCACCGCCGACCTCATCATCCGCAACGGCGCCATTCGCACCATGGACGAAGCCCGACCGGCCGCGCAAAGCATCGCCGTGCTCGGCAACCGCATCGTCCGGGTCGGCTCGGATGCGGAATGCGCCCCGCTGGAAGGGCCCGAAACCCGCGTGATCGATGCCGGGGGCAACACCGTGCTGCCCGGCTTCAACGAAGCGCACCTGCATATCTTCGGCGGCAGCATCTCGCTGCAGCAACTCTCCGTCGCCACCGTCAAGGGCGTCGAGGACCTGGCAGCGCGCATCGCCGACTGGCGGGCACAGCATCCGGGCCTTGGCTTCATCGTTGGGCATTCGGCGCTCTACAATTTCATTTCCGACGAACGCATGCCGACACGCGAGGACCTCGATGCGGCCTGCCCGGACCTGCCGGTGTTCATCTCCTCGGCCGACCATCACACCGCATGGGCAAACACGGCGGCCCTGAGGCTTGCCGGCATCGAGCGGGGCGCGGAACTTCGCCCCGGAACCGAGGTCGTCGTCGGGGCGGATGGGCTTGCGACGGGCGAGCTGCGGGAAGCCCCGGCCATGAACCTTGTCTATAAGCTTTCCCCCTCCGGCGGGCGGGATATCCTTGGCGCCGTCACCAGCGCGGAAGAGAGCGGCATCACGGCGGAAGAGCGCGCCGGGGACATGGCGGTGCTGCGCAAGGGCCTTGCCTATTGCGCCGCGAACGGCATCACCTCCATCCAGAACATGGACGGCAATTATTACCAGCTCGATATGCTCCGGGAGCTTGACGCCAATGGCGAACTGCCGGTGCGCGTGCGGGTGCCTTATCTGTTCAAGCCCGGCACGGCCCTCGAGGACATCCGCAGCGCCGCCGACTGGCGCGAGGAGTTCCAGAGCGATTTCCTGACCTGCGACTTCGTCAAGGTCTTTGCCGACGGCGTGGTGGAATCGGGAACCGCCGTACTCGTCGACGGCTATACTGATGCGCCGGATCACAACGGCACGCCGCTTTTCCCCGGCAACGAACTCAGCGAAGCGATCGTTCTTGCCGATGCTCTCGGGTTGCAGGTTGCCGTGCATGCCATCGGCGACGGCGCCGTCCGGCAGGTGCTGGATGCCTATGAGGATGCACGCGGGAAGAACGGCAAACGCGATTCCCGCCACCGTATCGAGCATATCGAACTGCTGCAGGAGAGCGATTTCCCGCGCTTCGGCGAACTCGGCGTCGTTGCGTCGATGCAGCCGGCCCACCCGCCGGGTGCGATGGATTTCCCGACGGAAACCTATCTGCCACGCATCGGCATCGAGCGCGAAGCCATCGCCTTCCGCACCCGCGAGCTGCTGGAAGCCGCCGTGCCGCTGGTGTTTTCATCCGATTGGCCCATCGCGCCTCTTGCACCGCTGGCGAACATCCAGGCGGCCGTCACGCGGCAGCCCTGGAGGGAAGGCGGCAAAGACCAATCGGTTACCGTCGACCAGGCGTTGCATGCCTACACACGGGCCGGCGCCTGGGTGGAATTCAGGGAAAGCCAGAAAGGCAAGCTCGCACCGGGCTTCCTAGCCGACATCGTCATCCTCGACAGCGATCTTGCGCAAGTTCCGCAGACCGACCTTGCGCGCGTCTCGATATCGATGACGATTTGCAATGCATGCATCACCTATTCCAGGGATGGGAATGCGCCGACCCCGTGATAAGCACGCTCCTGCCCTCACCTCTCTTCGTCGGATTGCCAGCCCCTTGTCGTCGAAGCGGTGGATACGGTTCTCGTCCGGGGTGAGGAAGACGGTATCGCCATGGGTGCCGGCAAAGTCACCGTCGGCGCGCACCGTCATCGTGCCGACGCCATCGACATGGACGTGCAGGAACATGTCGGAGCCGAGATGCTCGGCAACGCCCACGACGCCCTTCCAGGTGCCGGTCTCCCTGGAAAGCCGGAAGCCGAGCGCCCTATTGATATCCGCCAACACCCCGTAGCCCGGATGCATGATCATGTTCTTCCACACGAGCGCGGCCACCGGGGCATCACGAAGAAGGGCGAGTGATCATGATGCGCACGATCCCCTGCCCCACATCGGCTGGTCGAGGAGAAGCGCAATCGCGATCCCCCGACCACGGTGAGCAATCCCGCTTCAAATCACCCTTATCGGCTAACAGACGGGAGAATGACCATGGACATTCTACGGGCAGGTACACGATCCCCGGCAAAGGAGCCGGAGGCCTGGTTCACCGGGACGGTACGCATCGATCCGCTCTTCAACCCGTTCGACGCCGAACGGGCGCAGGGTGCGCAGGTGACCTTCGAGCCGGGCGCGCGCACCGCCTGGCATACCCATCCGCTCGGCCAGACGCTCATCGTCGTCTCCGGCCTCGGACGCGGGAATGGCGGCGCAGTTGAGCGCCACGAAGGGGCGACCACGGCGCCTGCCGAGATCGTGGAGGGCGCGGGCCACCACCTCTTTGCCCGTTCCCGTCTCGCCGTTGACGAGCACGTCGACATCGAGGTCGCAGAGCGGAGCGAGGCGACCGCGGAGTGCGACGACCCCGGGCGACGAACCGATGAAGCGGCTTTCGAGCTCCGCCTTCAGCAAACCCAGACCCGCACCGTGGTCTTCGTCACCCACGATCTCGATGAGGCCATCCGCCTGGCGGACCGCATCGCCATCATGGAAGCCGGCCGCATCATCCAGATCGGTACGCCGGAGGAACTGGTAACCGAGCCCGCCACCGATTATGTGCGCCGCTTCGTCGCCAAGGTGCCGCCGGCCCGCGTCGTTCGTGTCGCATCGATCATGACCGCGGAAGCCGGCCCCGCAACCGCGGCGTGGATGTCGACGCGACCATCGCCGACATCGCCCCGCAACTCGTCGCCGCCACAGACCGTCTGCCCGTCGTCGACGGAGTGAGGCAGGTCGGCTGGCTCGACCGTTCGGCGGCCCTGGCGACGCTTGCAGCAAGGACATAGGAAATGTCGTGGCGTTGATGGGAATCTTCTATTTGTTCAACATGCGCCACCTGCACCGTACGTCCTTCGGTCTGGCCGGTGCGATGGGCACCCCTGCCCTATTCGCCGCCATCGCGATCGTCGCAGCCGCGCATCATATCTATCGCAGGCCCATATCGGTATTTATCACTAAACCTTCTCACCCATGTGTGTGCCGAGCCACCAAACGTTACCGAAGGCATCACGTATCCCCGCGGACCGATCGCCATAGCCGAAGGTACTTGGTTCGCTGAGGGACTCGGCACCAAGTACCAGGCACTTGCGATACGTCTCGTCGACGTCCGACACATAGAGATGGGTCGAGTTCTGAAATGTCACATTCCGCGAACCGACCATGACGACCGAGTCGTCGATAGCCACAGCGGCATGCATGATCGTTCCATCCGTCCGCTCGATCCTTGAGATTTCACGGCCGTCGAAGGCCTGCTTGAGAAAATCAACCAGGCCTGCGGCATCCGATACGAGAAGATAGGGCGACACGGCGGCATGGCCCGCGGGGCGATAGGGTACTGTCATGCTTTTCACCTGTTCGAAAGCGTCGTTTCAACTGCGATACGGAAGCGATCCAGAAAGTGTAAAACTGCCGGATCGACCTCGTGGCCCAACACAGCGGAAACGGCTGCCGTCCAGCGCTCCCGTTCGCTTCTGATCATCTCCAAAGCAGCCCTGCCTTGGGGTGTCAGGCAGACAAGCGGATAGCGGCGATGCCTTGGGTTTTCATTGAGCGCCGCGGAACCTTCTGCAACGAGTTCGTTGGCGATCCTTTGGACGCCTTGCCGTGAACCGTTCTTGATCCGCGCGATCTCGGCGACCGTTTTTGGCCCGCCGTCCAATGCGTTCAGCACCTGCCATCGTGCTCCCGTCTGGCCTGCGGGCTCGGATATCCGATTGGCTGCCGCCTTCAGCACGTCATCGAGCCGGAAAATCGTAAGGATCAGGTCTTGAATCATAGCGGTGGCTTCTGTATCCATTCGTGACAATATGCTGTCATGCATGCAGCTCGTCAAGTGAAGCGGTGCAAGATACAGTCGGCTCATCGTCGAGGAAATGGCGATTAGGGAGTGACATGAGATGCGCAATGAACGGTATATTGCCCGCTATTTCTGCAGCGTCGACAATCCGGATGCCGTTCGGACATGGTTTGTCTTTGATCGTCAAATCGGCGCGCCATTGAGCGATGAAGATGGCATTCGGATGTTTACGGGCGAAGAAATCCGCGATTTCCTGCGCGCGTCCACGATCGCACCAATTGCTGATGACGATGCCGTGCCGGGCGAATTGTCCGTTTGATTTCGACTGGCCCCGTGAGCCACACTTCATACGCTTTGCCGCCGAATGTCAGGCATGTGCGCAGAGCCGAAAGCCCACGTCATCGATTCGGAACGTGGGATGGCTTCGACGGCGATTGGTTGCCAAGCAACCCCTTTTATGATCTGCCCAGGGCCGGACCATCGGGCGCAGGCCCGCCCGGCGGTTCCGTGGTCCTGCGAACATCGTTGTGATCGGAAAACGCCCGCGCGCGGCTCTCTACTTCGTCAACTCGGAGACGCGGCTCAACGCAGCCGAAAAGCCCTTCAGCGAAATCTTGAGTTCCACCGGCTGAGGCGGCGAAAACGACCGGGCAGCGAGATTGAGCGCCGTGCCGCCCTTGAGCTTCGCGATGTCATCCGCTTCGAACGAAATCGGCGCGAGGCACCCCTGCGGCAGGCAGGTCGAAAACGGCAACATGCGGCTTTTCCCGGCATCGTCGATGGTCACGGTGGCGCCCTCGGAAAGCAGCAATCCAAACGGAAGGAGGAGCGCTCCGTTCAGCTTGTCCTGCGCAGCCGAAAACTCGACCGTCACGACATTCTGCCCCGTCTGCGTGTTGCTCTGCACCTGCCGCATGACGCAGAAGCTTTGCCCGTCACGCTCCTGGCATGCGACGACCCAATCCTGATAGGTTTCGACGAGCGAGCCGGCGCCGCCCGGCAAAGGCGCTGCCTTTGCCGGTGCAAGCGCTAAACCGAGAAGGGTGGCAGAGGTGACGCTCGCCAGCGTCCATGCGATTTTACCGAGTGACCGTTTGCTGGCCATTTCATTGCCCGTTCTCAAAAAGTGTTCCGTCATTCACCGACGCGACCCACGGCCATTCCGGAAAGTCCACCAGCACCGGACCGGCGAGCAGACGCGCAGTATCGAAGACAATAAGTTCGTCCGTCGGAAAGCCCTCGGGCACCAGCGTCAGCGGCGGCAGGGGGCTGGCGAACGGCGCATTCACGTCTGCCGTTGCGAATGCCGTGTCATTGCTCAGCACATAATTCCTTGCATCGACGCCGCCGAGGCGCAAATCGGTAATGGTGATCGCCTTGTCCTGTCCGGGGCTCGCATCACCGAACTGGCCATGGCCGCTCGCGACCTGCAGCACGTCGCCCGCCACCGCACCGATGAAGACCGTCTGTGTATAGTCGAGCAGCGCTCCGGTGGTTCCGTCATAGGCCTTGTTCACGCCGCGAATACCGGTGATGGCGGAGATCGTCGCACGAGCGATATCGGCCGTCGTCGCAGCGGTTCCGGTGATCGAATAGTTCTCCGCATCCTGACCGGAAAGCGTGATGCCACCAATCGTTACGACCTTTCCGGCATCGGCGTTCTTGTCGGCGAACAGGGAACTCGCATAGGCGAAGAAGACCTCGTCGGATCCGATAATGCCATCGAGCTGGCCGCCCGTGACCGTTGCCGACGTGGTGCCATCATAGGCTTTCCCGGCCGCCGTGAAGCCCGACAGCGAGAGGCTTGCGCGCGCGATATCGGCGGTGGTCGCCGCCGTCGTGTCACCGAGCACGTAGTTGCCGGATGATGCACCGCCGAGCACGATGCCCGTAATGTTCACCGTTTTGCCGCTGCCGGCATTCCTGTCTTCGAAGGCGCCGCTGGCGGCGGTGACTTCGAGGTCATCCCCATCGACCATGCCGGTGAAGCCCGCGCCCGACGTCGCGAGCGAAGCGGCGGTGGTTCCGTCGTAGGTCTTGCCGGATGCCGCAATACCCGTGACGGCGGATATCGTCGCCCTGGCGATGTCGGCGGTCGTCGTCGCCGTCGTGTCGGCCAGCGTATAGTTGCCGGCGTCGTCACCCGACAGGGCAATGCCACTGATCCTGACGGTCTTGCCGTTCCCGGCATTCTTGTCCCCGAAGGCGGCACTGAGGAATGTCGATGACAGATCGTCATCGGCGATCATGTTGTCGATCGTTCCGGCGGTGGTGATCTGCGCCCCGGTCGAACCGTTGTAGACCCTGTCGGCAGCCGCATAGCCGTCGATGGAGACCGCACGCTTCCCGATGGTGGCGGTCGTCGAGGCCGTCGTGCTTGAGAGTGTGTAGTTGCCGGCATCGTTACCCCCGAGGATGAGGCCGGAAATGTTGACCGTCTTGTCGTTCCCCGCGTTCTTGTCGCCGAATGCACCGATAGAACTTGCAACCGTCAGAACGTCGTTCAGGACCATGCCGGAGAAGGATACGCCCGAGAAGTTGAGGGTCGCGTTTGCCGTACCGTCATAGACCTTGTCCGAAGCGGTGATACCCGTGACGCTGCTGATCACGGCCTTCGTGATGTTCGCGGTCGTGGTGATCGAACTCAGATCCAGGATGTAGTTGTCGGCGTCGGCACCGCCGAGCACGAAGTTCCCGACGGTCACCTCCTTGCCCGTTCCCGCATTCTTGTCCGAGAACGTGCCGGTGGCGGCGGAAAGCAACAGATCTTCGCCGGCGACGAGCCCCTCGAAAGTCACCCCGGAAAAGTCCAGTGTGGCCGAGGTCGAGCCGTCATAGGTCTTGTTTGCGGCAAGTATCCCTGAAATGCCGGTGATCACGGCACGGATGATATCGACCGCATAGGTGCCGTTGGCGAGCGTGTAGTTTGAAGCGAGGCCGGTGCCATCGGCCAGCGCGAGCGTTCCGAGCGAAACGACCTTGCCTGTTCCCAGGCCGTTGTCGACCATCGCGCCCTGCCCGGTCAGGGTCAGCGTCTCTTCATTGGCGAGATTAAGGAGACTGAAGATGGACGCATCGAGAACGGACGTGCGGTCATAGCCACGATTACCGAGAAGCGACACAACGCGTTTGTTGATCGTCAGGCCGCCGGCGTCGAAGCCCATATAGTAGTCACCGGCCTCGCCCGCCGAATAGGTCATTGCGAAGATGTCCTGCGTTGACCAGTCATAGGTACCGACATTGGTGGACGTCGTGATGGCACTGCCCCACCCGACCGTTACGTTGTCCGCGCCGATACCGCTGACGACGACGCCGTTGGTCGAAGGCGTATCCCCGTAGATGCCCGTGGCGTTGCCGCCGACACGCACATAGTAATTGTAGACCGGAGCCGATGTGAGGGTACGGAGAACCGGTGCGCCGCCGGCCTTGGGCGTGGCCCAGGCAGAGGCGAAATCCCAGCCCGCCGCAATGAGACGGAACGGATCGATGAGCTGCTGCACCGCAAGGTCCGTCACCGTCCCGCAGGCCGCGTTGCCGCAGGCGCCGCTGCGGCCCGTGGCAGCGGAACTCCAGCTGCTGTCGTCGATCGTGGACTGGTTCTGCCCGACGAGCCCGCCGGTATTGTAGCTTCCGCTGACCGTACCCATAGCGAAGGCATTGCTGATCGTGCCAAGGTTCACCCCGACCAGGCCGCCGACATTCTGGCTACCGTTCACCGTGCCCGAAGCGTAGGAGAATTCGACGGCGTCCTGATTGACGCCAACCAGACCGCCGATGGCATTGCTGCCGCTTACCGCGCCCGTGGCATAGGCATTCCTGATGCTGGCGATTGTCCTTCCCACCAGCCCGCCGACGTTGTCGGAGCCGGTAACGCTGCCCGCCGCGTAGGCCGTGTCGATCTGCGCGGTGTTCTGGCCGATCAGCCCGCCGGTATAGTTCGCGCCGACTACGCTCGCCGTCGAGAAGACATTCTCGACGACCCCGTTATTGGCCACCCCCGCGAGGGCTCCGGTGCTGTTGCGCCCGGTTACCTTGCCGCCGACGAGGCCGACATTGCGGATCATTGCGCCATACGTCTGCCCGAACAGGCCCACGCCATCCATGTCGCTGCGGTTGATGACGAGATTGGAAATCGTATATCCCCGTCCATCGAAGGTGCCGCTGAACAGGCCCACGCCAGCGGTGTCGCCCACCCCGAAGAAGCCCATGCCGTCGGAAGACGACGTGGCCCACATGTCGGAGCGGCTGCCATCGGTCAGCAGGCTGCCGAAGTCGATATCGTGCAGCAGACTGTAACTTGCACCGGGGTTCAGCACCATGAGCTGAAGCTGGTTGATGCTGGAAATGACGGTCGAATATTCCGACCGCAGGAAGGGGCGGGTATTGCCCTCGATCATGAACCAGTCGTTCACGAAGTCCCATCCGACATAACTCGCCTGCGTCAGCATTTCAGCGGTCGTGTAGGCGGCGACATTGGACGTCTGAGGGGCTGCCCAGTAGGGTTCCTTGAAGATCAGCCGGTCGGTTCCAGCTGTTTCTTTGTCGAAAAAGCTGTCGATTATGAACGCTTCCCCGTTGGCGACACCGATAAAACCGCCAACATTCTGACCGCCGCTGACCCCGCCTGAAGAGAAGGACTGCGACACGGTTCCCTTCGACAGCCAGCCGACCAGCCCGCCGACGCTGGAATCGCCGGAGACGCTGCCTGTTGCGTAAGACTGTGTGACGCTGTTCGTGTCGCGCGACATATAGCCGACCAGGCCGCCGATATTCGCGCTGCCGTAGACCGAACCGGTCGCATAGGAGCGCAGCACGGTGCCACCGTCCAGATAGCCGACCAGACCACCGACATTACCGGATCTGTCTCCGCCCACACTGCCGGTCGTAAAGGAATCCGTGACCGTTCCATTGCTGTATCCGACGAGTCCACCCAGGTTCCGGCGGCCTTGGATATTCATCAACCTGACATCGCCCGTCGTGTGGGAGCGACTGATCGAACCCAGTTCATTGTACCCGACCAGACCGCCGACATTGCCGTCGGCGCTCCCGTTGTTGCTGACACCGGTTACGGCTGCGCTGGACCAGGTGTTGTCGATCGTTCCCGATGAGGAATAACCCACCAGAGCGCCGACATTGATCATGCCCAAGATGCTGCCACCGGAAATCCCGATATTGCGGATAACGCCGCCATTGCTTCCCGAACCACCCAGAAAGCCGACCAGGCCGATCTCATTTTCACCGGGACGATCAATCGTCAGATTCTTGACGACATGGCCGAGCCCGTCGAGCGCGCCGGTAAACCGCGACCCATAGTCGCCGAGGGGATCGAAACCCGCACCGCCGTTCCAGCCGGCCGTTGCCGTCGCATCGATATCGGCACCCAGCACATAATAGCCGGAAAGGTTGCCGTTGATGCCCTGAAGATCCCTGCCGGTCGTGCTGCCGGCCGCACCGAGCGCGGTTATGACGGTCCAGTCAATCGCCGCGGCCGCCCCCCTCTGCGTGCGGAACAGGCTGCCTGCGGCAAGGTTGACGGGAGCATTGATCGTGTAGCTGCCGGTGGCGGTCGTCTGTGCGTACTGGAGCACGAGACCATCCGTCAGGCTCGTGCCTGTCGATGTGAGCGTGGCGTTGATGACGATATTGTTGTCCGCCCGCAAGGTCAGGGCATGCGAACCCCATGTCACCGAGGCATTGACGTTGATGTTGCCCTCATCACCGCCATTGCCGTCGTTGTAGGTGGAGACCTCCACGTCACCGGTCGCAAGCGCCGTCTCCAGCGCGGTCGCATAGTTGTTGTCGATGGTGATGTTCACCGGGTCGATGACCCATTTGCCGCCGCCGGTATCCACCTTCGCCGTCTTGTCGAGTGTCACCTTTGCGGCGGAGGTTTCCACCCGCTTCGCCTTGAGCTTTCCAGCGACCCTGACCTCGCCGTTCTGCATGTCGCCGAGCAGCAGGATGCGGCCGTCACGCGTCCCGATGGAACTTGCCTCGATGGTGCCGGAGTTGTTGACGACACCCTTCATGGCCGCCGACGCGCCCTTGGCCGTCAGGATGGCGACACCCTTGTCAGCCTTGATGACGCCCTTGTTCTCGACCAGCGTCTCCATGGTCGAGCCCTTCACCTCCACCGACAGCAGGCCGTCGCCGTCGAAGTCGAGAAGGACGTCCGTTCCGCCCGCCAGGGCGGTATTGCCGGTGATTGTGCCCGCATTGGAAACGGATGGCGCGATCAAGGCGACCGTGCCGCCGACGATGTCACCCTCGTTGACGATCGATCCGCCGGTGCCCGTGAAACTGTAGGTGCCGGAGAGGAATTTCTCGTCGCTGATACCGAGGGTGGAGGCAACAAAGGCACCGGTCTGCACGCGACCGGTCTTGCCGACCGCCACGCCGTTGGGATTGATCAGGAAGACCTGCCCGTTGGCAGTAAGATTGCCGAGAATCTGCGAGGGGTCCTGCCCGATCACACGGTTCAGGGCGACGGAGGACGCGCCCGGCTGGTTGAAGGTGACGGAATTGCCCGCGCCGACGGAGAAGCTCTGCCAGTTCGCGATCATCCGGTCGGAGGACTGGTTGATCGTCATGGCTCCGCCGTTCACGCCGATCATCGCCGAGCCGGATACGACCTGCCCGCCAGTTGGCAGGGCATCCTGCGCCATCGCGGAGGAAAGCGCCATCGAGGACAGAAGTCCCGCAAGCGCGCCGGCTGCGATACCGCTTGCCGGCAACCTGTTCCTGCGCCGTCCGGCCTTTCCGCCGCCCGCGCCGACGGCGCATTCCGGCACGACGATCAGACGACCGAGGCTCTTCGACCAGATATGCCTGTAGATCCTGTTCATGTTTCCACCCTCAGAACTTGATAGCGCCCTGCAGCCAGAACTGGTGGCGGCGCGTGCTGCCGTCCGCGTTCTCGCCGGTGAGGCGGTCGCGGCCGGGATTGGAGCCGAGCGCATGCGCCCAGGCTGCGGAGAAGCTCAGATTTTCACGAGACCAGCGCGCCGAAACGCCGGCGCTGGCCAGGCCGTAATCGTTGCAGCCGCACACACTGGCGGCAGCAATGCCATTCGATTGCCGGTTCAGGCGCACGTAACCGGCATCCAGGAACGTCGCGAATTGCAGCGCTCCCCACATGTCGGGCACCGGCGCGTCGTAGCGAAGCTCGAGCGTGCCGAGCACGCCCATGTCGCCGCGGCCTTCGCCAACGGGATAACCACGCACGCCATACGGCCCCCCGAGCGAAAAATCCTGCGAACTGTCGAGGTTCTTGTTCGCCCACTGGGCACCGACCCGACCGAACAGCGAAAGATCGCCCGGGAGCGCCTGCAGGCGCGATACCTGCGCATTCAGCGTCTGGAAACTGCCCTGTGTCCGCAGGCTTGCCTCATCGGCGGCCATCGCGCCGGGAACGCGCGAAAGATCGAGGTCACCGAGGGTCCACCCGAGCGACCAGCTTGTCAGCCCGCCGCCCAGAACGTCATCACGCACGTCACCGGCTATGCCGAAGGTGCCCGCGATAACGCGCTTGTCCTGAAGACGGCCGACAAGGCTGTCGTCGATCAGGGCCTTCCAGTCGAGATCGGCGGTCAGCCGGACATTGACGTCACGCGAACGCACCAGGCTGTAATCGAGACCGACACCGGCATAGTGGGCCTGCCCTTCCAGACCGAGAACGGAACCGACCGCATCGACATTGCGGTAATCGAGAAATCCGTAATTGGCGCTGAAGGAGAGCGGGCCGGTGCCGAGCGGCATGCTGAACGCGGCCTGTGCGAATTTTTGCCCTTCGGAAACGGTGGTCGTAAACCGTGTGACATCGCCGTATCCGGAGAGGTCGGTCAGCACAAACTGCCCGTTTGCCTGCGCCCTGCCGGTGGACGACGAGCCGGCATTGTCCCCCCAGAGGCTGGCGGAAAAAAGCGGCGCCTGCTCCACGCCAATGACAAGCCGGCTTGTCTGGGGTGCCGCGCCCGCCATCAGCCTCGCTCGCGCCGTGACGCCGGGATGATCGTTCATCCGCAGCAGTACCGCCTCGAGATCCGTCTTCTCCACACCGTCGGCAGGAAGCTCCGCCGCGAGACCTTCGAGCCTGCCCTGGCGGGCTCGGACGTCTCCCTTGCGCTCGACGACTTTTTCGCTGAGATGCCCTTCGCGTATTTCGACGCGCACGACACCCTCGGTAATGTCCTGGGGCGGGAGAACCGCGAAAGCCAGAAGCCGCCCTTCCTTCTGGGCGGCGATCGTCACCGTGTCGGCGATTGCCTTTATGCCGGCAATGCCGAGGCGCTGGCCCTGCACGGCCGAGGCGATGCGCGCACGCTCCTTCTCCGGCAGGATATCGACCTTGCCGGTGAAGAGCAGGCTTCGCACAACGATCGTCTGCCCCTGCTGGGCGCCTGCCACGGGCCTTTCCTGCGCGGATGCATCGTCTTCGACGGAGGGCAGCCTGTCGGGGCGCAGACTATCCTCGCGCCTCTGCTGCTCGCGCAAGAGCGAACCCGCGTCCTGTGCCGCAGCCGGCAGGGATGTTCCGGCCAGAAACAGGCACAGAAGAGCCGAAATCCTGAAATGCACGACAATTTCCTCTAAGGTATCCCCGGCGTTGACGAGCCGCCCGGCGGCGTCATCCGCCCAGATTTATGAAAAGGCGTCTCGATCGTCGCCGTCCATTTTTGACACGTGCCAGTTGGCGCCTGTCTGTGCTGCGGTAACGGTGAAGGCCTTGTCGAGCGCAAGCAGCTTGCAGGCCTGTGCCCGCGCATACTCCGTGTAAAAATCCTGCGAGATCCAGATACGGGAATGGCCCCGCCTGCCGCTCCAGCCTATTCCCCCGATCGATTCCGCCTCGGCGATCTTCCGGCTGGCATGCGCGCGGGACAGTCCGAAAGAGCGTGCAAGATCCGAAATCGAGCTGACATCGGTCAGGAAACCGCCGTCGACCCGCGCCACCGTCCGGTCGATACCTGCGACGAGCCGGTCCATCAGAAGACCGCCGGCATCCGCCCAGGTGAAGATCGTATAAAGCGGCCCCGGCGTGCGCACGTCCGGGTTCGACAGAATGGTGTTGCCCGCAATGGGGGCGAGACCGACCAGGTGGTTTTCGGGATCGGCAAGAAACCAGGCATTCCGGGTTCCGCCATCAAGCATGTCGAGCGCGCGGAAATGAAGGCTGTACCAGCGGATCAGGATCAGCAGGGTGCCGTCCGAGGGCGCGAACACATCGTCGAAGGGCCGGATGACGCCATACTTCAACGCTTCGTCGAAGAACGCATGGGCGGTGTTGCGACTGGCAATGCCATGCTGCAGGGCCAGTTGCGCCATGCCGCGTCGTGTCAGGCGAGGCTGATCGTCCGCGACACCGCGAAAATGCTCCGCAAGCGCCGCGTGGCAGAGGAGCCATCGCTGTTGGGTCGCAAACAGCGCTGCGGCTCTGGGGGCGACTTCGTGGATGGCGACGAAATCCGCCGACATCATCGCCACGGCATCGGCAAACCTCGCGCCCGCTATCAGCCGGTCGGCATCCCCGGCCGCGGCCGCCACGCCTTGTAACTCGAATGCATTTCCCATTGCGTGGCGCTCGTCCCGCCTGAATTACACGGAAACAGGCAAGCCTTCGACGCGATCCCGATGGATCGCATCGCCGCTGTCTGCCAGGCTCCGTTCTGTTCCGGTGCATCACAGCGGCCCCGGGCCGCGCGTGAAAAACCCTAGGCCGGGTCAGCCGATGCGGTCCTGAAAGCGGCGGCGCAAACGTCTGAAAGATTCTGAAATTTTTCTGAAATTGCGGGAAGATGTCATGCGGGCCATGGCAGAAACCACACCGAAATGCTCTCTCCCAACGCGTGTTGACGGTAGCGCTTCAGCCTCTCTATGGTGCGTCGCCATTGCGGCCAGCAGCTTTGGGGGAAGCGTGTACAGTTTTTCGGGATTCACGCTGGATCCGGACCGGAGGGAAGTACGAGACCCGAACGGTGAACTGGTACGCTTGCGCCCTAAGGCCTTCGAGCTTCTGCGTTTCTTTGTCACGCACCAGCGACACCTGCTCGCCAAATCGGAGCTCATGGACGCCGTCTGGCCAGGTATCCATGTCGGGGAAGACAGCCTCTTTCAGGCCATACGTGAAATCCGAATCGCGCTCGGTGACGACGACCGGCGAATGGTCCGGCTCGTGTCCGGTCGTGGTTATTTGTTCGCTGTCGACGTCTCTGCAGCAAATAGTATCGAACCGGAGGACGGTGCACCAACCCCACCGAGAACCTCTGCCGGCCGCGCTCCCGGCAACCGCAGGCATGGCGCTCTCGCTGTGCTAGCACTACTCCTGGTTGTGGCGATCGCCGCATTCTTCTTGCACGGTAGTGCCTTCAACAACCTTCCGCCCTCGGTCAGTGTTCGTCCGATCGTTCATGATGCCGGAGATGCAGAGGGTACCGCCTTATCGCAGGGGATTCTTACCCAGCTCGTCGCCGGGCTTTCGAAGATCGACGGCATCGACCTGATCGAAGAGGGGGGGCCGTACACGGCGGGGCGGCAACAGGCCGCGACATACGAAATCCAGGGAGAACTGCGTCGCGAGGAGCAATCATGGCACTATCAGGCCCGCCTCGTTGATCTTGCGAGCGGGCGCATTGAATCCGTTGCTGAAATATCCACGGATGCGGCAGAGAGCAGCGCGCAGTCACTGCAAACCAGACTGGCGGCGCGCGCCGGCTATGCCTTCGCTGACAGGCTGAACGGTCTTCAGCTCAAAGGGCAGACAGCACGCGCCCCCGCAGGCGACGTCGCGATACGTCAGGCGATAGCCTCGATCAACCAGACGACGCAGGAACGCTTCGCGACGGCGCTTGCAATCCTCGAAAAGAGCCTCTCCGCCGATCCCGACAATGTCGATCTGCAGGTCGCGCTCGCAGCGCTTCACCTGCGTGGCGTGCAGATGGCCTGGTACGATCCGGCCAAAAGCCTCGACGCCGAGGAAAACGCCCGCGTTCTTCTGGAGCAGGCATTGAAGGCGCGGCCCAACGCGGTCGCCATATTGGGCGCCTATTGCCGCTTCCTGACGGTAACAAACCGGTTTTCCGAAAGCCTGGTCGCCTGTGCGCGGGTTCTTACCGCCAATCCCTGGGACGGGACGGCACTCTTTCATCTCGGCATGACGCACGTTCAGCTGGGCCGTTTCGCCGATGCGCTTGCTGTCTTTTCACAAGCGGATCGTTTCGACACACCCGAGGTGTCACGCTGGACGTGGATGCTGGGCGCAGGCTGGGCGAGCCTGCTGATGGACCGGAACGAAGACGCCGTCACCTGGCTGGAGCGCTCGGTCGCCATCACCCCGGCATCCGGCCGGGCCTACATGCTGCTTGCCGCCGCCTATCAAAATCTCGGCCGAACCGCGGATGCGAAGAACGCCTTTGCCAAAGCGATGGAAATCAGGCCGCAATCCACGGTGCGCAACATCTCCCTGCCCGCCCGCAATACCAGTGATATCTACCTGCGTGCCCGCCAGAGCATCAATCGCACCCTTGCCCAACTCGGCTTGCCGAATGAAACGCCCTGAAACGACGCTCACCAGCCCGCCGACAACACCAGTCAAGCTTAGCTCTCGCAGAGATGTTTACTCGACAGGAATTATTCGAGCTCGAGTGGTATTGCAAATTTCGACAGCACCACCACTACATTAACTCGCTATCGATATGGAATCGCATAGAACGAATAGAAACTGAGTTTTCTACAGGGCTAGGAATCCTACACATTCCACCTGAAATTCGGTCTGACTGTTATCGACGGTGGCCCAACGTTGCGGACGGGCTCTATCTGCGAATGCTGATACGGGTAGATACGGCCTAGCTTTCGTCTGTTGTATCCTGCCCATACTTTGAAATCTCTACCATTTCTTTCCGGCTGAGCAGCCCGGCATCCTCCAGCGCCTCGATGTCGGGCAGGTCGCGCAGCGTCTCCATGCCGAAGGCTGACAGGAACTGCTTCGTCGTGACGTAGGTATAGGGCGCGCCCGGCGTCGGGCTGCGCGGGCCGGAGGCGAGGAAATTGGCGTTGCGCAGGCCGGCGATCGTGTCGCGGCTGACCTCCTTGCCGAAGATTTTTGACAGGTCGCCGCGGGTGATCGGCTGGAAATAGGCGATGGCCATCAGCACCATGGCCTCGAAGTCGGACATTACAGGCGCCGCATTCCGCGTCGATGCCTGCGACGCCCGGATCGCGGATGCGTAAGCCGAACGGCTTCGGTGCTGCCAGCCACCCGCAACGGCGACGATCTCGTAGGGCCGGGACCGAAGCTCCTCACGCAGATCGTCGATCAAGAGGTCGATGCTGCAGTCCCTGCCGACGACACGGGCCAACGCCTCCCGGCTGACCGGCTCTGCCGCAGCAAAAATCACCGCCTCGACGCGCAGCATCCATTCGCGCCAGCGCAGGTCCGGCGGCAGATCCGCCAGCTCCCGATCCAGAAGGACGTCGTCCTCCGATGTCGATCTGCGGTTTCGCCGCGTGCCGCTTGCATCCGGTTCAACCATCGTCACAATCCATAGATCCGAAACGAGGTGCGGCCGGACAGTTCCCGCACGGCGCCAAAGCCCTCTAGCCGGTCGAACAGCCGGGTCACCGCCCAGCGCGAGAGGCCGCTGCCCGGGGCCGAAGCCGGCACGGCATCGTCATCGAGCAGTTTCGCGATGACCGCGCCGGCGCCCTTGGTGCGGACCTTCGGCGCGGCGGCGACAAGCACATCCGCCCGGCGGGCGATTTCCGATGCCGAACGCAACGCCGCGCCGGCTCCTTCGGTCAGGGCAAGGCAGACGGCCCGGGCAAAGGTCGGATCGCCCGGGCGCACGCGTCCCCTGCCCCCGAGCGTCTTGAAGGCCGGGCCATAGCGCTCGGCCATCAGCAGCGGCACAGCAAAATCCCATTTCAGCATTACGGCGATCAGCCCATCGGCCAACACCCACGCCAGCGGCTCGGCATCCGGGCGCGCAGCGCAGATCGCCGACACGAGGTCCGCCGCGGCGAAGGGGGCCGGCCGCCCGGCCTGTAGCATCCTGTCGCCATGGTCGACGGCTTCGGCAAGCCGCTCATCCCAGGCGAGGCCCAGCAGATCGGCCAGTTCCATCACGCTTTTCGTCGAAAAGCCGGGCTTTCGCGCAGAAAACCTTTTGGTGGCCAAGAACACCCGGCCGGCCGGACCGGGATCGTCACCGGCCGCCGTCAGCAGCACGGCATCGCGCAACGCTACCTCATCCTCGCTGCGGCCCGTCAGCCGGATCGCGGCGGCAGCGCATTTCAGCGCCTGTCGCGCGCGCCAGCAACCGGCCCAAATGGGTGCGGCGCGGACAAGATCGTCCAACGATTTCAAGGCGATGCCGGCGGCAAAGGCGGCATCGAGGTCTCCCGGCTCGCGGCCGCGCGACAGCGCCCAGCCGGGAATGTGCGGCAAGGGCGATGCGGGGACCGGAACGGAGATGGCGCGCGAATCCATGCCGGGAAGACTACAGCAATCGTGCGGTTAGGGCTACAGAGAACCCATAAAACCGCACGGCCTGTCGAACCTCCATAATGAACGATAATCTTGCATTATCGTTCATTATGCCCTCTTATGAGGAAATGGCCTCTCTCGTCGAGCAGAACAGCGAAAAGCCCGCTCCGGAACACGCTACGCCGGCGGATAATACAGCGCCTGCGGTTAATGTTTCGCTTGCGCCGATGCCGGCTGCCCTCCCCTCCCCTTCCCCGGAAGGCCGTTCCGGCGCGACCGCGCATCTGCAGGATCTCACCGATCGCGCCCGCGCCTATGTCGAGGCCGCCGCCTCCGCCAATACCCGGCGCGCCTATGCCTCCGACTGGAAGCACTTTGCCGCCTGGTGCCGGCGGCAGAACCTTCCGCTTCTTCCTGCCGACCCGCAGGTCGTCGGCCTCTACATCACCGCCTGCGCCGCCGGCAGTGCCGCAAGCACGTCTGCAGGCGCCGGCAAGCCGATGAGCGTTTCGACCATCGAACGGCGGCTGTCGTCGCTTTGCTGGAACTATGCCCAGCGCGGCGGAGAAAAGCTCGACCGCAGGGACCGCGCCATCGCCACCGTCCTTGCCGGCATCCGCAACAGGCATGCTGCCCCGCCGCGGCAGAAGGAGGCGATCCTGCCGGAAGACCTGATCGCCATGCTGGAGACGCTCGACAGGGCAAGCCTGCGTGGCCTGCGCGACCGGGCCATGCTGCTGATCGGCTTTGCCGGTGGCCTGCGCCGCTCGGAAATCACCGGCCTCGACCTCGGGCGCGACCAGAGCGAGGACGGACGCGGCTGGGTCGAAATCTTCGATCGGGGCCTGCTCCTGACGCTGCGCGGCAAGACCGGCTGGCGCGAGGTGGAGATAGGTCGCGGCTCCCGCGACGTCACCTGCCCCGTCGTCGCGCTCGAAACCTGGATCCGCTTTGCCAGGATCGCCAGAGGACCGCTCTTCCGCCGCGTGACCGGCAAAGGCAAGGACGTCGGCCCCGACCGGCTCAACGACCAGGAGGTGGCCCGCCTCGTCAGGAAGACGGCGCTGGCCGCCGGCGTGCGCGGCGATCTTCCCGAGGCCGAGCGCGGGCGGAAATTCGCCGGCCATTCGCTGCGCGCCGGCCTTGCCTCCTCGGCCGAAGTCGACGAACGCCACGTCCAGAAGCAGCTCGGCCACGCCTCCGCCGAAATGACCCGCCGCTACCAGCGTCGGCGCGACAGGTTCCGCGTCAACCTCACCAAGGCCGCCGGGCTGTAGAGGTTCGCAAACGGCCGATGAAACCCGCATGGCGCTATCCGGCATTCCCGACGCTGTCCCTATTGCCGTTCGCCCGCAGCAGGGCCATGAGCATCGGGCCGAGGGAGAATTCGCCGCGCGCGGCTTTTCGCGTCAGATCGCGCAGATAGCCGCCCGGCGAGCTGATGTGCCCTGCCCTTTCAAGGATGCAGGCGATGGCGACCGCGGCGTTTTCAGGTCCCATGACCTCGCAGGCTTCCTGATAAGCCGAGGGACTGACCCCCAGCATCGAGCGGACCACCACCGCGGCCGTCATCAGGTCCCGCCAGTGCGAAATGGCACCGTCCGGGCCATACATCGCGATATCCGGGCATGCCCGCAGCACCATGCCCAAGGGGAACGCCTTCAGCGGCTCATGACGGCGTTCATTCCGGATCGCCGGCTTCGCGCCCTGCTCGTTTTCTGAGCGAGGTTCAAGTTCATTGCTGGATTCGGGATTTGAATTCTGTTTGTGCTGACGCCATTCGGCATCATTGCCATCGCTTTTTTGAGAAAGAAGCAAATCTTCCAGCATGTTGGAGATTTCCTCCTGCAACAGGGAAAGCTCGTCGAGGCAGCCTGCGAGATCGGACAGCGTCTTTGCCGTACGAAGGCGGGCGACGGCCGCAAGATACTGGTCCTCCACGAACGCCCAGTCCCCCCCGGCGCCCTCTTCCATGGCGGCGGAGATGAGCTTGCGGATGTTGCGGCGGGTAATGGTGATCCGCTCCCGGACGATCTTCAGCCGGCGGCGCTCCTCGGCGACCTCCTGTGCCATCTGCGCCAGCTCCTCGGCACGGGCAAGCAACGGCGCGAGATTGAAGCCATAGGCCGTCTCGATCGCCCCGTCCCTGCCCTTGCGGGCGTAGCGCTTGCCGTTCGGGCTGTCCTGGCGATGGATGAGGCCCGCCTGGACGAGGAGCGCCAGGTTCTCACGGAGCGTCGTGCCGGCAATGCCGTTCGCCCGGGCCGAGAGCTGCGCGTTGGATGGAAAGACGACGAGGTTGTCGCCCTCCTTCAATTCCACCTCGGGGTGGAAGGAGAGGAGTGCGTTGAGAACGGCAAGCGCACGGTCCCGCACGCCAAGCAGCGTGCGCGCGTCGCAGGCGTCCCGATAGATCTTCCACTTGTCCGCGGATTTCCCGCTTCTGATATTGGCCGTCTCGAACTGGCCTTTCACCAGCGCAAGCGTCATCGGCCGCCGCCCGAAGGGCGTCGTCACATGTCCACTCTGCATCTTTCTTCACCTTCCAGAAGGCAAAAGAAATCCGCTCACCAAATTCGGTGCCAAAGACTCTTGACTGTGATTCGTGGAAATGCGATTCTCGGAGTGCTTAGATCAGAGAGAGGCTTCCACGTGGGCAACCGCTTGGGGGCCTTTTTCTTTTGCTGTTCAGTCTCCCCTGTTTTCTTCGTCCAGGAACTGCGCATAGAGCGCATCCAGATTGCGTGACAGAAAATCGCCGAAACGCACGGCGTTCTTCGCCTTCATCGAAAGCGAGAAAACCTTCCCGCTGTTCTTGATCTCCGCGACGACCGCGCGGTCCTGCGGCTCCCATTTCGCCTTGCCGGCCGCCGGCTCCGTCTTCTTCACGGAGCGCGCGGAGGTATTGAGCGCGCCGTACAGCGACAGGAAGCGCTCGTCCGAAGGCAGGTCGCGGAAGCCGGGGGTACCGGCGAGCTCGCGCGCCTTGCCGAGGCTGGAGGCCTTGCCGACCAGCAGCGACAGCTCCACCCAGCGCTCGCGCCCGATGCCGGGCGTCTCGCCGATGGCGTGGATAACGTCGGCGGGGATGCGCTCGGTCACCGACATCATCTTCGAGACGGCAGCCGCATTGGCGGCAAGCGCCGCGGAGATCACCTCGCGGTCGTAGCCGAGATCGTCGAGCCGGCGCGCAAAGAGGGCCCGTTCGATGAACGTCAGGTTGGCGCGGGCGGAATTCTCCTGCCCCTGGGCGATGACATGGGTACGGTCGTCGATCGTCTTGACGACGGCCTTCACCTTGCGGCCGAGCTCGCGCGCGGCGCGAAGGCGGCGGTGGCCGAAGACCACCTGGTAGCGCCCGGCAAGGCTCGCATGGGGACGCACGAGAATGGGGGTATCCTGGCCGCGGCTGCGGATCGCCTCGACGAGTTCGCGGAAATCGTCGTTGTCCTGCGCCAGGCGGTCCTGCACGAAGGAATCGTCGATGAGGTCGGGGTCGAATTCGACGACCGCCTCCCCCTCCAGGAAGCGGTCGGCCTGCCGGGCGAGCTCGTCCAGCGAGCGGACGAGCGACTTGCCCGCCCCGCGCATCGGATAGGACGAGGGGCTCGCCGTGTCGTCCGTCAGAGTGGCCAAGCCCTCGAGAAGATTCTTCCGCGCCATTCCTTCATTCTCCGATAGGCTTCAGCCTATTGTTTTTCCTTCATTAAACGTCGTTTTTGTCAGCCGACAAATCAACGTCCCCATGCCCGGTGGATGAGATCGGCGATCTCGCCGTTCACCGCGTCCAGCGATTCCAGCGCCCGATCGTAGGTCGCGCGGTTCATCGATGCGCGCTCGACCTCGTACAAAGTCTGCTTGGTGATGCCGGCATCCGAAACGGCCGTCGACTTCACCATCTGGTTCTTCAGCATGAACTCGTGGAACATGGTCGACATGAAGCCGACCATCTGCGCCTGCGGCACGTCCGTCGGCTCGTAGCGCGTGATGAGGTAGCGATACCAGGAAAGATTGACTTCTGCGCCCGCCGAGCGGATCGGCTTGAGGATGCCGCCGAGCATGAGCAGGAACTGACCCATCGACATCACGTCCAGCATCTGCGGATGGATCGTGATGAGCACGCTCGTTGCGGCCGTCAGCGCGGTCAGCGTCAGGTAGCCGAGCTGCGGCGGGCAGTCGATCACCACCACGTCGTAGCGGTCGTCCACATCGGCCAGCGCCCGCGAGATGCGGGTGAAGAAGGTGCGCCCCTCGTTGGACGACTTGTCGGCCATGGCGAGCGGGGTGTCGTATTCGTATTCCTGTAGGTCGAGATTGGCCGGGACGATATCCAGCCCCGGGAAATTCGTCGGCCGGATGATATCGGCCAGCGGCTTGCGCTCGCCGTCGTAGCGGATGGCGTCGTAGATCGAGGCGACCTGATCCAGCTCCGGCTGGAAGCCGTGCAGGGACGAGAGGGACGCCTGCGGGTCGAGGTCGACCGCAAGCACGCGATGCCCCGTGAGGGCAAGATACTGCCCCAGATGCGCCGCAGTCGTCGTCTTGCCGGAGCCGCCCTTGAAATTGACGACGGCGACGACCTGCAGCTTCTCGCCACTGCGCCGATGGGGCACATACATGCGGCTTTCCGAACGGCCGTGCGCATCGAGATACTGGCGCAGCTCCAGCATCTGCTCGGCGGTGTAGGACCGGCGGCCGGAGGAGGAGGTCTGCGGGGAGGGGCCCTTGCCGTCGAGATGCAGCTTCTTCAGCGTGCTCTGCGACACCCCGACATAGGCGGCGACCTCCGCCAGCGAGAACGACCGCAGGGTCTTCCTCGCGTTCGGCGGGAACCGCTGCACACTGAGCAGATGCAGCTTCTTCGAAATCAGATCGCCCTGTTCGAGGATCTGGTCTTCGAAGTTCATCGGAGCATGCAGCGAAGCGCTCGGATTAGCGTTCATGAACGGTCATTCTCTCAGATAACGATTTTCGGCCGTAAAGAGCCCAATAAGCGTGATTATGAGCGATTCTCTAGGGGGGGCAAGTGGTTTAGGTGGAGGCATCCACCGCTCTTTGCCGCGCCTTGCTTCCGGCGGACGCTAATGCCTTGCCGATACTCTCCTTTCCGCAGCAGGAGAGGGATGCAGTGGAAGGGTGCAAAAGGGGCACCTTCAGTCTTTCCGGCGGCAGGAACGGGTAGAAAGCAGGGACTTTCGTGCGAATCGGTGCGGCCCACCACCGGATGATCTTCCTGCCGGAGACGAAAGCAAGGCCGGGCGCCGGAAATCGGGGGAGGGGCTTGCACTACACGGCAAGCTCGTGTGCGATGGGCGAAGAAGCAGCACATCAACGGGCGGCATGCCATGCCTCTTCAAAACCGCGTGACACCCTTCGGCGATATCCTTGCCATAGAGCAGCGAGGCCTCTTCACGGGCAATCGCGGCATCATCCATGATCCGGCGACGAAGACCCTTCTTGCCCGCCGGTGGACGAGCAAGGCCTGGATCGTCTGCGCCTGCGAATACAAGGGGCAGCGGCGCACCGTGATGGGCGGGCGGAGCTGGACGGAGCTGTTCTTCCTCGACGAAGCCGTCGCGCTTGCCGCGGGCCACCGCCCCTGCTTCTTCTGCCGCAGGCAGGAGGCGGAACGGTTCCGTGCCTGCTGGGCGGCGGAAAGCGGCAAGGCTCCGCCGCGAGCGAGCGAGATGGACACAGTCCTCCACCGGGAGCGCCTTGAGGGCGGCCGCAAGCGCCTGCACCCCATCCCAGCCCCGCTTGCGGCGCTTCCCGACGGCACGGTGGTCAGTGTCGGCACGGAAGCCTTTACGCTCCGGGCCGGCCTCGCCCATCGCTGGACACAAGAAGGATACGCGCCGGCACAGCGCCTTCAGAAAGCCGACCGGCTGGTCACGCCGCCGTCGACGCTGCGCGCGCTCCAGTCGGGATATCGGCCCGTCCTGCATCCATCCACCGCGTGATCGCCTGGAAAGCGCCTATGGCTGGCTGTAGGCGCCGCCGGCGCCGCTGATCGCGGCGAGGAAGCTCGCAAGGCCCGCCGAGCGGAGCGGCAGATAGGGCTTTGCCTGCTGGCGGCAAAGCCGCTTCACCAGGCCCACCGCCGTATGGCTGATATGGTCGACGGGGAAAAGGACCGTCGCCGCCTGCCCCACGAGCGCGGGCAGCATCGTCGTGCTGTCCTCCATGCCGCCGTCATGCAGCAGGAGCTCGACATTGCGGCTTTCGGCATAGGCGCGCAGGTGATCGAAGAGATTGCGCCGCCCGCCGACATAGAGAACCGGGCCGGCCGGGGAGGGCGGCGCCACGCCCCTGCCCGCCTGGAGCTGCGCGGCGACCGCCGCCTCCAGCGCCTCGTTCTCCCGCAGGATCGAATGGGACAGATCCTGCAACTGCTCGAGTTCGCGCTGCAAGACGTGGCCGCGTTCCTCCGCCTCGGCAAGGCGGAGGGCGAGGGCGTCGGCACGGGCGGCTCCGGCATCCTCTTCAGCATAACGCCTGCACTCCCCTGCCCGCGTCGAGCGGCCGGCGGCGATGGCGCTTGCCCGCGCACGCGTGATCCATTCCTCGAGCTCGCCAACGCGCTGCTGCAATCCGGCGCGTTCCGCGGCTGCGGCCTTGAGGCGTGCCTGTTGCCGGCGGCTCCTGTCCTTCTCCGCCTCCAGTTCCCTTTCCAGCCGGGTCAGCCGTGCGATGTCGAGGCGGCTGGCGCTGCCGACGAGGTGCGAGAGCATGTGGACTTCGCCGAATATCTCGCGGACGAGCGCCGGCGGGCTCGCCGGATGGCTCATCAGCGCCCAGTAGGGGCCGGCAATGTCGCCGCGGTCGAAACTCTCCCGCCAGATCGCGCGAAGCGCCTCCTCGCCCGCCTGCCGCGGAAGGCGCCGGATGCTGTTCTCATGGCGCCTGTCGAGTGCCTTGTTGAGAAGCCGGGCGGCCTGGTCGCGCTGACCGGCGAGGCGCACGCCCCGGCCGTGCAAGGCGTGATCCGTCGCCGTGCGCGCGTCCTCCTGCCCGGCCCGGATCAGCAATTGGCGCAACTCGCCGGTGGTCAGGCAGGTGCCGATGATCGAGCAATGGAACGTCGATGGGATTTCCCAGGTGCGCAACCGCTGCGCACCGGATTTCGCCGCGCCGTCTTCCGGCAGGGCCGGGAAGGGCAGGGGCACGGCGAGGGCCGGAGAACGGGGCGGTACGAGGCGGGGCAGGGTCGGCATGCTTATCCCATTCGTTATATCTGCTTGAATATAACGAATGGGAAGACAACTTCACAAGAAAAATCGGCGCGCCGTGGACGCACCGCTTTTCCAATCCGGGGAAGGGGAGGGGATCGGATTTGCCGCAGCCTCAGGAAGCGGCCGCAGGCGCGGCATCCAGCGCCTTCTGCCGGTCGGCATAGATGCGGGCGAGCCAGGCGCAGACCATGAGCTGGATCTGGTGGAAGAGCATCAGCGGCAGCACGATCACGCCGATCGGCTGCCCGGCGAAGATGACGCTCGCCATCGGCACGCCGCTCGCAAGGCTCTTCTTCGAGCCGCAGAAGACGGCGGTGATGCAATCCTCCCGGCTGAAACCGAGAAGGCGGCCGCCGATGCTCGTGATGACCAGAACCGCGGCGAGCAGCAGGCAGTCGACGAAGACGATGAGCGCAAGGTCCTGCAATGCGAGCCGGTGCCAGATGCCCTCCGTGACGGCCTCGGAGAAGGCGAGATAGACGACCATGAGGATGGAGCCGCGGTCGAAGGGCATCAGCAGCTTCTTGCGGGCGCGCACCCAGTTGCCGATGAACGGCTGGAGCGCCTGCCCGAGCACGAAGGGCAGGAAGAGTTGCAGCATGATCTTCCAGATCATGTCGAACGAGATGCCCGCCTGTCCGCCCGTCGAGAAGAAGAGCGCCATCAGCGCCGGCGTCAGGAAGATGCCGAGGATATTGGAGGTCGAGGCGGCGCAGATCGCGGCCGGCACGTTGCCGCCCGCAATGGAGGTAAAGGCGATGGACGACTGCACCGTCGACGGCAGGACGCACAGGAAGAGAAGGCCCATATAGACCGGCTCATCGATGAGCCAGGGCGAGAAGACGCCGAGCCCGAGGCCGAGCAGGGGAAAGAGGCCGAACGTCGCCACGAGGATGAAGAGCTGGAGGCGCCAGTGCAGCACGCCCGCGATCACCACGTCGGTGGAAAGCCGCGCGCCGTGCAGGAAGAAGAGGAGGGCGATCGCGAGATTGGTGGCAACGCCGAACCATTCCGCCGGCCCGCCGGAAATTGGCAGAAGGGAGGCAAGCAGCACGGTCCCGAGAAGGAGGAGGGTGAAGGTATCGGGCAGGAGGCGTTTCATGGGGCTCGATCAGCAGGTCTCGACAGGCCCTGCAATCTAGCTATCCTGTTTCGCGATGCAAACGATAACACTTATCAGGAATCGCGATATGCTCGACCTCGTGCAGTTGCGCAGCTTCGTCATGGTGGCGCAGACGAGAAGCTTCACCCTGTCGGCCGAGCGGCTCAGCCTCGGCCAGTCGACCGTCAGCCAGCACATCCAGCGGCTGGAACGCGCGCTCCGGCGCCGGCTCATCGATCGCGATACCCACGCTGTCCGGCTGACGGCCGATGGCGAGGCGCTGCTGCCCCACGCCCGCCAGCTTCTCTCGCTGGAACGGCAGGCCGTCGCCCATTTCGACGGGGAGGGGCCGCGCGGCACCTTCCGGCTCGGCATTTCGGAAGACCTCGTCAGCGGGCAATTGCCGGGCCTTCTGGAGGACTTCATCGCCGACTATCCCTCCGTCGACCTCCAGCTCTCCGTGGCGCTCTCCAAGACGCTGGCCGAGATGCAGGATCGCGGCGAACTCGATCTCGTCATGGCCAAGCGCCGCATCGGCGAGCAGCGCGGCCAGGCCATCGTCCGCGAGCCGCTCGTCTGGCTGGCAAGCGATCCGGACGCCATGCTCGCCAAGCCGGCGCTGCCGCTGATCGTCTTTCCGCCGCCGAGCCTTACCCGCCTCCTTTTGATGGAAGCGCTGGAGCGCAGCGGAACGCCCTGGCGCATCGTCTGCTCCTGCCAGAGCCTCAGCGGGCTCACCGCTGCGGCGCGCGCGGGCATGGGCGTCCTCGTCCAGCCGCGCAGCCTCGCCCCGGCGGGCCTGCGCGAAATCCCCCCGCCGGCCCTGCCGCCGCTGGAGGATGTGGAATTCGTCCTCGTGACCGCGCTTTCCGCGGATCAGGCCACCGTCTCGGCCTTCGCCCGCAAGGTGCGCGAGCGTTTCGGCAAGGGTTTTGCCGGCGTGACGCGGTCCTGACATGCATCAAGGGTGCCGGGCGTCATGCGCGCTGAATCCGCACCGTCCTTTCCGGCTGAACCGGAAAAAGAAAACGCCGCGCGATCCTGCGACCGCGCGGCGCTTCAATCCCGGGAAGACGGCTTCAGAGAAGGCCGGCGGCGGTCATCAGTTCCACGACCTTCTTGCTGTCGAGCGTCGAGGCCTCGACCTTCGGCGCGTCGAGCTCCTTCAGCGGAACCAGCTTGGGGTTGGATTCGCCGGCAACGGCATATTCGAAGGAATCGCCGTCCTTGAGGATCGACTGCCCGCCCTTGCCGGTGACCCATTTGAGGAAGGCCTGCGCCTCCTTCGGGTGCTTGGTGCTCTTGAGCACCGCGCCGCCGGAAATGCTGACGAAGGCGCCCGGATCCTGGTTCCTGAAATAGTGCAGCGCGACGTTGTTGCTGTTCTCGCCGGTCTTCGCCTGGTCGCCGAACCAGTAGTAGTGATAGATCACCGCGCCCTCGATCTCGCCGGCATTGACCGCCTTCATGGCGACGCTGTTGCCCTTGTAGGGCGTCGCGCCTTCCTTCAGCGCCGCAAGCCAGGACGCCGTCGTCTCCTCGCCCTTGAGCTGCAGCAGGGCGCCGACGATCGCCTGGAAATCCGCGCCGGCGGGCGCAGCGCCCCAGCGGCCCTTCCAGGCGGGATCGGCAAGGTCGAGCAGCGACTTCGGCAGCTTGTCCTCGGTCAGCTTCGTCTTGTCATAGGCAAAGACCGTCGAGCGGGCGGCGATGCCCGTCCACATGCCGTCGGCCGGGCGGTATTCGGCCGGGACCTGGTCGAGCGCTTCCTTGTCAACCGGCGCAAAGCGCCCGGCATTGTCGAGCAGGACCATGGCCGGGGAGTTTTCCGTCAGGAACACGTCGGCGGGCGTCAGGTCGCCCTCCTGAAGGAGAAGGTTGGCGATCTGCATGTCGCTGCCCTTGCGCACCGTGACCTTGATGCCCGTCTCCTTGGTGAACGCCTCGATCCACGCGTTGCCGAGCCCTTCGTGCTGGGCATTGTAAACGACGATCCCCTCGGAATCCTCGGCTGCGGCGCCGGAGGCGGCCGCCATCAGCAACGACAGCGCCGTCAGCGCGGTCCGGATCGATCTGTTCATACTGCTCTCCTTTTCAAGACGGATGCCGGCCTTTTCCCACCGGCGCCGCGATACTGGCATAAAAACCTGAAAATGACATTCAACTTATTGCGAGAAGAAGATCCGGCAGGCCGCCGGCTCGGGAAATCCGCGAAGGCCTCGTCACCCGCCGGCCTGCCGCATTACAAACCATTGCGTTTTAGTCAAGAAATCCTTAGGGCAGGGGGCTGGCGTCGCACAAGACGCAAATGGTCTTCTCTTTCAGGCATGAGGGCATGGGCCTGTTGCAGGAAAATACGGCAGAGGCACTCGATACGGCGTGGCCCGCGGCGCAGCGACGGCAGGACGCCCGCGTGCCGCATGCGCCCATGGTGGTGCTGGCCGCGCTGGTGGCGCTGTTCAGCCTCGTTCCCCTCGGCTTCATCGGCTGGGTGACCTACGATGTCGGCTGGGAGACGGTGAAGACCCTCGTCTTCCGTCCCCGCGTCTGCGAACTGGTCCTCAACACCGTCTATCTCGAGCTGATCGCCATTCCGCTGTCCATCGTCGTCGCGGTCGCCACGGCCTTCCTGACGGAGCGCTCGGACATTCCCTTCGCCCGCCTGTGGGCGTGGCTGGCGGTCACGCCGCTCGCGGTGCCTGCCTTCGTGCACAGCTATGCCTGGGTCAGCCTGATCCCCAGCATGCACGGGCTTGCAAGCGGCGTCTTCGTCGCGGTGCTCGCCTATTATCCGTTCCTCTACCTGCCCGTCGCCGCCACGCTGCGCCGCCTCGATCCGGCGGTGGAGGATGCCGCCGCCTCGCTCGGCCTTGCGCCGGCCGCCGTGTTCTTCCGCGTGGTGCTGCCGCAATTGCGCATTCCCCTTTGCGGCGGCTCGCTGCTGATCGGCCTGCATCTTCTTTCCGAATACGGCCTCTTCGCCATGATCCGGTTCGACACGCTGGCGACGGCCATCGTCGACCAGTTCCAGTCCTCCTACAACAGCCCGGCCGCCAACATGATCGGCGGCGTGCTGGTCGCCTGCTGCCTCTTCCTGCTCGCGCTCGAAGTGCTTTTGCGGGGCAACGAGCGCTATGCGCGCGTCGGCACCGGCACGGCGCGGCCGGCCGACCGGCAGAAGCTCGGCCGCTTCCGCCTGCCCGCCCTGCTGCTGCCCGCGGCGATGGCAGCGCTGACCCTCGGCGTGCCGCTGATCACGCTCGGCCGCTGGCTCTGGCTGGGGGGCTTTGCTATCTGGGACGGCGCGGTGACGGGCGCGGTGGTGCAGACCCTCGTGCTCGCCCTTGCCGGCGGAGTGCTGACGACGATTGCCGCCGTGCCGATGGCCTGGCTGTCGGTGCGCGCGCCGGGCCGGCTGCAACGGCTGCTCGAAGCCTGCCACTACTATGTCGGCTCGCTGCCGGGCGTCGTGGTGGCGCTGGCGCTGGTGTCGATCACCGTGCGCTTCCTGCTGCCGCTCTACCAGACCTTCGCCATGCTGCTTGCCGGCTATGTGCTCATGTTCCTGCCGCGCGCGCTGGTCGGCCTTCGCGCCAGCATCGCGCAGGCGCCCGTCGAACTGGAGCGGGCGGCCATGGCGCTCGGGCGCACGCCCGGGCAGGCCCTGCGGCAGGTCACCCTGCGGCTCGCCGCGCCGGGCGCTGCGGCCGGCGTCGCGCTCGTCGCGCTCGGCATCACCAACGAGCTGACGGCGACGCTGATGCTCGCGCCGAACGGGGTGGAAACGCTCGCCACCCGCTTCTGGTCGCTGACCAGCGAGATCGACTACGTCGCCGCCGCGCCCTATGCGGTGATGATGGTGGCGCTGTCGCTGCCGCTCACCCTTCTTCTCCATGCCCAATCGAAACGGACGGCCGGTCAATGACGCTGCTCGACCTCGAAGACATCTCCAAGCGCTACGGCACGGTGCAGGCGCTCGACGGCGTCAGCTTCGCCGTCGGTGCGGGCAGCCGCGCGGCGGTGGTCGGCCCTTCCGGCTCGGGCAAGACGACGCTGCTGCGCATCATTGCCGGCTTCGAGTTTCCCGACAGCGGCCGCGTGTGCTTCGACGGCGCGCTGCTGGCAAACGGGCCGGCGGGCGTGCCCGCGCACCGGCGCGGCATCGGCATCGTCTCGCAGGACGGCGCGCTCTTTCCCCACCTCAGCGTTGCCGACAACATCGCCTTCGGCTTCGAGCGCGGTGCGCCGGACCGGGCAAGGCGCGTCGCCGAGCTTCTCGAAATGGTGGAGCTGGAAGACGCCATGGCAACGCGCAGGCCGCACCAGCTTTCCGGCGGACAGCAGCAGCGCGTGGCGCTTGCCCGCGCGCTCGGCCGCCGGCCGCGCCTGATGCTGCTCGACGAGCCCTTCTCGGCGCTCGACACGGGCCTTCGGGAAAACATGCGCAAGGCCGTCTCGCGCGTGCTCCAGGCGGCCGGCATCACGGCGATCCTTGTCACCCACGACCAGTCCGAGGCGCTTTCCTTTGCCGACCAGGTGGCGGTGCTGCGCGAGGGCCGGCTGGTGCAGGCAGGTTCACCGCAGACGCTCTACCATCATCCGCGCGACCGCGAGACGGCGCTGTTCCTCGGCGATGCGGTACTGCTGCCCGCCTTCATCCGCGACGGCGTCGCCGACTGCGCGCTGGGACATGTGGCGGTGGAGGGGGATCATGCCGGCAAGGCGGAAATCATGCTCCGGCCCGAACAGATCCGGGTCATCGCCGACAGCGCCTCGCCGCGGAACGGCGGGCGCGTGGTGGACGTGCAGTTCGGCGGCGCCGTCTGCACGGTGGCGGTGGCGCTCGCCGACGTCGCCCTGCCGCCGATCCTCATCAAGACGTCCAGCGTCGCCCTGCCGGCGCCGGGCGACCTGGTGCGCCTCGACGTCGCGGGCAGGGCGCATGTCTTCGCCTGAGCGTCCCCGTCAGGCGGCCGCGCCCGGCAGGTAGGGCATGACCTCGACCGCGCCGCGATAGATCATGTCGAGCGCGACATAGAGGATGATCGCAAGGCCGACATAGGCGATCCAGCGGTGCTTGCTGAGCAGGCGCGCGATGAAGTTGGCCGCAATGCCCATAAGCGCGATGGAAAGCACAAGGCCGAGGATCAGCACGCTCGGATGCTCGCGCGCGGCACCCGCGACGGCAAGCACGTTGTCGAGCGACATGGAGACGTCGGCGACGACGATCTGGGTTGCAGCCTGGAAGAAGGTCTTCTTCGGCGCGTTCTCGACATCGACGCCGCTCTCGTCCTCATGGCCGGTGGCCCGCAGCTCGCGCCACATCTTCCAGCACACCCACAGGAGCAGGAGGCCGCCGGCGAGCAGGAGGCCGATGACGGCGAGGAGATGCACGGCGACCGTGGCGAAGAGGATACGCAGCACGGTGGCGGCGATGATGCCGACGAAGATCGCCTTCTTGCGCTGCGCGGGATCGAGCCCCGCGGCGGCGAGGCCAATGACCACCGCATTGTCTCCCGCAAGGACCAGGTCGATCGCAATCACCTGCAGGAGCGCCGTCAGGCCGGCCGCTGTCAGAATTTCCATGATGTCCCACCTTCGCTATGCTGTCTGCCGGCGCCGCGCGTCGCGGCCCGAATACTCTCCGCCAGAATGACCCGCCGGACGCGGCAACACGCCGCCATCCCGGCTTTCCGACCAGTACAGCGTCCGCTTTGCCTTTTGCAAGGCCGCGCTGCACTTCTTCAGGCGGTTCGGCGGAATCCTTCGCTGGCGGCCAGCAGGCCGCGCGTATAGTCCTGCGTCACCCGGCGCGCGGCAAGGTCGGCGGCGGTCAATTGCTCGACCGCCCGCCCGTTCTGCATGACCATCAGCCGGTCGCACATATGGGTGACGACGGCAAGGTCGTGGCTGACCATGACGAAGGTGAGCCCGCGCGCCGCGCGGAGCTGTTCGAGCAGGTTCAGCACCTCCGCCTGCACCGAGGCGTCGAGCGCCGAGGTCGGCTCGTCGAGGAGAAGGATGGACGGTTCGAGGATCAGCGCGCGGGCAATCGCCACGCGCTGGCGCTGGCCGCCGGAGAGCTGGTGCGAATAGCGGAAGCGGAAGCCCGCGCCGAGGCCCACCTCGTCGAGCGCGCGCACGATGCGGCTTTCCGTATCGTCGAAACCGTGGATGGCCAGCGGCTCCAGCAGCAGCCGGTCGACCGTCTGGCGCGGATGCAGCGAACCGTAGGGGTCCTGGAACACCATCTGCACCGTGCGGTAGAAGGCCTTGTCGCGCCTGTCGCCCAGCACCTTGCCGCCAATCGCGATGGTGCCGCCGGTAACGGGCGCGAGCCCCGCCACGGCGCGAAGCAGGGTCGACTTGCCCGAGCCGGACTCACCGACGAGGCCGAAGGATTCACCCGGCGCGACGGAAAGGCTGACATCCTCCACCGCGACGAAATCGTCGAAGGCGACGCGAAGGCCGTCGATGGCGAGAGCCGGCGTCATTCTTTCCACTCCGCTTTGCGTTCGAGCACGGGCAGGGGATGCCGGTCCGCGCCGATCTCGGGCATGCAGTTGAGAAGGCCCCGCGTATAGGGATGCTCGGCCTCGGCGAGGCGTGCGGCCGGCAGTTCCTCGACGATGCGGCCGGCATACATGACGATGACGCGGTCGCAGAAGGAGGAGACGAGGCGCAGGTCGTGCGAGATGAAGATGAGGCCCATGCCGCGCTCGGCCACCAGCCGGTTGAGGATGGCGAGCACTTCGAGCTGCACCGTCACGTCGAGCGCCGAGGTCGGTTCGTCGGCGATCAGGAGCTCGGGGCCGGCGACCAGCATCATGGCGATCATCGCGCGCTGGCCCATGCCGCCGGAAACCTCGTGCGGATAGAGGTCGAAGACGCGCTCGGGATCGCGGATCTGCACGGCGGCGAGCATGTCGAGCGCCCGCCTGCGGGCCTCCGCCCTGCTCACCGGCTCATGCGCGCGCAAGGTCTCGACGATCTGCCGGCCGATGGTCATGACCGGGTTCAGCGAATATTTCGGGTCCTGCAGCACCATGGCGATGCGTTTTCCGCGCAGCGCCCGCCGCTCGGCCTTCGAGGCCTTCAGGAGGTCGATGCCGTTGAAATCGAGCCGCTTCGCCTCGATCACGCCGTGCTCTGGCGTCAGGCCCATGATGGCGCGGCCGGTCTGCGACTTGCCGGAGCCGCTCTCGCCGACGATGCCGAGGCGTTCGCGGCCGAGCGTGAAGGAGACGCCGCGCACCGCCTCGATGACGCCGGTGCGGGTGGGGAAGGTGACGCGCAGGTCCTCGACGGTCAGAAGCGCGCTCACTGGCCGCTTCCCCGCGGATCGAGCGCATCGCGCAGCCCGTCGCCGAGCAGGTTGAAGCCGAGGCTGACAATGAGGATGGCAAAGCCCGGCATGGCGGCGACCCACCACTGGTCGAGGATGAAGCGGCGGCCGGAGGCGATCATCGCGCCCCATTCGGGCAGCGGCGGCTGCGCGCCGAGGCCGAGGAAGCCGAGGCCGGCGGCCGTAAGGATGATGCCGGCCATGTCGAGCGTCACGCGCACGATGAGCGAGGAGATGCAGAGCGGCATGATATGGCGCAGCACGATACGCCAGGGGGAAGCGCCCATCAGCCGCACGGCGAGGATGTAGTCGGAATTGCGCACGGTCAGCGTCTCGGCCCGCGCGATGCGCGCATAGGGCGGCCAGGAGGTGATGGCGATGGCGATGATGGCATTGCCGATGCCGGGGCCGAGCGCGGCGACGAAGGCGAGCGCCAGCACGAGCTTGGGGAAGGCGAGGAAGATGTCGGTGATGCGCATCAGCACCGCATCCACCCAGCCGCCCGCATAGCCGGCGACCGTGCCGACGAGAAGGCCGATCGGCGCGGCGATGACCGCCACCAGCACGACCACCTGGAGCGTGAGGCGCGAGCCGTAGATGAGGCGCGAGAGGATGTCGCGGCCCTGGTCGTCCGTGCCGAGCCAGTGGCCCGGCCCCGGCGTCATCAGGCGCGCATTGGCAAGGTCGCCGACATAGGGCGAATGGGGCGCCAGAAGCGGCGCGAAGACGGCAAGGACGATCAGCCCGAGGATGATCGCAAGGCCGACGACGGCGAGCCGGTTGGCGGTGAAGCGCCGCCAGGCGACATAGGCGCGGCCGAGCCGGGCTTGCAGGCGCGATTGCGGCCGGTCGGTCAGGAGCCATTCGCGGCGGGTCATGGTGGCCTCGCTCATCGTGTCCTCGTCCTCGGGTCGAGCATGCGGTAGAGCACGTCGGAAAGCAGGTTGATGGCGATGAAGACGGAACCGATGACGATGGTGCCGCCGAGCACCGCGTTCATGTCGGCGTTTTGCAGGGAATTTGTGATGTAGAGGCCGAGGCCCGGCCAGGCGAAGACGGTCTCCGTCAGCACCGAGCCCTCCAGCAGGCCCGCATAGGAAAGCGCGATCACCGTGACGAGCGGCACGGCGGCATTGCGCAGCGCATGACCCCAGATGATGCGGGTTTCCGAAAGCCCCTTGGCGCGCGCCGCGACGATATATTCCTGCCCCATCTCGTTCAGCATGAAGGAGCGCGTCATGCGGCTGACATAGGCCATGGAGAAATAGCCGAGCAGCGAGGCCGGCAGGATGATGTGCGAGAGGACGTCGCGGAAGACGGCCCAGTCACGGGCGAGGATCGCGTCGAGGAGATAGAAACCCGTGATCGGCGTGAAGGTGTATTCGAACACCACGTCGATGCGGCCGGGGCCGGAGGTCCAGCCAAGGCGGGCATAGAAGACGAGAAGCGCCAGAAGCCCGAGCCAGAAGATCGGCACCGAATAACCGATGAGGCCGACGATGCGCACCACCTGGTCGGCGACGCTGCCGCGCTTGACGGCTGCCAGGACGCCGAGCGGAATGCCGATCACCGCGCCGATGACCGTGCCGACCGTCGCAAGCTCCATCGTCGCCGGGAAGACGCGGCGGATATCGGTCATCACCGGGTTGGTGGTGAGGACGGACGTGCCGAAATTGCCCTGAAGCACGCCTTTCAGGTAGAGCCAGAACTGCTGGTAGTAGGGCAGGTCCAGCCCCATCTCCAGCCGCACACGCTCGACGACGCGCGCCGGCGCGCGGTCGCCGACGATCGCCAGCACCGGGTCGATCGGCACGACGCGGCCGATGAAGAAGGTGACGGCGACGAGGCCGAGATAGGTGGTGGCGACGACCAGCAGGAAGCCGGCCACCGCCTTCAGCCTCGCCCGGGCGCGCCGGTTCGCGCGCCCTGCCGGCCTTTGCGTTTCACTCATGCTCAA
>Ga0206119_100091_pt1 | contig 80683 bp, 86 predicted proteins | sample 3A50Ametagenome_FD_148608 | JGI IMG/M metagenome (GOLD analysis project Ga0206119, IMG submission 148608) | Enriched microbial communities from leaf-cutter ant dump, University of Wisconsin, Madison, United States - 3A50A | ecosystem: Environmental > Terrestrial > Nest > Insects nest > Nest dump...
CGCCTGACGCACCACTGCGAGATCGTCGAGACCGGAAACGAATCCTGGCGCTTCAAGAGCCGCTCTCAAAGCTAAAGCCGAAACGCCAACGAGCCGCACCCGATCAGGCTGTGCAACCCCGACCAGCTTCGCCTGATCGGGCGCTAACCGCCGTGCCCTTCATCACCCTAAACCGGGGTCCCTTTTAGGCGAAAATACAGGGTCCCGATTCCACGGTCATTGACATCATAGCCGACCGCGCGGGCCGCGATCGTTTGCATGAGATATGAAAATGATTTCATATATGGAGCTTCGGCGTGCTCAATCGGATTGTCGATGAAACCAACAAGCTCCTGATCGACGGCCAGCGCGTCGCCGCCATCTCGGGCCGCACGTTCGACACGCTGAACCCGGCGACGGGTGAGGTCCTGGCCAAGGTGGCGGAGGCCGGCGCCGAGGACGTCGACGCCGCCGTGCGTTCGTCGCGCGCCGCCTTCGAGGGGCCTTGGAGCCATATGAAGGCTTCCGAGCGTGGCGCACTGCTGCTCAAGCTCGCCGATCTCATCCGCCGCGACGAGGACGAGTTGGTGCGGCTGGAAAGCCTCGATTCCGGCAAGCCGGTCTCGGCGATCCGGCGCCAGGACCTGCCGGCCGTGCTCGACACGCTGACCTACTATGCCGGCATGGCCGACAAGATAAACGGCCAGGTCATCCCTGCCCGCCCGGACGCGCTGACCTACACGGTGCGCGAGCCGCTCGGCGTCGTCGGCGCCATCATCCCCTGGAACTTCCCGCTGATGATCGGCATGTGGAAGATCGCCCCGGCGCTCGCCTGCGGCTGCACCGTGGTGCTCAAGCCCGCCGAGGTGACGCCGCTCACGGCGCTGAAGATCGGCGAACTCGCGCTGGAGGCCGGCTTCCCGGCGGGCGTACTCAACGTCGTGCCGGGCTTCGGCAAGGTCGCCGGCCAGGCACTGGTCGATCATCCCGACGTCGACAAGGTCACCTTCACGGGCTCGCCGGTCGTCGGCAGGCAGATCCTGCAAGGTGCTGCTGGCAACCTGAAGCGCGTGACGCTGGAACTCGGCGGCAAGTCGGCCAACATCGTCTTCCCCGACGCAGACATCGACGCCGCGGTGAAGGCGGCCGGCTCCGGCATCTTCTTCAATACCGGGCAGGTCTGCTCGGCCGGCTCGCGCATCATCGTGCATGAAAGCATCTACGACGAGGTCGTGGAGCGGCTGGCGGCGCGCGCGAAATCGATCCGCATCGGCGATCCGCTGGAGACGTCGACGGCCATGGGGCCGGTCGTGTCCGACGTACAGATGAAGCGGGTGCTGAACTATATCGACATCGGCCGCAACGAGGGGGCTACCATCGTCACGGGCGGCGCGCGGCGCGGCGATGCCGGCTACTTCATCGAACCGACCGTCTTTGCCGGCGTGCGCCACGAGATGCGCATCTCGCAGGAGGAGATTTTCGGCCCAGTGGCCGCCGTCATTCCGTTCAACGACGACGAAGACGCCATCCGCATCGCCAACGGCACGGTCTACAGCCTGGCGGCCGGCGTGTGGACCGGCGACATCGGCCGCGCGCATCGCTTCACCAGAAGGCTGAAGGCCGGCACGGTCTGGGTCAACACCTACGGCCCAACCGACATTCGCCTGCCCTGGGGCGGCGCGCGCGATTCCGGATTCGGCCGCGAGCACGGCGACGCGGCCATCGACAATTTCACCGAACCCAAGGCGGTCTGGATCAACACGGGACGCTGAAAGCCGCGCCGGCCGATCCACTGGACCATCCGGCGCTTCCATCCACCGACACCGACCGGCCTGTCGCTTGAAGCGTGCGGGACAGGAAGGTTTTTGCCAGAATTCGAGGAGGCAACATGCGCATTGCAATCATCGGCCAGCAGGCCTTCGGCAAGAGCGTTCTTGAAGCGTTTTTGGCACGCGGCGACGAGGTCGCGGGTGTTTTCTGTGCCCCCGAGAAGCCCGGCGCCAAGCCGGACCCGTTGCGATTGGCGGCGGAGGAGCACGGGCTGAGGCTGTTCCAGCTTCCAAACCTGAAGAGCCCGGCTGCCGAAGGCGCATTGCGCGCGCTCGACGTGGACCTCGCAGTCATGGCCTATGTGCTGCAGTTCGCGCCACAGGCCTTCGTCAATATTCCCAAGCACGGCACCATCCAGTATCACCCATCCCTGCTGCCGAAATATCGCGGGCCGAGCTCGATCAACTGGCCGATCATCAAGGGCGAGATCGAAACCGGCCTCACCATCTTCCGGCCGAACGATGGGCTCGATGAAGGTCCGGTGATCCTGCAGAAGCGCGTCGCCATCGGCCCGGACGATACGCTGGGCAGCGTCTATTTCGACCGGCTGTTCCCGCTCGGCGTCGAGGCGATGCTGGAGGCCGCAGACCTCGTCGTCGCCGGCCGCCACACCGAGACCGTTCAGGACGAAGATGCAGCCTCTTACGAGGGCTGGTGCCGCGATGCGGAAGCCAGGATCAACTGGAATGCGCATCTCGACTTCATCCACAATTTGATCCGCGGCTGCGATCCCGCGCCCGGCGCCTGGACGACCGTGCTCGGTCAGAAGGTGCGGTTGTTCGACAGCCGCAGGTACCCGGTACGCCGTTTCGGCGATGTGGCCGGCAAGCCGGGCACGATCGTCGCGATCGGTGATCAGACCGTCAGCATCGCCGTGCAGGGCGGAACAATCGAGATCGGCAAGGTGCGCACCGAGTCCGGCCAAAAGTCGTCGGCAGGCGTATTCGCCAAGTCGCGTGGCCTTTCGGTCGGCGACAGCTTCGAGTCGGAACCCAAGGAAAGCCTCGCCGCAGCGGCGGGCTAAGCGCTGGCCGTAGTGGCCCTCAGGGTCATTTCGCTTGCTCGCGGTGGTGTGCAGTTGATTTTATCGCTTGCCACCACCGCTCGATCGAGATGCCGTCCGGCTCGAGCCAAACCGGCTTGGGCGCGAACGCCTTCCAAGCTTCCATATGCCTGGCAGATACCGTCGTCAGCAGCGGCTTGCCTGCCGCGACGGCGGCAGCGAAGGCCGGCCAAAAGCCCTGCCCCATCGCTTCCAGCTTGCCGAACTTGCTGAGCACGACGACGTCGGCCGCAGCGATCTGGCCGAGCAGTCCCGCGCCCGCCTCGTCCATGCCGGCGGCGTCAAGATGACAGGTCTTGCCGGGCGGCGGGGCGTCGAGATGAATCGAATATCGCGCGCCCGAAGCGATATCGCGAACGAAGCCGGCGCTGCACATGCCTTCGGTATCGTTGTTCTCAGCCAATATACCGACGACTTTGGCGCCCGCCACGCGCCAGCTTTCGGCTGCCCTGGCAAGAAGCGCCTGGGAATCCTGGCCTTCACGGTTGGCGATGACGGCTACCGTGTCCTGTCGTGTCATGATGGTCATCCATAACACAATTCGGGCAGCCAGGTGGAATTCGTGCGGTTCTAACTACCGTCCCCTGTGGGCAAGGGCCGCCTGAAGTAAATATCCATAATTTTCAAGGGGTTGAAGTGGTGGGTGTGCACAGGATCGAACTGTGGACCCGCTGATTAAGAGTCAGCTGCTCTACCAACTGAGCTACACACCCACACTGCCGGCAAAGCCGGCTTGGGCGGGCATATAGCCGCCGCGTTTCGGCATGTCCAGCCCTGTTCGGGCATTTCCCTGCAATTCCGCAGCAAACTCCTCTCGTGGCTTTTCCGTGCAGCTCCGACCACGCCGGAAATCAGGCAAACAACGTCCCTTCGGCCACCCTCACGGCCTGTCCGCCGATGCGGCCGGCGGCGAGCTTGCCGCCTTCGACCTCGAGTTCCAGCCGGATTCGGGACGGCCGCCCCATCTCCAGCCCCTGCTCGATCCAATGGCGCGAGGTGCCCTCGCCCGGGCGATCGAACCGCATGACGGCGCCGGCAAAGGCCGCGGCGGCCGAACCCGTCGCCGGGTCTTCGTAGGAGGGACTGCCCGGCACGATCATGCGCGCATGGAAAGCGCTCGCGTGATCCACCGTCTCGCGGCAATAGATATACGGGCTGGCGAAGGCCCATTCGCTCTTTCGCGGCGCGAGTTCGGACCAGGCGGCATTGTCGAGGTGCGCCCTGCCGGCCGCCGCGAGATCAGCAACCGGAATGGTGACGTATGGAACGCCGGCCGAAAAGAACGAGACCCGGTGATTCTCGAAGCCGATCTCATGCGGGCCAAGGCCGAGCGCCGCGCCGATCGCTTCGGGGTCGGCGGAAAGCTCCAGTTGCTCAGGCAGCTTCGGCAGGTCGAACTCCGCGAATGTCGCGCCCTGTCCGTGCCGCACGGCGCAGCGCAAGGGGCCGAGATTCTCCTCCAGCACGAAGATGGCGTCGGGGCTGCCGTTCTCCTCCATCTCCGCCAGCGCCACAGCCGAACCGATGGTCGGATGGCCGGCGAAGGGCATTTCGTAGTCGGGCGTAAAGATGCGGATCCGCGCCCTGTGCCTGGCATCCTCAGGCGGCAACACGAAGACCGATTCCGACAGGTTGAACTCGCGCGCGACGGCTTGCATCGCCTTCGTGTCGAGACCCTCGCAGTCCAGCACGATCGCCAGCGGATTGCCGGTCAATGCGCGGTCGGTAAAGACGTCGTAGACGAGGTATCTGCGGTTCTTCATGGCTTGCCCCGTTGCGAACATGAGCGAAATTTAACTTGAATTCAGGACGATAAGGCCCGATGTGTCCAACCATAGGGACGTTCGACAGCATAGGGGTCCGCCTTGGACCAGATTGTCAATCGGCCGGACGCTGATTCCGCTCCGGCAATCGAGACGGCCCTCGGGCTCGACGGCAAGGGACAGAAGAAGCGCCGCCGGCGCGGCTGGTGGTATGCGCTCGCCGCGATCATCGTCGCGGCCGCTGCCGCAGTCCTCTATCAGTCCCGTTCCGGCTCCTCACCCGCCGTCGACTACACGACGGCGCCCGCGACGGTCGGCGACCTGACCGTCGAGGTTTCGGCGACCGGAACGCTTCAACCGCTCACCCAGGTCGACATCTCCAGCGAATTGTCTGGCGTGGTGCGGTCCGTCGCGGTGGACGAGAACCAGCAGGTCAAGCAGGGAGACGTGCTGGCCAAGCTCGATACATCCAAGCTCGAAGCGCAGATCGAACGTGCCGAGGCCTCGTCCAAGGCCGCCTCGGCCGCCGTCGAAACCGCGCAGATCACGCTCAAGGAAAACGAGCAGGCGCTGGCGCGAGCGAGCGAACTGACGCGCAAGGGCATGGCGACCCAGCAGGCGCTGGAATCCGCAACCGCCGAGCGCGACCGCGCCAAGGCCTCGCTCGACAGCGCACAAGCCAATCTCGCCATCGCCAATGCCGACCTCAAGACCCAGCAGGCCGACCTTGCCAAGAGCACGATCTACGCGCCGATCGACGGCATCGTATTGACCCGCTCGGTCGATCCGGGCCAAACCGTCGCGTCTTCGCTGCAGGCGCCGGTGCTGTTCGTCATCGCTGCGGATCTTCGGAAAATGGAATTGAAGGCGGCCGTGGACGAGGCCGATATCGGCACCGTAAAACCCGGCCAGAAGGCCCGCTTCACCGTCGACGCCTTTCCCGAACGGCCGTTCGATGCGACGATCCGCGATATCGCCTATGCATCGGTGACCACCGACGGCGTCGTGACCTACGACGCCCGGCTGGACGTCGACAACGGGCAGATGCTGCTGCGGCCGGGCATGACCGCGACCGTCTCGATCGTGACGGAACAGGCGAACGGCGTGCTGACGGTTCCTTCCGCCGCGTTCCGCTACCGTCCCTCGCTGTCGCGCGATCGCGGTTTCAGCTTCTTCAGCATGTTCACCGGGCGCGGCGGCCGTGGCCGCTGGCGCGACGGCAAACAGGAAAAACCCGCGGAAGGCTTCCGCACCCTCTACGTGTTGACCGGCGGCCATCCGAAGCGCGTCGACGTCAAGATCGGCGCAAGCGACGGCGACCGTACGCAGGTGCTCTCCGGCCTCGAGGAGGGTGACAAGGTCATCACCGACTCCCGGCAGCGGAGCTGATCCAATGGCCGCGCTCATCACCTTCGACCGCGTCTGGAAGACCTACGGTCAGGGCGAGGCTCAGGTCCACGCCCTGGCGGGCGTCGATCTCGCCATTCGACAAGGCGAGTTCGTCGCCATCATGGGGCCATCCGGCTCCGGCAAATCCACGTCGATGAACATCATCGGCTGCCTCGACACGCCGAGTGCCGGCACCTACAGCTTCATGGGCGTCGATGCCGGGCGGCTGGATCGCAACCGCCGCGCCATGCTGCGCAACCTCTATATCGGCTTCGTGTTCCAGGGCTACAACCTGCTGCCGCGCACGACGGCGGCCGAGAATGTCGAACTTCCGCTGATCTATCGCGGCGTAGCCAGCGCCGAGCGCCGCGATCTCGCCATGCGCGCGCTGGCCGAAGTCGGCCTGACCGGGCGCGAGCATCATACGCCGGCAGAGCTTTCCGGCGGCCAGCAGCAGCGGGTGGCGATCGCGCGCGCCATCGTCACACGCCCTACCCTGCTGGTGGCCGACGAGCCGACAGGCAACCTCGACACGGCGCGTACGCATGAGATCATGGATCTGCTGACGCGCCTCAACCGGGAACTGGGCCTGACCGTCGTCATGGTGACGCACGAGGCCGACGTGGCCGAATACGCCCAGCGCACGATCCGCTTTTTAGACGGGCATGTGGCTTCCGATGCGATGAGGGCGGAGGTGGCGTGATGGGCGGATTGGCGATGTCGCGTTCCTTCGCGCCCCCCTCTGTCCTGCCGGGCATCTCCCCCACTTGGGGGGAGATTAGCCGTCGCATCGGCTTTCGCCAATCGCCGACGTTGCAAGATGAGCGGCAGGGCTCAAACTGCCAATCTCCCCACCCGTGGGGGAGATGTCCGGCAGGACAGAGGGGGGCGCGAAGGAGCGGCGACCGCGTAGCCTCTTACCCTACAAAGGCTTTCCCATGATCTGGGAAACCGTCCGCCTCGCTCTCCGTTCGGTTCGCCGCAATGCGCTGCGCTCGTTCCTGACGCTGCTCGGCATCGTCATCGGCGTGGCCGCCGTCATCGCCATGCTGACCATCGGCGCGGGTACGACGGAGAAGGTGAAGACCGATATCGCCAAGCTTGGCTCCAACCTTCTGGTGGTGCGCGCCGGACGCCCGGCCGGTCGCGGCGGCCCCGGCGGGCCTGAACAGCAGGTGCGCAAGCTGGGCGACAAGGAACTGGCGGCGCTCAGGGCGCATCTCACCGGCGCGCGCGCGATCGCGCCGGCCGCGCAAAAACAGGTGCGGGTCATCTACGGCACGCAGAACATCACCGCAGGCGTGACGGGCACAGACAGCGATTTCCTGATCGCGCGCGACTGGACGCTCGCCTCCGGCCGACCGTTTTCCGATTCCGAAGTGCGATCCGGCGCGGGCGTTTGCCTGATCGGCGAAACCGTGCGCCAGCAGTTCTTCGGCGACGGCGATCCGGACGGCGAGACCATCCGCGTCAACCGCTCGTCCTGCAAGGTGATCGGCCTGCTCGCATCCAAGGGCTATACGGGCTTCGGGCAAGACCAGGACAATGTCGTGATGATGCCGCTCGCCGCCTACCAGCGCCGCATCGCCGGCAATCGCGACATCGACAATATCTACGTTTCCGCCGACGACAGCACGCCGACGACCGAGCTGTTGCCGCGCGTGGAAAACATCCTGCGCGACGTACGCAGGATTCCGATCGGCGGCGACGACGATTTCGATATCCGCGACATGACGCAGATCGCCGATACGATGGCCTCGGCGACCACGACGATGACCGGCATGCTGTCCGCCGTCGCGGCGGTGTCGCTGCTGGTCGGCGGCATAGGCATCATGAACATCATGCTGGTGTCGGTGACCGAACGCACCCGCGAGATCGGCATCCGCCTCGCGATCGGCGCGCATGAGAAGCATATCCTCATCCAGTTCCTGGTCGAGGCGACGGTGCTGTCGCTGCTCGGCGGCATCATCGGCATCCTGATCGGCCTGTCGCTCGCCGGTCTGGCGTCACTGACGCTGACCATTCCCTTCGCGCCCTCGCCCGCCGTCATCCTGCTCGCCGTCGGCTTTTCCGCCCTGATCGGCATGGTCTTCGGCTTCTTCCCGGCGCTGCGCGGCGCAAGGCTCGATCCGATCGACGCGCTGAGGCACGAATAGACCTCTGCCGGAAGACCCGACACTGTCATCCCGTCACGCCGGGTTTGAAAAATGCCATTCGACGAGCGGCTTCATATAGGGCGCGATGTCGTCGGGAAGATCGTTGACGCTGTGGATGATGACCGGCCCGGCGATCTCCGGTTCCTCCTGGGTCGCCACGAAGGCGTTGATCCGGTTGATGATCTGGTTCGCGTTCGCCTGCATCCGGTAACGGCGGAAGATGACGGTGCCGCTGCCGGTCGCCAGAAGGTAGTGGCGCTGGCCGGGCTGGCTGTCGGCCTCGGCGAGATCGACGCCGATTTCCTCCATGACCTCGCGGCGCATATTATAGGCCACGTCCACTTGCCCGTCGCGGAAATCCTCCAGTTCGAAGGAGCCGGCGGCGAAATAGACTCGTCCGGCATTGACCGTCTTCGGTCCCATGCGGATGGCGACCAGCGCGCCGTCGCCGGCGACAAGCATGGCGTGGGCGAAGGCATGGCCGGCATTCGGAGTCAGGCGGTTGCGCCGCCAGTACATGAACGTCGCGTAGCGCACGATATGGCAGCGTCCCGTCAGACGCCGGTCGCGATAGGAAAGCTCCGACAGGAGCGCCACCGCCCCGTCGAAGATATGCGGGTTGATCGCGGTTTCGTGCAGCCAGTTTTTGTCGATGGCCGGCAAATTGTCGCGTTCGAACGGGTGCGGGGCAGGGTCCAGCCTCACGTCGATCTCATCGACGGGCAGGACGACATTCTGGGGCAGGTCGAAGCTCATGCGTGACTTTCTTCAGGCGATATCGAGGGTGATGGCGACCGGACAGTGATCCGAGGCCTTGGGTCGATCCCAACCGACGCGCGGGAATCGCTCGACCTCCTGACCGGCCGGAAACGGCGTGCGGTAGGGCTGCCCCTGACGCACGATATCGGGAACCGACTTCGCGTTTCGCCGTGCAAGCGCCGACGAAAGCAGGATGTAGTCGAGCTGGCACAGATGGCGCTCCTGCGGCCCGCGCGTATGGTAGAGGGTCCAGCGATCCATCTGTGGTCTCCGCTCGACGACGTTTTCACTGAACCCGTCTGCCAGGAGCACGTCCAGGCACGAAAGCGGTTCATCGACGACCTCGAACCGATACCCCGAATAGCCGTCGCCGTCGATGACCGCGCGCTGACGATAGTCGTTGAAATCGCCGCAGATCGCCCAGCGCTTGTCGGCGGCATGATCCTTGCCGAACCGCTGCTCGATGATGCGGCGAACGGCTTTGGCCTCGGCGACGCGGACCGGCATGGTCGCTTCACGCCCGTTCAAGCCGTTGCGCGGAGGCCCCATCGACTTGAAATGGACGAGATAAAGCGTGAAAGGCTTGCCGCCGACCGTAAGGTCGACTTCGAGGCAATCGCGCCGGAAGATGCGTTCGGTCGGCTCATGGCCCGATGCCGCCAGTTCGGGGGTGAACAGGCCGAACTCCTCGAACGTCACATAGGCATGGCTTGTCATGCGCACGAACTCGATCGGCTGCCCGTCGGCCGTCTCGGCGCGCATCATCAACGCCACGTCGATGCCGCGCGAATCGTTGCCCGAGGTGGTGTATTTCTGGCGGTAGCCCTCGCCGATCATCTTGAAGAGATAGCCGTATTCGAACGCCTTGAGCGCCTCGATATTGTCGACCTCCTGCAGGCAGATGACATCCGCCCGGGTCGCTGCAATGGCCAGCGCCGTCAGCTGCCGCGTGTCGTCCGAATGGGCGATGGTGCGCGCCTGTTCGAGATAGCGGTATTCTGCCTCCGTCCGGATATCGAACAGGGCGAGCGTCCGGTCCTCGTTCAGTTGGTTGCGGAAACCGGAAAAATCGAACCTGTTCATCAGGTTCTCGACGTTGAACGTTGCCAGACGAAGGGACATGGCGCCGACCATTGCCCACTCGGCGGCGTCAAGACAAGTGCGGAACAGCAAGATCGTACCCGTGCTTGTGCAACTTCTCCGTTCATCGCCCGTTCATTGTAGGAAACCCATGCTTGGCCTACGGGTCCAGGCTTGGGCCAACCTTTGGAGTGTGCGATGAATAAGCTCTTTGTAAAACCCCTGCGATCCGGCCTGATCGTGGCGGGACTTATCGTCAGCCTGGCGACGCCTTTGATCGCCGGCCCCATGCCGCAGCCCGGTCCGATCGCTCCCGCGTCTGAAAACGCCCTGCTTCAGGTGCGCGACAGCACGGCCGGCGGCGGCACCAGCATGAACAGCATGATCTGGCGCCGCAACCACGGCAGCCACCACTGGCGCGGCAACCAACGGCATTGGCGTGGCGACCAGCGCCATTGGCGAGGAAACAGGCACCATTGGCGCGGGGATCGCAACTGGCGTTACCGGCACCATCGCAACCACTATCGCGGCTCGGGCCTTTATTTCGGCCTCGGAGTGGTGCCGGGCTATTATTACGGCACACGACACACCTATCGGTCGGGCTCGGCCCATGTCCGCTGGTGCTATAACCGCTACCGTTCGTATCGGGCGTGGGACAACACCTATCAGCCCTATCACGGCCCGCGCCGCCAGTGCCGCTCGCCTTACTAGGCCGCTAGAAGCTGCGGACGGCGCCGTTTCGTTCTGCGGGCATCATACGAATTCGACGCCGACCACAGACAACGTTCGCCAGCGGACCCTGGCGTGTCGCACCGTCTCGCCGCCCTTGACGGCCAGGTCGAAGGCGGGCGGCACGGCCGATGTCTCGCCAAAGCTCAGCAGAGCGCCCTTATCGGACTCGTTGCGCACCACGCATTCCAGCGCGCCATAGCCCTTGTTGAACGACAGGGTCGCGCCCTTGAAAACGCGCCTGCGCACAGAAGCGCGACGATCCTCCAACGGCTCACCGCCCGTTCCATCCGGATTCTCGACAACGGCATCCATGACCGAACTCCCTTGCAACAAGCATAAGGGAGCGAAAAGCATGCCAGCGAAATTTGTACCGGAATGAAACGATCGGCCGCCTACCACGTCACCCGCTTCACGGCGCTGCTCCCTCCGACGGATCGGCCAAGGCGGCACTTTTGGCCTCAGGCGGCGGTTCCCAACCGAAAACGCTGCGGCCGCCGAACCGATGCGACTGGTCGAATTCGCCGGCGACGAATTCCTTCAGGCCGGGGCCGGTGGCATAGCGTTCCATGCGCCGCGTCTGGTCATCCAGCCGCGACAGGGCGGCAAGTTCCTCGGAGCGGCCGAGCCTCGCCTTGCACACGGCCGACTTCATAACGCCTATCGTCTCATCGTAGACCTTGAGCGGCACCGGAAACGGATGCCGGTCCTTGCCGCCATGCGCCAGCGAGAATCGCGCCGGGTCGGCGAAGCGGCAGGGTGCGCCGTGCACGACCTCGGCCACCATCGCCAGCGCCCGCACGGTCCGCGCGCCAACACCGGGCACCGTCAGCAGATCGGCATAATCCTGCGGTCCGCGGCGGCGGCCAGGGCGCCATGCAGGCGACGCATGACGACGTCGTCCTCGCGCACGTCGTGGCGGGCCGGCATGACCAGATGCGGCAGCGTCGGTTGCAGCGGCGGAGCATAGGCCCTGCGCCCTTCAGCCGCAGCGAATTCGCGCGCCACGCCGCCCGGTCCGATCGTTCGCAGCAGGTCGAGCTGCCCCTCGCGCGAACGGGCTGCGCGCCGGTCGGTCAGATTGACGATGTTGCCCTGCCCCTCGCCCTCGATGGCCGCATGCGGCTGGTCGACGAAGCTGGACAGCTCTTCCGAGAGCCAGTGATAGCGCCGCGCGGTACGGCTGTCGCCGTTCATGCCCTGCTGCACCACGACCCAGCGACCATCGTCGGCGACGATGAAGCCGTGCAGGTAGAGATCGAAGCCGTCCTGAACGGCGGCGCTGTCCACCTTCGCCACAAGCCTGCTCGCCAGACCCAGCGCGTCTCCGTCGAGCCCGACCCGCTCGCCGACCGTGAGAAGTTCGCCCGGCGTCTTTCGCGAATGGGCGCCACGCCCGCCGCAGACATGGAGCCCGAGGTCCTTCGACATCGGGTTCAGGCCCCGCTTCAGCGCGCCGATGACGCTGGTGGTGATGCCGGACGAATGCCAGTCCATGCCCATGACACAGCCGAAGGACTGGAACCAGAACGGATGCGCGAGACGCCTCAGCAGCTCGTCGCGACCATATTCCACGACGATCGCCTCGCAGATGACGGCGCCCAGCCTCGCCATGCGCTCGCCCAGCCATTTCGGCACCCGGCCGCCATGCAGCGGCAAGTCCGCGCTTCCGGCTCTTTTCATTCTATTGTTTCCGTTTTGTTCTTTCCTAGCACTTCGATAACGGGAACGGAACCGTTGAAATGAAAAGCGGCGGCGGACCTTTCGATCCGTCGCCGCCAGCCTTGGGAGGCTGCAACCTCTCCGATTTGCCTTTCTTATCCCGCGCCCTCTCGGGACGCAGGCATCGAAGGTTAGTTCTTGGCCTTGTCGACCAGCTTGTTCTTGGCGATCCACGGCATCATGCCGCGCAGCTTCTCGCCGACTTCCTCGATCTGATGCGCATCGTTGCGGCGGCGGATGCCCTTGAAGCGGGCCATGCCGGACCGGTATTCCTGCATCCATTCGGAGGTGAACTTGCCGGTCTGGATGTCGTCCAGAACACGCTTCATCTCGGCCTTGGTCTCGGCGGTGATGATGCGCGGGCCGGAAACGTACTCGCCCCACTCGGCAGTGTTGGAGATCGAGTAGTTCATGTTGGCGATTCCGCCCTCGTAGATCAGGTCGACGATCAGCTTCACCTCGTGCAGGCACTCGAAATAGGCCATTTCCGGCGCGTAGCCGGCCTCGACCAGCGTTTCGAAGCCGGCGCGGATCAGTTCCACCAGGCCGCCGCACAGGACGACCTGCTCGCCGAACAAATCGGTCTCGCACTCTTCCTTGAAGTTGGTCTCGATGATGCCCGAACGGCCGCCGCCGACGCCGCAGGCATAGGACAGGCCGAGATCGTGCGCGTTGCCGGAGGCGTCCTGATGCACTGCGATCAGGCACGGCACGCCGCCGCCCTTCTGGTATTCGCCGCGGACGGTGTGGCCGGGGCCTTTCGGCGCGATCATCAGCACGTCGACCGTCGACTTCGGCTCGATCAGGCCGAAATGGACGTTGAGGCCGTGGGCGAAGGCGATCGCCGCACCGTCACGGATATTGGGAGCGATCTCGTTCTTGTAGATATCAGCCTGAAGTTCGTCGGGGGTCGCCATCATCATCAGGTCGGCCCACTTCGCCGCCTCGGCGACGGTCATCACCTTGAGCCCGTCGGCCTCGACCTTCTTGGCGGTCGCCGAACCCGGCTTGAGACCAATGGCGATGTCCTTGACGCCGGAATCCTTGAGGTTGAGCGCATGTGCCCGCCCCTGCGAGCCGTAGCCGATGATGGCCACCTTCTTGCCTTTGATGAGATTGAGATCGGCGTCGCGATCGTAATAGACACGCATGGTTCTTCCTTCCCGTGTTGATACGTGACCGTTATGGATTCTTCCTTGCCCCATAAAGGGCGAGAAACTGTTTTGTGGCGCGCGCGGCGTCATCGGCGATGGCGGCTTCCGTGAGTCCCGGCCAATCACCCAGCAGAAGCCGGATCTGGATGTCGCGGCCGACCAGACCGAAAAAGACGCGAAACGCGGTTTCCGCATCCTCGAAGGCCAGCAGGCCGGCGCGCCTGCCGGCCTCCAGAACCGGCTTGAGGCGCTTGGCCATCGCGAAACGTCCGTTCTCCAGCACGATCGCGCCGAGATTGTCCTTGCCCGACCCCGCATGGCCGATAGCGACCCGGTTCAGCGCAATGGACGTGTCGCTGGAAATCACCTTCAGCCAGTCGCAGGCGTATCCTTCCAGGCTTTCGGTCAGCGACGGCAGATCCAGGCGGGTCTGGTCGACCGGCGCAACGCGCACTTTCGAGGCCTGCCAGCGCACCGTGGCTGTCAGAAGACCGTCGCGGTCGCCGAACCATTTGTAGAGCGTTTCCTTGGAGCAGCTCGCCCGGCGCGCAACGGAAGCCATGGTCAGGTGATCGCCTTCTTCGACCAGAAGGCGCAGCACCGCGTCGAGCACGTCGCGCTGCCGCGGCGTCAGCTCCTCGCCTGTTTCGGTCGTGCCACCCTGCTGCACTCGCGCCTCCCGGACGGTCGGTCAAACTCCGTACCGTACGTTACGGTTCTGTCCTTATGGCATGCAACCGTATTGGGCAAGGGAGATTGTGCGTAAAGAAGAGCCGCTCCGCCACGTGGCGCCGGCAAGGCGTCTCCTCAAATCGCGACCTGGGTGCCGATCTCCACCACGCGCCCCGTCGGGATCTGGAAGTATTCCGTCGCGTCGGCGGCCGTGCGCGCCAGGCCGATGAACAGCTTGTCCTGCCACAGCGGCATCCCCGAATTGGGCGAAGCCTTCAGCGAGCGCCGCGACAGGAAAAACGACGTCGTCATGATGTCGAACTTCCAGCCCTGCTTGCGGCAGATCGCCAGCGCGCGCGGGATGTTCGGCTGCTCCATGTATCCGAACGTCAGCTTCACGCGCATGAACAGGTCGTTGATGTTCTCCATCTTCACCCGTTCGTTGTCCGGCACGATCGGCTGCGGCGCGGTCACCACGGACAGGATGACATTCTGCTCATGCAGCACCTTGTAGTGCTTCAGGCTGTGCATCAGCGCGGTCGGCGCACTGAGCGGATCGCTGGTCAGGAACACGGCCGTGCCGGGAACCAGCTTCGGTTTCTTCTTCAAAAGGTTCGCCGCCAGGAAATCGAGCGGAACCTCGTTGCGCCGGGTCTTGTCGAACAGGTAGCGGCTGCCCCTGATCCATGTCGCCATGATGAGGCCCATCACGCAGGCGACGCTGATCGAAACCCAGCCGCCCTCCAGCACCTTGACCACGTTCGCCGAGAAGAAGCCGACGTCGATGACGGCGAACAGCACCGTCAGGGCCAGAGCGGGGGCCAGCGTCCAGTTCCACATGTAGCGCATGACGATGAACAGCAGGATCGTCGTCATCAGCATCTCGCCCGTCACGGAGATGCCGTAGGCGGATGCGAGCGAACTGGAATCCTCGAACCCGACGACGAGGATCATGACCGCCAGCGCGATCAGCAGGTTGACGCGCGGCATGTAAATCTGGCCGGACTGCATCTCGGAGGTGTGCTGCACCTCGATGCGTGGCAGGAGGTTGAGCTGAACCGCCTGACGCGTGAGCGAGAAGGCGCCCGAGATCACGGCCTGGCTAGCGATGACAGTGGCGGCGGTGGCCAGCAGGACCATCGGCACGAGCGACCATTCCGGCAGCATCTGGAAGAACGGATTGTGCGGCTTGCCGCCGTTGGAGATGACGAAGGCGCCCTGCCCGAAATAGTTGAGCAGCAGGCACGGAAACACGATCGAAAGCCAGGTGAGCACGATCGGCCGGCGGCCGAAATGGCCAAGGTCGACGTAGAGCGCCTCGGCGCCGGTCACCGCCAGGAAGACCGCGCCCACAGTGACGAACGCGCCCTCCGGCGTGTGGACCAGGTAGGCGAACGCGTAATAGGGATTGACCGCGAGCAGGACCGACGGGTCGTCCATCAGGTGGTAGAGCCCGGACACGCCCAGGCACACGAACCATACCGCCATGACGGGGCCGAACACCGCCGCGACCTTGCCGGTGCCGAAGCGCTGCACGGCGAACAGCATAGCCAGGATGACCAGCGTGATCGGCACGACGTAGGAATCGAAGGCAGGCGTCATCACCTCGAGGCCTTCCACCGCCGACAGCACGGAAATGGCCGGCGTGATGACCGAATCGCCGAAGAACAGCGACGCGCCGCACAGGCCGATGACGAGGATCAGCTTCGAGCCGGCAGGATAGGAACTGCGCGCCAGCGCCATCAGCGACAGCGTGCCGCCCTCGCCCTTGTTGTCGGCGCGCAGGACGAAAATGACGTATTTGATCGTGACGATGATCGTCAACGCCCACACGATCAGCGACAGGACGCCCAGCACCTCGCCGCGGCCGACAACACCGTCGGATGCGTGCAGGGCCTCGCGGAACGCGTAGATCGGGCTCGTGCCGATATCGCCGTAGACGACGCCCAGCGCGCCGAGCATCAGCACTTGCGTGCTGTGGCTTTCCGGCTCCTGGACCGGCGACGGATCGACCTGCTCCGGTTCGGCATCGTTGTTGGCAAGTGCCATCGACGTTCTCTCCGTCAGAAGCCGGCGGAACCGGTCCGGGCAGCGTCTTCAAAGGATGAATGCAACGATGTGCCGAAGCGTTCGGCAGAGCGGGCCGATTCAGGCCGAAGCCTTTGACGCAAGACGGATCGGACTGGCAGAGGGGTCAAGGCTGGCCTCGTCTTGCTCATGGGCGCGGTGCTGTACCCTCGCTGCAGCGCAATATCAAGTGTCGCAACGTCATGATGAGTGTCGCAGCGCGAGCATCACCAGCCGCATGCCTTCAGAAAACGCCCGACCGTCGTCGCCATGCCATACTCCAGCGCGTCCGCTGTCAACCCGTGCCCTATCGAGACCTCGGCAAGACGCGGCACGCGCCGCACCAGCGGCGGCAGATTGTCCACAACGAGGTCATGGCCGGCATTCACGTCCAGACCGGCCGCGAAGGCCGCGTCGGCGGCCTCGCCAAGCCGCGACAAATCGCCTTCGGCGCGCGCCGGGTCGTCGTGGCAGGCGCCGTACGGCCCCGTATAAAGCTCGACCCTGTCGGCGCCGAGGTCGCGCGCGGCCGCCATGCCGGAAGGGTCCGGGTCTGAAAAAAGGGACACGCGCAAACCGCCTTTCTTCAACCGCGCTACGATCGGCCCAAGGAACGCCGCCTGCGCGGCAAAGTTCCACCCGTGGTCCGAAGTCGCCTGCGACGGGTCGTCGGGCACCAGCGTCACCTGTTCGGGCTGGTGTCTCTCGACAAGCGCGAGGAACTCCTCCGTGGGATAGCCCTCGATATTGAATTCCGCGCCCGGAAACTCGTCGTCGATCAAGGCGCGGATCTCGGGAAGGTCGGAAAAGCGGACATGGCGCTGGTCGGGTCTGGGATGTACGGTCAGCCCGTGCGCGCCGGCGGCGAGCGCGATCCTGCCCAGCCCGGTCACGCTCGGCCACGGCAGGTCGCGCCTGTTGCGCAGCATGGCGATGGCGTTGACGTTGACGGACAGCTTTGCGGGCATGATCGGGTTCCCGTTACGGGGTACGCGGTTCGGTGCGGGTGGGCATCTATAGCGGCTTCGCGGGGAACAGACAGCGGATTTATGTGTTCCAGAGCATCACCTGCAATCGGAGCCGCCGATGAATTTCCTGGAAGAAGTGCCTGCCGTTCGAAAGATCGAGACCGACCGGACAGACCTGCTCGCCGTCGATATCGTCGGGCACGTGACCGCTGCTGATGCTGAAAATCTCTTTGGCCTGCTGGAGGCGGCCTACGCCCTGCACCCCAGGATCGACGTCCTTGTGCGCCTGGTCGACCATGACGGTATCGATTGGCCGGAGATATCCGAGGCCACGCTCAAACAGGGCAAGGCGGACGCCCTGCAGCATATCGCTCGCTGCGCCTCGATCGGCGATCCTGACTGGACGACGAGTGCCCAGGGTTGGTTCGAGCCGACGCTCCCGGTCGAGATCAGGCATTTCGAAGCCGCCGATGAAGCTGCTGCGTGGCAATGGCTCAAGGCAAGGCCGGTTGGCGGATGACGCGCCGCCGGACAACGGCTTGACTTTCCGGCCGCAATCTTTATGTGTCCGCGCAAGTTTTCCGCGCACGGGCGTCCGCCCCGGGCTGCTGCGGCTAGAACTCCAGAAAATCAACGGATACGACCATGGCCAAAGCCGCGAACATCAAGATCAAGCTTCTTTCGACCGCCGATACCGGTTTCTTCTACGTGACGAGCAAGAACAGCCGCACCAAGACGGACAAGCTGTCCTTCCGCAAGTACGATCCGGTTGCGAAGAAGCATGTTGAGTTCAAGGAAACCAAGATCAAGTAGATCTCGGTCTCCCGAACGGAAAATCGAAGCCGCCCTACGGGGCGGTTTTTTGTTGCGCGAGCGAAGCAGCCAGGCACACGCTTCCCGGCCGGACACCTTTGCCCCGAAAAACTCTGTTTATCAGTCGGATGGAAGGGGGCCGGTCGGCAGTCTGACAGCGGTACGAGGAGGCCACTTGCGCCAGCGCCGACCGGCCGACCCCACGGACCCAGGAGATGCGGCGGACCTGAGCATCATGGGGTATCGTTCGAGCGCCACCGGCAGAATTCCCCGCGCCTGCAACCGCTCTTCAATGCCCGCACAGTCGCGCAAGCTCTTGAAAAAATCAATACTTTCTTAACCAAGCGACCGACTCGCTCGCATTAAGGTAAATTGCTAACCCTTTGAAGTTGCGGACGGCTGTCAGGCAGCCTTGGCCACCACCCGGTTGCGGCCGCCGTTCTTGGCCTCGTAGAGGGCCAGGTCCGCCCGCTTCATCATCGCCTCGACGGTGTCCTGTCCCTTGAGGATCGACGAAACGCCGATGCTGATGGTGACCTCGACGGCCTTTCCGTCACGGCCGATGGGGAACGGCATCGTCGCGATTTCGGCGCGGATGCGCTCGGCCACCCGTTCTGCGATGGCCCCGTCCGTATCGGGCATCACCACCACGAACTCCTCGCCGCCGAAACGGCAGGCAAGGTCGATGCCGCGCACGTTCCTTCGCAGCCGGCTGGCGAATTCGCGCAGCACGTCGTCGCCGCCATCATGGCCATGCGTGTCGTTGATCGACTTGAAGCGGTCGAGATCCGTAATCATCACCGACAGGGGCCGCCGGCGCGCCACGGCGCGATCGAACAGCGTCTGGAGATGGCTGTCGAGGTAGCGCCGGTTGTGCAGGCCGGTCAGCCCGTCGGTAACGGCCATCTCGATGGTCTGGGTGACGCTGGCGCGCAGCCTGTCGTTGTAGCGCTTGCGGCGCACCTGGGTGCGCAGCCGGGCCGTCAGCTCATGCTGGTCGATCGGGCGGATCAGATAGTCGTTCACGCCCAGTTCCAGCGCCCGGATGATGCGGCTGTCCTCCCCCTGCTCCGCCAGCAGGATGATCGGCAGGAAGCGTGTACGGTCCAGCGAACGCAGTTGCGAGCACAGCCTCAGCGGGTCGAAATCGGCGAAGCCGGTGGAAACCAGAACGCATTCGTAGGCATTCTCGGCAGCCTGGAAAAAGCCGGCATGCGGGTCCGCCGCGACATCCACCTCGGCGGCGCCGTCCAGCATCCTGACCACGCGATCCGACGACGAAGGCCGTTCGTCGACCACAAGGACTTTCGGCAGCCCGTCGGCTTCCGCCAGCGAACGGTTCAGCAATTCCTCTATGCCGATGTTGCGCGTCGTGGACGCGCGCAGCCGCAACTCATCGGTCAGCGTCTTGAGGCGGACAAGGCTTTTCACCCGTGTCATCAACTGGAGGTCGTTGACCGGCTTGGTCAGGAAATCGTCCGCGCCGGCCTGCAATCCACGAACGCGATCGGCCGTCTGGTCGAGCGCCGTGATCATCACCACCGGGATATGGGAGGTCGCGGGATCGCTCTTCAGGCGGCGGCAAACCTCGAATCCGTCCATGTCCGGCATCATCACGTCGAGCAGGACGACGTCGACCTTGCCGTTCTCACAGGTTTCGATGGCCTCCGGTCCGTTCGTCGCCGTCAGCACCTCGAAATATTCGGCCAGCAGCCGGACTTCCAGAAGCTTCACATTGGCCGGAATGTCGTCGACGACGAGGATGCGTGCTGTCATGTCAGGCGTCGCCCAAATAGGATTTGATCGTCTCGATGAAGCGCGGCACCGAAATCGGCTTGGAAATGTAAGCTTCGCAGCCGCCCTGACGAATGCGCTCCTCGTCGCCCTTCATGGCGAAAGCCGTCACGGCAATGACCGGTATGACATGGAGGTCGTCGTCCTCCTTCAGCCATTTGGTCACTTCCAGGCCGGAAACTTCCGGGAGCTGGATGTCCATCAATATGAGGTCGGGCCTGTGCGTGCGCGCCAGATCAAGCGCTTCCAGCCCGTTGCGCGTGCGCACGGTCTCGTAGCCGCTCGCCTCGATGAGGTCGCGGAAGAGCTTCATGTTGAGCTCGTTGTCCTCGACGATCATGACTTTCTTAGGCATCGATGTCCCGTCCCGGCAGCAAGTATCTCTTGAATGCCGTCATGCGTTCCCGTGAAGAAAGCGCATCAAACCCTGTTCAACTCTACACGGAGATCATTGACGAAACGGAAACCGGGCATGGAAAACATGACCTTTCTCCGTACACGGACAATCGGCGCGACCTTCCTCTCCGAAGCTTGCCCCCGCGGCAGGCAGCGGATAGGTGAAGAATCGCAGACTCAATCGCCGCATCCCGAAAGGTAGTGATGGCCAACGCATCGTCAATGCGCGAGCAGGCTGAAGCCGTTGCCGTTCGCGCGCTCGGCTTCATTGCCGCCGATCCGGACCTGCTGCCGCGCTTCCTGGCCATCACCGGTATCGAGGCGAGTGCCGTTCGCAGGGCCGCCGCCGAACCCGGCTTCCTGGCGGGCGTGTTGCAATTCGTCCTGGCGCACGAGCCGACGCTGATGCGTTTCTGCGAGGAAACCGGAACCCCACCAGCCGATGTCGGCCAGGCGATGAAAGCCCTTCCGCAGGGCGACGACAGCTACGACAGGTCTATATGAGCGACGATCCGGAAACATTGCGCCAAATCGCCGAATTGGCGTCCGATGACAGGCCGCTTCTGGTGCTCGACGTCGACGACGTGCTTCTGGAATTCATCCGGCCCTTCCCGAAATTCCTCGAAACAAAGGGCCTTGGCCTCACCCTGGCGTCCTTCAGATTGACCGGAAACGTCGCCGAGAAGGCGAGCGGGCGCGTTGTCGATCAGGATGAAGTCACCGCGCTGCTCGATGAGTTCTTCCACGGCCAGGCGGATTGGCAAAGCGTCACCGACGGCGCGGCCGAGGCGCTGGCGTCGTTCCACGACCGAGTCGAAATCGTCCTGCTGACGGCGATGTTCCACCGGCATCGCGCCGCCCGCCGCGCGCATCTGGACGCGCTTGGCCTGACCTATCCGCTGCTGACCACCGAGATGGCGAAAGGCCCTGCGGTGGCGCGGTTGCGCGGCGGCAAGGGCCGGCCGGTCGCGTTCGTCGACGACCAGCCGAACAACCTGATGTCCGCCGCGCAGGCGGTACCCGAGGCGCACCTCTTCCATCTGATGGCGGACAATTCGCTGAGAGAATTCCTGCCGCCGCTGCCCGACGCCATCACCGCGGTCCACGACTGGCGCGAGGCCCGACCGAAGATCGCCGCAGCTCTCGGCGTCTGACGTTCAAGCCGGACTTACAACGCCAGCCGCATCAGCGGCCTGCCCGCCTTGCGTTCCGCCACCCGCTCGAACCCGGCTTTCTCGAAGACGCGCGCGGAGCCGACGAACAGGCCGACCGAACGCGAATCGCGCGACAGGTCCATCGGGCATGCTTCCAGAAAGCGCGCGCCGTTCTGCCGGGCGAAATCGATTCCGCCCGCCACCAGCCGGTGCGTCAGCCCCCTGCCCCGCGCCTTATTGCGGATGAAAAAGCACGAGATCGCCCAGACGGCGGGATCGGAAGCCTCCGCCGGGTCGAGCGGCGCCGAGCCGCGCCCCTGGTTGTTCCATTCGGGAACGTCGGCGCGCGGGCCGACCTGCATCCAGCCAATCGCCAGATCATCCTCGAAGGCCAGAAGTCCGGGCGGCGGCCCGGCCTCGATCCGCTCGCGGATCTGGTCCTTGTTGCGCTGCCGGTTGTTCTGCCGGCGCACCGACGGCGCGTTGCGGAAATGCATGCACCAGCAGCCGTAGCAGGCGCCCTGCTTGCCGAAAAGATCCTCGAAGGCCGGCCACAGCGCCGCCGTGACCGGCCGAATATCCGCCTCCATACGCTCCTCCGACCCCGCCGCCTTGCTGCCGGTCCGCCCCTAGCTTAAGATGCAGTCTGTTCTCTTTATGTTCGCAGCGATGGCCGCCTCTGTCAACGACCCGGAACATGGTTTCTGCCGCGACTGCCTGACGCTCCAGACTGGCGCGACGCGGCGGTGCGAGCGCTGCGGCGGACCCCGCATCACGCGGCATGCCGAGCTTTACCGGCTGCATCTCGCCCATATCGACTGCGACGCCTTCTACGCGGCCGTGGAGAAACGCGACAATCCTGCGCTGCGCGACAAGCCCGTGATCATCGGCGGCGGCAAGCGCGGCGTCGTCTCGACCGCCTGCTACATAGCCCGCATCCAGGGCGTGCGCTCGGCCATGCCGATGTTCAAGGCGCTCGAAGCCTGTCCCGAGGCGATCGTCATCAAGCCGGACATGGAAAAATACGTCCGCGTCGGCCGCGAAATCCGCAGCATGATGCAGGCGCTCACCCCGCTGGTCGAGCCGATCTCCATCGACGAGGCCTTTCTCGACCTCGCCGGCACGGAGAAACTGCATGGCCTTGCGCCGGCGCTGGTGCTGGCGCGGTTCGCGCGCGAGGTGGAAAAGGAGATCGGCATCACCGTCTCCGCCGGCCTTTCCTATTGCAAGTTCCTCGCCAAGATCGCGTCCGATTTCCGCAAGCCGCGCGGCTTTTCCGTGATCGGCGAGGCGGAGGCGAAGGATTTCCTCGCCGGACAGCCGGTCTCGTTGATCTGGGGCGTCGGCAAGTCGTTCGCCGCCACGCTGGAACGCGACGGCATCCGCACCATCGGCCAGTTGCAGACGATGGACCGCGGCGACCTGATGCGCCGCTACGGCGCCATGGGCGACCGGCTCCACCGTCTGGCGCTCGGGCAGGACGACCGGCAGGTGCATCCGGACCGCGACGCCAAGAGCGTGTCGGCCGAAACAACCTTCGACAGCGACCTTGCCAACCTCGACGACCTCGTGCCGGTGCTGCGCGCGCTGTCGGAAAAAGTCTCGGCCCGCCTCAAGCGCGCAGGCATCGCGGGGCGCACGGTGGTGTTGAAGCTGAAATCCGCCGATTTCAGGATCCGGACCCGCAACCGCCAGCTCGGCGACCCCACCCGCCTCGCCGACCGCATCTTCTCGACCGGCCTCGAACTGCTGCGGCGGGAGGCCGACGGCACGAGATACCGCCTTCTCGGCATCGGCGTCAGCGACCTGTCCGACGACGACAAGGCCGACCCGCCGGACCTCGTCGACGTGCAGGCGCGCAAGCGCGCCATGGCCGAAGGCGCGATCGACGCCCTGCGCGACAAGTTCGGCGGCAAGGCCGTGCAAACCGGCTACACCTTCGGCAAGGGCCATCGCGGCCGCCCGGCCCGCCCGGATGAGGACGACGATCGGGAGGAAGTGCGGCACCCATGGGAGAGGATCTAGGTTTCGCGGGCAGCCGTTTAGGGCGGCCGCCCGGCCGCCTTCATCTGCGTCATTCCGGCCAAGCGAGCTTGCGAGCGCAGAGCCGGAATCCAGTCCGTGACCTTGCAGGTGTTTCGGAATGGGTCCCGCATAGCCGCCCTCCGCTGCGCTACGGCCAGCTTACGGGATGACGGGTTGCCTGCGAGGCGCCGGCCATGATGACGCAGCGCAACTACATCCGCTTCAGGTCGATCCTGCTGGTGACGACGCTCTTGCCGGTTCTGGGATCGATGTCCGTGGTGGTGAGCGTCATTCCGTCCGTGCCGTTTTTCTGGACGGTCATGATCGCCTTGCGGTCGCCGTTCACAGGTTTGGCCCAGGTGATCCCGAGGTTGATCATGCTTCCTTGCCGCACGCCTTTCAGTCCGGCCGGACCTGTCGCCGAGCCGGTGTAGGAGCCCGAATAGGTCGCGCCGTCTGCCTTCAGGCTGGCGCTGAAGTGCCGGGTGAACACCAGCAGGCCGCGACAGTCGCCGTCGAGCAGAAGGGAATTGGCCGAAGTCGTGGACTTGAACTTGCAGGAGACATGGATCGTCGGCGACGTGACGCGAATCTTCACCGCGCCTTTTCCCGCCCAATTGCCTTCCAGAGACCGGAGAAAACCAGTTTCGTCGGCATTGGCTTGCGCCAGCCCCGCCATCAGGCCGGCTGCCGCAACCGTCATCCTTGCCATCTTCCTCAACCCCGTCTCCCGTCCTGCGAATCCAATCTCCCGGCGATAGTGAACGTTATGCACCGAACAGGGTTCCTTTTGTGACGTCTCATCCTTCTCTTCGTGATCGACGGCTGGCCCATCCAAAGAATGATCCTAGCGATTGTTGGTAGGCGCAACCTCTGCCAGATAGCCTCCCATGACCGCGCAACCCTCCCTCCTCAAGGCCGCCTTCTGGATGGCGCTGTCGATCGCGTCGTTCCTCACCATGTCGGTGGCGGGGCGCGAGACGACGAACGTGCTCAACGTGTTCCAGGTCCTGGAACTGCGGTCCGTCATCGGTTGGTTCATCATCCTTCCGGTCGTGATGGCGAGCGGCGGCTTTGCCGCGATGCGGTCCGGGCGGATGAAGCTGCATGTGGCGCGCAACGTCGTCCACTATGTCGGGCAAGGCGCGTGGCTTTACGCGCTGACGCTCATTCCGCTGGCGGTGCTGATCTCGGTCGAGTTCACCACGCCCATCTGGACGGCGATCCTCGCGGTATCCTTCCTCGGCGAGCGGATGACCAGGGCACGCATCGCCTCCATCGTGCTCGGCCTGATCGGCGTGGTCGTCATCGTCAGGCCGAGCGCCGGCTCGGTCAATCCCGGCCATTTGATGGTTCTGGGCGCGGCCGTCTGTTTCGGCATCTCCATGGTCATGGTCAAGTCGCTGACCCGCACGGAAAGCACGATCCGCATCATCTTCTGGATGCTGATCGTCCAGTCGGCGCTCGGCCTCGTCCCGGCGCTCTACGAATGGCGCAATCCGCCGCTCGACCTGTGGCCGTGGATCGTGGTGATCGCCTTCACCGGCATGTCGTCGCATCTGTGCCTGGCGCGAGCGCTTGTCCATGCGGAGGCTACCCTGATCGCACCGATGGACTTTTTGCGCGTCCCGCTTTCCGCGCTGATCGGCTGGCTGCTCTACAGCGAACAAATCGACATCTACGTCGCCTTGGGCGCCGCGCTGATCCTCGCCGGCAACATGCTGAACCTCAAGCGAAAGGCGCCGAAGCCGGAGGAAGTCGCCGCCGCCTGAGTCGCCTAAGACCCAAGCAATTCGCGCAGGATCGGCGGCAGCGCCTGCGGCAGGTCCTCCGCGATGAGGCCCGGACCGAAACGGCTTCCCGCTTCGGCGTGGATCCAGACGGCGGCGCACGCCGCCTCGAACGCCGGCACGGCCTGCGCCAGAAACCCGGCCACGATGCCGGCAAGCACGTCGCCCGAACCGGCGGTCGCCAGCCAGGGTGCCCCGTTGGAGTTGATTGCCGCGCGGCCGTCCGGCGCCGCGATCACCGTATCCGGCCCCTTGTAGACGACCACGGCGCCCGCACGGGCCGCCGCTTGCCGCGCCCTGTCCAGCTTGGAAAGTGACGTGTCCGCCGAAAGATCGGGGAACAGACGCGCGAACTCGCCCTCATGCGGCGTAAGCACCAGAGCCGTGGCGCTCTCCTTCGCCGCGGCGAACATACTTCCGGGGTCGGCGCGAAAGGACGTGATGGCGTCGGCGTCGCAGACGACGCCACGGGGCGCCGACCCGTCGCCGGCACGTTCCGGCCTTCCGGCGCGAAGCACCGCCAGCGCGAATTCCCGAGCCTTCTCTCCGACGCCGAATCCCGGTCCGAGCACGAAGGCCGACGGGCGGCGGTCGTCGAGGAAGCCGGCAAGGTCGGCAATGTCATCGACCCGGCGCAGCATAATGGCGGTCAGATGGGCCGCGTTGACCTGCATGGCGCTGCCCGGAGAAAGCACCGTCACGGCCCCTGCCCCGCAGCGCGCGGCGGCAAGTGCGGAAAGCCGCGCCGCCCCGGTCGCATGCGGGCCGCCCGAGAACACGCCGACATGGCCGCGCTTGTATTTGTGAGCGTCGACGGCTGGCCTCGGCAATCGGCCCCGCCACAGCGCCGGTCCATTGGCAAAGGTCCGTATGCCGAGCGAAGCGATGACGCCGTCGCCGATGCCGATGTCCGCGACAATCACCTCGCCGCACAGTTCGCGGCCGGGCAGCAGGAGATGGCCTGGCTTCCTGCGCACGAACGTCACCGTCACGTCGGCGCGGAACGCCTGGCCAAGCACCGCTCCACCGGTCCCCGACACGCCGGACGGAAGATCTATGGCGACGACAGGCAGCCGCAGCGCCGAGACCTTGTCGACCGCGGCGGCATCGGCTCCGGCGAGTGGCTTCGACAAGCCGGCCCCGTAGAGCGCATCGACCACGGCGTCGCCCTGCTCCGCCGCGAAGTCCGCCAATGGATGGGCTGGCAACGGGCACTCGGCGGCGGCCAGCGCCGCATCGCTGCCGCCGCGCGGCGCTCCCGACGCCCACAGCGAAACGGCGACTCCGCTTTTTGCCAAAATCGTGGCGACGACATAGCCGTCCCCGCCATTGTTGCCGGACCCGCAAAGCACATGGACGCGTCGCGCGCCCGCGAAGCGGGACAGAACGATCGCCGCGACCGCTTGCCCGGCGTTGCGCATGAGACCGATGCCGTCCAGCGGCCCGGCTTCTATGGCGCGACGGTCGGCTTGGGCCATCTCGGCCGGGGTCAGAAGGTCGATGTTCACGCGGTCACGTCCTGTTGCTGCCGCAGGATTGACCAGTTTCCATCTGCGCGCAAACATGCGCCGATGGATTTTCACGAGATGCAGAAAATTAGAGGGCCGGCGCCATTCTGCCGATAAAATGGGCATGATGCCTAAGAAATAGGCCTCCTCAATTCACTCATGACGCGTTTTCGGACGTGACGATCCATGCCAAGTGATCGAAATCGGGGATTTTTGCCTGTTCGATCAGCATATCGACGTTTTCCCGCGCTTTCGGGTCCGCAGGCGGGATTGGCATGTTTCCTGCTAGACGGAGGAGCAAGCGGGCCAGAACCAACTTCCCGCATCGGAGGCCGAGTTTTCATGAAGAAGATCGAAGCGATCATCAAACCGTTCAAGCTGGACGAGGTGAAGGAGGCTCTGCAGGATGCCGGTCTGCAAGGCATCACCGTGACCGAAGCGAAGGGGTTCGGACGGCAGAAGGGCCACACCGAGCTCTATCGTGGAGCCGAATACGTCGTGGATTTCCTGCCCAAGGTGAAGATCGAGGTCGTGCTCGGCGACGAGGCGGTCGAGAGCGCCGTCGAGGCGATCCGCAAGGCAGCACAGACCGGACGCATCGGCGACGGCAAGATTTTCGTCTCCAACGTCGAGGAAGTCGTCCGTATCCGCACCGGCGAGACCGGCCTCGACGCGATCTGACGCCTCACCCAACACAACAAGTCGAACCCAGACAGGGAAACAGCCCATGACCACAGCATCCGACATCATGAAGCAGATCAAGGACAACGACGTGAAATTCGTCGATCTGCGCTTCACCGACCCGAGGGGCAAATTACAGCACGTGACGATGGATGTCGTAGCCGTCGACGAAGACATGTTCGCCGACGGCGTCATGTTCGACGGCTCCTCGATCGCCGGCTGGAAGGCGATCAACGAGTCCGACATGGTGCTGATGCCGGATACCGAAACCGCCCATATGGACCCGTTCTTCGCGCAATCCACGATGGTCATCGTGTGCGATATCCTCGATCCGATTTCGGGCGAGGCCTACAACCGCGACCCGCGCGGCACCGCCAAGAAGGCGGAGGCCTACCTGAAAGCCGAAGGCATCGGCGATACCGTCTACATCGGCCCGGAGCCCGAATTCTTCGTGTTCGACGACGTGAAGTACAAGGCAGACCCGTTCAATACCGGCTTCAAGCTGGATTCGACCGAACTGCCGTCGAACGACGACACCGATTACGAAACCGGCAATCTCGGCCATCGTCCCCGCGTCAAGGGCGGCTATTTCCCCGTGCCACCGATCGACGCGCTGCAAGACATGCGCTCCGAGATGCTGACCGTACTGTCCGAGATGGGCGTGGTGGTGGAAAAGCATCATCACGAGGTCGCCTCGGCCCAGCACGAACTGGGCGTCAAGTTCGATACGCTCGTGCGCAACGCCGACAAGACGCAGATCTTCAAATATGTCGTGCACCAGGTCGCCAATGCCTACGGCAAAACAGCCACCTTCATGCCGAAGCCGGTCTTCGGCGACAACGGCTCGGGCATGCACGTCCATATGTCGATCTGGAAGGGCGGCAAGCCGACTTTCGCGGGCAATGAATATGCCGGCCTGTCGGAAAGCTGCCTCTATTTCATCGGCGGCGTCATCAAGCATGCCAAGGCGATCAATGCCTTCACCAACCCGCTGACCAATTCCTACAAGCGTTTGGTGCCGGGTTACGAGGCCCCGGTGCTGCTCGCCTATTCGGCGCGCAACCGTTCGGCGTCCTGTCGCATCCCGTTCGGCTCATCGCCGAAGTCCAAGCGGCTGGAAGTGCGCTTCCCCGATCCGGGCGCGAACCCCTACCTGGCCTTCGCGGCCCTTCTGATGGCCGGCCTCGACGGCATCAAGAACAAGATCCATCCTGGCCAGCCGATGGACAAGGACCTCTACGACCTGCCGCCGAAGGAATTGAAGAAGATCCCGACCGTGTGCGGTTCGCTGCGCGAGGCGCTGATGAGCCTGGACAAGGATCGCGCCTTCCTCAAGGCCGGCGGCGTCTTCGATGACGACCAGATCGATTCCTACATCGAACTGAAGATGGCCGAGGTCATGCGCTTCGAGATGACGCCGCATCCGGTCGAATTCGACATGTACTATTCGGTGTAAAGCAAGCCGTTACGCCGTTTTCCTCATGGAATGCAAAAACCCCGGTGGAAATGCCGGGGTTTTTGTCGTGAGACAGTGCTTCCCGCTATTTCTGCGCGGCCGCGAGTTCCTTGTCGAAGGCGATACGCGCCTTTTCGACCATCCGGTGCAGCAAATCCTTGTCGATGAACGCGCCCTCGTCGCCGGCGTCGCGCCGGGCCTTGCGCATGAAGATATCGGCGAATTCGGGATGGGCCGGCAGAACGATGTCGGCCCTTATTGCTCCCAGCCGATCGAAACTATTGCGGAAATCCGCGACGATGCCCGGATAGCTCTTGTTGCCAACCAGGATGTTGCCCGCCACGGTGATGCTGCATGGAAACACGACCTGACGGGGCACGCCTTTGTCCGTTGCCGTCATCCTCCACGTGGTACAGCCCTTTGTATGGCCGGGCGTCAACATCGCGGTCATCTGCACATCGCCAAGCGTTACGACATCACCGTCATGCAACGTGCGATCCACTTTCACCGCCGGGAAGCGGGCGCCCCCATAGGTGGTGTCGCCTTCCTGCCTGCCGTGCTCCAGCGCGGATTTGTCCTGCTCCATGGCCATGACCTGCGCGCCGCTGTCCTGCTTCAGCTTGGCGATGCCGGCAGCGTGGTCGTAATGCGCGTGGCTATTCAGGATGATCCTGACGTCCGAAAGCCGGAAGCCAAGAGCCCGGATGTTCTTCTCGATCAAACCGGCATTCCCGGCCAGCGTACCGTCGAGCAGGATCGCCTTGCCATCTGATACGATGAGGTAGGACGCTAGACCCTTCGTGCCGACATAGTAGATGTTGTCGACGATCCTGAACGGCTCGGTCGGCTGGCTCCAGGCGGCTGGTTGCGCCATGGCGGCAGACACGCAAGCGGCCGCGGTCAGCAAAGCCAGCAGGCTCGGAATTTTTTTCATGTCCATGATCTTCCTGTACATCACCGCCCCGCCGCAAAACCCGGAATCGACACCTATTCGCCATAGGCAGAGACGGCAAACGATGATATCTCGCCGCACCCAATAGAAAATCTTGGGTTTCCATGGAACGTCCGCGCCTTCCGCTCAACGCATTGCGGGCCTTCGAGGCTGCCGCCAGACATCTCAGCTTCACCCGTGCCGCGATCGAACTGTGCGTCACGCAGGCGGCCGTGAGCCATCAGGTCAAGCAGCTTGAAAAAACTTTGCATGTCACGCTGTTTCGCCGGCTGCCGCGCGGCCTGATGGTCACCGAAGAAGGACTTTCGTTACTTCCTGTCGTCCGCGAGTCCTTCGACCGTATCGGCGACGCGCTCGAGCGTTTCGAAGGCGGGCATCTGCGCGAGGTTCTCGCCATCGGCGCAGTCGGAACCTTCGCCGTCGGCTGGCTGCTGCCGCGGCTGGAGGGATTCCGCAACGAGGCGCCCTTTGTCGATCTCAGGCTTTCGACGAACAACAATCGGGTCGATATCGCCGCCGAAGGCCTCGACTACGCCATCCGCTTCGGCACCGGGGCATGGCACGGACTCGATGCCACCGAACTGTTCGCCGCGCCGCTGTCGGCCCTGTGCACGCCCGAACTTGCAGCAGGGCTGTCGTCGCCCGATGATGTCTTCCGTCACGCGCTGCTGCGATCCTATCGCAGCGACGAATGGCCGGCCTGGTTTGCCGCGGCGGGGCTGAAACATCCTCCTGCCCCGTTACGTGGGATGATGTTCGATTCCTCGCTTGCCATGATGGAAGCGGCCTTGCAGGGAACTGGCGTAGCACTTGCGCCGCCGCTGATGTTTCAGCGGTTGCTCACCACCGGCGAAATCGTCCAGCCATTCCCGGTCTCGATCCTGACCGGCAGCTACTGGCTGACCCGGCTGCAAACCAAACGCCCTAGCGGCGCCATGCAGGCTTTTGCCGACTGGCTGTTTCGGGAAGCGGCGGAGCACCGGCGATCGTGACGTCAAATGGCCGGCGGCATCTTTGACGACGACCGGGGCTATTCCTGCGTCGAACTCAAGATGGCCGAGGTCGTGCGCTTCGAGATGAAGCCGCATCCGGTCGAATTCGATATGTATTACTCGGTCTGAGGCCCGCCTCGCCCGTTGAAAAGCAAAAACCCCGGCGCCGGTGCCGGGGTTTTTGCTTATCTGTCCGTTTCGCCCGAAAAAGCTCCGCTCAATCGAGCTTGCGGATCACGCCATAGACGATATTGCGGTTTTCGCCGAAGAAGACGTCGGCCTCGACGGTATTGCGGTCGACGCTTCGGTTGATGATGTTCCACATGTCGTCTTCGCCGCGCAGAAGCAGCGTCCAGTTCATGAATGTTTCCATGTAGCCGTCGTCGGTGAGTTCGGGCGAGAAGTTCGCGAACAGCAATGTGCCGCCCGGCTTGAGCATACGCATGCAGCGCTTGTTGAGCCTGATGGCGACGGCGTCCGTCAGATAGTCGTAGAGCCCCGCGGAATAGACGAAATCGAACGAGCCGAGCTTGTAGGCGTCGGTCAGCAGGCCGCGCACGGAGCCGTCCCTGGCTTCAACCACCGTCCCCGCATGATCGCGCGCGACGGCTCCGACGCTCAGCGGATCCTGGTCAAGCGCGACCCACCGCTTTATGCGCCCCTGCGCCAGCGCCTGGGACCGCTCGGCTTCGCGAAGATGGCCGGCTGCGATAGCCAGAACCTCCGTTCCGTCTTCCCTCTCCCCGGCGATCTCGTCCACCCGGCACGCGAGAAGATCGCGCCGTTCCCTGACGGCGATGCAGGATGGATAGTATTTGCTGTAGGCGTAGAGGGCCTTGCCGGTCGGCGAGGCCTCGTCCACGTCCTCCCTGATGGTGTCGTGCTGATAGATGAAGTCGAGAAGCCTGGCATCGCCGGAATAGCCGCGTGGCTTTTCGAACGACCAACGGGTGAACGGATCCTGATGGAAATAGCGCGCCACCGGGTGCGATTGCGCGACGGGTGTCAGCGCCTGCCATACCGACGGTGCGCTCTTGCGCCGAAGCTTGTGCAGCGCCTCGACGGTCCACCGCATGGTTTGCTCGGGCGCACTACTGCCTTCGAACCGCTGTTCGGCACTGTGCAGGATCAGGCCCAATTCAGCCATCGCCGCTTGCGCGGCCTCGGCCTGCGGCGCGGGTATCGACGCAAGCGCCATATTTGCCGCCATGTCTTCGGGCGTGATGAGGCTTTCCCGGTCGAACTGAATGCGTGGCTTTTCCATAAAATTGCGACACCCCTGTTAATAATCTATTAACCATAGCGTCGCCTACGCGAAGGTGGAACACAAGCTTCGGCGCGCCTGAGCATCATTTGACCGATCTTGTTTAGACTTCGCTAACCCTGCCAACGGAATACACGCCGGCTTAACGGAAGCTTTTGCTCCCGGCGCGAAAATCGGCTGAAACTTAACGGCTTCGGCGCGTGTTGGGATCGGGGGCAATAAGGGTTTGTCTGACTATCGATCCCGTTCGCCGGCTAGGTGTCATCGCATTTCAACGGAAAGCGCATGACCGAAACGACAATTGGCTTGATTGACGGCGACGCGGAAGGCTGGGCACAGCACCTGTCGCCAACGCATCTACAGATGCTCTATCACCGTGACGGCGGGCCGGGCCGGCGCATTGCAACGCGCCGGGGGCTGTGGGCTGCGGTCCTGGTCTATCTGCTTTTCTCACTGACAGACATCATCCTGATTCCGGATGTGGCTCATCTGACCGTCGCGGCCCGCTTCCTGGTAGGGCTTGGAACCCTGGTTGCGGTCGAGTGGCAGTTTCGCACCGGAGCGTCGGCCGACCGCATGGACGTCACCTGCGCGATCGCCCTGGTGCTTGCCTATGGCGGATGGCTCTTCACGGCCATCAATACGCATTACACGGAAACCATCTCCTACTATCTGGTCTTCGGCGCGATCTTCATGATGAGCGCCAACCTGTTCTTCAGTTTCAGGTTCCTGTTCTCCGTCAGCGTTTCGGGCATCATGCTTCTGGCATCCATCGCCGTGCTTTTCCATGCGCTGCCCGGCAATCGCACCTACCAGCTTTCCTTCGGGCTATTTTATGTTTCCTGCTTTATCTTCACGTCCTACGTGAATTGGCGGCTGAACAAGGAGCGCTACAACGTCTTTCTCAACGCCGTCGAGGCGAAAAGACAGCACAAGGAAGCGACGGAGCGCGGCATGGCCTTGCTGAGGCTGTCGAGGACCGATCCGCTGACGGGACTGGACAACCGGCGCGCCGTCGACGAGAGGCTGCGCGATCTCTGGCACGACTGGCAAAAGCACGGCCGGACCTTCGGCGTGATGCTGATCGACGTGGATTTCTTCAAGCGGTTCAATGACTGTTACGGCCACCAGGAGGGCGACAGTTGCCTGGTATTCGTCGCGGAGGCGCTGCGACGGACCTTCGACGCCACTGACGTCACGATCGGGCGCTACGGCGGAGAGGAATTCATCGCGCTGGCGCCGCTTTCCGGAGAGGACGAACTGAAGGCGCTGGCGGAAGACATTCGCGGTGTTGTCGAAGATCTCAACATCAGGCACGAGCAGCGGCTCGACGGCTTCCGCACCGTCACCGTTTCCGTCGGTGCCACGTTCACCCGCCATCTCGGCGGAGGCAAGCTCGAGAAGATCATCCACGAAGCCGACCGCGCCCTCTATCTCGCCAAGGCCAGCGGGCGCAATTGCGCGAAACTGTTCGACCCCGGCGACCCGCAGAGCAATGACGAAAGCGAGAACATCGCCGGACTGCTCGGGACGGCGATCGAAAAGAACCTGGTCAGCCTCGTTTACCAGCCCATCCAGGACGTCGCGACGAGGCGGACCTGCGGGTTGGAAGCGCTGATGCGGCTCAACATGCCCGACGGCATTTCCGTCCCGCCGAGCCTGTTCATACCCCTTGCCGAGCGAAACGGCACGATCGTCGACCTGGGGCGCTGGGCGATCAGGACGGCCTGCCTGGAAATACTGGCCAACGATCTCGCGCCGGTCGTCAGCGTCAACGTTTCGCCCATCCAGCTCAAAGCGCCGGGATTCGCGGCTTCGGTCGCCGCCATCCTGGGCGAGACCGGCGTATCCGGCAGCCGCCTTGCCTTCGAGATAACGGAAGGCCTCGACATGGAGATGCACGCCGACGTCCTGCGCTGCGTCGGGGACCTGAAGCTCCTCGGCATCGAGATCTGGCTCGACGATTTCGGCACCGGTTTCGCCGGGCTGTCATGGCTCAGGCTGATCGACTTCGACACGGTCAAGATCGACCGGTCCTTCCTGCACGATTCCGTCACGCCGCGCGGCGAGGCCATGTTGCGCGACATCATCGGCCTGATCAGGAACCGAGGCCCGAGGATCCTTATCGAAGGCGTCGAAAGCGAAGACCAGATGACGCTGACACGGCGCTTCGGCATCGACCGGGCGCAGGGCTACTATGTGGGCCGACCGACGGGAGCGGAAAGCTTCCGGCATTTCCGGTCTATCCAGCAAAGGCGCGCCAGCGGGCGGTACTGATATCCACAGAACGACAAAACCCGGCGGTTTCCCGCCGGGCTTCCCAGTGCGGCTTGAGAAGGACGAGACTTAGGCTGCCGCCTTCTTCGCCCCTTCCGTCGGAACTTCCGCGATCGTCTTCAGGACCTGCGAAGCGATCTGGTAGGGGTCGCCCTGGCTGTTGGGGCGGCGATCTTCCAGATAGCCCTTATAGTCGTTGTTGACGAAGGAATGCGGCACGCGGATCGAGGCGCCGCGGTCGGCGACGCCGTAGGAGAACCTGTTCCACGGCGCCGTCTCGTGCTTGCCGGTCAGGCGCTTATCGTTGTCGGGGCCGTAAACGGCGATGTGATCCATGAGGTTCTTCTCGAAGGCGGCCATGAGCGCCTCGAAATAGTCCTTACCGCCCACTTCGCGCATGTATCTCGTCGAGAAGTTGCAGTGCATGCCCGAACCGTTCCAGTCGGTGTCGCCAAGCGGCTTGCAATGGAATTCGATGTCGACGCCGTATTTTTCCGTCAGGCGCAGCAGCAGGTAGCGGGCCATCCAGATATGGTCGGCGGCGGTCTTCGAGCCCTTGCCGAAAATCTGGAACTCCCACTGGCCCTTGGCCACCTCGGCATTGATGCCTTCATGGTTGATGCCGGCCGCGAGGCACTGGTCGAGATGCTCCTCGACGATCTGGCGGGCGACGTCGCCGACGTTCTTGTAGCCGACGCCGGTGTAGTAGCCACCCTGCGGTTCGGGCCAGCCATGCTCCGGGAAGCCCAGCGGACGGCCGTCCCTGTAGAAGAAATACTCCTGCTCGAAGCCGAACCAGGCGTCAGGATCGTCGAGGATGGCGGCGCGCTTGTTGGAGGCGTGCGGCGTGACGCCGTCGGGCATCATGACTTCGCACATGACCAGAACGCCGTTGGTGCGAGCCGGGTCAGGATAGACCGCAACGGGCTTCAGCACGCAATCCGACGAATGTCCCTCGGCCTGCCGGGTCGAGGAGCCGTCGAAACCCCACAGAGGGAGTTGGTCGAGTGTCGGGAATTCGGCGAATTCCTTGACCTGCGTCTTGCCGCGCAGGTTTGGAGCCGGGGTGTAGCCGTCGAGCCAGATATACTCGAGCTTGTATTTGGTCATTTGACGCCTCTTGCGATGTTGCGGAACCGGCAAGGTTCTCTCTGCGTTCGGCCCCGTAGTCTCCTGCGGGATCGACATTCCGGCAAAGGAAAAGCAAGCAGCGTGCCAAACACGGAAACCGACAGATCGACCGCCAACGTGTCGTAACCCGAATTGTTACGGATGCCTGTATTCATTGAGCGCAATCCGGCAATATTGCCTATATTTTAGGCAATATCTGTTCTTTTCATAATCATATTGCTCAAATGAATCGCATGACCTATATTTTTAAAAGTCATTTGCACCTGTGCCCGTCCGAAGGAAAGGGAGGCTGGCAATGCAGACCAATCCCAGGGGCCGAACCGCTACGATCCTGACTTTCCCTACGGCAGCGCGGCGCGCTGCCTTGAATTTAGGCAACAAGGCGAAATTCGCGGCAGAGCTCGCCGCCTTGAAGGGTCGGCACGTCGATATCGACGGGTGGTATCATCAAGCCGCGATCGAGGAAGAGGCCAACAAACCTCGGAATTGATCGGCCGCAATCCAATTATGAAAGCCCGAACGTTCTGATCCGGCAAAATCCGGCAGTATGTCCGTTGCCTACTGCCGGCCGCTGTCTTTCAGCGCTTCCAATAAGGTCACGCAGGCCATGAAGTCGCGCTCGCGTTGGGTGCGACGCGCGAGCGCCTCTGCGTCCTGGCCCCAGTGTTCGATCTGCCAGTCCTCATCGACATGGGCGGCGGACCACCCTTCTTGCGGCGCAAGCGCCCCGGCCTCGACGCCGAGCGCAAGCAGGGCGGACCCGGTCAGCGTGGTCATCACATGTAGCGCGGCCAGTCTGAAGGGGTCGGCGCGCCGTGCCAGATGCGCACCAAGCACGGCGATCGTCTCGCGCGGCTGTTGCACATGGATGACGCCTTCGGCCAGATTGAAACGGGCGCCGAGCGCCGAGCGCGCCCAGTCGAGCACCGGGTCCCAGCGGTCGTTCTGGCGCTCGACCAGCCCTTGCGGCCCGTCCGCCCGGTAGCAGAGCAGGTCCGACGAGGCGAAGCGCACTATGTCTTCCAGCACCGCCTGCGGATCGGCCGAGACGCCGTCGACGGCGGTGTTGACCAGCCGCAGCACCGGCATCGCCACGGGATCGATCGTCTCGGCCTGTGCGTCGAACTCGGCAGCAACAAGCCGAGCCGCCGCCTCGGCGGGCAGCGCCAGCAGCGCCTTGCCGGGCGTGCGCACCGGCCGGCCGTCGAGCTTCACGGCAAATCCGTCGTCCGACGGCTCGACCGACACCGATTTGTAGAACCGCTTCGGCAAGGGGGTCCTGGCAAGCGCCTGCGCCCGGCGCACCGGATCGGGGTCGGAAAGCATCTTGCCGGCTTCGAGATCGTTCAGGAGGTCACGCATCAGGGAACTATCTGGCGTTTTACAGGCCGGTTGACAATGATCAGCCCCGCGACAATCAGCACCAGCGCCGCATACGCGGCCGGCGAAACGGGCTCGCCGAGCAGCAGGCCGCCGCACAGGACGCCGAATACCGGGGTCAGGAAGGCGAAGCTCGACAGCCCCGAGGCCGGGTAGCGGCCGAGCATCCAGAACCACAGCACATAGGTGAAGGCGACGACATAGACCGCCTGGAAAAGCAGCGCCAATGTCGGCGCTACCGCCAGTTCGCGCACGGGCGGCCCGACGAACGGCATGGCCAGAAGGCCGACCACGGCCGAACCGGCAAGCTGGTAGAGAAGCAGCTTCTCGGCAGCGACCTCCGTCAGCCGCGAGCGCTTGATGACGATGTTCGTCGAAGCCCAGAGGATGCCTGCGGCTAGGCTCAGCAGGTCGCCCGCCAGCATGCCCTTCCTTGCGACGCCCAGGCCATCGGAAAATACGAGGACCAACCCGCCGAACGCCAGAACCAGCCCGAGGAACTTGCGGGAGCTGATCGCCTCGCCGAGCAGGAAATGGGCGCCGATCAGCATCCAGAACGGCATGGCATTGACGAGCAGCGTATTGCGCGCGACGGTCGTGTGCTCCAGCCCGACGTAGAGGCACAGGAACTCCAGCCCGAACAGGATGCCGACGGCAATGCCTGCGCCAAGGGTGCCGTCGCGCGAGAACAGCCTTATCCCGCGCCAGCGGCACCACAGCCATACGAAGAAGCCGCCGATGACCGAGCGGATCACCGACAGGAAGACCGGATCGAAACCCGCATAGGAAATCTTGGCGGCGACGTAGTTCAGCCCCCAGGAGAAAGTCAGCAGGACCATCAGGCCCGCGGCCGTCGCGTCCACCGTATCGCGCCGCACGAGAGGAACGGCGGCGTTGGTCACTCCGTATCCCTCGCGCTGTCTTCCTCGAAGCCGAGCAGGTTCCAGCTCTGGCGCATATGCGGCGGCATCGGCGCCGTCACGTCCAGCAGCCCTTGCGCGGGATGCGGAATGACGATGCGCCGGGCATGGAGATGGAGGCGGTTCTGCATCCCTCCGGGAAAATCCCAGTTGGTGTCGGCCTCGAAATATTTCGGATCGCCGATGATCGGATGACCGATATAGGCGGCATGGACGCGGAGCTGGTGGGTGCGGCCGGTATAGGGTTCCATTTCCAGCCATGCCAGCGACTGTGCCGCCTGCTCGACGACGCGATAATAGGAGACGGCGTGGTCGGCCCCTTTCTCGCCGTGCCTGACGACACGCATGCGGTCGCCGTCCGGCGTCTGCTCCTTGGCGAGCCAGGTCGAGATCTTGTCCTCGCGCTTGCCGGGCACGCCCTTTACCAGCGCCCAGTAGGTTTTCTTCGTCTCCCGCGCGCGAAACGCTTCCGACAGCTTCATCGCCGCCAGCCGCGTCCGCGCCACCACCAGCACGCCGGAAGTGTCGCGGTCGAGCCGGTGGACGAGGCGCGGCTTTTCGCCCTTCTTGTTGCGCCAGGCTTCCAGCATGTCGTCGACATTGCGGGTGACGCCCGAGCCGCCCTGCACGGCCAGCCCCGCCGGCTTGTTGAAGACGAAGACCCTGTCGTCCTCATGCAGCAGCATCTTGGCCAGCACATCCGCATCGCCCTGGTTGCGGATGGAATGGCCGGTCAGGTTCGCATCGCCCTTCTTGTCGACCTCGAGCGGGGGAATGCGGATCACCTGCCCCGGCTCGATACGCGTGTCCGTCTTGGCGCGGCCGCCGTCAACGCGCACCTGTCCCGAGCGCAGGAGTTTCTGCAAATGGCCGAAGCCCAGCCCCGGATAGTGGCTCTTGAACCAGCGATCGAGCCGCATCCCCGCCTCGCCGGCTTCCACCTTTATCTGTTCAACACCTGCCATGATTGGCTAATGACGCCCATTTCGCGCGGCGTCCAGTGATCAGGATGAAGATTTCCATGGACCCAGGAGCGCAAACGCCCGACAGGCCCGCACACTGATACGCGGCGGCCGGCTTATCCGCCCCGTTCCCGGCGCAGCTTGGCCCAGTAGTCGAGCCGCTTGCGGATATCCCGCTCGAAGCCCCGGTCCGGCGGATCGTAGAACGTCTGGCGGCCCATCTTCTCCGGAAAATAATCCTGGCCGGAAAAGGCATCCGGCTCGTCGTGGTCGTAGCGGTAGCCGGCGCCGTAGTCCTCTTCCTTCATCAGCTTGGTCGGCGCGTTGAGGATGTGCTTGGGCGGCAGCAGCGAGCCGTTTTCCTTCGCGGCCCGCCGGGCGCTCTTGAAGGCCGTGTAGACGGCGTTGGATTTCGGCGCGGTGGCGAGATAGACGCAGGCCTGCGCGAAGGCGAGTTCGCCCTCCGGCGAGCCGAGGAAATCGTAGGCGTCCTTGGCCGCGTTGGCGACGACGAGCGCCTGCGGATCGGCCAGGCCGATATCCTCGACGGCCATGCGCACGAGGCGGCGGCCCAGATAGAGCGGATCCTCGCCGGCGTCGAACATACGCGACAGGTAGTAGAGCGCCGCGTCCGGATCGGAACCGCGCACCGACTTGTGCAGCGCCGAGATCAGATTGTAGTGGCCGTCCTGTCCCTTGTCGTAGATCGGCGCGCGGCGCTGGACGATGCGTTGCAGGCCTTTCGCGTCGAACACCTCGCCGGGCTTGGCGGCGCGCCACACCTCCTCGGCCAGCGTCAGCGAGGCGCGTCCGTCGCCGTCGGCCATGCGCTTGAGAACCGCCCTCGCCTCCCCGTCGAGCGGCAGCGCACTACCCTGCAATGCCTCGGCACGCTCCAGGAGCTTTTCTATGCTTTCCTCGCCGAGAGACTGGAACACGAGGACCCGCGCCCGCGACAGCAGCGCAGCGTTCAGCTCGAAGGACGGGTTTTCGGTCGTCGCGCCGACCAGCACGACCGTCCCGTCTTCCATCACCGGCAGGAAGGAATCCTGCTGCGCGCGGTTGAAGCGGTGAATCTCGTCCACGAAAAGCAGCGTCTGGCGGCCGTTCGCGCGCCGCAGCCGCGCCGCCTCGAAAACCTTCTTGAGGTCAGCCACTCCGGAGAAGATCGCCGATATCTGCTCGAAGGCGAGGCTGGTTTCGCCCGCCAGCAGCCGCGCCACCGTGGTCTTGCCGGTGCCGGGCGGTCCCCAGAAGATCATGGAGCCGAGCGAGCCGGACTGGATGAGGCGCGTGAGCGCTCCGTCCGGGCCGGTCAGGTGTTCCTGTCCGACCACTTCGGCAAGCGTCCTCGGCCGCAGCCGGTCCGCGAGCGGCTGGCCGGGCGGCGCCGGCTTCGGCTTGTCGTCGATGTTGAAGAGATCGGCCATACGTGAAGTATATAAGCTAATCGGCGGTTGGCAGTAGGCGGTTGCCAATGGATTTTCCGACCGCCGACCGCTCTGGCTCAGTACCGCAGCACCTGACGCATGGTCTGCCCGTTGCGCACCACCGTAAAGCGCCACCAACGCGTGTTCTGCAACGAGACCTGGGCCAGTTTCTCGGCGCTGTCGATCGTCGTCCCGTTGACCTCGCGCACGACGTCGCCCGGCTGGAAGCCGAAATCGGCGGCGGGTGAATCGCGGCTGACATCCACCACGGCCACGCCCTTGGCGTCGGTGCGCATGCCGAGCCGCTGCGCCAGCCGCGGCGAAAGCTCGGCGACCTTCGCGCCGGCGAAGGGGCTGCGCCCGCGCAGCAACACCTGCGATGTCGTTGCGCCTTCTGGCGGACGCTCGAGGGCGATGTCGACCGTCTGCTGCTGGCCCTTGCTCAGCGTACCGAACGTCGCGGTCGAGCCGATCGACAGCGTCGCCATGCGATAGTCAAGCGCCTCGATGCTTTCGACCGCCGTGCCGTTGAGGCTCAGCACCACGTCGCCCGGTTTGAGGCCGGCCTTGTCGGCGGGGCCGCCGGGCGCGACCGACGAAACCAGCGCGCCCGTCGGCGCGTCCATGCCGAGCGATTCGGCGATCTGCGGCGTGACCGCCTCGAACTCCGCGCCGATATAGGGCCGCTCGAAGAAGTCGGAGCCGGACTTCGCCGCATCCGCGAAGGCATGCACCATGTTGGAAGGAATGGCGAAACCGATGCCGATCGAACCGCCGCTGCGGCTGAAGATCGCCGTGTTGATGCCGATGAGCTGACCGGCCATGTTGATCAGCGCGCCGCCGGAATTGCCGGGGTTGATGGCCGCGTCCGTCTGGATGAAATAACCCGAGTCCGAGATGCCGATATGGCTGCGCGCCAACGCCGAGACGATACCGCTGGTGGTCGTCTGTCCGACGCCGAACGGATTGCCGATCGCGAGCACCAGATCACCGACCTCCAGCGCGTCCGAATCGCCGATCGGGATGGTCGGGAACGGCTTGTCGGAGGAGATCTTCAGCACCGCCAGATCGAGCGTCTCGTCCTTGAGCAGGATCTTCGACGTGAATTCCCGCCCGTCCGATGTCGCGACCTTCACCTCGTCGGCATCCTTGATGACGTGGAAATTGGTGACGACGATGCCGGACGGATCGACCAGCACGCCGGAACCCAGCGAGGACTGCGCACGCGGCTGCGAGCGGCCGAAAAACTGCTCGAAGAACGGATCGCCGTCGAATGGCGAGGTCACGCGGGCCGTCTGCGAGGCATAGACGTTGACCACGGCCGGCGCCGTCTGCTTCACCAACGGAGCATAGGAAAGCTGGATCTCCTCGCGGCCGAACGGCACCCGCCGGTCGGGGCCGGATGTGGCGTTCTCGCCTTCGACGCCGTGCAGAAGATCGGTCAGCACGTCGCTGAGGCCGGGGTCGTCCTTTTTCTCCTCGGCCATCGCGCGGCTGGCGGTCATCGCCGCGAAAGCCAGCAGAATCGTCGAAATCAGAAGAAGTGGCAGCCCCCGGGCGCGCATATGGCGAATCCTTCCGCAGAATTTTCGGCCATTGTCGCGACGATTGTGCAAAATGAAAGGCTGACGGCCGCTTTTTCGTCCTCCAAAAGAAAAGCCCCGGCGCCGCAGCGGCCGGGGCCTTCTTCCGAGAAAGCGTATCTTACTGTGCGTCGGCGCGCTGGTCGGGTCCGAGATTGAGTGCATCGCGGATCGTGTAGAACATATCCGTCTGGTCGGTCAGGCCGGCGAAATTCGCCGCGCGCGGGCCGAAGGCGGCGACGCGCAGTTGCGCGCCGGTATGCTCCTGGTCGTCCTCTTCCGAATTGCCGTAGCTGACCGTCATCACCGAACCGTCCTTGGTGTTGAGGGCCTGCGTCAGCCCCGGCGCCTTGGTCTCGTTCGGGATGATCTGGCTCGAATGGGCATGGTCGGCGGTGACGATCACCAGCGTGTTGCCGTTGGCCTTGGCGAATTCGAGGCCTACCTGCACGGCCTCGTCGAGATCGACCGTCTCGCCGATCTGGCCGCAGGGATTGGCCGCATGGTCCTGCTTGTCGATCGAAGCGCCTTCCACCTGCAGGAAGAAGCCCTTCTCGTTGCCCTTCAGGAGATCGATCGCCTTCTTGGTCATGTCGGCGAGCGTCGGCACGGAAGCCGTCCGTTCAGCGTTGGGCTCGCAGGTAACGGCTGCCTGGTCGATATTGCCGTGGTGGACGGCTTTCGGCCCCTTCCAGCGCACCGGCATGTTGCCCTCGGCGAAAAGGCCGAGCAGCGGCTTGCCGTCATTGGCCTCGCCCACCGCGTTCATCTCGTCCCGCGTCTTGACGATGACGAAGCCACGCTCCGTGGCCTGGTCCATCAACGTCTTGTCCTTCCAGTCGCCGGCCTTGGCCACTTCCCCGAAGGTCTTGGCGCCGCCGCCCAGCGTCACGTCGGGACGCGTGTTGAGAAGCTGTTCGGTGATTGAGCCGAGCCCGCCCTTCTCCAGCGCATCGGCGGGGCACTTCTCTGTCGTCGCTTCCGGACCATAGCACTTGCGCTGCGCCACATGGGCAAGCAGCACGGCGGGCGTTGCATCCTGCAATTCGGCGGTCGAGACATCGCCCGTGGCGAGACCGGCGGCCTTGGCGAGCTCGATCAGCGTGCTGTGAGGCTTGCCGTGGACGTCGACGCCGATGGCGCCGTTATAACTCTTCACGCCGGTCGCCCAAGCTGTTCCGGACGCCGCCGAATCGGTGACGTAGTCAGGCTTGCCCGTTTCCTTGTCGAGCGAATAGTGGGTGTACTGGCCGGTTACCGGCAGGGCGTCGATACCCTTGAAGTAGCCGCCCGCACCCTCGGCGTAGTTGCGCGCGACGGTGATCTCGGAATCTCCCATGCCGTCGCCGATGAACAGGATCACGTTCCTCACCGGGCCGTCGGTAAGCTGAGCCTGGAAAGCAACCGTCGCGTCGCCGGCGAGGCGGCGGGCGCCGCCGGGCGCGCTGAGATCGCCCTGCGCGGCGCGCTTGAGATAGGCGTCCGCCGTGGCGTCCTGCGCGAGGACAGGCCCGCAGGCAATAAGGGTGGCCGCAGCAACGGTCGCCATCAGCATGTGTCGCGATTGAATTGTCATGATCATTGTCCTTCGCCTGTTTCGAAAAGATGTAAAATGGACATGACCGCTTCTCACCCAGGCCGATGACGGCTGGATGACGGCAGGATTACGAAGGAGTGACGATTCACAGCGCGCGACAATCGACAGACGAAAGAGGTCGATGACGCCCTTCCCGACGCTGTGTAGACTGCACCCCGAAGCGAGGAGAGATCATGAAAAAAGGCTACCGGGCGCTGCTGGACGAAGCCAACGCGGAAATCGAGGCACTTTCGCCGCTTGAGGCCGCGGGACTGCTCGGCGACGACGCTACGATTTTCGTGGACCTGCGCGATCCGCGCGAGATCGAGCGCGAAGGCAACATGCCCGGCGCACGGCATTGCACGCGGGGGATGCTGGAATTCTGGATCGATCCCGAAAGCCCCTATCACAAACCCTACTTCGCCCCGGGCAAGACCTTCGTGTTCTTCTGCGCCGGTGGCTGGCGGTCCGCGCTGGCGACCAAGACGGCGCAGGACATGGGACTCACGCCCGTCAAGCACATCACCGGCGGCTTCGGTGCCTGGAAGGCGGCGGGCCTTCCGGTGGAGCCCGCCGATCCCAAATAGAGCCCGGCGCCTTCAGCCTGCGGCTCGAAGCAGCCCGGCCGGGGTCGGCGCAACATCCGATACGAAAGCGACGGCGCGCCGGGCAACGGCGCGGTCGGTCAGAATGCGGCGATGACCCAAGCCGTCGGCCCAGTGCAGATGCACATGATCGCCGGCGGAGGCATAGTCCTCGGCGTGATCGGCCGGCACCTCCTTGTCGTCGCGGGCATGGATCACCAGGGTCGCAACCTTCGCTTCCCGCAACTGGCGGCTGCCGACGAAGTCGCCAAGCGGCCGCCCCGCGATGCGCTCGACCATGCGCGCCATCTCCCGGCTGGACCTGGGACCGACATTCAGCGCGCGGCTGAAGCCGTCGAAAACCATTTGTAGCGAACTGGGTGCGGCGATGAGCACGAGCCTGTCGGCCGCAACCGGCGCAGCCGCCCTTACCGATCCTGCGATCGCGTTGGCGGCGACCGCGCCGCCGAAGGAATGTCCCACGACCGCGGCAAACGGGCCGAACCAGTCGGCGGTCAGCCGCGCCGCCTCCACGGCACGCACAAGATGCAACCGTCGGCCGGTGGACTGACCGTGGCCGGGTAGGTCGAGCGACACAACCCTGTAGCCGGCCTCGCGGAAGCCCTCGATCAATACCCGCATGAACTCCGTACGGGAGCGCCAGCCATGCACGACCAGAACCGTGCCGGCACGCGCCCTGCCCGATTCCGATCGGAATTCGTGTACTGCCACGCATCCCGTTCGCGTCTTGAGCCGATGATGGCGCGCTTCAGCCATAAAGTCGCGCGCCCGTTCTATCGCACGCCGCTCGCCGTCGGTGGGGCGATTGGCATTCGGCGTCCGGCAGAACAGTTCGAAGGCGATGCGCCCGGTAACGCCCGGCGCGAGCCTTTCCCCGAGACCGAACAGGCCGCGGATGACCTTGAGGCCGAACGATGCCATAGTGAGGATCCATCGAATTCGTTCAAACGTGAACATAGTAGTTCAAGCATGAACAAACTACAAGACCAGGTCGAGGGCCAAGCCCACACCGAACCGCTGCGGGTCGGATCGCATCAGGCGAAGACGCCGCCGGCTGAGCCGTCTCCATCCGAGCCGCCCTGGGACAATCCGCGCTTCCGCAACTGGGTGGCGGTGGCGCGCGCCTGCCATGTGCTTGAACGGACGCTGGCCGCCAGGCTGGCGCCGCTCGACCTGAAGCCGGCCCAACTCGACGTGCTCATGAACCTGCACCGCCATCCCGGCATGTCGCAGCACGACCTGGCCCGCAAGCTGCTGGTCGGGCGCTCCAGCGTCACCATGCTGCTGCCGCAACTGGAGACGCGTGGCCTGCTGCGGCGCGAGGGCGACGAGAAGGACAAGCGCATCCTGCGCCTGTCGCTGACCGACGCCGGCAAAGCGCTGCTGGCAAAGGCGCTGCGGGTTCATACGGCACTGATCGAACTGGCGATGAGCCAGTCGACGCCGCAGGAATGCGACCTGATCGGCGAACAGATGCGGCGCATCGCCGATGTGCTGAAGGACGGCTGAACACCTTCGATCGCGGCGCAGAAGCCGTGATGACCAGCCGCAGAGCACCGGCATTTCCATGCCGGCGTATCCGAAGTCCCTTCCCTCCGGCTGATATCTGCCGCCCTCCGCAAGGGGAGGACGGCGAGCTATCTCATGCCTCTGCCGCCAGAGCCGCCTCGCGCAGGCCTTCGGCATCGCCGGTCGCGCCGTTGAAGACGAGGTTCAGCACCACCGAAGAAATGGAGGCTAGCAGGATGCCGGAATCGACCAGCGGACCGATCGCCTTGGGCAGCCACATATGGAAGTCGGGGGCGACCACCGGGATCATGCCGAAGCCGACCGAGATGCCGACGACGAAGAGATTATTGCGGCTGGTCTTGAAATCCACGGCGCTGAGGATGCGGATCCCGGTGGCCGCCACCATGCCGAACATGACCAGCCCTGCCCCGCCCAGCACCACCGTCGGCAACGCTTCGACAAGCGCGCCCATCTTCGGGATCAGGCCGAGCACGACCATGATGACGCCGCCGGCGACGCAGACGAAGCGGCTGCGGATGCCGGTCACACCCACCAGCCCGACATTCTGCGAGAAGGACGTATAGGGAAAGGTGTTGAAGACGCCGCCGAGAACGGTGCCGAGGCCGTCCATCCTGAGACCCGACGACAGCATCGGCTGCGTGACCGGCTTGCCGGTCATCTCGCCCAGCGCCAGGAACATGCCGGTCGATTCGATCATGACCACGATCATCACCAGCACCATCGTCAGGATGAGGACGGGCGAGAAGATCGGCATGCCGAAATGGAAGGGCATGATCGGCGCGAACCAGGCGGCGCTCGCGACCTTGTCGAAATGCATCAGGCCCAATCCGGCCGCGATGACGCCGCCGGCGACGATGCCGATCAGCACGGCGATGTTGGACAGGAAGCCCTTGGTGAAGCGTGCCACGCCGACGACGATGGCCAGCACCACCAGCGACAGCACGATGTTGGAGACCGGTGCATAGGCCGGGTTCGGCACGCTGGGCGCCAGTGCGATGCCGGGCGGGACGGGCGGCAGAGCCGAGCCGCCGCCGTTCACGGCGCCGATCGCCGCCTTCAACCAGTCCGCATGCACCGGGTCGACCAACTTCGGCGCGGTCGGGCCGACCGGCAGACCGAATATCCATGAAATGCCGATCTTCATCAGCGATACGCCGATGACCAGGATGATGGTGCCGGTGACGACGGGCGGGAAAAAGCGCAGCATCCTCGAAACGAAGGGCGCGATGAGCACCGTGATGATGCCCGCCCCGATGATGGCACCGAAGATGGTGCGCGCGCCGTCTATGCCGGGATTGGCGATCGCCATCGACACCATCGGCCCGACAGCGGCGAAGGTGACGCCCATCATCACCGGCAGCTTGATGCCGAACCACTGGCTCGCACCGAAGGACTGCAGGATCGAGGCGATGCCGCAGACGAACAGGTCGGCCGAGATCAGGAAGGCGACGTCCTGCGGCGGCAGCTTCAGCGCACGGCCAATGATGAGCGGCACGGCAATGGCGCCGGCATACATGACCAGCACATGCTGCAGGCCAAGCGCGAACAGACGCGGCGCAGGCAGCACCTCGTCCACGGAATGCGTGGTTGATGTCATGGCATTTTTTCCTCTCTCCCAGAACCGGCCCGAAGAATGCCCAAGAGGGCCGGTTCCCTTCCTCCGAAGGATGGTGCAGGATCGTCTGTAATCGCCTCCGGCGCCATCAAGAACATTTTGAAATCATCGCGAGATTTTCATGAAGATCGTAACGTGGAACATCAACGGCGTGCGCGCCCGCATCGGTAACCTCACGCATTGGCTGGGCGAATCGAAGCCGGACATCGTGTGCCTGCAGGAGATCAAGACCGTCGACGAACAGTTCCCGCGCGCCGAGATCGAGGCATTGGGCTACAATGTCGAGACGCATGGCCAGAAGGGCTTCAACGGCGTCGCCATCCTGTCGAAATTCCCCTTCGACGAGGTCGATCGCGGCCTGCCCGGCGACGAGAGCGACGAACAGGCCCGCTTCATCGAGGGCGTGTTCTCGACCGACCAAGGCGCGCTCAGGGTCGCCTCGATCTATCTGCCCAACGGCAATCCGATCGATGACGGGATAAAATTCCCCTACAAGCTTTCCTGGATGGCGCGGCTTGAGCAATGGGCGGCCGGGCGGCTGCTTCTGGAGGAGGCGCTGGTCATCGCCGGCGACTACAACGTCATCCCGGAACCGATCGACGCAAGACATCCGGAGAACTGGCTGGGCGACGCGCTGTTCCAGCCGCAGACACGACAGGCCTTCCGGCGGCTGAAGAACCTCGGCTTCACCGAAGCGGTGCGCGCGGTGACGGACGCGCCCGACACCTTCACCTTCTGGGATTACCAGGGCGGCGCCTGGCAGAAGAACAACGGCATCCGCATCGACCATCTGCTGCTGTCGCCGGAGGCCGCGAACCGCTTCTCCTCCGCCGCGATCGAAAAGCATGTGCGTGCCTGGGAAAAGCCCTCAGACCATGTGCCGGTCGCGATAGAACTCGACCTGGCCGCGGCCTGATGCCCGGCATCATATCGCCACATTGGAATTGTCGGATCAGCCGCCTGCCGGATCAGGCAGGCAACAGGTTTCAGGACTCGGCCGTGAAGTCCGCGTTTCTTCCCATAGCCTTGATGGTCGCAACTCCCGCGCACGCGTCGCCTGCGGATCTTCAATGCGTGGGAAACGGCAAGCGCTTCGAGATCGGCCAGTATGCCTGCCTGCTGACCGGCGAGCAGGACCGTCTCGCCCGCTGCGAGACGAACCTCAACACCCCGACATGGACAACACGGCTCGACCACTGCCCTGGCGGCAAGCCGCAGGAAACGGCCGATAGCTTTAGCCGTCGCGCCAATTATCGCGAGGTTCCGGCCGGCGGGTTCGCCTGCCTGACCATATCCGGTCAAAAGCACCTGGCGCGGTGCGACGAAGTGCTCAACACCCCGTCATGGACCACCGTGCAGGACGGCTGCCCCGGCGGCCCCCTGCCCAGGATCGCCACCAAGCCCGAAAAAGAGCATTGGCTGAGGAATACGCTGGACGTTCCGAAGCGGCTGTTCAACACGTTGCTGGACCGGCTGTGAACCGGTACGCCTGATCGATGTCGTTCAGCCCGGCGCTCCACGGATTTTGCCTGCCCGCGTAAACGCCTGCGGCAGGGATCAGGCCTATTCGTTGGCGCCCTTGGCGATGATGTCGTCGGCCAGCGAGATCGCGGTGCGGCGGTCGGCCTCGCCGGCGACGGCGAAGGCCTCTTCCTGCATCCCGCGAATCCAGCTCTGATCGACAGGAGTGGCGCGCGCCAGCGCCACCGTCATCATGGTCAGGCCGCGCACGACCTTGCCGCTCTGGAACAGGAGATTGCCGAGCGTCGCCTGCGCGCCGGCATGGCCCTTCTCGGCAGCCAATTGCAGCCAGCGCCCGGCCTGCTTGATGCTCTTTTTCACCCCGCCCTCGCCCTTGAGGAACATCTTGCCCATCTCGTACTGAGCGGTCGGGTTGCGGTAGTTGGCGGCGGCACGCATGAAATATTCCTGCGCCCGCACCTCATCGGCCACGACCGGAGTGCCCGGGATGCCGGTCTTCAGATAATCGCCGAGCGCCACCAGCGCATCCGAAACATAGCTTTCTTCGGGAGAACCGGGCTCGACGTCCTGATCGGCGATTTCGGAAAAGAACTTGTAGGCCTCATAATCGTCCCGCGCCACGCCGTCGCCCTCGGCATACATGCGCGCAAGCTTCCAGGTGGCGCCGATCTGACCATTTTCGGCCGCATATTTGTAGGCCTCAACGGCCTGGTCCTTGTGGCCGCTCTTGTAGGCCGAGAAGCCGAACTGGAACACCGCCCAGGGACTCGATTGCGGCTTCACCCCGGTCTTGTCGTCGAACACCTTGTCGTCGAAGGCCAGCGCGCGGCTGCACGCACCGACACAGACAATGGCGACGAGCGCCGCCATCAGCGAAGACCTGAACAGCGCTGCCGTGCCTTTCGCAACCACTTTTGCGGCATCCTCCTCGACGGCAACCGCAGCAAACCCGAAGGATCGCCTTGCGTACGCGACAATGCCGTGAAGTGTCGTTTTTCGATCAAGGGGACGGTAGCGGCCGTTTCCGGCCAAAGTGGGGAGTTCCCGCGACGATATGGCGGCGAATCCGAAGGGACTGCGCTCCCGGCGCTCCTGCAGCCTGACAATGGAGACTACTCTGGCGTCCATACTCGTCCTTACCGCGAGGCGCGGTCAGTCCCTTTGCGCAGCCTTCATGGCTATTGTCCCAGGACGTTATCGAGGTGCCCCCGGTTTATGGCGGGAAATGGGCGATCGCCTTAACGGCAGGATCGAGATGGCGCGATGGCAAAGGAACTGTTGCCGCGCGGCCACAGATGTTGCCGGCATGCAGCACAAGCGGATCGGGGCATGAAGACGTTAAGCGGTGGGATAAAAAGCAAAAGGCCGGGATTGGTCCCGGCCTTGAATATAGTTGTAATTCAGTGGTTTACCACTTGATATTGTAACCGACGTTGAAAGCAACGGCATCACCAGCCTTCACCGCGAGCCCGGCATCGTCACCTTTCGTCACCTTGGCGGACGTGAGATAGCTGTACCCGATCGCTGCCCGCAACTCGCCGCCAAGATTATCTTTCAACGAGGCACCTACTACCAACGTATAGGTATCACTCGACAGGTCGTAGCCGGTGTTGACGCCGCTGTCCCAGGTTAGGCTGACGAGACCGGAAATACGGTCCGTGAAGGCGTGTCCGACACCGCCGGTAACGGTCCAGCCATCCTTCCAGTTGTAGACATCATCGCTGTCCTTGATCGACGACTCGACAAGAAGGTTCTTCTGTACGCTCCAATCCATCCACTTGACAGAACCGAACGCCAACCAGCCGGGTGCAATGCCTGATTGCAGTTTAAGCTCGACGCTTTGGGGTAGATTGCCGGTGCCCGTTGCGTCGACCATCGTTTGCGATCCGGCAGCCAACGCCTGTCCGGCTTGCGCCAGAAGCTGTCCGGCCGCCACGGGATCAGTGGCTGCCAACGCCTGAGCTTGGGCTCCCAGCAAAGCAGCTGTTGGCACGGTCAAACTGCCATCAGCACCATAACTGGTTCCGGAGCGATACATGAGTTGCGCGCGCAACGCGATTTCCGGAATCTCATAAGCAACCCCCAGTCGGTAACCCACGTCCTCCCCCGACAGTCTGAGGTTGGCGTTTGGCATAACGACGTCCGTGCCGCCAATCATCGATAGAGGGAGTACGCCGGTCGCATTGAGGCGATTATAGTCAAAATTCTCGACAAAGCCGCCGCCGATAATCCAGAAATTGCCGCGCCCTGCTTGGAACTTCACGCCGCAGGTAAGCGCCTTCTCGTTGGTGGTGAAATCTTCTTCCAGCTTGCCGCTCGGCTTCGGCACGGCATAAGTGGCCGAACCGCCGTTGTTGTCGACCATCGCCCCGGCGCAGCGGAAATTATCGGACACGTTCAATTTGATCGCCATCGATGGGATCGCATAGTCGTCGGTGTAGGACGTTCCGACCAACCCTTCGGCCCCCGGCAGGCCGCTGCTGAACTTTCGCGTCGGCGAAACATAGGTCACGCCGGCGCGCATGTTGAAGTTGCCGTCTTCGAACAGGATGTCGGTATCAGCTGATCCGCGCGAGAAGCCGCCGGCATGCGCCACGCCTCCGAGCGTAGCCAGAAGGCAGGCCGCCGCCACCGTCCCCTTCAGCAAACTGTTCATGAAATACTCTCCCCGAAATCAACAACTCCAAGCTAGAGCGGACACGGGTTAACGGCGCAATAACCATTTTTTGGCCGTACAAGTACATATCGACCCGCAACCGCCTGTACTTCGAAGTCTGGCTTCGCACTAAACTTCAGAGGACCGGTCCATCAATCGGGCCGTTGAAAATAATCAAGCAAAATCAATAACAAAAGAGGTTTGCGTCGGCGAAAGAAGGAACGCCCTCGCCGGTTGTTACATTATGGCCACAATGGGGCAAAAACTTCCGTTTACGTCAATTGTGACGTTGCGGAACGCTGCTCGAATGGGCACAAAGCCGCCCGGAGGGTCAATCGCCTCCGTCACCCCGCATCACGAACCCGATCCAGCGCCGTTGCCAGGCGCGATTGCGATTCGGTGTATTCCGCGAGTTTCTCCCGCTCTGCCGCGACGACCTCCTCCGGCGCATTGGCGACGAACTTTTCGTTCGACAGCTTCTTGTGCAGCCGTGCGATCTCCTCGGTGACCTTGGCGAGTTCCTTCTGCAACCGCGCCGCCTCGGCCTTAAGGTCGATGAGGCTGCCGAGTGGCAGGCAGACAGTCGCTTCTCCGGCGACGATCTGGGCAGCGCCCCTCGGGGCTGCATCGGCTAGCGAGACCTCGCCGACGCGCGCCAGCCGCCTGATGGCGCTGTCATGGCGCTCGAGCCGCGCACGGGTCTCTTCGCCCGCTCCGATCACGACCAGGGGCGCAATCGCGGCTGGCGGCACGTTCATCTCCGAACGGACCGAGCGGATGCCCGAGACCAGGTCGATCAGCCAGTTGATGTCGGCGGCGGCCTCGTCATCCTCGAAATCCGGCGACGGCCAGGACGCATGACAAAGAAGCGATGGACGCTGCCTGCCCTCGCCCGCCGTCTCGGCCCACAGTTCCTCCGTCATGAAGGGCATGAAGGGGTGCAGCAGCTTGTAGATCTCGTCCAACACGAAGGCGACAGTGGCGCGGCTCTCGGCCTTGGCCGCCTCGTCCTCGCCCATGAAGACGGGCTTGAGCAGTTCGAGATACCAGTCGCAGAACTGGTTCCAGACGAAGCGGTAGGCCGCGCCCGCCGCCTCGTTGAAGCGATAGGAGGTGATCCCCTCGGTGACGGCGCGCGCCGCGCGCGTCAATTCGGTGAGGATCCAGCGATTGACGGGAAGCTTCGCGTCGTTCAGCCAGACATCGTCGTTGCGCTCGACGCCGTTCATATCGGCGAAGCGCGTGGCGTTCCACAGCTTGGTGCCAAAGTTGCGATAGCCGGCGATGCGGGCCGGATCGAGCTTCACGTCCCTGCCCTGTGCGGCCATGATCGCCAGCGTGAAGCGCAGCGCGTCGGCGCCGTATTCGTCGATAAGGTCCAGCGGGTCGATGACGTTGCCCTTCGACTTCGACATCTTGGCGCCGTTCTTGTCGCGCACCAGCGCGTGCACGTAGACGGTGTGGAACGGTTCCTCCTCGGTGAAGTGCAGGCCCATCATCATCATGCGAGCGACCCAGAAGAAGATGATGTCGAAGCCGGTGACCAGCACCGAGGTCGGGTAGTAGGTCTTCAGTTCCGCCGTCTGCTCGGGCCAGCCGAGCGTCGAGAACGGCCACAGCGCCGACGAAAACCATGTATCGAGCACGTCCTCGTCGCGGGTCAGGATCTCGCCGGGCTGGAAATTCTCCAGTTTCTCCTCGACCCAGGCCTTCCATGGCCCTTCATGCGCGATGTAGTGCTGGATCGCGGCCTCCAGGGCGGCCTCCTCGTCCTTCTCGACGAAGATCGAGCCGTCCGGCCCGTACCAGGCGGGAATCTGATGGCCCCACCAGAGCTGGCGCGAGATGCACCACGGCTCGATGTTTTCCATCCAGTCGAAATAGGTCTTTTCCCAGTTCTTCGGCACAAAGTTCGTTCGGCCCTCGCGCACGGAGGCGATGGCGGGCTTCGCCAGCGTCTCGGCGTCGGCGAACCACTGGTCGGTCAGCATCGGCTCGATGACCACGCCGGAGCGGTCGCCGAACGGCTGCATGATCTTCTTCGCCTCGACATAGGGGATGTCGTTGCCCTCGCCGTCCTTCACGGTGACGGCAAGCTCCTCGGCATTGATCGCCTCGACGATACGCTTGCGCGCCTCGTAGCGGTCGAGGCCGCGATACTCGTCCGGCACGAGGTTGATGGCGTCCACGTCCGCCTCGTCCGGCAATTCGCCGGACCGGACGATCTCGGCCGCGCGCGCCGCGCAGACGGCATAGGGCTCGCCGTCATCGCGCATGGCAGCGACGGTGTTCATCAGGCGATAGAGCGGGATTCTGTTACGGCGCGCGACCTGATAGTCGTTGAAATCGTGCGCGCCGGTGATCTTGACCGCGCCCGAGCCGAACTCCGGATCGGGATATTCGTCGGTGATGATGGGAATCAGCCGCCGATGTTCTTTCGGCCCGACTGGAATTTCACAGAGCTTGCCGACGATCGGCGCATAACGCTCGTCGGACGGATGAACGGCTACCGCTCCGTCGCCCAACATGGTTTCGGGCCGGGTCGTGGCGATAGAGATATAGTCGCGCTCCTCCTGGAACGTGATCGTGCCGTCGGCATCCTTCTCGACATAGGTGTAGGTCTCGCCGTCGGCCAGCTTGTACTTGAAGTGCCACATATGGCCGTCGACTTCGCGGTTCTCGACCTCGAGGTCGGAGATGGCGGTTTCGAACATCGGGTCCCAGTTGACCAGCCGCTTGCCGCGATAGATCAGGCCCTGCTTGTAGAGCGTGACGAAGACCTCGATGACGGCCTTCGACAGGCCCTCGTCCATGGTGAAGCGCTCGCGGCTCCAGTCGCAGGAGGCGCCGAGGCGCTTCAACTGGTTGAGGATCGTGCCGCCGGATTCGGCCTTCCACTCCCAAACCTTCTCGACGAACTGCTCGCGGGTCAGGTCGCGGCGGTGGATCTGCTTTTCCATGAGCCGGCGCTCGACCACCATCTGCGTGGCGATGCCGGCATGGTCGGTGCCGGGCTGCCACAGCACGTTGCTGCCGCGCATGCGCTGGAAGCGGACCATGACGTCCTGCAGCGTGTTGTTGAGCGCATGGCCCATATGCAGTGAGCCGGTGACGTTCGGCGGCGGAATGACGATGGCGAAGGCTTCGGCGCCCTCCTCAGAACCCGCGCCGGCGCGAAAAGCATCGGCCTCCTCCCAGGTCTTTGCGATCTTCGGCTCGACGCTTTTCGCGTCATAGGTCTTTTCCAGCATGGGAGCGGTCCGGATGTCGGGATTTCGTGAAAATGGTGTCGGGGACGGTGTAAATCGAAAGGCGTTTGGCAAGTCAACCGCGCCAACGGCCGTTCAAGTGCGTACATAGGTCAAGTCGGACGGACTGGCGAGATGCCTTCCGGTTTCGCCAGTCTACCGCCATCACAGGCACCCCTGGGTAACGGCACCCGCCGACCCGCACGATTGACCCGGTCAGCCGCGCGGCGCGAAGACCGACCAGTTCATCATCCGCGCCAGCTTCTCCAGCGCCAGCGAGCCGAGCTTGGAATTGCCGTTGGCGTTCAGACCCGGCGACCAGACCGCCAGTGAGGCGACGCCCGGCACGCTGGCGAGGATACCGCCGCCGACGCCGCTCTTTCCCGGTATGCCGACGCGGAATGCGAAGTCGCCCGATCCGTCGTAATGACCGCAGGTCAGCATCAGCGCGTTGATGCGCCGCGCCCGCTCGGGCGACACGACCGAGTGTCCGGTGTCGGGATTGCGCCCGCCATTGGCGAGGAAGCGCCCGGCCAGCGCAAGCTGCCGGCAGCTCATGGCGATGGCGCAGTGGTGGAAATAGACACCGAGCGCCAGTTCCGGCGCGTGGGTCAGGTTGCCGAAGGAGCGCATGTAGTTGGCCAGCGCGAAATTGCGGTAGCCGGTAGCCTGCTCGGATGCGGCAACCTCGCGATCGACGACGATCGCCTCGTCATTGGCGAGAAAGCGCAGGAAATGCACGATCTCACCTATCGTCTCGCGTGGCTGGTGCCCGGCGAGCAATATGTCGGACACCACGATCGCGCCCGCATTGATGAACGGATTGCGCGGGATGCCGTTCTCGTGTTCGAGCTGGACGATCGAGTTGAACGGATTGCCGGACGGCTCGCGCCCCACCCGCTTCCACAGCGCGTCGCCCTTTTCGCCGAGCGCCAGCGTCAGCGTGAACACCTTGGAGATGCTCTGGATGGAGAACGGCTCGTCGGCATCGCCTGCGGTCAGAACCCGCCCGTCATTGGTGGCGACCGCAATGCCGAACTTCTTCGGATCGACGCGGCCAAGCTGGGGAATATAGGTCGCGACCTCGCCACAGTCCTCGTTGACGGCCATTTCGGCGGCGACTTCGGCCAGCGCCTGCTCCAGGTCCGCCATCACGCGCCCCGCGGGTTCAGCCAGCGTTCGATGCGCGACAGCGCCTCTTCCATCTCGGCATGGCTGCCGGCATAGGAAAAGCGCATATATCTGTGCCCCTGCAACGGGTCGAAGTCACGGCCGGGCGTGGCCGCGACATGCGCCTCAGCCAACATCCGGCGTGCGAATTCCATGCTGTCGTTGGTCAGCCGCGAGACGTCGCAGAACGCATAGAAGGCACCGTCCAGCGGCGTGGCCAACGGAAAGCCGAGTTCCGGCAGGCGACGCGACAGCAGTTCGCGATTGGCCGCATAGCGCGCCTTGACCGCCTCCAGTTCCGCCGTGGCGTTGAACGCTTCGATGGCCGCCATCTGCGACAGTTCGGGCGCGGAGATGTAGAGGCTTTGGGCGATGCACTCGATCGGCCGCACCAGTTCCTCCGGCAGCACCATCCAGCCGATGCGCCAGCCGGTCATGCAATAATATTTCGAGAAGGAGTTGATGACGGTGACGCTGGCGCCATGGGCGAGCGCGGTGGTGTCGGGCGCGTCATAGGCAAGCCGGTGATAGATCTCGTCGGAAATGACGCTGACGCCGAGCGCTTCGGCGGACTCCACGAGGCGCTTCAGTTCGGCGTAAGGGATCACGGCTCCTGTCGGGTTCGCCGGGCTGGCAAAGAGGACGCCGTTCAGCGGCTTTTCTTCATGTGCGGCGGTTAGATGGTCGGCAGAGAGATAGGGCGCGCCCTCCAGTTCGATCTCGACCACCTCGATGCCCAGTGCCGCCATGATGTTGCGGTAGGCGGGATATCCGGGAGCCGCGATCGCGACCCGGTCACCGGCGTCGAACATGGCGAGGAACGCCAGGTTGAAGGCCGCGGACGATCCGGTGGTGACGGCGATGCGCGCAGGCGCGACCTCGATGTCGTAGTGCTCGCCGTAATGCGCCGCGATCGCCTTGCGCAGGCCGTCGAGGCCGAGCGCGTCGGTATAGCCGATCCTGCCGCGCTCCAGCGCCGCCTTCGCCGCCCGGCGCACGGCCTCGGGCGCCGGGTCGGAGGGCTGGCCCACCGCCATCGACACCACGTCGGTGCCGCCGGCGATCAGCCGGTTGGCCTCGGCCAGCACATCCATGGCGTGGAACGGCTCGACAGCGCCGCGCCGCGACAGCGAAACACCCATTCTTCGTCTCCGTAGCGTCGCCGTCTCTATGGCCGATCGGCCGCCGCGCCGCACAAATGCCCGATTGGTCTGGGTATCACAAGCGCGGGAAGATTCCGGCCGCGACTTTTCTTCGTCCGCCACCTCGGCTACCAGTGAGGGCCATGCTGACCCTGACGAGACCTTTTTCGACGCTGACCAGGCTGGCCCGTGCCGCGACGGTCGCATCCGTCGCTCTCGCCGTCACCCTGACGCAGTCGCTCCCCGTGCTTGCGCAGGGCGTGCCGGTGGTGCGCGACGCCGAGATCGAGGCATTGGTGCGCGACTACGCGCGGCCGATCTTCAAGGCAGCGGGCCTCTCCAGCGCCGGCATCCGCATCGTGCTGGTCAACGATCCTTCCTTCAACGCCTTCGTCGCCGGGCGTCGCCTGTTCATCAACACCGGCGCGCTGATGCAGGCCGAGACGCCGAACGAGATCATCGGCGTCATCGCACACGAATGCGGCCATATCGCCGGCGGCCACGAACAGAAGCTCCGCGAGCAGCTCGAGCACGTCAAGACCATGGCCATCGTCGCCGGCCTGCTCGGCGCCGGCGCGATGGTGGCGGGCGCGACCGGCAACAGCCGCGGTCTCGCCACGGCGGGCATGGGGCTTGCCGCGGGCGGTGGCGAATTCGCCCAGCGCGTGCTGCTCCAATACCAGCGTGGCGAAGAAATCACCGCCGACCGCTCGGCCATCACCTATCTCAACGCCACGCATCAGTCCGGCGAGGGCATGCTGAAGACCTTCCAGCGCTTCCAGACGGCGCTTTCGCTGTCGGGCGCGCAGGTCGATCCTTACCGCATCAGCCATCCGATGCCGCAGGAACGCATCGCCAATCTGCAGTCGCTGGTCGAGAAGAGCCCCTATCGCGAGAACAAGGATTCGGCTTCGCTGCAGCAGCGCCACGACATGATGCGCGTCAAGATCGCCGTCTATACGCAGGGCCAGGCGGCGATGGCGCGTCTGTTGCGCAAGAGTTCGGACACGCTGGCGAAAAAATACGGAGAAGCGCAGGCCGCCTATCTGTTCGGCAACCTGAACTCGGCGCTGAGCAAGGCCGACGCCCTGATCCGGACGCAGCCGAAGAACCCCTATTTCCATGAACTGCGCGGCGACGTTCTGATGAAGTCGAACCATCCCAAGGATGCTGCGTCGGCTTATGCCAAGGCGGTCGCGCTCGATCCGGCGAAATCGGGAATCCTGCCCGTCTCGTATGGCCAGGCGCTGCTGGCGGTGGGCACTCCGGATTCGGCGAAGAAGGCGGTTGCGCAGATCCAGATCGGCCTGGCGCGCGACAAGGAGAACGGCATCGCCTATCGCTACCTGGCGCAGGCCTACGGTCAGCTCGGCGAAGTCGCCAAGGCGGAACTGGCGAGCGCCGACGGCTACTACTATTCCGGCGACTACCAGAACGCCAAGATTTTCGCCATGCGGGCGCAGCAGACGCTCAAGCGCGGCAGCCCGGACTGGCTCAAGGCGCAAGACATCATCAGCTCCAGCCCATCGGGCAAGAAAAAATGAGCAGCCTCCGCGGCCTCCCGGCCCGGGCAAGCAAGAGGAATGGGATCATGAACAAGGCACTTCTTCTGGGCACGAGCGGCGCCGTCGCCGGCCTTGCCATGCTGGCAATCGGCTTTGCCGCCGGCACCGCCCTGCCGGCCAGGGCCGACAGCGCCGTGCAGGTCGCTCAGGCCGATACGGCGGCCACCACGAGCGGCAAGCTCGATCGCGCGGAAGTCGAGGGCATCGTACGCGACTATCTGCTCAAGAATCCCGAAATCCTGCTCGAAGTGCAGAGCGCACTCGAGGCCAAGCAGGCCGAGGAGCAGAAGATCGCCCATGAGGGCGTGATCAAGGACCAGAAGGGCGAGATCTTCAACTCGACCTTCGACGGCGTCGTCGGCAATCCCGACGGCAAAGTCACCATCGTCGAGTTCTACGACTACAATTGCGGCTTCTGCAAACGGGCCATCGAGGACATGCAGGCGCTGACCAAGAGCGATTCCGACCTGCGCTTCGTGCTCAAGGAATTCCCCATCCTCGGGCCGGATTCGCAGAAGGCATCGATCGTTTCCATGGCCTTTCACAAGATGATGCCGCAGAAATACGGCGAATTCCACACGGCCCTGCTCGGCGGCGAAGGCCGCGCGACGGAAGCCAAGGCGATCAAGATCGCCCTATCGCTGGGCGCCGACGAAGCCAAGCTGCGTGAGCACATGAAGGACCCCGACATCCCGGAGGCCATTTCCAAGACCTACGAACTGGCCACCAAGCTCGCCATCAGCGGAACGCCATCCTACGTGGTCGGCAACGAGGTCATCTTCGGCGCGCTGGGCCAGGACGTGCTCGCCGAGAAGATCGCCGCCGCCAAGGCGCAGCTTTAACGCGCCGATCGACGTGCAAAAGCTCGGGCACACCGGGCTTTTGCCGTTGTGGACAGGCAAATAAGGCACTTGCGCTCTTTTCCCGGTGGACTAAGCCCATTATAGAGCCCGCTTGTTTCCTGGAACTCGGCGTGTGAACACGAACATCCGCGCCGGAAAAAGGTCGCCATTTTTGAAACCGGTATTCGTTCTCAACGGCCCAAACCTCAACATGCTCGGCAAGCGCGAGCCGTCTATCTATGGCACCCAGACGCTGGACGACATCGAGGCCGACTGCCGCGAGGCTGCCGAGGAACTAGGGCTTGAGGTCGATTTCCGGCAATCCAATCATGAGGGCGACCTTGTCACCTGGATCCAGGAAGCGGGGGAGAAGGCGCTCGGCATCGTGCTGAACGCCGGCGCCTATACCCACACCTCGATCGCCATCCACGACGCCATCCGCGCCGCCGCGCCGGTGCCGGTCGTGGAGGTGCATCTGTCGAACATTCACGCGCGGGAACCATTCCGCCACATATCCAAGGTCGCTCCTCATGCGCTGGGCATGATCTGCGGCTTCGGCCCGCTCGGCTACGTGCTGGCCTTGCGCGCCCTCGCGGCGCGCCGGTAAACGGCCGGGACAGGAGAAAGGCTTATCGATGACCAAGACGACGAACGGCATAGACCAGAAACTGATCCGCGACCTGGCGGGCATCCTGAACGACACCAACCTGACTGACATCGAGGTCGAGTTCGGCGACCTCAAGGTGCGCGTCTCGCGCCATGCACCGGCCGTTCACGCGGTTGCCGCCGCGCCGGCCTATGCTCCAGCACCGGCGGCCGCCGCCCCGTCGGCAGCACCAGCGGCCCAGCCGGCAGCCGCAGCCGATCCCGGCAAGAATGCCGTTCCCTCACCCATGGTCGGCACCGCCTATCTGGCGCCGTCGCCTGACGCCAAACCTTTCATCGAGGTCGGCCAGTCTGTGAAGGAAGGCCAGACGCTGCTCATCATCGAAGCCATGAAGACCATGAACCAGATTCCGTCGCCGCGCTCCGGCACCGTGACGGCCATTCTCATCGAGGACGCGCAGCCGGTCGAATACGGCATGCCGCTGGTGGTAATCGAATAGAATGTTCCAGAAGATCCTCATCGCCAATCGCGGCGAGATCGCGCTCAGGGTGCTTCGCGCCTGCAAGGAACTCGGCATCCAGACCGTCGTGGTGCATTCGACCGCCGACGCCGACGCCATGCATGTGCGCCTCGCCGACGAAAGCGTGTGCATCGGGCCGCCGCCGTCGCGCGACAGCTATCTCAATATCCACCAGATCGTCGCTGCCTGCGAGATCACCGGCGCGGACGCCGTGCATCCCGGCTACGGCTTCCTGTCGGAAAATGCCAAATTCGCCGACATCCTCGCGGCACACAACATCACCTTCATCGGCCCGACCGGCGACCACATCCGCATCATGGGCGACAAGATCGAGGCCAAGCGCACCGCCAAGCGCCTCGGCATCCCGGTTGTGCCGGGATCGGACGGCGCGGTGACGGAAGAGAGCGAGGCCAAGCGCATCGCCGCCGACATCGGTTATCCCGTCATCATCAAGGCCTCCGCCGGCGGCGGCGGGCGCGGCATGAAAGTGGCGCATTCGGAAGCCGACCTCGAAGTGGCGCTCGCCACCGCGCGCTCGGAAGCGGGCGCGGCCTTCGGCGACGACGCCGTCTACATCGAAAAATATCTGGAGAAGCCGCGCCATATCGAGCTTCAGGTGTTCGGCGACGGCATGGGCCAGGGCGTGCATTTCGGCGAGCGTGACTGCTCGCTGCAACGCCGCCACCAGAAAGTGTGGGAAGAGGCCACATCGCCGGCGCTCAATGCCGACCAGCGCGCCAGGATCGGCGGCATCTGTGCCAATGCGGTGGCCGATCTCGGCTATTCGGGCGCCGGCACCATCGAGTTCCTCTACGAGGACGGCGAGTTCTATTTCATCGAGATGAACACCCGCCTGCAGGTGGAGCATCCGGTGACGGAGGCCATCACCGGTATCGACCTGGTGCACGAACAGATCCGCGTCGCCTCGGGCGGCGGCCTGTCGGTCCGGCAGGAGGACATCAAGTTCAACGGCCACGCCATCGAGTGCCGCATCAACGCCGAAGACCCGCGCACCTTCGTGCCTTCACCCGGCACGATCACCCATTTCCATACGCCGGGCGGGTTGGGCATTCGCGTCGATTCCGGCGTCTATTCGGGCTACCGCATCCCGCCCTATTACGATTCGCTGATCGGCAAGCTGATCGTGCACGGCCGCAACCGCGTCGAGTGCATGATGCGGCTGAGGCGCGCACTGGACGAGTTCGTGGTCGACGGCATCAACACGACGCTGCCGCTGTTCCGCGATCTCGTCGGCAATCCCGATATCGCCAATGGCGACTACGATATCCACTGGCTGGAGAAGTATCTGGCCAAGGAAAACGAGGCGCACTGAGGCGCCGGCGATGGCGCGGGCTCGTCGTCCCGTCACCTTGAGGGCGGACTCTCCGTGATCCGCCCCTTCGCGCCCGGATATCGCATTCCGACCGACCTGCTGCTCAAGGCCTATGCCTCGGGCGTGTTTCCGATGGCGGAAAGCGCGTCGGACCAGGAGGTGTTCTGGGTGCGGCCGGAAAGCCGCGGCATCATTCCGCTCGACGGCTTCCACATCCCGAAGAGCCTTGCGAAGACGATGCGCAAGGGCGCGTTCGACGTCCGCTTCGACTTCGATTTCGAGGCGACGATCGATGCCTGCGCGGAACAGCGTGCGGAGCGCCCCTCGACATGGATCAACGCACCGATCCGCGAAGCCTATGTACAACTTCATCGCATGGGTCACGCGCATTCGGTCGAGGCATGGCAGGACGGGCGGCTCGTCGGCGGCCTTTACGGGGTGTCGCTGGGCCGCGTGTTCTTCGGCGAGAGCATGTTCTCGAAAGAGACCGACGCCTCCAAGATTTGCCTCGTCCATCTGGTCGAACGGCTGAAGGAGCGCGGCTTCGTCCTGCTCGACACCCAGTTCACCACAGAGCATCTGAAGCGCTTCGGCGCCGTGGACGTGCCGCGCGCCCAATACGAGGCGATGCTGGCCGAAGCGCTGATGGGCACAGCGACCTTCTGATCGCAGTCCCTACAGAGCCTGCAGCAGTTTTTCCTTGATCTCGGCCAGTCTGTCCTCGTTGCGGCGATAGAAGGCCCACTGTTTGATGCGTTTTTGATCGACGAGGCCGGCCTGCACCAGAACACGCATATGCTCGCTGAGCGTCGGCTGGGTGATTCCCAGCTTTTCGGCGATATAGAGCGCGCAGACGCCGTCCCCGGCGAGGTCGCCGTCGACCTGCGGCGGAAAGTTGGCGACCGGGTCTTTCAGCCAGTCGAGGATTTGGAGGCGCCGCTCGTTCGCCAAAGCCTTGAGAATTTCCGCCTCTTGCATTTCGTTACTTTGCTAAGTTACTAATCTTATGTCAATCCACGCCGGAACCTCTCCATGCACCCTGCCCTGTCCGCCAGTTCCATCGCCGAGGTCGAACGCACGATAAGACCACATGTCCGGCGCACCCCGATGGTCGCAGCCGACATGGCCGATTTCGACAGAGAAGCTCTCCCGATCCGGCTGAAGCTCGAACTGCTGCAGCACTCCGGTTCGTTCAAGGCGCGCGGCGCCTTCGCCAATCTCCTGAGGCGCGAGGTGCCGCCGGCCGGGGTCGTGGCTGCCTCGGGCGGCAATCACGGGGCAGCAGTGGCCTATGCAGCGCAACGGCTCGGCAGACAGGCTAATATCTTCGTCCCCACCATCTCGTCGCCGGCCAAGCTGGAGCGTATCCGCAGCTACGATGCGAATGTCCATGTCGTCGGCGAGCGCTATGCCGATGCGCTGGCCGCCAGCGAGACCTTCGCGACGACCAGCGGCGCCTTGCAGGTGCATGCCTTCGAGCAGATCGAGACGCTGCTCGGGCAAGGCACGCTCGGCCTTGAGATCGAGGAGGACTGCCCGGACATCGACACCCTTCTGGTGGCAGTCGGCGGCGGCGGTCTCATCGGCGGTATCGCCGCGTGGTTCGCCGGCCGCATCAGGATCGTCGCGGTCGAGCCGGAAGGCTCGCCGACCCTGTTCGACGCCTTTGCCGCCGGTCGGCCGGTCGACAGCGGCGCGGAAGGCATCGCCGCCGACTCGCTGGCACCGAAGCGCGTCGGTGAACTGATGTTTCCGCTGGCCAAGGCCTATGTGCAGAAGCCGGTCCTCGTATCGGACGACGATATCCGCGCCGCGCAACTCGCCCTGTGGAACGGGTTGCGCGTGGTCGCAGAACCAGGCGGCGCCGCTGCCTTCGCCGCACTGCATTCGGGGAAATACAAGCCCCAAGCGGGCGAGCGCGTCGCCGTTCTCGTATGCGGCGGCAACACCGCCGCGGTTTCGTTCCGCTAGGGCGCGGTCTGCCAGGGAGCGGCCGTCACTGATCGGTTTGCAGCGGCGTCTGGCTGTGGAACATCATCTTCCAGCCATCGGCGCGCTTGACGTAACCTGTCGAGACAAGGGCGGCATAGGCCTCGCCGCTCTTGCGACGGGCACGCGCCTCGTAGGTCAGCATGACGATGTCGCTGCCGGGTTCCACCACGCCCTTGAGTTCGATCTCGATGTCGCGCCAGCGGTCCGGGCTTTTCGCCGTAGCGGCGAGATCGGCATTGCTCATAGCCTTCGCCATCTCGGGAAAGGCAACCAGGCACTCCTTGTCGGCATGGGCTTTGTAATAGGCCTCGCCGAGGGTCCAAAAACCCTTCTCGATCTCGAGAAGCTCATTTTCGCTGGCAAGCATCGAAAACCCTCCGTCCGCTCGCGCCCGACCGCCCGCTTCAACGCGCAGGCCAAGCGGCGGTTCCGGAAGATCAGTTGGCAGGCTTGTCCGGCTTGGCGGCGGGAGCCGCGGCAGTCGATGCCGAATCGGGCACCGTCTCGGCGGCAGGCGTATCACCAGCCTTGGCGCTTTCAGGTGGCGGAACATCGGACTTCTGCTTGCAGTCCTTCAGCCACACGTCATAGACGGGGTGCTCCACTGCATTGAGGCCAGGGCTCTGGGCGAACATCCAGCCGGTGAAGATACGCCGTATCTTCCTGTCCAGCGTGATCTCGTCCACCTCGACGAAGGAATCCGTTTTCGGTTCCTCGGCGCCGGGCCGCGAGTAGCAGACGCGCGGCGTCACCTGAAGCGCACCGAACTGGACCGTTTCATTGATATAGACGTCAAAGGTGATGATGCGCCCGGTGATCTTGTCCACGCCGGTGAATTCGGCCACGGGATTGGCGACGCGCTGGACCTTCGGTGCCGGCGCCCGCTGGTCCTGCGCCGGCGGATTGCCGGTCGACTGGTCCTGTTGGTCCTGGCCGGGTTGATTCTGATCGGGTTGATCGGGGGAGGCCTGATCGGGAGCGGGATTCTGGTCGGGCTGGTCCTGCGCGGGCGGCTCGCCCATCGGCTGCCCTTGCGTCGGGTCTGGCTGGACCTGAAACGGCACCTCGGCCGGCGGCTGGTCCGCGGGCGGGTCCCAGGGCATTCGCTGCGCGGCGGCCTGGAGAGGCAGAGCAATCGCGAGCGTCGCAGCCAGGGCAACGGGCGAAAGGCAATTGAAACGTCTCATGCGAACGACCCGTCCGTGGGCATGCAGTGATTCTCGACGCCCAAGGCTAAGGCCATTCGGCGAAGCGGACCAGCTAAACGGAAAATGTGGCGAGAAGCCGAACCGCGGCCGGTTCAAATGTGTACCTCAGGCGCCCGGCGTCCACGCATCGTAATCGCCCGTCACCTGCGGGCGACGGTCCTGGCCGAGGATCGATCCCTTCGGGCGGTAGGCCGCGGCGGTGCCGGTCATATTGGCCTGATAGGGCTTTTGCCAGTCACGCGGCTTGTAGTTCTCGTCCGAAGGCGGCGTGTCGACCCGATGATGGATCCAGCCGTGCCAGCCTGGTGGGATGGCCGAGGCTTCCGAATAGCCCTTGTAGATCACCCAGCGGCGGGTCTGCCCGTCGGAATTGGTTCCGCCCTCGTAGTAGACATTGCCGAACTGATCCTCGCCGACGCTCTTGCCGAAGCGCCAGGTGCTGAAGCGGGTTCCCAGCGTCTGGCCGTTCCACCAGGTGAAGAACTGGGTCAGGAATCTCATCATCTGCAAAGCCTCCGGCCGCGACGCGCGACCGCCGTTCGTCACCCTGCTTATGGCGTCGGCGGACAGGGATGGCAAGGGGCGTTGCGCCAAAGGGCGGGTCAATCCAGCCGCTTTTCCATGGTCACGATCACGGCATCAACCCATTGCGTGGCCGGGCGGCGGCCGACTTCGGCAAACCCGTTCGCCCGGTAGAAGGACACCGCCTTCTCGTTGCGGGCCTCGACGTCCAGCCGCATGAGATTGGCACCGAAGAACGAAGCCTCCAGTTCGGCAAGAAGCAGCCCGCCGACGCCATGCCCCTGCATGTCCGGGCGCACATCCAGTTCCTGCAGTTCGACCACCTCCCCGGCCGCGTCCAGCACGGCGTAGCCGGCGCCGGCCAGAAGGTCGCCGGTGTCGGCGACGACGAACTCCGAGCCCGGCCGCCGCAGCATTTGACGCAGCCAATCGACGGAGTGCCATCTGGTCGAGATGTCGGTGACGCCGGCGGCACCATAGAGCCCGTCATAGGTCGCGTGCCAGGTTTCGGAGAGCAGCGCGGCGATCGCCGGCAGGTCGCGTTCACTGGCCGTGCGGATGAACACTCGCCCGGAAGCCTATTCGATGCCGAGCCTGGCCTTGACCAGATCGTTGACGGCCTGCGGATTGGCCTTGCCGGCGGTCGCCTTCATCACCTGGCCGACGAACCAGCCGGCCATGGTGGGCTTGGCCCTGGCCTGCTCGACCTTGTCGGGGTTGGCGGCGATCACCTCGTCCACGGCCTTCTCGATCGCGCCGGTGTCGGTGACCTGCTTCATTCCCCGCGCCTCGACGATCTCCTTCGGATCGCCGCCTTCGTTCCAGACGATCTCGAACAGGTCCTTGGCGATCTTGCCGGAGATGGTGCCTTCCCTGATGAGGTCGATGACCGCGCCGAGTTGGTCGGGCGAAACCGGAGTCTCTTCAATGGCCTTGCCGGCTTTGTTCAAGGCGCCCAGGAGGTCGTTTATGACCCAGTTGGCGGCAAGCTTGCCGTCACGGCCCGCAGCCACCTGCTCGAAATAGTCGGCGATGGCCTTTTCCGAAACAAGGATCGAGGCGTCGTAGGCCGACAGGCCGAGTTTTTCGACAAGCCGTCCTTTCTTGTCGTCAGGGAGTTCCGGCAGGTCGGCCGCCAGCGCATCGACATAGGCCTGGTCGAATTCCAGCGGCAGGAGATCGGGATCGGGGAAATAGCGATAGTCGTGCGCTTCTTCCTTCGAGCGCATCGAGCGCGTCTCGCCCTTGGCCGCATCGAACAGGCGCGTTTCCTGGTCGATCGTGCCGCCGTCCTCGATGACTGCGATCTGGCGACGCGCCTCGTGTTCGATCGCCTGGCCGATGAAGCGGATCGAGTTCATGTTCTTGATCTCGCAGCGCGTGCCGAAGGCCTCGCCCGGACGCCGGACCGAGACGTTGACGTCGGCACGCAGCGAGCCTTCGTCCATGTTGCCGTCGCAGGTGCCGAGATAGCGCAGGATCGAGCGCAGCTTGGTGACATAGGCCTTGGCTTCGTCCGACGAGCGGATGTCGGGCTTGGACACGATCTCCATCAGCGCGACGCCCGAGCGGTTGAGGTCGACATAGGACATGGTCGGATGCTGGTCGTGCATGGACTTGCCGGCGTCCTGCTCCAGATGCAGGCGTTCGATGCCGACCTCGATATCCTCGTACTGGCCCTTGTTGTCCGGGCCGACCGAAACGGTAACGGTGCCTTCGCCGACGATGGGCTGCTTGAACTGCGAAATCTGGTAGCCCTGCGGCAGGTCGGGATAGAAATAGTTCTTCCGGTCGAAGACCGACTTGTGATTGATCGCCGCTTTCAGGCCGAGCCCGGTGCGGATCGCCTGCCTGACGCATTCCTCGTTGATGACGGGCAGCATGCCGGGCATGGCCGCGTCGACCAGCGAGACATTGGCGTTGGGTGCGGCACCGAACGTGGTCGAAGCGCCGGAGAACAGCTTGGCGTTCGATGTGATCTGCGCATGCACCTCCATGCCGATGATGACCTCCCAGTCGCCGGTGGCGCCGGGGATCATGCGCTTGGGATCTGGCGTGCGGGTATCTACGATGGTCATTCAGGGCCTGCCGAAAGGTGGAATTTCACGTTTGACGTGATTTTTTTGCGTGCGTCTTCGCTAGTGCAAACGGCCACGCGAGGCAAGCGCCGCAGGCTTAGGCGGCGCGCCGTTTTCAGCAGACCTGGTTGGTCACGCCGTCGCGATATAGGCGCGGATTTCCTCTGCCTCGCGCTCGACGTCCTCGATGCGCCGCTTGACGACATCGCCGATCGACACGATGCCATGGAGCAGGCCGTCCTTCTCCACCGGGAGATGGCGGAAGCGGCCTTCGGTCATGATCTCCATGACCTCGTTGACCGTGTGGTTCTCGTTGCAGATCCTGACCTTCGGCGTCATCGCCGAACGCACCGGCAGGTCGAGCGCCGCGGCGCCCTCCCTGGCCATCACCCGCACGATGTCACGCTCGGACAGGATGCCGACGATCTTGCGGTCGCCATTAGTGATGACGAGCGCGCCGATACGGCGCTCGGCAAGGGTGCGGATGGCATCGGAAAGCGTCTCGTTCGGTCCGAGCGTCAGTACGTCGTGGCCCTTGGCGTCGAGAATTGCCCTAACAGTCATGGCGACCTCCTCTGATGCGGCCGGCGCCAGCCGTCACCGGCCTTCACATTCCAGTGAACACAGTGCGCCCCGTTCGGTTGCATTTCAAGTGAGGATGCGCTCAGCCGGCGCGAACGGCCCTGCGGTCGAAAAGGCGCAAGCCCAGGAAGCCGGCCAGGAAGCCGCCTATATGCGCTTCCCATGCGATCTGGTCTTCGTTGCCGGGCGTGAAGCCGACGATGCCGGTGACGATGTTGACGACCATCCAGACCGCGAGAAAGGTCACGGCGGCGCGCGAGCGCAGCACTTGCCGGAAAGGCAGAGGATCGCCGCCGAAAGCCGCCTTGCCCGACGAGCGGTCGATGCGGAAGGCGAAACGGGCGGCGGCGCCCATCATGCCCGAGATTGCGCCGGAGGCGCCGACCAGCGGCGACTGCGCGTAAGGATGAACGGCGAAGAAGAAGAACGCGGCGGCGACACCCGTCAGCGCGAAAAAAACGAGGAAGCGCGGCGCGCCGAGCCGGTTCGCCAGCGGCGAACCGAAGGCCGCGAGCCATATGGCGTTGACCGCGAGGTGGGTGAAGCCGCCATGCAGGAAGGTATAGGTGAAGGGACTGGTGAAGGCGGCGAGGTCGAAGCCGAACCGACCTGTGTAGATGACCGGGATGAACGCCCCGTACCGGATCACGTCGGTATCCTGCCCGAGCGTGAGCATGTAAGTCCTGACGAGATGGACAATCACGCAAAGGCCGATGATGGCCAGGACGGAGCCCGGCATGTTGAACACCGGCTCCCTGCCCGCCCGGCCTTCGGGGACGGTGTCCGAGGGGTCGCGCCGTTCTCCGGCCGTTTCATGATCCGACTGTGACATCAGCCGCATGTAGAAGAGAACGGGGCGAATCACAAACGGCGAATCGGCAAAAAAGAAGCCGTCCAGGGTTTCCCCTGAACGGCCGGTCGAGCCCCTTGCTCCCCTGAAAAACTTTCGACTGAAAGCCATGACGACGGCTTCGGAGTGATTTCAGCCTCTCACGCCCGTTCGCGGCGCGCAACGTAAACCATTCGTTAACCTTAACGATCCCGACCCGTGAACAAGAATTAACGATACTGGCACGGGTCATGCTCGGCGACGCATGTAGGTGAAGGGAAACCGCCCTTCTGTCCTCCGTTGGGACACCGCAAGACAGATTTCGGGAGCTGGCCGGCATGAATTTCGAGGGAACGATCGCACTGTTCCAATATTGGAACCGCCTGCGCGACGGTCGCCCCGCGCCGCGACGCACCGAGGTCGAGCCCGCCGACATCAAATCGCTGCTCGCCGACACGTTCATCCTGGAGAAGGATACGCGCGACGAGGCCGTGTTCCGGCTGGCCGGCACGCGCCTTTGCGCCATTTACGGGCGGGAACTGAAAGGGTTTTCCTTCCCGTCCCTGTGGCGCGAGAAGGACCAGCGCCTGATGGCGAGGCTGACGCACGGGGTGCTGCGACAGAAGTCGGTTCTGCTGCTGGGCTATGAGGGGTTTACCCGCTCCGGCCGGTCCAACCGCTTCGAGCTTCTGGCGCTGCCGCTGGACGGCGGCGCTGAGCATCCGCGCTGCCTCGGCGCCATCAGCATGGCCGAAAAGCCCTTCTGGCTCGGCGCCGAGCCGATCGTCGACGCTGTGATCGATTCGATCCGCGTCATCGATCCGGACAAGGAACCGATGTTCCTCGCCAACCGGCCGGCTATCCCGGTGCCCTCTCTCGCCCCCACCGAACTCGAAACGCCCCAGACCATGAGCGAATACGGCCGCGTCCGCCGCATCCGTCATCTGGTGGTGCTGGAGGGCGGGCGCGATGAGCAGCCGATGGACTAAAGTACACCTCCAACAGTAAACGCCGCGCTGCTTTCGCGCGTTGTTTTTACTGCTTTGTTAACCTCCTTGTTGGTAGTTTCAGCGTTGAAATTCTTCGCCAGACGGCGCGGAATGCCAATGGGGTGTAGGCAATCATGAGGTCAGCGGCGGTCGACCTAGCGCCGTCCAGGGCTGAAAGACGCAATTTCCAACGCGTCAGGGTCAAGATTTATGGCCGTTTCATGCTCGAGGACCGGACCGAGCATCCATGCCAGGTGGTCGATATGTCGCCCGGCAATGTCGCGCTTCGCACCGAACGCATCGGCCAGCCCGGCGAGAAGGTGATCGCCTATCTCGACCATATCGGCCGCATCGAAGGCGTTATCACCCGCCGGCTCCAGGACGGCTTCGCCATGACCGTCATCGCTTCCGAGCGGAAGAAGGACAAGCTCGCCGCCCAGCTCACCTGGCTGGCCAACAAGCACGAGCTCGACCTGCCCGAGGATCGCCGCCACGAGCGCGTCGCGCCGCGCAACCCGATGAGCGTTCTGCAACTGACGGACGGGCGCCAGTACCAGTGCCGCATCATCGACCTTTCGCTGTCGGGCGCGGCCATCGAGATCGACGTCAAGCCGGCGATCGGCGTCCAGGTCGTGCTTGGAACCATGCGCGGCCAGGTGGTGCGCCATTTCGAGGACGGCATAGCCATCGAGTTCGCCGTCATCCAGCGTCCCGAAACGCTCGATTCGGAATTCAACCGGCCGCGATCCTGACTACGGATTTTATAGAGAATTGAGGAAGCCGGTCTCCAGACCGGCTTTTTTCATGCCCGCAGGCCGGACGCATCGGAACCATTCAAATTTTAGGTATATTCTATACTATATTTATACTTATCGTTCTCGAATACATTTATAAATAGTTCCGTATTTTACTCAATAATGACTTCGGGCTTTTGCGTCAAATAAATCCGCATGTGGCAGTGTCTCCTCAACAGGGGAGACGACATAATGATGGGGACAAGGGGAAAGCTTCTGCTGCTTGCAATGGCGGCGATGTTTTCGGCGACGGCGGCACAGGCGGGGCCGGTCTACATGCAGACCGGCGGCCGCACCACGCAGCCGGTCGGCCACTATGAATTCTGCCAGCGCCTGCCGAACGAATGCCGTCAGGTGACGCCAGCCGAGGCGCCGGTCGACCTGACGCGCAAGCTCTGGGCGACGATCATCGCCGTCAACAACAGCGTCAATACAAGCGTCCAGCCGCGCACCGACATGGAAATGTGGGGTAAGGAAGAAGTCTGGTCCTATCCCGACACCGGTTTCGGCGACTGCGAGGACTACGTGCTCGAAAAGAGGCGGGAACTGATGCAGGCGGGCGTCCCGGCGGGAGACCTGCTGATCACGGTGGTGCGTCAGCCGAACGGCGACGGCCACGCGGTGCTGACCGTGCGCACCAGCCTCGGCGAATTCATCCTCGACAACCTCCAGCCGAAGGTCATGGCCTGGACCGATACCGACTACACCTACCTCAAGCGCCAATCGACACGGAATTCCGGCGTCTGGGTCAGCATCAACGACGGCCGCGCCGACGCGGTCGCCAGCGTCCGCTAAGGACGAACGAAAAACCCGGTCGAGTCCCCACCCTCCCCGTCCCCAACGACCGGGTTCAAGGAGCCGGCCCCGTCCCCGGGCCGGCTCCGCCTATTTTCAGGTGCGTGGCCATTGCCTTCGCGCAGCAATTGTTACAAATTGAAATAATAAGTTGTACGGCGGATTGAACCGACGCTTCGGAGGCAACCGCAAGGAACACGACGGGGGTGCGCGCGAAGCCGTCATGGCGCAGAGAGACGACAATTCAGCCGCTCTGGTCGACGCGATCTACGAGGCGCCGTTCATCCCCGAACGCTGGCCGGCCCTGCTCCAGGCGCTATCCAGAGTCACGGACGGCGAAGGCGGGCTGCTTCTCACCGTCGATGGAAAGCATACCCTCAACTGGACGGCCTGCTCCTTCGTGACGCCGCTGATGGAGCGCTTCATCGAAGGCGGCTACGAGAAATACAATATCCGGCCGCAACGCGGCCTCGCCAAACGCTACCCCGGCTTCATGATCGATCAGGACGTCATGACGGACGAGGAAATCGAGGCAAGCCCTATCCATCGCGACATATTGCGGCCGGCGGGGATCGGCTGGTCGGCCGGCACGGTCATTCCCACTCCCAGCGGCGATCTCATCGTGTTCGACCTCAGCCGGCATATCGACCGCGGATCATACGACCGTCCGACACTGGATCTGCTCGACGGTTTCCGGCCGCATCTGGCGCGCGCGGGCCTGCTCGCCGCGCGCATGCACCTGGAACAGGCCCGGTCGGCTACGGACATGATGGCAAAGCTCGGCCTCCCGTCCGCGGCGGTAGACGCCACCGGCCGTGTGGTGGTCGCAAACGACCTGTTCGAGGCTTTGCCGGGACAGATCGACATCAAGGCGCGCGACCAGATCCAGCTTCTCAACGTCGGCGCCCATACGCTGCTCAGCGAAAGTCTGGAACGTGCGGCTTCGAGCGCAGGCCCCGTTTCCTCCATCGCGCTGCCGGCAAGCGAGGAAAGCGCTGCCGCGGTCCTGCATATACTGCCGATCCGCCGGGAGGCTCACGATCTGTTCGCCCGAACGGCCGCTCTGCTCGTCGTAACGCCGCTCGAACCGGCGGCGATGCCGCACGCCGACCTGCTGAGCGGACTGTTCGATCTGTCTCCGGCCGAGAACCGCGTCGCCCGCGCCCTCATGGGCGGCGCAAGTCTGCGCGAATGCGCCAAGCGTTTCGGCGTCGCCGAGGACACGGTGCGCAAGCAGTTGAAAAGCGTCTTCACCAAGACCGCAACGTCGCGGCAGACGGAGTTGCTGCGACTGCTGGCCAGCACCACCTCGTTGCCGATCCGCGGCTGAGCCTGCCGGTGCCGGCGGCCCCTGTGGGCATTCAGGCCTGCTTCAACCCCGCCTGGAAGCGCTGAGCGTTCGCCACGTAGTGCGCCGCCGAAACTCGTAGCTTCGCGATCGACGCGTCATCCAGCACGCGCACCGCTTTGGCCGGCGCGCCGACGATCAGCGAGTTGTCGGGAAATTCCTTGCCCTCGGTGACGAGTGCCCCGGCCCCCACAAGCGAATTGCGGCCGATGCGCGCGCCGTTGAGCACGATCGCGCCCATGCCGATCAGGCTGTTGTCGCCGATGGTGCAGCCGTGCAGCATCGCCTTGTGGCCGATAGTGCAGCCGGCGCCGACCGTCAGCGGAAACCCCGGGTCGGTATGCATGACGGTGTGTTCCTGCACGTTGGAATCCGCCCCGATCACGATGGGCTCGTTGTCGCCGCGGATGACCACGCCGAACCAGATGCCGACATTGGCGCCGACGCGGACGTCTCCGATCAGCACCGCGTCCGGCGCGATCCAGTTGCTGTCGCGCTCGGCAAAAGACGGCTCTCTTCCGTCCAGGGCGTAGATCGGCATGACTTCTCCTCGTTCGTTTCAGCGCGCAGCGATGGAGTCGACTCCCGGCAGCATGCCCGCGACCGCGAACAACGCGGCCAGAACGAGCACGCCCAGCGCAAGGACCCATAGCATGGCGGTTACCATGCACGACAGCAGGCCGAACAGGGAGAGACGCCGTTCACGCCATGCCGTCAATGCGTCATTGAGCAACATGAAAGGGCCGGCAAGAGCGGTCGCAGCCAATGACCGCAGGACATGATCCGGTGACACATAGGGCTTGATGAAGGCCAGGCGGCGGCCGCAGGTCAACTCCATCACCGTGCTGGCAAGGCCGCACGCGGTCAGGCCGGTCAGAAACGCAAAGGTCGTCGCGAGCAAAGACATCTTAACCCTCCGTTTACCATGAAACAGCACAGTCGCGGCGAAGGGCAAGCCTGCAAGCTTCATGCCTGTGGAATTGTGCCGCACAGGGACAGGCCGGGTACCAAGATGACGACAGCCACATCCGAAAATCCGGAACTCAGGGTTGTCGATTCGTCGCTGATGATGAAGGTCTTCTATGCCTTCGCCCTGCTTGCGGCCGTGTCGGTCGCCATCAGCCTGGTGGGCAAATGGATCGGGCATTCGATCGCCATGGCCGGCTATACGGACGATGCGACGCCGTATGAGGTCGTGATCGGCAACAACGTCATCGTCGCGCCGGCCAACATGATCCGGTTCGAGCAGTCGCGCCGCGACGGCATCGCTTCGCGGCTCGACCTCTATCTGCGCTACCCGCAGATGGATGGCTACAGCCGTAACGCCCGCGACGATTTCAACGGGACCGACGGGCTCAGGACCGTCCTGTTCCTGTCCTTCGAACCTCAGACGATGTCGCGCGACATGAGCGGGCGCTTCGAGCCGATCTACAGCCAGTTGATCGAGAAGCAGGGGGCGCCCGGTCCGGCCGGCACGACCGTCTACAAGTTCATCCGCAAATCCGGATACCTGGATGAAACGCTTGTGGTGGGCGACAGGCCCGGCACGACGCCATTCGTCGCCCGCTGCCTCACCGGCGAAGCGGCGGCCCAATCGCTTGCCCCATGCGAGCGCGATGTTCTGGTCGGCGACGAACTCAGCCTGACCTATCGTTTCCCGGAAGCCTTTCTGGCGAACTGGCAAACGCTGGACAAGGCGGTGGCCGCCAAGGCCGAAAGCCTGTTGAAGACGACGCCCGGCGCATCGAAATAGCCAAATCGCCCAGCCGCCGCCTCCCTTTCAGGACAGCCGGAAGCGTCCGGTATCCACCGCGGTGCAAACCATGTCGAGCACCTGCACGGGGTCGCCGTCGGCGGTGTTCAGAACATGCTTTTCGAGCGGACCGAGAAGCGAGAACTGCGCATGCATGTCGGCAATCGTTTCCGGATCGGTCAGGGTGTCGCCGCCGCGCTCGCGGCAGCGCCCGATTGCGATATCGAGTTCGGGCCGCAGCACGATATAGTGCAAAGGCGCGGCGAGCAGCTTGAAGGCGTCCAGGAACCAGGGGCCGATTATCCCGTCGACGACGACCAGATAACCGCCGGAGGCGTAGCGCCCGGCGGCGCCGGCCAACACGTCGATCACAACCCGATTCTGCTCATGCGCCTCGGGCAGATAGGGAGCGATCGCACCGTGACCGATGAAGTGCCAGAAATCGTCGGCGTGAAGATGAACCTTCGATGAGCCCGGAAGCGCCACAAGGCGGCGCGCCGTCGTGGTCTTGCCCGAGCCCGGCGGGCCGGTGAGGATCAGGATCTCGCCAGCGCGCACGGTCCGGCCTCTCGATCAATCCAGATCGATGTCGAGGATCGCCATGGAGAAGTTGTAGTCGCCTTCTTCCTCGTCCTTGTAGACGAGGCCGAGGAATTCGTCGCCGACATAGAGTTCGGCGGAATCTTCCTTGCGCGGACGCGCCTTCACCTCAAGCCGGGGATTCTGGAAGACGCGCTTGAAATAGGCGTCCAGCTTTCTGATTTCGTCTGGCTTCAACAGTCTTCTCCGCATCGATGGTTCGCACGTCCGGAAGGCGTGGCGATTGCCCGGGCGCTTCTGACATGTAGGGGACGACCCTGTAAAGGCAAAGGCGACCGGCGCTCGACTGACCAGCTAACGTGCGCGTGCAGACAACCGATCGCCCGAATGTTTCAGATGTCGAACGAAACGACCTGATCCATCGACTGAGACGGCAAAAGCTGGTCCATCTGGCGCGAAGGCTGGTCGCAGCCGCTTTCGCCCACGACCCGAGCCGGCACGCCGGCGACGGTCTTGTTGTGCGGGACGGGCGAGAGGACGACCGAGCCGGCGGCGATCTTCGAGCAATGGCCGACCTCGATATTGCCGAGGATCTTGGCCCCTGCCCCGATCAGCACGCCGCGGCGGATCTTGGGATGGCGGTCGCCGCCGGCCTTGCCGGTGCCGCCGAGCGTGACGCCGTGCAGGATCGACACGTCGTCCTCGATCACCGCCGTCTGCCCGACCACGAGACCCGTGGCATGGTCGAGGAAAATGCCTTTGCCGATCCGCGCGGCCGGATTGATGTCGGTCTGGAAGATCGAGGAGGAGCGGCTCTGCAGGTAGAGCGCGAAATCCTGCCGCCCCTGGTTCCACAGCCAATGCGCAAGCCGGTGGGTCTGGATGGCATGGAAGCCCTTGAAATAGAGCACCGGCATGATGAACCGGTCGCAGGCCGGATCGCGGTCGTAATAGGCTTGGATATCGACGCGCACGGCCGACGACCATTCGGGGTCGTCCGCCAGCATCGCCTTGAAGGTCTGGCGGATGAGGTCGGAGCCGATGTCCTGATGCGCCAGCCGCTCCGCCAGCCGGTGGATGACGGCGTCCTCCAGGCTCTCCTGGTTGAGGATGGTGGAATAGAGGAAGGCGGCCAGCAGCGGATCGCGGTTCACCGCATCCAGGGCCTCGTCGCGGATCGAGCGCCAAATCGGGTCGGCCTTCTGCAACACGCCCGGCCGGGCCATGCTGATCGTGTTCATGAACGTCTCCGCTCGCCGCTTGCCTTCTTGCGCCGCTGGTATAAGCCAGATCATGGCACCGGTGAATTCAAATTTCCTTAGTGCCTGTTCAATTGGGCCCGCATGACGGAAATTCAACCGGCCATGGAAAACGAAGCCTTGATCGCATCGATCGATGCAGGCGTCGCCACGTTGACGTTCAACCGGCCGCACAGGAAGAACGCCATCAGCCATGCCATGTGGCTGGGAATCACCACGCATTTGCGGGCATTTTGCGACGATGCGTCGGTCCGAGTCATCGTATTGCGCGGCGCAGGCAGCGACTTCTCGGCCGGCGCGGATATTTCGGAATTCGCGACGCTGCGCGACGGCGACGGTGCCCGGGCTTATGAAGCGGCCAATTCCGCCGCCTTCGCGGCCGTTCGCGATGCCCGCGTGCCGGTGATCGCGGCGGTCCGCGGGCTTTGCCTGGGCGGCGGTTTCGGGCTGGCGGCGGCGGCCGATCTCCGGCTGGCGAGCGATGACGCTAGTTTCGCCGTGCCGGCCGCGCGGCTCGGCCTCGCCTATCCGCAGGACGCCATGCAGGACATCGTGCGCGCAGCCGGGCCGCAGATGGCGCGCTACCTCACCTTCAGCGCGGCGCGCATCGATGCGCGCCAGGCACTGGCGGCAGGCTTCCTGCTCGAGGTCGTGCCGGCGCCCGATCTCGACGCGCGGGTGGCTGAACTTGCAGACATGGTCGCCGCCAACGCGCCGCTTTCGGTTCGTGCCTCGAAGCTCGGCATCCGCGCCGTGCTGAGCGGCGATGCGCGCGATGTCGCGGCCGCGGGGGCGGCGGGCGCGCTGACCTTCGACAGCGCGGACTATGCAGAGGGACGCGCCGCCTTTCGTGAAAAGCGCAAGCCGGCGTTCACCGGGCGATGACAGCGCCATTGCTCGACGACACGCTGAAGAACAGGCTCGCCGCGGCCTATGGCGACGGCGCGCGCCACTACCATACTCTCGGCCACGTCCATGCGCTGCTTGCGCTGGCGACGCAGCATCGTGCCTTGCTCTCCGATGTCGAAGCGGTCGAGGCGGCGATCTGGTTCCACGACGCCGTCTACGACAGCCGTGCCAAGGACAACGAGGCGCGGAGCGCCGCCCGCGAGCGCCTTGCCGGCCGCGCCGACGCCGCCCGCATCGAACGGATCGCGGCGATGATCGAGGCGACCGCCACGCATCAGGTCCCGCCGTTGGCGGATGCGGCGGCGTTGCGCGACGCCTCGCTGTTCCTCGACATGGACCTGTCGATCCTGGGAGCGGCGCCGGACGCGTTCGACGCCTACGAGCAGGCGGTTCGGCGCGAGTACGGCTGGGTAGACGAGGCAGCCTGGCGCACCGGGCGCGCAACGGTGTTGCGCCATTTCCTCGATCAAAGGCACGTCTTCCACACGGGCGAATTCCGTGAGCGCTACGAGCGGCAGGCGCGGCAGAACATGGCGCGGTCGCTCGAAGCCCTGACCCGCTGACAGGAAAGGTCAGTCCGGAAAACTTTCCATGCGCCGCTCGCGCAGTTGGAAGCCCGCGCGCCCATAGACGGACTGGGCCTTGGGATGATCGTTGGTGTCGGTGTGCAGCCAGACGCGTTCAGGACGCTGCGACCACACGGAGCGCAGCGAGCGGTCGAGCAGATAAGGCCCGAGCCGGCGTCCGTAGAACGCCTCGGTCAATCCGAAATAGGTCAGTTCCACGACGGTCCGGCCGACCTCGTTGAACTCGCACAGGCCGGCGGCCTGGCCGTCCACGCGCAGGATGTGCAGCCAGGTCGATGTCTGGTCGAGCAGCGCGGCAAGCTCGGCTTCGTGCATGCGCAGCCGCACGTCCCAATCCAGCGGACGGCCCACCGCCCGGTAGAGATCGAGATAGTCCTCGACGCCCAGATGCTCGCGTGTCACGACGGCTCCGGCGACAGGCGCGGCAAGTGGCTGGCCCGTCGGCGGGGCGGTCATGTCCAGATAGGTGACCAGGAACTCGGCCATGCGCCTCAGAGCGGATGATCCGCATAGAACTCCAGAACGCGCTTCTTGAACGTCCGGTCGCCGACAGAGAGCATGTGGTCGCGGCCGTCGATGGCGAAGGCGGTGGCGTTCGGCATAAGCGCCGCAAGGTCTTCGGCGGAGCCGGCTATGTCGTCGTTGGTGCCGACGGCGATCAGCGTCGGCTGGCCGATGCGCGCGACTTCCGCTTCGCTCAGCTCGTCCCGCGAGCCGACGATGCAGGCGGCCAGGGCGCGCCGGTCGCTGCGGGTCTGGTCCGCAAAGGCCCGGAAGGTTCGGCCGCGCGCGTGGTCGATGGCGGCGGGATCGGCGGCCAGCAAGGCATCCGCGATCGGATCCCAGTCGCCGACGCCGCTGACAAGGCCGATGCCGAGCCCGCCCAGCACGAGCGTGGCGACCTTGCCGGGATCGGACAGCGCCATGAAAGCCGAGACACGCGCGCCCATCGAATAGCCCATCACATGGGCGCGGCCGATACCCAGATGGTCGAGCAGCGCGGAGGCGTCGGACGCCATCCTGTCCGGCGAATAGTCGGACGGTTCATAGCTTTTCGTGGACGAGCCATGGCCGCGATTGTCGAGCGCGATGACGCGGTAGCCGGCGTCGTTCAGCGTCTTGAACCAGCCGGGCGAGACCCAGTTGACGAAGTGGCTGGACGCAAAACCGTGGATCAGGAGAACCGGATCGCCCGCACCGGAGTCGGGTCGGCGATCGAGAAATGCGAGTTCGAAACCGTCGTGATTGAAAAACTGCATCGGCAGGCAATCGTCCTTCGCGTTATTGCGGCACGCCGCCGTTCCCGGCGCCTTCATCCGGCGCATCACCGACAGTTGCGGGAGGACGGCTCGGCAAGGGTGCCGAGGCGATGGCGGGATGTCTGACCAGGTCGCCGTGGGCAATGCCATCCCTTGCCGCAACACCGGCATTGAGTTCAAGCACGAAGCGCACCGGCACGCCCGGCGAGATCACGGCCTCGGAAAACGGCTCGCCGTGCTCGATCGCCTTGATGCGCCCGTCCTCGCCGATGAAGACCAGATCGAGCGGCAGGATGGTGTTCTTCATCCAGAAGCCGACCGGCTGCATCTGATCGAAGACGAACAGCATGCCGTGGTCCTGCGCCATATGCTCGCGGAACATCAGTCCAGCCGATCGCTCGCCCGGCTTGGCGGCGATCTCGATGGAAAAGCGCTTTTCGCCCTTTCCCGTCACCGCCACCAGCGGCGTCGGATCGACGGGCAGCATCATGGCCTGGCCATCGGCCGAGGCCGTGCGAATGCCGAAATGGCCCATCACACCCATCGCCAAGGCGACAAGGACGCACCGCCCCACGACCTGCCAGTTTCCAGAAATCATCGACACCTCGCCTCATGGAGGTCGCGCAAATTCCCTGTTGCGGGACGTTTCTAGTGCGAGACCGGCAAGGTTCCCATATCGGGATGAATTTCGGCGGCCATAAGGCCTTTGTCACCGCGCCCGAAGCGCACCAGCACCACCTGGCCGGGGCGTAGCTCCGTGACGCCATAGCGGCGCAGGGTCTCCATATGGACGAAAATGTCCTCTGTTCCCTCGCCCCGGGTCAGGAAGCCGAAGCCCTTCGTGCGGTTGAACCACTTGACGAGCGCTCGCTCCAACCCGCTCTCGGGCGTCACCGCCACATGCGTGCGCTGCTCCTGCATCTCGGCGGGATGAACGGCGGTGGAGGTATCCATGGAGAGGACGCGGAACGCCTGAAGGCCGCGGTCGCCCTGCCTGGCGAGGCACATCACGCGCGCGCCTTCGAGCGCCGTCTGGAAGCCGTCGCGGCGCAGGCATGTCACATGGAGAAGAATGTCGCCATGACGGCCGTCATCGGGCAGGATGAACCCATAGCCCTTGGCCACGTCGAACCATTTGATAGCGCCGGCAACCTCGACCAGATCGGTGGCGTCACCCTCGTCACGCCCGACGGTTCCGATCGCGTCCTGCCCCATCGAAGAGGCCTTATCCCCCATCAGAGCGCCCTCTTTCTCGTCAACACGCCGCAAACTGATTCTTGACGTTAGATTAACACTTCCGATTCCGGGGTGTGCAAGACCTGCCGCGGCTTTTTTCACGGCTCATTGGACGATCGGCGAAATTGTCGGGCCGGGCGGCCAATAACCCCTAGGATGTGTGGACTCTTGGGATTCCCAAGATTGAGCAAATCAGATTCAAGGCTGTCTTTTGGAGACAGCCATGGGAGTTCTGGACCGCCTGATCCTTCGCGACGATCAGTGGGAGCGGAT
>Ga0206119_100093_pt1 | contig 79599 bp, 79 predicted proteins | sample 3A50Ametagenome_FD_148608 | JGI IMG/M metagenome (GOLD analysis project Ga0206119, IMG submission 148608) | Enriched microbial communities from leaf-cutter ant dump, University of Wisconsin, Madison, United States - 3A50A | ecosystem: Environmental > Terrestrial > Nest > Insects nest > Nest dump...
ATGGCGTGCAGCGCGTCGACGGAGGCGAGCATGGCGCGGTCGGCATCGGTCAGCTCGCCGCAGTCCGGCACCTTGCCGTCGCAGTTCTTGACGATCATCGACAGCGAGCGGCTGGCAAGGTTGCCGATGCCGTTGGCAAGGTCGGAGTTGATGCGCGTGGCGATCCCCTCCTCGCTGTAGCTGCCGTCCTGGCCGAAGGAGACCTCGCGCAGGAAGAAGTAGCGGATCGGGTCGAGGCCGAAATGATTGACGAGGTTGACCGGGTCGACCACGTTGCCGAGCGACTTCGACATCTTCTCGCCCTTGTTGAGCAGGAAGCCGTGGGCGAAGACGCGTTCCGGCAGCGGAAGGCCCGCCGACATCAGGAAGGCTGGCCAGTAGACGGCGTGGAAGCGGATGATGTCCTTGCCGATGATATGGATGTTCGCCGGCCAGTATTTTGCGCGCGGGCCTTCGGGATCGGTGAGGTAGCCGGTCGCGGTGATGTAGTTGGTGAGCGCGTCGACCCAGACATACATGACATGCGCCGGATCGCCCGGAACCGGAATGCCCCAGTCGAAGGTCGTGCGCGAGACCGAAAGGTCCTTGAGGCCCGACTTGACGAAGGAGATCACCTCGTTGCGGCGTTCGGCCGGGCCGATGAAGTCCGGGTTCTCCTCGTAGTGCTTCAGCAGCTTTTCCTGGTAGGCGGAAAGGCGGAAGAAGTAGCTTTCCTCCTCCACCCATTCGACGGGCGTGCCCTGCGGGCCGTAGCGCACGCCGTCGTCGCGCTTTTCCGTCTCGCCTTCCTGGTAATAGGCCTCGTCGCGCACCGAATACCAGCCGGCATAGCTGTCCTTGTAGATGTCGCCATTGGCGGCCATGCGGCGCCAGATCTCGGCGCAGGCCTCGTAATGGCGCTCCTCGGTGGTGCGGATGAAATCATCATTCGATGCATTAAGAAGAACGGCCATCTGCTTGAATTCGGCCGAATTCCTGTCCGCGAGTTCGCGCGGGGGAATGCCTTCCTTCTTCGCGGTCTGCTGCATCTTCTGGCCGTGCTCGTCCGTGCCGGTCAGGAAGAACACGTCGCGCCCGTCGAGCCGCTGGTAGCGTGCCATGGCATCCGTTGCGATCAGTTCGTAGGCATGGCCGATATGCGGCTTGCCGTTCGGATAGGAAATGGCGGTCGTGATGTAGAAGCGGGACGTGTCGGTCATCGGGGTGCGTTCTGTCTTCGGTTGTGCAATGCCGCAAGGTATTAGACCATGCGGGCGGCAAGGGAAACAGCAAGTTGACTAAAGCGTAGCGCGGATATCGTCGAGGACGCTGATGATCGTCTGCTTGCGATCGAGGTTGTAGCCCTGGGCGATGGCGATGCGCTCGCCGAGCTGCGAGGAGAGGTGCGCCAGACGGTCGGCGCGGCCGATGTCGCCGGCCAGGGCGGCGGCGCGGGCGGCATCCGTCACGAAATCTGCGGCGTGCTGGCAGAAGAAGGAAAACACCGTGTCGCTGTCCTTCGCCGAAAGCACGTCGGCGAGCTTGTGGACGTCGCGCCTCGGCGGTTCGGCCGGACCCGCGACGATGGTGCGGAACGCCTCCACGATGTCGAAGCCGCCGTAATTCACGAGTTTCAACGCCTCGGAGACGCTGCCGTGGGCGGCCGAAAGCACCTCCCCTGCCCGTGCACCGGACGGTGCGGCACCGAGGCTTTCCAGCGCGGCGGCAAGGTCCGTCTCCGATAGCGGCGAGAGCGGCAGCGGCAGGCAGCGCGAGCGGATGGTCGGCAGCAGTTTTCCCGGCGCATGGGTCAGGACTAGGAAGAGCGAGCGCTTCGGCGGCTCCTCGAGAATCTTCAGGATGGCGTTGGCGGCGTTGCGGTTGAGGTCGTCCGCCGGGTCGATGATGACGATGCGCCAGTTGCCCGTGCCGGAGGTCTGCGAGAGGAATTTTCCCGCCTTGCGCACCTCGTCCACGGTGATCGCCGATTTCGCCTTGCCGGTCTTCTCGTCGAAGGGCCGTGTCAGGTGCAGAAGGCTGTGCGAGGCGCCGGAGGCAAGCTGGCGGGTGATGGGCGAAGCCGGCGACGGATCGGCGATCGTCCCGGGAGCCTCCGCCGGCTCGGGATGGTGCAGCACGTGGTTGGCAAAGCGGAAGGCGAGCGTCGCCTTGCCGATGCCCTCCGGCCCTTCGATGAGGATGGCGTGATGCCCCTTGCCGGAGCGGTAGGAGCGCGCCAGGAAATCCTCGGCCTCACTATGGCCGAAGAGCTTTGTCTGCTCGGCGGGATGGACCGCGCCGTCGAGGATGCCGGGACGCTCCTCGCTCACGAGATATGCTCCGCATCCGAACGGCCATGCGCTTTGATGGGCAGCAGCGGCTCGATAATGGCGAGCACCTCGGCGGCGATGGCCTCCTGCGTCTTCGTCGCATCGACAACGCGGCAGCGCAGCGGCTCGCGCTCGGCGATATCGAGGAAGGCTTCGCGGCGCTTCTCGTGCGTCTGCAGCTCTTCCTTCTCGAAGCGGTCCGGCTGCTCGTCAGGACCCGCGCTACGCTTGCGGGCGCGCTCGAGCCCGACGGCGGCCGGCAGGTCGAAGATGATCGTGCAATCCGGCACGACGCCGTTGACCGCCACGCGCTCCAGCGCCTCGATGAAGGACTGCTCCAGATTGCCGGTGATGCCCTGATAGACGCGGGAGGAATCCATGAAGCGGTCGCAGAGCACCACGGTGCCTTTGGAAAGCGCGGGGCGGATCACCTGCTCGACATGGTCGCTGCGCGCGGCGGCAAAGAGGATCGCTTCCATGCGGATGCCGTAGGCCTCCGCCGCGCCCGAAAGCAGCACATGGCGCACGGCTTCGGCGCCCTTCGAGCCGCCGGGCTCGCGCGTCATCAGCACGGTCAGGCCGCGTTCGCGCAGCGCCGCTGCCAGAAGCCGGATTTGCGTCGACTTCCCGGCGCCCTCGCCGCCTTCGAACGTGACAAACAAACCGGGTGCGGCCGACAAATCCTGCTTCCGTTTCCGTGGCCGCCGCGGCGGCGATACCCGGCGGGGCCGGGACGAGTCGGACCACTACTAACCCATGTTTCCGGCCGGCGAAACGCTTTTCGGCCGGCTCATCCCTTTCAAATCCAGAAGAAGAACAGCTCGATCAGCGCATCGAGGGCGCGCGAGCGCAATGTGCCGACGCCGACGGTCCCGGCCGTCTTCACCGGCACCTCGCGCAGGACCTGCTTGTCGTTCGATATCCTCAGCATGCCGATCGTCTGGTCGGGCTTTACCGGCGCGCGCACGGGCCAGGTATAGACGACGCGGGCGGTGAGGCGGGGCGCGTTGTCCTTCGGCAGGAAGACATCCACCTTGTCGCCGGCCACCAGCGGCACACGGGAGGCGTCGCCCCCATAGACGCTCGCATCGGCGATGGTCTCGCCCTCCTTGAAGAGCGTGCGCCGCTCGAAGGAGGAGAGCGCCCATTCGATGATGCGCCGCGTCTCCTCGATGCGCACCTTGTCGCTCTCCATGCCGCCCATGGCGAGGAGCAGGTGCTTGCGGTCGCGCTCCACCGCCGCGACGATGGAATAGCCGCCCTCCTCCGAAAAGCCGGTGACGAAGCCTACTACGCCGAGGTTTAGCGCCAGCAGCGGATTACGGTTGCGCTGCCTGATCTTGTTCCACTCGAATTCCGGTTCGAGATAATAGCCCATCCTGTCCGGATAGGCCGTCTCGACATGGCGGGCGAGTTCCACCATCTCGCGCATCGTCACGACATTGCCGGGATCGGGCAGGCCGGTGGCGTTGACGAAGGTGGATTTCTCCAGCCCGAGCGCCCTCGCCTCTTCCGTCATGCGGGTCGCGAAGGCGGTCTCCGAGCCGGCAATGCCTTCTGCGAGGACGATGCAGGCATCGTTGGCATATTGCACCGTGACGCCGCGGATCAGGTCCTCGACGCGCGGGCTGGATTTCAGCGCGGCGAACATGGTGGCGGTGCGCGAGGGCGCGCCGCCGGTGCGCCAGGCATGCTCGCTGACGGGATATGACGTGTCGAGCGTGATCGTGCCGTCCTTGAGCGCCTTGAAGACCGTCGCCACGGTCATCAGCTTGGCGAGCGAGGCGGCGGGCACCACCTCGTCCTCGGCGCGGGCGAAGAGCACCGTGCCCGTCTCCGCCTCGATCATGTAGACCTGCTTCGCCTTCACGTCGAAGCCCGCCGGCTGGGGGTTTGCCGACTGGGCGTGCGCGAGGGTCAGGAGGGAGAGGAAAGCGACAAGGAAGGCGAAGAGGTGACGATGCATGGCGACTCCGGCTGCGCCACACTCCCACAGCGGCGGGCGTTGCGCAAACGGCTTTGCGGGGCGCGGGGCGTCAGCCCGCGTTCGCGGCAAGTTCGGAAAGCGGCGTCAGCGTGCCGTCGATGGTCAGGATGGCGTCGAAGGCGCCGGCGGCATCGCGCACGCGCTCGTCCGCATAGGCGGCCGCGTAGCTTTCGGAGGGAAGCTGCGGGATGAAATTCGGCCGTTCCAGCGGCAGCGGGCCGATCTCCGGAAGCAGCACGAACTGCTCTTCCATCGCCTGGAAGGCTTCGCTTGCCGGGGCGGTCTTGGCAAGCGCGGTCATGGCGCTCTCCTCGGGCACCCGCAGCACGTTCTCCTCCTGCGCCGGCATGACGCTGTGATCGGCCGAGGCGACCATGACGCCGGTCGCGATCTGCCCGCCCGGATCGACCGCGGGGATACGCGAGCCCTTCGGAATGTAGGAGGCCATCAGGTAAGGCATGTCGTTGCCTTCGAGCGGCGCCTTGCCGACATATTGCACGCGCACCTTGGCCGTGCCGGTGCGCTTCATGTCGAGGAGGTCGGCCGTCTTGGAGGAAACGTCGATCAGCCGGTTCTCGTGGAACGGGCCGCGGTCGTTGACGCGCACGATGACGGAAGTGCCGTTTTCAAGGTTGGTGACGCGCGCATAGCTCGGCAGCGGGAAGGTCGGATGCGCGGCGGAAAGATGGTAGAGGTCGTAGACCTCGCCGTTCGCCGTGCGCCGCCCGTGGAAGGCGGAACCGTACCAGGAGGCAAGACCGGTCTTGTTGTAGCCGGGCTCTTCCTTCGGCTGATACCACTTGCCGCGCACCTGGTAGGCCTTGCCCACCTGGTAGCGCCCGCCGCCCTTCGGCACGGCCTGGCCGTCCTCGACGACGCGGGGGCTCGCCTTCACGCCATATTCGGATTCGGAGAAGAATTCCTTGCTGCGGGCTTTCTTCTTGGGAGCATGGCCCGTCGTCGCGCAGGCCGCAAGGCCCGCGCAAACCAGTGGAATGACCAACAACCGGAGGCCTGTGCCGAACCGGGCCGCATTCTTGTCGAAGTTCTTGTATCCCACGCCGCTATTGTCCCCGACGGTGCCAGCCAACTGCCTTGCCCCTGCAAGCCGGCCGTCAATGCCACTCAGTAAATAACAGTACGTTAATCATGCCAATAACGTGGCAAAATTGCGAATGAATGGAAAGCCTGACGTCAGGATCGTTGGTTTATGGTTTCCACAAGGTTAATGCGCCCGGGGCGCTGCACGGCGCGCCGGGCGTTTCCGTCGGATCGCGATGCTACGATGTCGGCGCCTGCATGGCACCGAAGAGCTGGTCGGGGTCGCGCACCCCGTGACGATAGAGCGTGATGATCGACCGCGCCAGCGAGCGGGCATCGGCCTCGTTCAGGCCGAAGGTATGGGTCGATGACAATCGTGCGAATACGCCTTGCAGGATATCGAGATCCTGCGGCTCGAACATGCCGATATGCGTGGGGTCTTTAAGCACGTCCATTACGGCCTCCCCTGATTCGCATCCAGCCGGCGATATTGCTTCCGGGTGCAGGCGCGATCGTAGGAGCACAATGCGTCAGCAACAAGTCGGGAAATATTGTAGTGCCGGCGGCTAGGCAGGAAGCCTGTAATGGAAGCGATAATCTTGCCGCCCGGGCGAAACGATGATCTCCATCGTCCCCGTCAGGCCCGACAGGCCGTCCGTGCCGGAATCGGGCACGACGACCACCGCAAGCGATGGCGTGCCCCGGTCCATCAGGCCATTATGCTGGAGCGTGAAGGACCCGTGCCTGCCGGCCAGCGTGCCCGTCACCCGTTCCATCGCGACATATCCGGCCGAGCCCTCCACAGGCGTGCGGAACGCGAGCATCTGCCCGACACTGGTGCCCTGCAGGTCGCCTTGAAAGGTCTTGTCTATCGACAGGGTGCCGATGGGGCCGTCCCCGCTCTCGGCGGGCGTCAGCCTTACCTCGAACGTTCCCGTTGCTTCGCTCTTGCTCATGGCGTCAGAACCTCCCCGGCTTGCGGCATCTCCGGCATAACCGGCCACGCGAGACCCGATTAACAACGATGGCGCGCCGGTGGCTACACCGACCAATGCGCCAATTCCCACCCGACCGCAATGGCGACCAGCATTACGACCAGAAGCGCAGCGAGGAATGCTTTGGCAAACAGCAGCATCGCTCTTGCTGCCGTCACCTGAAGGTCAATGCGAAACCATCGAACCTCTATCGCCGCATACCAGACAATTGCGAAGAGCAGCACCGCGAGGCCGGCCAGCACCTCGTCCCGACCGGGAATGAGCATGAGGTCGAACGCCAAGCCCACCATCAGGGCAAATGGCGCGGCCACGTAGCACTGACTGAAGAAGGGCGGCCGCAACGAATTTCGTGTCAGCTTAATCGCACGGTGACGCAACAGCGAGACGGCCATCATGAGAGGAAAGACGCTGAAGACGACACCGCGCCCGATCAGCAGGTTAGGCGTCGAGGTCAGCGCAACGGGCGTTTTCGATGGATCGTAGATCGAGGGGAACATGGTCGAGATGCCCTGCGCGATCAGCAGCGTGATGAGGAGGAAAAGCGGAGGGCTCAGCGTGTCGTCATACTGGTCTTCCAGCCTGTCGGACAATTCCATGTCCGCATACCGCATCATTTCCAGCGGGCGGGATATGGAGCGCCACATCGTTATGGGATAGAAGATCAACCAGGAAACAAGCTCGTACAGGAGCTCTTCGAGCGACTTCAACAGTTTCATAAAGTCCAAGAAGAAACTCCTTCCCGAATGATCCGACGAACTTGACTATGCACCGATATCGGGCGAGTGGTCGGAACTGAATAGTTCCACCGATGCAGCCCGTCGCTTGAATATCCGTACCCGATGAATCCGATCAAGGAGATGTTGAGATGATCAAGCGCTGCGCACTGGCGGCCGCCATGGTGACGTCCGTCTGGGTCTGCGGTGCGGAGGCGAAGGTTCCGTTCTTCAACGCCTCCTGCCCCGGCAGGGTGGACGTTCATGCCGACGCCGGCGGCCCCGTTTTCATCAACGGCAGGCAGGCCCGGCTGAAGACCTTCAACCGCAACTATTACGAGGCGCGCATCGGCAAGCTGACGATCTCCATCAGCGTCAATCCGGATGGCAGCCCCGATATCTCCTATACGGGACCGGGCGGCGCCAACGGGGTCTGCCGGGTGAAGGGCGGCCGCGCCGCGGAAATGCAGGATAACGGCTCCGACGACGGCTACGATGAGCCCCAGCCGCGGCGACGCTCCAGCGGTACTGCCCTCGGCATGATGCCCGCCTTCTGCCGGGGCGAGGCCTCCGCCCGGTTCGGCGTTCGCCCGAACCGCATCACCACGAACATGGCGTTCCGAAGCGGCAAGGGTTATGTCGTGCAGGGCAATTATCCGGACGGAAACGGCCGGACATCCTTCTTCAATTGCTGGTTCGACAGGGACGGCAACTTCGCCTCGGTCAACTAGGCTTCATCGTGGCCTGCCGGCCATGCCCGCAATCGACCGGGATATGGCGGAAGAGATGGGATTCGAACCCATGGTAGACTCGCGCCTACGCCGGTTTTCAAGACCGGTGCCTTAAACCGCTCGGCCACTCTTCCTGGAGACGGGATGTCGGCCGGCGCGGGCCGTCGATCCATCCTTCGGGCAATGCGGCTTTTACCAGCTTTGCCCGCGCCGTCAACGCAGGGTTTCGCCAATCTCTTCGGCAAGGGCCTTGTTTCGAACACAATGGCCTCCTATATACCCCTCATCGGCCTTGCTGATGAGCGCTGGAACCTTTCTGCCGCTCGCAATGGCCGCATCGCCCGATGCCTTTGACCACGGATGTACTGGCACGGGTGAAAAGGGCGATGATGAGGAAGGTCGGTGCGTTTTCGCCCCGGCCTTTTTTATTGCCCGGATTTCCCGCCCGGAACAATCGGGCCGCCATGCCGGTTCCCGTCCCGTCAACCACGGGAGGCCGCCATGGAGCAGACACATGCTGCAAGACTCGCCGCGCAATATCTCCGCCTCGGCGGCGGTCGGCTCGCCAAGATCGACGACAACCAGCTCAGCACGCGCAAGTGGGAGCATGAGACCCCGGCGGCCGAAGCGTTCTGGAACGAGCATATCGCACCCCTCGACGAGCGCAGCCTGGACGAAGTCATCTCCCACCTGCCGACCATCAACCAGCATTGAGCGGCAAGGCCCCACGGGCGAACCGTCTCTCCTGTCGGCAGCCGGCCCGATGCCCCTACTCCGCCACGATCCTGGTCATGAGATGACCGGCGGCCCGGAACCAAATCGCCGGATTCGCCATTATCGTGCCAGCTAGAAGGAGTGCACAGATGAACAAGAAGCTTGGAACCGTTCTCGCCCTCGCCCTCGCGCAGGCTTTCACGGTGACCGCTGGCGCGGCCGACATGGTGATCCGCGAGGATGCGCCGGTCTATGTCGACCGCGGCGCGCGCGATGGCGTGAAGATCGGACTGCTGACCTGCGATGTCGGTGGCGGCGTCGGCTATGTGCTCGGCTCGGCGAAATCCGTCGACTGCGTCTTCAGCGCGACGAACGGTGAGCGCGACACCTATTCAGGCGTGATCCGCAAGATGGGCGTGGACCTCGGCTTCACGACGCAGGGCCGCATCGTCTGGGCCGTGTTCGCACCGACCGCCGGCTACCATCAGGGCTCGCTCGGCGGCCTCTACCAGGGCGCGACGGCGGAAGCGACGGTCGGCGTCGGCGTCGGCACCAATATCCTCGTCGGCGGCACGTCGGGCTCGATCCAGTTGCAGACGATAAGCGTCAGCGGCCAGATCGGCCTCAACATCGCGGCCACCGGCACCTCGGTGACGTTGACGCCGCAGGGCTGATGCATCGGAACGGGCGGCCTGTCAGCCGCCCGTTTCCTATGGCGCACAATCTGCTAGGATCGGCTGGAGAGGAGCCCGTCATGACCAGGATCGTTCTTGCCGCAATCGCCGCCCTGTCCCTTACGGCCTGCACGACCGCGACAGGCACCGGCGGGTCGTTCCAGCCAATTCCCGGCAGCATCACCTATGGCGGCCAGCCGCGCACGAAGCTGACGAAGGCGCCCATCGGCAGCACCTTCGGGCACACGTTCTACGATTCCCGCGGGCGGCAGGTCGACGAAACCTATCGCATCCAGCCGGATCGTTCGCTTGTTATCGTCAACCGCGTCACCCGAATCGATTATCTATGACGGGGACAATGGAGAGCCCCATGCTGGAAAGCACCGATATCGAACTGGAAGACGAACGGCTGACGCAACTGGACCTTTTGGCCGAGGAACGCCAGATGACGCCGCCCGAACTGCTGGCGCAGTACGCCGCCGGTTCCTTCGGCTTCCACGAGGCCGTGCACACGGCTTCCATCGTGCTCGATCTCGTCGACGAACAGCTTCTCCACCACCCCGCCATTGCCGGCAACGGCGAATGGTTCCGCCTTGCCGCCCGGGCGAGCGAGGCGCTGTTCAACCTCTACCAGGCGATGGGCGCGGCACAGATCGCGCCGCACGCGACGGACGACGGCACGCGCCCGGAAGACCTCAACGCCAGCAACGACGGCTGATTCCATCCGGGATCACTTGCCTTCCCGCAACGACTGGACGACGCGCTCGCGGCCGACCCGGATGACGTTCTCCATGGCGCGGCGGGCGCCATCCTCGTCGCGCCTGTCGATCTCCTCGACGATGCGGATATGGCTTGCCGCGACATCGCTGATCTTGCCGCGGTCGGCGGCGGGCGAACTCAGCTTGAAGGCGCCCACGAGCGCCGCCTCGATCAGGCTGCCGAGCGTGCGCAGGAAGGGATTGCGCGAGGCTTCCAGCACCGAGAGATGGAATTTGAGGTCGGCGACGGCAAGCGATTCTGCCGAGTGATCCGGATCGCCCATGGCGACGGCGAGCCGCATCATCTGGCTGATATCCGCCTCGCTCGCGTGGCGTGCGGCAAGCGCGGCCGCGTGCGGCTCGAAGCCGAGGCGGACTTCGGAAAGATGCAGCAGGAACTCCTCGTTGACGCCGACGGCGAAATACCAGGTGAGGATGTCGCTGTCGAAGAGGTTCCATTGCGTGTTGGGCGTCACGCGCGTGCCGATGCGCGCCCGCGGCACGACGAGGCCCTTGGCGGCCAATGTCTTCATCGCCTCGCGCAGCACGGTGCGCGACACCTTGAAGCGGGCCGCAAGCTCCACGTCTCCAGGCAGGGTCGTCCCGACGGGATAGTCGCCCGCGATGATGGCGCGGCCCAGTTCGTTGACCACCTGCGCATGGCTGGTGCGCGTGTTCATCCCGCTGATGACCGTTTCAAGCAAACCCTTACGCAAAAATCGTCCTCCCCGGCCCCGGACGCTCCCATCGTTCCGCAACCATCCGGCAGGTATAGAGCGCCCGCCCGATTCCGCAAAGCCCGTTCGCGCCGGTCACGCGTCGCGAACGAAAAAGGCGCCCCGAAAGGGGCGCCTTCGTCATGTTTTGGAAAGCGGCGGCTTACTGCGGCAGCTTGTCGTCGATGCCGGCGACGTAGAAATTCATGCCGAGCAGCGTGCCGTCGTCGGAGACCTGGCCGTCGGCCAGCCATTCCGAGCCGTCCTGCTTCTTCACCGGGCCGGTGAAGGGATGCAGTTCGCCGGAGCGGATCTTCGCCTCGGTCTCTTCGGCCAGCTTCTTCACGTCGTCGGGCATGTTGGTGTAGGGCGCCATCGTGAGGATGCCGTCCTTGAGGCCGTCCCAGATCTGGCCGGTCTTCCAGGTGCCGTCGAGAACCGCCTGCGTGCGCTTGATGTAATAGGCGCCCCAGGTGTCGACGATGGACGTCAGCTGCGTCTTCGGGCCGGCGGCGATCATGTCGGAGGCCTGGCCGAAGGCGTGGATGCCGCGCTCGGCAGCGACCTGCATCGGCGCGGTCGAATCGGTGTGCTGCGTCAGGATGTCGACGCCCTGGTCGGCGAGCGCCTTGGCGGCGTCGGCTTCCTTGCCCGGGTCGGCCCAGGTGTTGGCCCAGACGATCTTGAGCTTGAAGTCCGGGTTGACCGACTGCGCGCCGAGCATGAAGGCGTTGATGCCCATCACCACTTCCGGGATCGGGAAGGAGGCGATGTAGCCGGCGACGCCCGTCTTGGACATCTTGGCGGCGATCACGCCCTGGATGTAGCGGCCTTCATAGAAGCGCGCGTTGTAGGTGGCGACGTTCTCGGCGCTCTTGAAGCCGGTCGCGTGCTCGAACTTCACGTCCGGGAATTTCTGCGCGACCTTGATCGTCGCATCCATGAAGCCGAAGGACGTGGTGAAGACGAGCGCGCAGCCCGAGCGCGCCATGCGCTCGACGGCGCGTTCGGCATCCGGGCCTTCCGGGACGTTTTCGAGATAGGCGGTCTCGATCTTGTCGCCGAGCGCCTTTTCGAGATCCTGGCGGCCGCGGTCGTGGCCTTCGGAATAGCCGCCGTCGGTCTTCGAGCCGACATAGATGAAGCAGATCTTCGTCTTGTCCTGGGCGCTGGCGGCAACGGAGAAGCCGAGCACGGCGGCCGACGTTGCGAGAGCGAGAATGATTTTCTTCATTTTATCCTCTGAGGTTGGAGTGGTTGTTTCCCGTCTTCTTGTTCTCGTCACCGATCCGGCACGAACGGCTTGCCGAGCGAGGCAGGCGTGTTGATCAGCGTCGTGCGCCGATTGTGCGATATCAGGATTAGTACGACAACGGTGGCGGCATAGGGAAGAGCCGACAGGAACTGGGACGGAATGCCGATGCCGAAGGCCTGCGCGTGCAACTGGCTGATCGATACCGCGCCGAAGAGATAGCCGCCGAGCAGCACCCGCCACGGCCGCCACGAGGCGAAGACGACGAGCGCGAGCGCAATCCAGCCGCGCCCGGCCGACATGTTCTCCACCCATTGCGGCGTATAGACCAGCGACAGCTGCGCGCCGGCAAGGCCCGCGCAGGCGCCGCCGAACATCACGGCGAGGTAGCGCGTGCGGATGACGTGGATGCCGAGCGCATGGGCCGAGGCATGGTTGTCGCCGATGGCGCGCACCTTCAGGCCGGCGCGCGTGCGGAACAGGAACCAGTTGACGCCGGCGACGATGGCGATGGACAGGTAGAAGATGATGTCCTGCCGGAAGAGCAGCGGGCCGATGAAGGGGATTTCGGCAAGGAGCGGGATCTCGATCGGCTGGAGTTTTGCGCCGGACATGCCGGCATAGGGCTCGCCGATCTGGCCGGAGACGCCGAGGCCGAGGATCGTCAGCGCAAGGCCGGTCGCCACCTGGTTGGCGACGAGCGTCAGCGTCAGGAAGCCGAAGAGCAGAGAGAACAGCGCGCCGCCGGCAATGCCGGCGAGGATGCCGAGATAGGGCGAGCCGGTCAGCTGCGTGGCGGAGAAGGCGAGCGCCGCGCCCATCACCATCATGCCCTCGACGCCGAGGTTGAGGACGCCGGTGCGCTCCGTCACGAGCTCGCCGATGGAGGCGAGCACGAGCGGCGTCGCCGCGGTGATGACGGTGAGCAGGATCGCTTCGAGCATGCCCATTATTGCGCGCCCCCTTCGCTGGACCGGGTAAGGCGCGAGAAGACCAGCCGGATCTTGTACTGGATGAGCGTGTCGCAGGAGAGCACGAAGAAGAGCAGCAGCCCCTGGAAGACGCGCGTGGCCTTGTCGGAGACGCTGAGCGTGAGCTGCACGGCCTCCCCGCCCACATAGGTGAGCGCGAGGAAGAGGCCTGCGGCGATGACGCCGAGCGGGCTGAGGCGGCCGAGGAAGGCGACGATGATCGCGGTGAAGCCGTAGCCGGGCGAGATGATCGGCTGCAGCTTGCCGATGACGCCACTGACCTCGGAAATGCCGGCAAGCCCGGCGAGCGCGCCGGACAGCAGGAGCGAGAACCAGATCATGCGCTTGGAGGAGAAGCCGGCGAAGCGCCCTGCCCGCTCCGACTGGCCGAGCACGGTGATCTCGAAGCCCTTCAGCGTGTAGCGCATCATGATCCACAGCGCGACGGCGGCGACGATGGCCAGCAGGAAGCCGAGATTGGCCCGGCCCGAAGAAACAAGTTCCGGCAGGATCGCCTCCGGCGCGAAATCCCGCGTGACGGGGAAGTTGTAGGCGTCGGGGCTGCGCCAGGGACCGCGCACCAGCCAGTCGAGGAAGAGCTGGGCGATATAGACCAGCATCAGGCTCGTCAGGATCTCGTTGGTGTTCATGTGCGCCTTGAGGAAGGCGGGCACGGCGGCATAGAGCGCGCCGCCGATCATGCCGAAGACCAGCATCAGCGGCAGGACGAGCGGCGAATGCCAGTCATGGAAGACGACGGGCACGATGGAGCCGGCGATCGCACCGGCGATGAACTGCCCCTCGGCGCCGATGTTCCAGTTGTTCGAGCGATAACAGATCGAAAGGCCGGCGCCGATCAGGATCAGCGGCGCGGCCTTGATGGCGATCTCGTGCAGCGACCAGATGTCGAGCACGGGCTCGACGAAGAAGCTGTAGAGCGCCGAGACCGGGTCCTTGCCGATGAGCGCGAACATGATGCCGCCGGCGACCACCGTCAGCAGCAACGCCAGGAACGGCGAGAGGAAGGAGAAGAGCCTGGAGGGATTGGCCCGCTTTTCCAGTTCAATGCGCATGGGCGGCCTCCGGGTTCGTCTCGTTGCCGTGCATGCCGCCCATAAGGAGGCCGATCTTCTCGCGTGTCATGTCCTGCGCCGGATAGGCATTGGACAGCCGCCCGTCGCTGATGACGGCGATTTCGGTGGCGACCTCGAATATCTCGTCGAGGTCCTGGCTGATGACCAGCACCGCCGAGCCCGCCTTGGCAAGATCCACCAGCGCCTGACGGATGCGGCTTGCCGCGCCCGCATCGACACCCCAGGTCGGCTGGTTGACGATGAGCACCGCCGGCTGGCGGTCGAGCTCGCGCCCGACGATGTATTTTTGCAGGTTGCCGCCGGAGAGCGAACCGGCCGCCGGGTCCTCGCCGCTCTTGCGCACATCCATCGCCTCGGAAATGCGGCGCGAAGCGATACGCACGACGGCATTGCGGATGATGCCGAGTATGCCTCCGGCAAGGAAGGTCTTGCGGTCGGACTGGTTGCGCGCCAGCACGAGGTTGTCGGAAAGCGGCAGCGCCGGCACGGCGGCATGGCCGTGGCGCTCCTCCGGCACGAAGCCCGCGCCCATCAGGCGGCGCGCCGTGATGCCGAGATTGCCGGCCGCCTTGCCGCGAATGGAGACCGCCCTCGCATCGCTGACGGGAAACTCGCCGGAAAGCGCGTCGAAAAGCTCGCCCTGCCCGTTGCCGGCAACGCCGGCAATCGCCAGCACCTCGCCGGCCCGCACCTTCAGGCAGATATCCTTGAGCGACACAGCGAACGGCGTGCGCGCCGCAGCGTTCAAATGGTTCGCCTCCAGTAGCACGTCGCCCTTGACCGCCGTGCCCGCGGCGCTGACGGCGGCGACGTCGCTGCCGACCATCATGCGGGCGAGCGAGGCCGGCGTTTCCCGGCGCGGGTCGCAGGCGCCCGTCACCTTGCCGTGGCGCAGCACGGTCGCGCGGTCGCAGATGCGCTGCACCTCTTCCAGCCGGTGGCTGATATAGAGGACGGAGCGCCCTTCCGCCTTCAGCTTGGCCAGCGTCTCGAACAGGCGGTCGGCCTCCTGCGGCGTCAGCACCGAGGTCGGCTCGTCGAGGATGATGAGCTCGGGGTTCTGGAGCAGCGCGCGCACGATCTCGATGCGCTGGCGCTCGCCGACGGAAAGGTCCGCCACATGCGCCTTCGGATCGAGCGGCAGGCCGTAGGCGCGCGACAGCGTCGCCGCCTCGTCCGCCACCCTGGAAAGCGAAATGCCGGGCGGCAGGGACAGCGCGATATTCTCCGCCACCGTCAGCGCCTCGAACAGCGAGAAATGCTGGAAGACCATGCCGATGCCGAGCCGGCGGGCGGCGCCGGGGCTCGCAATGCGCACCGGCTCGCCCTTCCAGAGGATCTCGCCGCTCGTCGGCGCGAGAACGCCGAACAGCATCTTCACCAGAGTGGACTTGCCGGCGCCGTTCTCGCCGAGCAGGGCATGGGTTTCACCGGGCTGGATGTCGAGGTCGATGCCGTTGCAGGCGGCAAACGAACCGAATAGTTTTGTCAGGCTGCGGACAGCCAACAATGGACTGCCCCCGGACGCTCCCACGTCTGACACTCTGTCCCCTCTTTCCTGCGATCCCGTTCCCGCGCGCCCCTTCGGGTCGTTGTCAGGGAATGAGCAATGTCGTTCCGCTCGTTCTTCTTGCTTCCAGATCCGTGTGTGCGCGTCCCGCATCGGCCAGCGGATAAGTCTGATGAATATTGATACGCACTTTGTTGCTTTGCACAACATCAAAGAGCGAGTTTGCACATGCATCGAGGGCCGCGCGCGTGGCGATATAGGCAAAGAGCGTCGGCCGCGTGGCGTAGAGCGAACCCTTCTGCGAGAGGAGGCCGAGGTTGAAGGCCTCGACGGGACCGGAGGCGTTGCCGAAACTGACGAAGAGCCCGCGCGGCTTCAGGCAGTCGAGGGATTTGGGGAACGTGTCCTTGCCGACCGAATCGTAGACGACATCGACGCCTGCGCCATCCGTCAGCTCGCGCACCCGCGCGGCGAAATCCTCCTTACCGTAGTCGATGACGTGGTCGTAGCCGTTCGCCAGCGCGAGGTCGATCTTCGCCTTCGAGCCGGCCGTGCCGATCACCGTCGCGCCGAGCGCCTTGGCCCACTGGCCGGCGATGAGGCCGACGCCGCCGGCGGCCGCGTGGAAGAGGATCACGCTGCCCGGCCCGACCTTGTAGGTCTGGAGCAGCAGGTATTGCGCCGTCATGCCCTTCAGCATCATGGCCGCCGCCGTTTCCAGCGAAATGCCCTCCGGCACCTTGACGAGATGCCTGACGGCGATGTTGCGCTCGGCCGCATAGGCGCCATCCGCCGAGGCATAGGCGACGCGGTCGCCGACGGCAAAATCCTTGACGCCCTCGCCGAGCGCCGTGACCGTGCCCGCGCCTTCCTTGCCCGGAACGAACGGCAGTTCCGTCTTGTAGAGGCCGGTGCGGAAATAGACGTCGATGAAGTTGAGCCCGACGGCGGTCTGCCGGATCTGCACCTCGCCCGGGCCCGGCGGGCCGAGCGGCACGTCTTCGAGCTTGAGGACTTCCGCTCCGCCGAGGCTGCGGACGACGATGGCCTTGGTCATGGCATGCTCCCGTTTTCTAGCGCCGGCCGAGATTGGGCAAGGCCTGCAGCACGGCGCCGATGACATAGAGATAGAGGCCCGTCGCCACCACGCCCCAGACCACCCAGTCCGGCGTACCCTCGAAATGCCAGAGCAGCGCACAGCCGCTCAACACCGACCAGAGCAGGAAGACTGCAAGATTGAGCGGTCTCAGCCTTTCCACCCGCACCGGATGCAGGAAATTGATCGGCATGAAGGTGAGAAGGACCGAGACGAAGACGACGATGGAGGCCGTCAGTTCGCTGGCGTCGATCACGAAGAGCGTGAAGACCACCATATTCCACACCACGGGGAAGCCGGAGAAGAAGTTCTCCTCCGTCTTCATGCCCATGTCGGCGTAATAGATGGCGCTCGACACCACGATGGCGCCGGCGGCCACGAAGGACCACGGTTCGCCGATCATGCCCTTCTGGTAGAGCGCGAAGGCCGGCAGGAGCACATAGGTGACGTAGTCGATGATGTTGTCGAGCGTATCGCCCGACCAGTTCGGCAGCACTTCCTTGACCCGGACCTTGCGCGCGATCGGCCCGTCGATGCCGTCGACGAGGAGCGCGAGGCCGAGCCACCAGAACATGTCGACGAAGCGGTGCTCGGCGGCGGCCACGACCCCGAGGAAGGCGAGGAACGACCCGGAGGCCGTCAGGATATGCACGGAAAAGGCACGGATTTCCGCGTAGGGTACGCGTCTGTAATTGAAGAACTTCATTGCCTCTTGCTGTCCATCCCTTGGGGCTTTTGCTGGCCACGGTCCATCCGGGCGCCCTCTTGTGCGGTCTCTGCCGGTAATATGCATTGATTGCCTGCCATCGCCAGTGAAAATCCGCCCCGTCCCCCGCCGGCCTCAGGCCCTGCGCGGATTCATCCCATGGAAATTGCCTCTTTGCGGGCCTAGTTTTGGCCGATAGAAGCATCGCAAAGCTGTGGGTAACGCGCCCTGCTCCGGAGGTCCGAGATGAGACAGTTCGATATCGCCGTCGTCGGTGCCGGCCTTGCCGGAAGCCTTGCCGCGCTCGCACTCGCCGAGTCGGGCCGCAGCGTCGCGCTGATCGCCCCGCCGGCGCGCGCGGCGGACGGGCGGACGACCGCCCTCATGGACCAGTCCATCGCCTTCCTGAAGACGCTCGGCCTCTGGGAAGCGATTGCGCCCCACGCCGCCGGGCTCGAGACGATGCAGATCGTCGACGGCACCACGCGGCTGCTGCGTGCGCCGCCGGTCGCCTTCCGCGCCGGCGAGGTCGGCCTTGCCGCCTTCGGCTACAACATCCCCAACGCGCCCCTCCTCGCCGTGCTCGACGCCCGCATCGCCGCCAGCGAGGGGATCGTCCGGCTGGAAGGCGGCGTGACGGCCGCGACCGCCTTCGAAGCCGGCGTGGAACTGACCCTCGACGACGGCGAGCGCGTGACGGCGGGCATCGTCGTCGGCGCGGACGGGCGCAAATCCCGCATACGCGAGAGCGCCGGGATTGGCGTGCGCACCTGGTCCTATCCGCAATCCGCCCTCGTCCTCAACTTCTCGCATGAGCGCCCGCACGGCAACGTCTCGACCGAATTCCACACGGAGAGCGGCCCCTTCACGCAGGTTCCCCTGCCCGGCGGCCGCCGCTCCAGCCTCGTCTGGGTGCTGCCGCCGAAGGAAGCCGCACGGCTTCGCGACCTTCCCGCCGAAGACCTCGCCCGCGCGGTGGAAGAACGCATGCAGTCCATGCTCGGCAAGGTATCCGTCGAGGGCGGCGCGCAGAGCTTCCCGCTCTCCGGCATGACGGCGGATCGCTTCGGCAAGGGGCGCTTCGTGCTCATCGGCGAGGCGGCGCACGCCTTTCCGCCCATCGGCGCGCAGGGCCTCAATCTCAGCCTGCGCGATATCATGACGCTGCGCGACCTCCTCAAGGACCACGCGCAGGACGAGACGCTCGGCGAGCGTTTCGACCGCAGGCGGCAGGCCGATATCCGCTCGCGCACCCTCAGCGTCGACCTTCTCAACCGCTCGCTGCTCTCCGATTTCCTGCCCGTGCAGTTCCTGCGCTCGGCAGGCCTTCACCTTCTGTCGGCGCTCGGGCCGCTGCGCACCGTCGTCATGCGCGAGGGCATCGAGCCGCTCGGCGCGCTGAAGGCCTTTCGCGAAGGGCTACGGGAACGGGTCGCCCGCAAGCAGGCCTGACTTGATGAGATAGAGCAGGATCGTCACCGTCGCGACGGAGAGCACCGTCGTGATGAGGATGGTCGCCGATGCGCGCTCCTGCCAGACGCCGTATTGCTGGCCGATGACGAAGACGTTCGTCGCCGTCGGCAGGGCGGCGAGTAGCATGGCCGTGAACACCCAGACCGGATCGAAATTCCCCGCAAGGCCGAGCACGAGATACATGACGGCCGGCAGGAGCAGCAGCTTTGCCGGCACGATATAGCCGATCTCGACCGGCACGCGCTTCATGGGCCGCAAGGCCAGCGTGACGCCCATCGCGAAGAGTGCGCACGGCGCGGCCGCCTGCGCGAGGTAGTCGATCAGCCGCTGCAGCGCCAAGGGCGGCTCGAAGCCGGCGAAGGCCGCGGCGAAACCGGCGGCCGTCGCGACGATGAAGGGATGCGTGACGATCTTCCAGAGCACGCCGGCGGCGATGCGCAGCGGCGGCTGCTTCTCCCCGCCGCCAAGTGCCATCAATGCGGGCGCGACCGTGAAATGCAGCATGTTCTCGAAGCAGAAGACGAGCGCGACCGGCACGGCCGCCGGCTCTCCGAAGGCGAGCAGCGCAAGGCCCGGCCCCATATAGCCGATATTACCGTAGGCGGCCGCCAGCCCCTGCATGGTCGCCTCGCCGATGCTCGCCCGCCGCAGCCAGAGGCCGGCCGCGAAGATGAGGGCGAAGACGGAGTAGGTCGCGCCGATATCGGCCAGGATGAAATCGACGCGGGTCAACTGCTCGATGGGCGTCTTGGCGACCAGCTTGAAGAACAGCGCCGGCAGCGCGATGTAGATGATGAACGTGTTGAGCCAGCCGAGGGCCTCCACCGGCTGGCGGGTGATCTTCGCCACCACGTAGCCGAGGAAAATCATGCCGAAGAACGGCAGGACCAGTCCGATAATGTCTGCCATGGGCCGAATGCCACTCTGAGATCGCGAACGAGGACTCCGGCACTAGCCGATTTGCGAGAGAATGGGAAACGTTTGCTGGAACCAGATGGCAACGGTGCTGATATAGCCGAAGATGAAGGCAAGGCCGGTGAGGATGAGCAGCACGCCCATCACCTTCTCCACCTTGCCGAGATGGCGGCGGAAGCGCGCGAGGAACCGCATGAAGGCGCCGGAAAAGCCTGCGGCGATCCAGAATGGCACGGCAAGGCCGAGCGAATAGACGGCAAGCAGCATGGCCCCGTCGCCGACCGTCTCGCGCGCTGCCGCAACGCCGAGGATCGCGCCGAGCACCGGCCCGATGCAGGGCGTCCAGCCGAAGGCGAAGGCAAGGCCCATCAGGTAGGCGCCGGAGGCCGTCGCCGGCTTGCCGCCGCCCTGGAACCGCGCCTCGCGGGCAAAGAGCCCGATGCGCAGAAGCCCGAGGAAATGCAGGCCCATCAGGATGATGATGACGCCGCCGATCTGGGCGAGAAGATCGAGGTGCCGGCGCAGCGCCATGCCGATGGTCGAGGCGCCCGCGCCGAGCGCGACGAAGACCGTGGCAAAGCCGAGCGTGAAGAAGAACGCCGCCAGCAGCACCGCCCCGCGCGTATCGCGCCGCACCGCCACCGCCTCCCCGCCGCGGAACTGCTCCACCGAAATGCCGGCCATGTAGCAGAGATAAGGCGGCACCAGCGGCAGCACGCAGGGCGAAAGAAACGACAGCGCCCCGGCGAAAAGCGCGCTCAGCAGGGAAATATCGGCAATAGACAAAGGCGGCTCCGCGAGGATCGAGGGCGAAACGCGGCAGGAGGACCCGACCACGTTCGCGCCCTCTGATACAAGCCCCACCCCGGCCCTGCCAATCACCTTTTGGAGAACGCGGCGATATGTCATGCGGGGAGGAAAGTGGTGAGCGCGCAGGGATTCGAACCCTGGACCTACTGATTAAAAGTCAGAACGGATAAGCTGTAATAAATTGATTTTACTATATAAATATCAATTTCATTTTGAATGTGCGTGTTAATGTGCGTGTGAGAGAAGCGTTTAGCCGCCCTACGGGCGGCCTGTCAACACTCACGTTTGCGTGATTAGAAGAGCGAGAGTTGCCGCAAACCCTCCTCGTGTTTCCGCCACTTCTTGGAATCTGCCGCAGCGTCCAGTTCGGCGGTGACGTAAGCCAGCGGCCCACCTGCCTCCTCGATGTGCGCGGGGTCGGTGAAGAGGGATAGGTAGCCGGTTTCGATCACGGGCAGCGGGCAGCGATCCGGCTGGATGGTCTTGAGGGTCAGGTGGCACGGGCAATAGAACCCCTCGCGCCGCAGCCAGTGGGCCTCATAGGTCACTTCAACGGTGATGCCTCGCCACACCAGCGTGTGCACTTCAAGGCGATGGTCGTTCATGGTCTCTCTCCTTTGGTTCGGGTTGCAGTCATGCAACCTTGCCCATCGGCGAGATCGGGGTGTGCAAGCGGCAAGGAGAATCCAGCCGGTTGGTGCGGGCGCACAAGCGCAGCGCGGAGCCTCGGCCGGAGGGATTGTCCTTGCCGCGCGCCGAGGGGCTGGCCCCTAAGAATTGCTGCCGCTGTAGACACCTTAGCCACGCACCGAAGGCTTTGGCCCCTAGGAATTTAGGAGTAAATGTTTATCCGACCGTCAATGCCCAACACCTCGTTATCGGCCGTGGCATTTCTTGTACTTCAGCCCACTTTTACAGGGGCACGGTTCATTTCGCCCCAATTTTTGGACCTCGACAGCGGGCTGTATCTTTTGTGGCTCTGCTTTTTGTACCTGCACGAAGTTCTTGGCACGCTGCTTCATGCGTTCTGCGTCATCAAAAATATGAGCATTGGCCTCTGTACGATTTGCTGGCCGAGTGACAGGGAAGATGTAAGCGGCCTTGTAATTACCATCGGCCGTTGTTTCGACCATTAAGCCGGTTAACGGTCGCGGAGATGCCATCAGGGCCGCCGAACTGGCCTTGTCGTTCACTTTCCTCCAGTCGATGACGCCACCTAATCTATGGATCCATATGAAGAATGGTGTTTCTTCTTCCTGACCGAAAATGAAATAGCGACTATCGTTTTGGCTCAACGATTTGCGAAGCTTAGCAAGCATGACCGCAAAATCATTACGACCCTCGCTACCCAAATTCCTGAAATAACTATCAACACGAAGCCAACCAGTGTTGCGCAGCGCATCGAGGGCCCCGAAAAGCTTGAGCATTTCGTCTGGATATTCTTGGGTCGGACGTGAATCAGTCTCCCAGTTTGCGCTTTCGAAGATTCGGTCAACGTCGAAACTCATGCCATCCCACACAACGAAGTCCGCGCCTTTCTTTAACTGCTCCGTCATTTCAGTATCGACACGGTTTTTCTTCAAATAGGCACCCAAATGGTCCAGCTCGTCGAACAGGTGGGCGCTACGCAAGCCAGCCACGGCCTGTCGCACCTCCATATAGTGAGCGAATTCGCCCGATGTCGGCAGGAATCGCCGAAGGACGAACAGGTCATCGATAGAAAGGGAAATGAAAGCATGTTTACCGAGCAAAGGCACGATTTCAGGCAGGTCCTTACAAAAGGTCGATAGCGGAGAAAACGATTCAACCGTAAGCCCAATGGGTAGCATGACGCGGTAGTCGGCACGGCGCACGCGGGCGCACTCCACGTACTTACCGTCAATCATATGGAACAGTGGTACTTCATCGGCAGTATTCAGGTACTTGAAGAAGCGCTCACATTGCTTATAAGCCTTGATAACCAAGTCCTGCACCGACTGAGCATGACGTGCGAAATCCGAGGCCGGTGACGCGATGGTCGCTGCGGCTCCAGCTTTTGCCTCGACCAGATAGAGAACGTCATCAATGAGGATGAGCGTGTCGTTCTCCGACCATTGCTTGCTGACAGGATCCTTGTAGTAAACCTCCTGCAAAACCTTAGCGCCGGGCAACTGGTTGCTGAGAATGTTGGCGAAAGCTGCTTCGCTCATTACCTTCTGGCGTTCGTTGAACTCAACCTTATATGCGGGCTTGCGCTGCAAGAGGTTGAATAGAAGCGCGCGATATCCAGCATCCCGGATAAAGCATGGGTCGATAGCGAAATAGTCCGATCCCAGTTTAATTAGCGGCTTTTTGCGGACGGGAAGCGTACGATAAGGGGTGCCCGAGTGGTCACCAGCTGCAAAGAATTCTTTGTCTTCTCCGCGTTCATATGCCAAGTCGGCTAAAAGTTCCCGTGGCAGGTCGGTATGACGGCTGACATTGGCAATACCGCCGCGAAACAAGTCCTCTATGGCTTCCCCGGCGGATTTTGATTGATCCTTGTTTCCTGTAGCCCATTCTTCCATGACCTCTTCCAGCGGTTTGCCTATTGCTGCTGCAAAGGCACGAACCGCTTGAAACTGCTTCATCATCGCTTCAACGGCATGGGCTTGTCCGGTACGTGCAGCATCGGCGATCGCCTGAAAGCCCGCAGCAACCTCCTCTGCCCCTATGCCATAAATCTCCTTCAGAGCCACGTCATGAGGTTCGAGGACGTAACGATAGAACTCACCTTCTAAGACCTGATAGCGGTTGCCGCGGAGCAAAACCCAGCTAGACTTCGCGTGGAATTCGATGTCGGCGGTATTTGGCCCGAACGCTCCGTTCTTTTTGTCGGCAGAGCTGGCCATGGCGTAGAGCATCGCCTTGTCCCTAAGCTTGCCGCTTAGCTCAAAGAGCTCCGCGCATTTCTCTTCACTAAATTTCACTTTATCCGGAGCAGGGTCTGTGGACAGTACAGCGTGGATATACTCAAGAAGAAACTGGTTCTGGTTGATGAGGTCATCCGGCCCCTGGGCCTCACGCACCTCTTTCGTGAAGTTCTGCTCCGACCTCGCCTTCATCATGCGCCGAGAATAGATGTAGCCAAGAAGCTCGTGCGGCGGCATCCCGACGATAAGTTCGCGCATTCGCGCGGCGGTAGCTTCCATATCCTTCATTAAGGATGCTGCGCTTTCCATGAGCTTGTCTTCGTCGGTTTGATTTTGTGCCATGTTGCCTACAAGTTGATGACGGAGGTCTTGAGCAGGGGTGGGTAGAATAGTGATCATAATGCAATCCTAGATGAGAATCGCTTCCATTTCATCCTTTCCACCACCCCTCTTTCCAAGAGGCAGATTCTATTGACGCCGAGCCGTTGTGACGTCAGGATGCAATACGGCCTGACGCATAGGCCGGTGTGCCCACCACGCGAAGCTCAGGCAATGCGCTCCTTATGATCAATGACTGACACCGTTCCTTCGGACGGGTCCGGTCGGCAGTGGGCACCCGGTTGGATTCGTTACGTAAAGGAATGGACCGTCATGGCCACTGATACTCTCACTACGCTTAAATCTCTTGCCAAGAAGCTCGCCAGATTGCGACGCCTTCAGCATATTGTCGCCTTGGAAATCGTCGCCCGCGAGGTGGGCAAGGCTAATTGGCGTAGCCTCGCTGAATCCTACAAACAGGGTTGGCGTCCCGATGCCAAGCAAAGGAAGCACGCCGGAGATTTGCTTGCGGCCCCTCTTCAAGCACCTACCGCTGCAGAGGCACACCAAAGCACTGCCACAGAAGACCGCCTAGTCTTCACAAGTTGGGTTCCCGAAGATGTGGAGCCTATGGAGGCGGACGAGCTTCATGGCGAACTCGATGGCCACAAGTTCTATCTTGTGGGCGACGAGTTCAGCGTCGGCTTTGGTTCGCAGGGCTGGGAGATTCTCCTCGACCAACCCCCTTCTGCAAAACCTGAGCTGCGCCGGTTAGGAGGCCGCGTCAAATCCGTTGAGGCACTTGACCCAGCCTTTATCGAGCGTGCCACCGAGCTGCTAACGATCCGGGCTCGCCGCATGCACTCGCAAGTAGCCTTGGACTGGCCACGCCTCTCAACCATGCCCGACAAGCAGGGCCGTGCAAGCCACCCGCTGGGTCGAGGATTGTCAGACACATGGTACTGCCTGCATTGCGACAGCGTGCATGACGGCCGAACGATGGCGAAAAACCTTTGGCACTGCACGGAATGCGGAGCCACGCCCATCAATATTTTCCCTGAACCGTTCGGAATCGACCAATTGCAGTCCGCATAGTGGCCGCCAGCCTCGACAAGTGAATAACCGTAGCCAAGCGAAGAGAGGACGCAGATTTGCGTCCTCTTTTTTACTTACAGCTTGCTCGCGACCGCTGCCGACGTCCTAAAAAGAGCGGTTACACGAATGTTACATTGCTGTTGACTGAGTGATGAGAGAGATCAACTAAGATATTGAAAAACTTGGCGCCCCCGACGCGATTCGAACGCATGACCCCTTCCTTCGGAGCCGCCATATTACGATTTTCTCGAAATACAAAGTGGCTCAATCATTTGAAATGACATCATTTTTACAAATAAGAATTCGTCAATATTCCAAATCTCATGTAACATTTGGCATAAATCCGTGACATGGAAGTTACATGAAATGCCCCAAGTATTTTTGACCGATGACATTGTTTTTGATGCAAGTTGCCCTCCCGACAAAGGCCAAGAGATTTACTGGGATTATGCAGTAGCCAGCGGGGGAAAAATACGGAATGGCTCCATATCCGGCTTGGGCCTCCGAGTTACGGCCTTAGGCCATAAATCATTTGTTCACGACTACCAGTTCAATGGCCGACGTTGTCGTAAGGTCCTCGGATCAGCGACCAAACTTAGCGTTGCGGCGGCACGTCTGGAGGTCATCGCGCGCCAGAGCAAAATTGATGCCGGTAAGGACCCGGACCGCGATCGGATTGATCCGCGCAGAAAACACTTCCTCACCGTCCGCGAGGCAATAGACCAGTATTGGGACTGCCATGTGAGCCAGCTATCACAGGGATACCGCGATAATTTCGCGATTTATGTCGCACGATGGCGGAAAAGGGAGCCCAAAAATATCAGCAGACGCGGCTACAACATAAAGCGGCGCCACAAGGATTTTGGTACTCTCTTTGGCGACCATGCCTTTGCTGCGATCAAGCCACTCCACATCGAGGAGTTTCAACGGCAGTTCACCTCCCCGTATGTCTTCAATGGCGCACTGAAACATGTTCTTGCGCTCTACAACTGGGCCATTCGCATGCAGCTGGTGGACATGCGCAACCCCTGTACGCCGATCCGGGCACGCAAACTTATCCGCCGTCGCCGCGACTACTCCACCGAGCAAATACGCAAGATCGCCACCTACATCTTCTATCCGGTGATGGAAGTGCCCCCGGAAACCAACCACCTCGACGGATTTGCCAAGCGTGACATGGCCCTCGTTAAAGGCCGCGTTCTGACCACCAACGACCAGATGCAGGAACTCTGCAACTACATGGGCATCCTGTTCCTGACCATGGCTCGTCCCAGCGATCTCAATACGGCGGAATTTGCCCACTTCGATCTGGATAAGCTCGTCTGGCACAAGCACAACACCAAGGGCATCAAGCTCTCCAGGTCGATCTATGAATATTCCTTCCGCACCGTGCCCATTCACTCCAAGGCGGCCGATATGGTGCGGGCGCAGCGCGCCCGCTGGCCGGAAAGCAAGCTGCTGTTTCCGTCACATACCGACCAGACCCAGCCGCGCGATAACTTCCGCAAGGGATTGGACAGGTTCAAGGCGCTGGATGGCGTACCGGAACACTTCCAGTTGTACGACCTTAAGCGGATTGCCATTTCCCTTATGCTGGCCGGACAGGGCGTTTCTCATGAGGCGCTTTCCCACTACGTAGACCACAAGGGGAATCTCGCCACGACGGCCATTTACGACCTCGGCCTTGTCGATCCCCTTCGACCGGTGACGGAACGTCTTGGCGTCCTTCTCGGCCTTGGCGGACAAAGCGAGGACGGCGGCACGGTCATTGATGCCATGGCGGCTTGACGTCATTTGTAGGCCATGCCGCAATGCATGTACGGCGATCTTCAGCCGAAAATATCCATCAATGAAAGCCACCACCATGGAAGCGATCCAGGCGCTTGTGCTGACCAATGCGCAATTGCGCGAGATGCTGACCGAAGCCGCCCGCGAAGGCGCAAAACAAGCCGTTCAGGAGTTGCGCGCCGACCTTCACCAGTCGCCGGAGGACGCCACCTTGCAGAAACTCCGCGCCTACCTATCCGACCCCGCCACGGTTTCCAACCCGCACGACCAATGGGCGCACAGCGGCCTTATCCGGCAGATCGAGCCGACGCCGCGCGGCAAACCCAAATCCACAGCATGGTTCATGAAGTTCCAGCGGGACACCGGTCTGGTCGATTGCTTCACCCGCCGCAGCCCTGCCTTCGGCCGCCGCCGCGAATGGACCTTTACCGACATCAAGTTGGCATGGGATGTCTATTACCGTAGGAACATCCCTATGGGGCTATACTCGCGTACACCGTCTCAAAAATGTCGGAAATATGTCACACGTTAAATTAAAATCATGAGTATTATCTAATCATAAACTGGTACAAGGGTAGCAAAATCAGGCAACGTAGCTAACAGAATGAACCTGCCCATTTGTCACGGGCGGTAGCCCGACCATGGGCCACCGACGGAGCCTTAGATGTCCAAAATACATTTACCATCAAAGCCTAAATCCGCAGGTAATCTGAAGTTGCGTGGCCCGGCGTCACCGGAAGCAATTCAAAAGATGTTCGGGGCGCTAAAAGCGACATCGGACAGGTTGAATGGCAGTGCAGAACCGTTGTCAGCAGAGCGTAAAAAAATCATCTCACAGAACATCATGGACAAAATGCCGCCCCTTTCTTCAAAAGTGCGGTAAAAGGCATTTCTTGTGTTTGATCGCTATTCGGGGATTTACTCCCTGACTCTTCCTGATGTCTTCATGGAATGCTACTTGGATTGCGTGGCGTTGGCGCAATCCAAGTATTTTTTTGAAGCCGACATCGACGATACATACATTCTTGAAGCACACGCGCTCTTTCTTGAGAATTTGGCGTATGCATACTCACGCAATTTTGGTGATTGGCGCATTATTACCACCGCTGTTTGCCTGATTATGCATGCAACATCGCTATATCCTATTGCAAAATACAAAAAACCTACCTCAAGTGAAAAGGTATCCAGTCAAGTAAATGGCATCCCGGTGCAAGACGCCGACATCCTTATCTCAATGATATTTGCATTACATGTTTACGGGTTTGAGATCGGTCAACAACCAGCTCGTGAATTTACGCCAATTCGCATGGCCTCATTGCTGAATATGATCTCACTGCGAGACATCCGCACGGCAATTGAAATTGTGCGGAAAACGCGTAATCAGTCCTATATCACCGGTGTTGATCAGCTTCCCAAAAAGTTCAGTGAACTTTTCAAGATACTCCGTAAATTTCGTTACTATGATCCCCTTTGAGGGCATATGCTTCGTTGATATCGGGTTCATAAGGTGCACTTTTGCCGTAGGAAGTGTCGGCGAACGCCGACACCCTCCTTTTTACCCTTCCCAGCTTCTTGGCAGACCCCACGGCAGGGTCAAAGGCCGTAAGCCGCATAAGCGGGGTCGAAGGCAGCCTTGACGCTGGTGAGGAGTCTGGCATCCTCGTTATAAGGGCCATAAAAACTATGGGGCCTTGCCCCTCGCGCCCGCAAGGGGGCCGAGCCTCAGCTTCGCCTGCGGCCGCACCACCCCCTTGCACTTGCTACCCCCATCCCTCGCCGGTCAGGCAGGGTTGCAGGAAGCCTGCAACCTCCGACCTACTTCAAGAAACATTGCCGCTCCTGTCAGTTGGTGGTAATTATTACCACCATAAGCACAAGGAGGTGACTCATGGCAAATGTGGAAAAGGTAAGCGTCTCGATGACGCCCCAGCACGCCAACCTGCTGCGCGATGCGGTCCAGAGTGGCGCGTATACCAGCGGCAGCGAGGTCATCCGCGAAGCGATGCGTGACTGGTCCGCCAAATGGATGCAGCGGCGCGGCGACATCGCCAAGCTGAAAGCTATGTGGGACGAAGGCAAGGCCAGCGGCGCGGCGGTCGAAGCGGATTTTGACGAGCTGCGCAACGAAGCCCGTGAGGAACTGGCAGCGATCAAGAAATCATGACCGCAAGGCTTCTCTGGACGCCGAAGGCCCGCGCCGACATCAAGGCCATCTATATCGACATCGGCAGGGAGCAGCCCATGGCAGCGGAACGGTATTTCGAGCGGTTCCGCTACAAGGCAGAACTCCTTAAAGAGCATCCCCGCCTGGGCGAGCGCCACCCTGAAATCTTCCGCTCGGTCCGTATGCTGGTCGAAGCGCCCTATGTCATTCTCTATGAGACCATGCCGGACACCGATGAGGGCGAGATCCACACGGTTGAGATCGTGCGCGTGGTGGACGGTCGGCGCGACCTATCCGCCCTGTTCTAACCTGCTCACCCACGCGGCGGGTGAACCCGCCCGCAGATGACCACCTCTGCCGTCGAACCGAACGCAGCGCGCGGCATGAACGTGATGGTGTGGGTGCCGCCCGTGGCCAGCGGCCCGAACCACGTTTCCGACGTCTCACCGTCCACGATGGGCGCATCCATAACCGGCGTGCGCATTTCCTCCGCCTGCGGCACGGGCTCGCCCTTATCGTCCAGCGTGCGCATGGTGACGCCGACATAGCTGCCCTTACGGAACATGCCGGTGAACTCCACCGCATCGCCGGTGTAGCGGTAACAGCCGCTTTCGGGGTCGAGGCGGAACGCCTGCTGTAGCTCCGGCGGCACCTGTGCCATGGTGGAGGTGGTCAGGCCGGTTGCCAGAGCAAGGCACACGCCCGTCAGACTGTATCGTTTGCACATATAAAACCCCTCACGGCATCGGTACCTGTTGGTTATCCATACTGACCATCCAGCAACCGGAACGGAACGTGTTGGTGACGATCTTGCGCCCGTTCACCAAGCAAGTAGTACGGCGGGCGCAGGCCGTTGTTGCCACGGCCGCCGCCCATGCGCGTACCGCAGCCAGTCGGGTTGGGCGTGGTCACATCGATACCGCAACCGCCCCCGCCGCCGACGCCGGTCAACGCCTGCACCGCGCCGAGGGCCATGCCCTGCATGAACTGGTCCATGCCGTTGTTGCCCTGCGTGCGGCCTCGGGCGGGCACACGACCCACCAGCTTGCCGCCGCGCCGGTTCTTTACGCCCCGTTCGCGCCGGTCGATGTCCTCAACCCGCCCGAGCAGGACAGGGCCACGGCTGGCGACCTTCTTGCGCTTCTTGGCGACCGGCACCACGTCGCCCCCTCCGGCCACGGGCGCGGACACAATGGGAGCGGCATGGCTGCCAGCGGGCAACAGTAGACCGAACGACAGGACCAATAGGATAAGTGCATAGCTCATGCTGGCCTCCCTCCTCATTATTTGATAACCCATCTCAGGCCTTCGGTGGCAACGGTAACGCCTTGTGTAAATGCGCCTGTAACCTGCCCCTTACTGGACCCAAGGCCGTCAAAGCCTGGAACGCCATCGGTCTCCCAAATGACTTTCGTCCCCGATATAAAGCACGACATCGATTGTGCTTCGGGTTTGTAGGTTAGGTCTTCGCAAGCAGCCTTCTTGATTTTGGTGTTGAGATAATCCTCGAAGAAGCTTTCCCGGATGGGAAAGTTGAGTTTCGTCGTATCTTTATCGGAATCGGAATACTTTATGCTTATGCCGTTCTGAATCCTCTGCCCCTGTATATTCTGGATATAGTTGGCATAGGTGAAGTTGTTTTTATCTCTCCGCTCAGAGATTTCGGTGCATCCGCTCCATTCGATGGGCTCCAACGTACCGTCGTAATAGGGCGTTTTCCGTAGCCTTTGCGACCACTGAAAATTGAGCTCGCACTTGTGCCAGCGAAGGATTTCTCCCGATGGGCGGGAGAATTCAAGTTCGTCGCGCGGGCCGGTATAAGTCTCCCCACTGGATGTCAGTGTATAAGAGACATTGAATTTGCAAGGCCATCGGTTTCCCCAATCCCAGCACTTGATGTCGGACACCTGCACATCCGTATATTCGGAAGCAATATCAGTTCCTTGCTCTTGCAGGAGGGTTTCTATGGCAGCTTGGATATGGCGGTGGTTGGGGGCAACGAGTTCATATCCCTGAAAGGCGACATAGATGCTACCCGCAACCGCGATAAACGCACCACAGGCCTGCGCAGCGGTATGTACTGTTTGCGGGGTCTGCATTGCTGGTTGCCGCCACGTCTTGAAACCCCGGTAGGCAAGAACGAGGAACGCCACGGCCGCCACGAGACGCATGCAAAACAGGATGAAGGTATAGCCGACGGGGAGGAATGGCGGGAGCATAAGCAGGGCGGCCACGCCCCATAGTATCCAGACGGGGTACGAACGGGTGGACGGTTTTGTCATAGCCTACGCCTTCCTCACGCTAATGAGGATTTGAACCAACACAACCGAAGCCACCACGCCTATAGCCGTGGCGATACCCATGTGGCTGATAAAGTTGGTTTTGATGCTCGCCAACTCCCTCGGAATGGGTTCAAACATAACTTGGAGCGGAATCGGCTCGCCAAGGAATGTCGGTCGGGTGAGGTATCCAACCCCGAAGCCGAGAACCGCGCCGACGATGCCAAAGCCGAGGCGGGAGGGCGTGTGCGGGGGAGCCGTAGTCACCGCTGCCCTGCTGGCGGCAAGCGGCAGTTTGTCCGAGTTGTGCGAACGATGGGCGAGATACCCGAACACTCCAATCGACACCACGTATTCAATGAGCTTAGGCAGCGGCATTAGCCAAAAGCCCAAGAAGTTTTCCGCTATCCAGTTGAATGCCATGGGCACCAACACGGCGGCGGCGATGTAGGCAATAGTGATAGACTTTACGTTGTTCTGCATAAGATACCCCTCGAAAGCGGGAGCGGAATCGTTGCCGGTTTAGAAAGGCACGCCGCCATCCGGTTGAAAACATTCGGTCGTTCCTGCCTATCAAAACTCACGACTTTTGACGGAAGCCCGAAATGGCTTTGCGAAGGCATCTCAAATGAAGAGAATCCCTGTTTTTCAATATTCACTAAATGAAAATCCGCATAGAAAATGTGAATCAAGCGACCTTGCAAAAGTCGTGAGTTTTGACGAAAACCAAAACCCAAGAAATGCTTAGAGAAATGCCTTTTTTACAGAGCAATTTTAGGGTTTCCCAACAGGAGGCCCGTATATGGCGCAGCTTAACACTCTCCCCAAAACTATCGGATACGCCCGCGTAAGTACCGCAGGGCAGGACTTGGCGTATCAACTCAAGCGGCTGGAAGAGGCCGGATGCGATGTCATTTATCAGGAGAAGCGCAGCGGCAAGAATACCAACGACAGGCTGGAACTGAACGCTTTACTGGCCAGCCTTCAGGCGGGTGACGCCCTGCTGGCGACCGTTTCGGACAGGTTGGCCAGAGACCCGCTTGATATGGTGCACATCCTGTTTGCGGTCAAAAAGGTCGGCGCGCGCCTGCGGCTTCTCGATGAACCGTTGATCGATACCGTGTCGGATATGGCCGACGTGGTTGCCTATCTGATGGGTTGGGCAGGCCGCTTGCAGCGCCAGCGGATTTTGGAGAACACCGCGCACGGGCGGGAACTGGCACGGCAGCGAGGGGTGAAGTTCGGGCGCAAGCCGAAACTCACCGTCATGCAGATAGAAGAAGTCCGCCACCTCCGCAGGCATGGTGCGTCCTTACTGGAGGTGGCGAAAAGCTTCGGGGTAAGCGAAAGCACGATATCTCGGGCTTGTTCGCTATAAGAAGACTAGGCTGTGACCTTGATGTCGTCGATCAGCGCAACCCTCTCGTCGTCATGATAGATGTCGATGGCTGTGTAGGGTCCGCTGCCAGGGCTAATAATCCGCTCAAACTTCGCGCTGGCGCAGGATACCACCTGCGGCCAGTTGCCGGGTTGCTGAACCAGATGCAGGTCCAAGATAAGGATTGTTGGGTTTATGCCTTGCGGCTCGCGCATCGAAAGAACCGCGTGAACACCGGGGTTGCCTACAACGACATCTCCCGCAACGTGGAGCGTGTTCGGCTTCGGCGGCATTGTATCGAGCCACGCATGCCAGTTCCTGCAATTGACCATTGTCCTCTCCCGTGTTGTCGGCGTTTTCGTCCGCAAAAAAGACATCGCACGCCTGAACAGGCGCACGCTTACTGGTTGCCATGCACTTAACTTAAAATAGAATAAACGGCTTCTTATAAATTGCAACGCCACGCGCGTTTACGTTATGCACGTGGCAAGTATTCAAACATCCGGCAGACGACGACGCGTTGTTTTCGCATGGGCAGCATCAAGCTCGATGCCAAGAAACCTGCGGTCACACGCGGTTGCCGCAACCAGTGTTGAACCCGACCCGCAGAACGGGTCAAGCACCAGCCCGCCAGCCGGGCAATAGGTTTGGATAAGCGGCTCCAGCACCTCGACCGGTTTCTGCGTGGGGTGCAGCTTGTTGCCGGTGTAGACCCATTCCGATGATACATCGGACATGGGTTGCGCAGGGAGCGGAGGTCGCCCCTTCGCCAGCACGTAAGCGCATTCGTGGGAAGCACGGAACAGCCCGCTGCGCGACGCATAGGGCTTGCTGAACATCAGGTGCCCTACCCTGCGGAATCCCGCCGCCGCCCATGCCGCCAGAAACACCTCCGTCGCCGTCCAGCCGTAGAAGCTGATGCACAAGGTATCCGGCTTCATCACGCGGTAGATCTCGCGAAATGCGGGCTCGACCCAAGCGGACGACGTATCGCCCGCGATCGTGCGGCCCTGCCGGTCACGATAGCCGCATATATACGGCGGATCGGTCAGGACGAAGTCCACGGACTCGGCGGGCAGTTCCGCCATGACTTGCACGCAGTCGCCGTGGATAACGGTGTTCTCGGGTATGGCCACCTCCGGAAATCGGAGGTGGCCGTCGCGGACCCGGTAAGGGACGCAGCTCATCGGCTGCGCTCCCGCTGCGGGCGATTGTCGGCCTTGGCGGTGCGGATAACCACGCGGCCATCGAGGGGCAGCAGGCTCAACGTGATGTTGAGACCGTTGCCGTCGGCATGCTGCCATGCCGCTCCGATCTTGGTCCAGAAGGCGTTATCGCCTTTGCCTTCGACCACGTAGACGTGGTGCGTCGGCGTGGTAGTGGTGGTGTCTTTAGTCATGTCGGGTGCTCCCGTTGGTTGGTCCGGTCACGCCCTTCGCGACCGGTCGGGTGGCCCAAAACACCGCGCCAACGCCCGCCCGCAACGGAGGGTCCGGCCGAGGCTCCCCACGGGATACGGTTGGATGCCTTGCGGGCGGAGCGTGCGGTGTCACACACGACCTTACCGGTTGCGACGGACGAGACCGCCCAGGCGGGCGCACCGGCCAAGACACCACCCATGCCATGCCGACATCGGCATGGCGCTGTGGCCGGAGCCGCGTTCCGGGTTCGGGCGGAGCAAAAGCAAACAATGTCGGACGTATATCGTCCGTCCGTGCAAAGGACCGTAGGTCTGTCACTCGACAATGTATTGGGGAGTGACAGACCGCCGCCAAACCCTCGCTGGCTGCGGACTATCCGCAAACGCCGCCACATGACCCGCAAATGACGCTGCGCTTCGCTGGAACACGCGGGCATCATTTCCGGCTTGATTCGCTGGCCTTTTGCAGCCGGTGACATTCACTATGCCCGCAGGCAACTGAACGCCTGATCCATCTCACCCGACCTTTTCCCAATAATAGGAGAGCAGAATGCTAGCTCATCTCATACGTGCGCCGCCGCGGCGGCCATCCTTCCGTTTGCCATCCTCCGGCAACCGGACGCCCAACAGGGCAAACCAAAACGACCAACCAACCGGTTGGTTCAGGAGGCTTCTACCGTAATACGCATTCCGGCCATGCCGTGGATGACCTTCACGGGGTGACCTGATCTACGGACAGGCCATCGGCCATCAACACTCAGCTCTAAGGAAAGCGAGCAAGATGGACGATTTGACCATGGACCTAGTGCGCATGTGCCAACGCAACAGGGACGGCTCCTACGGCACCCAGAACAACCGCCGGCGCGGTCTCGGCGCAATGGCCGATGACCTTGCGGATCTCGGCTACAAGCTGCCGTCCGCCGCCTCCCTCAAACCCAAACACGTTGAAGCCCTTGTAGAAAAATGGCTCGATGCCGACACCACGGACGCCAGTATCCGCAACCGCCTCACATGGCTGCGTTGGTGGGCGGAGAAGGTGAACAAGCCCAACGTCGTCAACCGTGATAATGCCGCCTACGGCGTGGCCGAGCGCGGCGAAGTCACCCGCAACCGCGCCCAGACCCTCGATCCCACCAAACTTCATGCCGTCGAATGCCCCCACATCAGGGCATCCCTGTTGCTGCAAGCCGCGTTCGGCCTGCGCCGCGAGGAAGCGATGAAGTTCCAGCCCAAAACGGCCATCCGCGCCGACCATATCGCGCTGCAAGCCAGCTGGACCAAGGGCGGCCGTGCCCGTACCGTACCCATTACCACGCTGGAACAACGGCAGGTCCTCGAACATGTCGCCAAGCTGGCATCCGGTAGCGGCTCCCTCATCCCCGCGCAGTTCTCGTATGTCGAGCACCTCAAGCGCTTCTCCGACACCGACGCCGCCAAGGCGCTGGAGGAATGGCTGGACAGTGAGCAGTTCCACTATATCTGGCGACCGACATACATTGAGGCGGACCCGTTCAGACCGGTGATTTCTGCGGAGTATTCGGAACTGGTGATTTCATGGTGAGTGAAAAAAAAGGGGGTCTATACGTTGCCTTGGGTTGGGCCGCCAGTAATTGCAATTCCAGTTCTAGTTGCTATTCTCGCTTAAGTTGGGCGGGGGCCACAATGTGACCAATAAGTTTGATCCCTTGGGCGATCTGGAGCGCAATTTCGCGCTCCTGCTTAAAACCGGTAGTTGGTCCCTCAAGGCCAACCGCTATATCAAAGCCCAAACAGCGCGCCGCAAGGTAGCCCAAACCTACGGCCCCGAAGTGGCCGACGCGGTAGAGGCCGCCATCCGCTCCGGCCGAGACCCAACGCCCATCCTTGAACGCGCCCAGCGCGACCTTGAAGCCCGGCAGGAGCGGGAACGGCAACTTGCCGATCCGCCGCCCCTGTACGGCTCCGCCCGCTGGCCGACCTCCACCGACCTTCAACAGTATCTCCAACCCAAGGACGCCTTCGACCACCCGCGCTCCATCCTCCTCGGCGCTTTCAGCGACGAAAGCCACACCCAGCCCGCCGGATACGTGCACTGGAACGGCGACGGGCACCTTCTGACCATCGCCCCGACCCGCTCCGGCAAGGGCCTCACCACCATCATTCCCAACCTGCTCCGCTACCAGGGCAGTTGCGTGGTGCTCGACCCGAAGGGCGAGTTATTCGAGGCCACATCGAAATGGCGCAGCACCCTCGGCCCCGTTTACCGCATCGCACCGCTGGATGACCGCTCCGGCAAGCCCGTCCATCGTTTCGATCCGGTCAGCCGCATCAGGCGCGAAGCCGATGCCCGCGCTATCGCCCAGCAGATGTTCCCGCGCGACCCCAAGTCGCCGTCGTTCTTCGCGGAGGACGCCACCGGCTTCATGACGGCGGTCCTCATGTATGTGCGCCACAAGGCTCCGCCCAACCGACAGAACCTTGCCACGGCTTGCCAGATGGCATCCCTGAAGGGCGATCAGCTTCTCAAGGTCGCCAATCAGATGGCGGCGTTCCCGCCCTCGGCCGACGCCGCTCGCGCCGTTCTGGAAAAGGACGCCCAGCGCGGCCTCAAGGTCTTGCAGGACACCCTCACCAGCAAGCTCTACGAATGGAAAGACCCCGACATCCAGCGCAGCGTCAGCGGCAGCGATGTCAGCTTTGAAAGCCTGAAAGACCAGACCGCCACGGTCTATGTCGAGATTCCGTTCGACATGATGACCACGTTCGCGGGCTGGCTGCGCGTGGTCCTCAAGGCGGCGCTTGATGCCATGCTTGCCAATCCGCGCGTGCCGGAGATTCCGGTGCTGTTCGTGCTGGACGAGTTCCTGAACATCGGAGTCTTTCCCGAATACCGAGACGCCATCCGCACCCACGCGGGTGCGGGCATCCGGCTTTGGTTCTTCCTGCAGGACATCTATTCCATCGAGGAGCATTACCCCGGCAATAGCTGGCGGCCGTTCCTCAATTGTGCGGTCAAGCAGTTCTTCGGGGTCAACGACGACGAGACCGCCAAGATGATCGGCGGCTACCTCGGCCATAAGACCCATGCCATCCGCAACACCAGCGCCAGCGTCAACGTGGCATCGCACCTCGACGGCTGGGATGGCAGCGCGTCTACCAACACCAATTTCACGATGAATGAGGGCATCCAATTCCTCGGCCGTCCGCTGCTGACCAGCGACGAGGTGCGTGAACTGCTCGGCGGCTGGCAGGGCGACGGCTGGCGCTACGGCATCACCGACATTGCGGGTACGCGCCCGTTCAAGACGCAACTGGTGGTCCACCAGAAGAGCGAGAATTGCAGGAACCGTATCGGCATGATGGCAGGGGGGCAAAGCCATGACCGAAATGCACATCAACGTAAGGAAAATCCGTAACAGCAGCGTTCCGACCTGGCTCGGATTGGTGTGCGGCAGTTGGTTCGGGCTGGCATGGGGAGCCTTGATTTCCCTGCCGGTGGGCGTCGGCTTCGGTGTCGCCGCCGGAAGCATTCTGGGCGGCTTCGTCGCGGTTCCCTTGTGGGGAACGTTCTGGGGGCTTGTCGGCCTGGGCAGGCAACGACACGACGCGCTCGGCCAACTTGGCATACGGCTGCTGCCCGATGACGACGAGGTGACACAGCGCGTCCACGCCATGGCAGGTAGGCTGGGCCTAAAGGCCCGCCCATGGGTCGGCATCATGCCGTACACCAATGCGTATGCCATCGGCTCCGATCCCAATAATGCATTGGTCGTGATCGGCGGGCCACTGCTCGATACCCTCAGCAAGGCCGAAATAGACGCAATCATCGGTCACGAGCTCGGCCACGTCGCCAACAACGACATGCGCCGCATGGGGTTGGCACGCTCCTTTCAGAATGCACTAGTGTGGTATCTCGGTTTCTCCAACACGCTGCAACGCTTTGGCCGCTGGAGCCTGACGTGGCTCTCGGAACTATACATGCTGCGCCTGTCACGGAACCGCGAGTATTGGGCGGACGCCATCGGCGCGGCGCTCACCAGTAAGGAAGCGATGATTTCGGCGCTGGAACGGCTGCACCAGATGCCAGACTTGAGCAGCTTCGAACGCCAGAATGCACGGTTGATGTTCCGTGGCCGGACCAGTGCACTGCTGTCCACGCATCCGACGCTGGAGGAGCGGCGGGCGGCACTCCAACAGGAAACGCACCTGCCGCGGATTCCGGTCACACAGGCCTCACAGCCTCCAGCGCAGGCTACCGCCAAAACATTGCCGAAGGCGGAAGATATCGCCTATGCAAAAAGCAAGGTGCGGACTTAATATAAACCATTAAGAGAAGGACACAGCATGGTCATCAAAATTAAAAAGAAACAGATAAATGAGGTAACGAATCTAAGGAGTTTTTTTGATTATCTTGAGGGAGACAAACCAAGTCGAGGGATGGTAAACTTCTTTCGCGGTCATGCTCAGCAATCCTACATTCTCCAACCTTCGCTATTTCGAAAAAAGGAGTATCGGAGAGACGAAAAAAACATAGTTCGAGAGCTGATTTCTATTCAGCCGAACGAATTTCGAGACGACCGTACGATGTTTGAACAGTTGGTGAGGATGCAGCATTTCTCTCTGCCAACTCGACTGCTTGATATTACATACAACCCACTGGTCGCACTGTATTTTACCTGCATTCATCACCCATCCCATGACGGAGACCTCATTCGGCTATCCTTACGCAAAGTGGACGTGAAATACTTTGATAGTGATGCAGTCAGCTGTGTTGCTAACCTCTCTAATCTCACGGGGAGGCAGCGGGATCATATTCGTAGAATGACAACTTCAGAGGAGCTTAGCGGCAGTGACACTGGCGAGAGGCTGCTACACTTCATTCAGGCTGAAAAACCCTACTTCCGCCCTCGGATTGATATCGACGATCTTAACGACATAATCGCAGTAAAGCCAAAGCAGACAAATAGGCGCATACTTGCTCAGCAAGGCGCATTCCTCATTTTTGGCCTGAAAACCGTGCTACCGGAAAAAAATCACTTTGCCGTGGATATCCGAAAGATCAAGGTTCCTGCGGACACCAAGAAGCACATTTTGACTGAGCTTGATGGGATTAATATTAACTCCAGTACGCTCTTCCCTGAAATTGAGTCAGCCGCAAAATACATTATGTCGAAAATCACGCCGGTTAATGAGGACTTCGAACAGCTCGGATAGCGGTGACGGGTGGCCAGCTTCCGCAAGCTCTACCATCGGCCATGGTCGGTTTCATTGTACGTTTTTGGAATGCTGGGGACCGAATTTATGGCCTAACGGCGGTCCAAGTCCCGTCCAACCATTGAATGTAACAGCTCTGACAACTCAACCCGGTTGGAATTCGCTGAGGCAGATCGCAGCATATACCGTATTGCCAAGTCTACCGCTTCCACCAGTCCAGATAATCCTCCGGCTCGCGATCCTCGCGGTGCATGTCCTCCAGCATGCGCTCCTCGCCATCAAGCCGAGAATGGCGCTCATCTCGCCATTCATCCGGCTCCGGTGCATCAAGAACGGGCCGCAGCCAGTCCAGATGGTCCTCGGTTACCGGCACCTGCTCCTGCCAACCGTCAACGGCAGCGCTTACCCGCGCCTGCTCGTTCTGCTCCTGGACGATGTTTTCCATGTCCTCGATGCGGGCCGTCACCTTGCCGAGTTCGAACATCAGTCCCGCATGGTCGTTGCGGCGGCTTTCCAGCACGGTGATGGCATGGCCCACGTCGAAGGTGCCCGCCGCCACGGCATGCATCGCCTTTTCAATCTGGCGGTCGATATCCTCTATCGTGTCCTCCAGCGTCAACGCACGCTCGCGCAGGGCGTCCAGTTCGGCTTGCTTGTCCATCGCGGCCTCCGCGTGTGGGATGGTCAGTGGGCGTAGTGGTAGGCGGGCCGGTGGTCCGGCTGGTCTTGCAGTTCGGCCACGAGATAGGCGCGCAGCCGCTCACCGGAGGCGACAAGCTGGGTGGCACGGGCATGGAAATGCAAGGTATCGCAGCGCAACGTCTCGGGAATATCCATGGTCTCGGCCTGCGCCTTCCGCATGGTCCAGTAGGCCAGTCGCTTGCGACGGCGCACGAGGTCGGTTTCCAGCCATGCGAGTTCCGCCCGCGTTTCCGCGCGCTGTTGTTCCGTGAGTTCACGGATGCCGAGAACCGAACCGGTGTAGATATTGCTCATGACCCCATGATGGGGCGGGTTGTCCACTTCCGCAAGCTCTACCTGCGGTCATGGTCCGGTTCCTGCCATTCGCCATCTTCGGAAGGTGCGGCAGGCTGCTGGTTGTCTAATTCCAGCCAGTCGAGGTGGTTTTCCCAGCGCTCCAGCTTTTGAACGTCCTCCCGCGTCGTCTCATCCTCCATCCAGTCCAGATGGTTCTCAGGAGCGAGCCGGTAGACGCTTGCCTCGTCCTCGGTCAGGTCGCGGTTATTCTGTTGGTCTACCGCCGTTCGGGCGGATGTAAGATCGCCGTCCGGCTCTTGAAGAACGGGAGGTTCCTCCCGATGGACTTCGTCCAGCATGCGCCGTTCGGCGGCATGTAATTCACTTGGTGGGATGGGCGACCCGTCAGGGTCGGGCACGGGCAAATCGTGTTCATGGTCGCGCTGCATGGTTTGCTCCCTCTCGCGCTGGCGCTGCCTGCGCATGCGCCGTTCCTCGGGGTCGGGGCCGCGATGCTGGCCCGGCTTCCTGTCCAGTCTGCGTTTTGTGTAGCTGCGGCTGTCTATCGCCAGGGCCACGCCCGCCGCCTTCAGGGCGTCATTGGCAATCCGCTCCCACAGCGCCCTCGCCTCGGTCACAAACTGCCGCCCGTCCGCGCTACGGATTTTCGGGCCGAAGCCATCGGGGGTCACCACGCGCGTGGTCAGCAGAATATGCACATGGGGATTATGCCGGGTGCCGTCGTCGTGGATGGCGAAGTCGGCCACAAACCCCTGCGATGCATACGCATCGGCCATGGCGCGCGCCACGGGAAGCCACACAGCGCGCGGCAATTCGCACGGCAAAGCAAACTCCACCTCCTTGGCCAGACGCGCGTCCTTGCGCTTCTCCGACACCTCTACGGCGTTCCATAGCCGTGTACGGTCGGCCATCCACTCCGGCGCACCGGCAGGCAGGCAAATTCCGCTCGTCACCACGTCCCGCCGCCCGCCGAAGTCGGATAACCGTTCCTCGGCGTCATTCGGCAGAATGGCACCCGCCCGATACGCCGCCGCCGTCACGATGGAACGCCCATCCCCACGGCTGATGTTCTTGACGTTCAGGTGATAGATGGCCACCAACCTCTCCACGGCACGGACGGGGGTCCGGGGGAATCCCCCGGCGCACCTGCCGGTTTCCTCCAGACGCTGTGCGGCTGGTTAGGAAACCGTGCAGAGCATCGCCCGACGCTCAATGCGTACACATTGGGGCGATGCGTAGGTGCGCTGTACGCATTGATGCACGCCAGCATTGACCAATCAAGAGGGACTGCAATCCTCCGGCTACTCCGCCGGAGCCATTACGGTCTTGCGCCGCTTCACGTTGATGGCCTTGGCGTCCAGCGTGTTCTTGAGATGCACGGCATAGTGCTTCTCGATCATCTCCACGCTCGTCCGGCAGTTCTTGGCGATCTGGTAGATGTCCGCGCCCTCCAGCAGGCGCAGGCAGATATAGGTATGGCGGAGGCTGTAGGCGGAACGCTTGTTGCCCTCGCGGTCGGTCTTAAGCTCGCAATCGTCCAGCGCGCGGTTAAACTGCTTCTTGTGGTCCTGCGGGAACACAAGGTCGGTCGGCTTCGGATTGTTGCGCTTCACCAGCCGCTCAAACGGATGCACCGCGCCCTCCGTGCTCTTGCAGTAGCCGACACCACGCTTGCCGCGCACCTCAATCAGCAAGATACGGTCGCCGTCCTCGTCCTTCTCTATGGTCACGTCGCGGTATTCCAGCCGGTTGGCCTCATCGGGCCGCAAGCCGGTGTTGGCCATGAACAGGATGAAGTCGTGCAACTGCTCGGCGGCATGCTGCCAGTTCAGGCCCTTGGCGGATTTGGCGCGCTCGCGGGTGTAGGTATAGAGCGTCTTGTATTCCTCGGGCGAGAACCACGCCCGATGGCTGATTTTACCGGAGGCCTTGTACGGTGCCGAGAAGTCCGGCAGGTGGCTGATCCAGCCGTGCCGCAGGGCGGTTTTCATGACCTGTCGCAGCGTGACGGTCTCATGGTGGAGGGTACTGCGCGTCGGCACCTTGCCCGTCTCAGGGTTCGGCTGTGAGCGCATGACGCAGTATTGCTGGACCATGCCTGCCGTGACGGCGCTAAGGCCCGTCTTGCCGAAGTAGGGCAGCAGGTGGTTGTCCAGCCGTGCCTCATGGTCTTTCACATAGCGCGGGTTACGCTCGCCGTTGGTCAGGGCCACGTACTCCACCACGAACTGCTTGGCGGCATCCGCAAAGGTGCGCTCCTGCTAGAGCAGGCCCGCGCGGCTCTTACCTCGCAGCTCCAGATACCAGTCCTCGGCAAAGTCCTTAGCGAGCGAAAGGCTGTCGGTTTTGGTGCTGACGCGCCACTCCTTGCCGTCCAGATAGGTGGACGCCTGCCACAGCGAACTGTTGGCGCGCTGATAGATTCGGACCTTGTCACCGAGGACGGTATGGGATGCCATTTTAACCCCCGAAACTGTGCGAGACGTGTGTGAGGGCTATTTTAGCGTATTTTGGGGATTTTTGAAGGCTAAGTGCTTGATTTTGTGGTGAGCGCGCAGGGATTCGAACCCTGGACCTACTGATTAAAAGTCAGTTGCTCTACCGGCTGAGCTACGCGCTCCCGAGCGGGGCGTGGCGCCTCGCGGAAGTGCGCGGAACATATGCAGGAGGTTCTGCCGGGTCAACCCGGAAAATGCGTCGAAAAACAGCTTTCGCTGCCGCTTGCCGGCGCTATTTCTCCTTCGGTTTGGCACAGCCGGCGGTTTGCTCAGTAGACTTGGTATTTCAGCAGTCCCAGCGACCAGTTGATACTGCGGTTCTCCACGTCGCGCGTCCAGGTCTGCTTCAGCGCGCCGGCGATGTCGGCGATGGTGGTGCGGGCGTCGAGGTCCTTGGTGAGGCCATAGTCGCTGGGGGCGACCCTGGTGAGATCGACGTCGTCGGCGACGACGATGGCGACGAGCACGTTCTCGCTCGGCCCGTCGGCCTCGAAATCGAAGCCGTAATAGTCGTCGGGGATGGTGAGCGGCATGCCGGCCGTGAGCGGCGTGATCTTCTGCGCCGCCTCGTTCGGGAAGATCTGCGTCGCCTTGCCGTCCTTGTCGACGTGGTAGAGGATGAGCTGGCCGCCGATGCTGCTCGTCACCGTGATGCGGAAGGCGTCACCCGTCTTCAGGGTATCGGAGGACAGGGCGAGCGTGACGTCGCCGGCCGGCGGCTTGCCGAGGATATCGCTGACGGCGTCCACCGGGTTGGCCGCGACATAGGCGGTCTGCGGCGTGTTCTCGACCTTCACCTCCTCGACCTTGCCGTAATCGGGCGTCTGCTGCTCCTGATACTGCTGGACCTGCCCGCCGCTCGCCGCGGCCGGGACCACGGCGCTTGCGCCGAGCAGCGCATAATTGACCTCGAGCTGCGGGTCGAGGCCCTGGCATTCGCTCTGCGCGGCGCAATAGGTCTGCGACTGCTTCTTCACATATTCCAGCAGTTCGGCATTCGAGACGATGCCGTTGCCGTTGCTGTCGGCGGCGGAAATCTCGTGGCCGTTGACATAGGAGAGCGTGAAGACGCCGTGCCGCTCCTCCGGCGGCAGGCGGGTATCGTCCCAGGCGACCTGGTAGGAGGATGCCGCGCTCCAGGCCTCCACACCGTTCTCCTTGACGACCTCCGGCTTGTCCACCACGGCGACGTCGACGCGCAGGCCGCGCATCTTCACCACGTCCGCCGGCTTGGCGTGGGGGCGCGGCAGGAAGCGCGCGCTCTCCATCGCCTCGCCCACATTGCTCGATAGCGAGCGCGAGATGGTGCCGGAATGGCAGGCGTCGATGACGATGGAGACCGCACGGTCCTTGAGCTTTGCGAGCATGGCGTCTATCTCGTCGTCGAGGATGACGTTCGTCCAGTCGCTGTCGCCGGGCGCGATGTCGTAGGTCGACAGTGCCTCGTCCAGCCCGTCCTCCTCGTCGCCGTTCTGGTCCTTCACCTGCAGGCCGTGGCCGGAGAAGTAGAAATAGACGCGATCGCCCGGCTTGGTGCCGTTGACGAGCCATTCGTCGATGCTGGCGAGGATCGCCGCGCGGCTGGCATCCTGGTCGCGCAGCACGCGGATCGAATCGGCCGGATAGCCGAGCTTTTCCTTCAAGAGCTTTTCGATCAGCGGCACGTCGTTCTTCGGCCCTTCGAGGAACATCTTCTCCGGCAGGTTGGCATAGCTGCCGATGCCGATGACCAGCGCCCGGTCGGCAGCAAAGGCAGCGGGGGCGAGGAGCAGGCAGACGACAAGGGCGGCGGCATACCGGATCATCAGAGCGTTTCCCGCGTATAGAGAGGTTGGATGGCGACGCTGGCCTCCTTGCCGTCGAGCCGGGTCGCAAGCGCCTGCAGGAGGGTTTCGGCCGTGACGTTCCGGTCGGCGAGCACCGAGCCGATGGCATCGACCGGCTCGGCGGTCGAGATGGTGATGAGATGATCGGCGCCGAAGGGTTTGACGACCTCGACATCCGTCAGCTTGAACTCGGAACTGTTCGTGCCGGCGGCCTGCATGTCGAGGAACTGCACTTCGCCCGTATTGGCGAGGTTGAAGACCAGCATGTTCGGATAGCGGCCGGGCGGCGCGTCGAAGCGCAGGCGGTCGCCGGCGGCATAGATGTCCTTTGCGGGTGTCAGCGAGACGGAGCCGGGGTTCTGGCTCGCCATCGCCTTCAGGAAATCGAGGAGCACGAACTTGTCCACCACGGCCTGGATGCGGTCCGGCCCGACATTCTCGGCGGCGACGTCGCCGTTCGGCGTATAGAAGACGCCGCTCGCCACATCCCAGCGAAAGGGCGTGCCGGCGCCGTCGGCATGCTGCGGCCGCTCGGCCGTTCCGTCGATCTGAAGAGCGATGGTGCCGGTCCAGCCGAGCTCCTTCGCCGTCTTCACCGTCCGCCCGGCATCGGTATTCGCGGCGGCGCCCTCCTCCGCCTTGACCGGGATGCCACGGGTCAGCGTGACGACGACCTCGCTTTCCGAGCGCGCCACCTGTGGCGTGAAATTCGGCACCTGGAGCGCTTCCGAGCGGTTCTTCACGTTGGAGAAGACGTAATCCTCCAGCTCGATGCGCGTGATGAGGCCGTCGCCGTTGCGGTCCGCGCTGCCTTCCACCGCGCGGGCGAAGCTCCAGCTCAGCGCGCCGCGCGGCTGGCCATCGATGATCACCTCCGGCGTCGGCTGGCTCTCCAGCGAGGCGGCAAGCACCGTCACCTGCTTGAAGTCCGCCTCCTTGAGGTTCGCGCCGGAAATCGCCTCCTGCGAAGGCGGCGCGAGCTTGACCTTCACGGCCGGGGCAAGGCGCGTCTTGCCCTTGATCGACCGGCTCATGCCGCCGGAAAAACAACTGTCGGAGACGAAGAGCACATGCACGCCCTTGCCCTCGGCCTCGGCGAACCAGGCGTTCATCTCGTTGTCGACGATGATCTCCTTCGAGGTCTCCTCGTAGCGGTTGCGGTCGAAGCCGGGAAGCTGGAGGAATTCGTCCAGCCCGTCCGCCTCGTCGCCGGGGATGAGCTCGGGCATCTGCGCACCGTGACCGGCATAGGTGAAGATGATCGTGTCGCCGGGTGCGGCTTCAGTCACCATGTCCGTCCAGGCCTTGCGGATATCGTCCTTGCGAGCCTCTTCGTTGGTGAACTTGATCGCCTTGAAGCCCGCTTCGTTCATCGAGCGGTAGACGTCCTCGGCATCCTGCACCGCGCCGTCGAGGCTGACGTCGTTGGGATAATGGTCGACGCCGACGACGAGGGCATAGGTCTGCGCCGCGAGCGCGGGCACGGGAAGCGCGGCGGCAAGGCAGGCAGCGAGAAGCCGGGGCAGCGTCTTCATCCGTCGACGTCCACTTCCACGCGCCGGTCGAGCTGGTGCAGCGTCTCCGTGTCATAGGCCGTGGCGTCGTCCGGCTTGAAGGGCTCGTCCTCGCCCTTGCCCTCGGTGGTGATCGTGCCGGCAAAGCCGGCCTGGTAGAGATAGGCCTTTAGCGTTTCGGCGCGGGCGAGCGAGAGCTTGTAGTTCGCCTCCGCCGAGCCGACCGGATCGGTATGGCCGATGAGCTTGATCGTGGCCGGCTTGACGGCCTTGAGGCATCCGGCAAGATCCTTCGCCGCCTCCTCGCCCTCGGGCGTGAAATCCGCCGTGCCGAAGACGTAGCGAACCGGCGTCGACTTCTTCTTGATCGTCACGCCGCGGAAGGAGACCTTGCAGCCGCCGCGCATGGAAAGCTGCACCGGCCGGGGCGCGGCAAGGCGCATCTCGCTCGCCAGCCTGTCGAGGCGCAGGATGTATTGCTCGTCGGGCGCCATCCAGTCGGGCGTCAGCGTCTCGTTCGAGCCGTCCTCGAGCGCGAGCTGGTAGAGACGCGCGGCCTGCTCGTAGTCCTTGCGCTCGCGGGCAAGGTCGCCGAGCGCGTCGAACACCTGCCAGGGCCCGCCATACTGCTTCTGCAGGCCTTCCAGCTCCTGCCGGTGATCGGCGAGCCTGCCGCCGTTGCCGACGGCGGTGGAGATGCGGTTGAAGGCGGCGAGCGCGGCGACGCGGCCGACCAGCGTGCGCTCGTTGGCGCTGCAATTGGCCGTGCCGGCCGTCTCGGCGACGGCGCGCGCCTTCTGCTCGTCGCCGGCGTTGAACGCTTCTATGACGCCGGTGAAGGCCTCGCAGGCCGCCGCCGCGGGCGCGGCTCCGGCCAGGATGAAGAGTGTCGCCGCTAGAGATCGCATCAGCATTGTCGGTCCTGCCCCCTGTCCTTCCGAAACGAACGGCAGGGGCGTTCCGGCCCCTGCCCTTTTCCTATCTGATCTCGAACGTCACCATCTGCAAGCCGCTTGCGCCGTTGTCCTGCTCGGCCTGCCTGGCAAGGTTGACGGCAAGGCCCCGGGTCGGCGGCTGCCTGGAGCTCGCCACCAGTTGCCTGGCCTTTTCCGCCGTCAGCTTCTGGTCGCCGAGCCCGCCGATGCGGCAGAAGGCGATCATCGTCTCGCCGGCGGAGGGCGAATCGAAGGTGAGGTTGCCCGAGCCCGGCTGCGGGATGAGGCGCTTCTCGCCGGGATTCAGCGTCGTGTTGCCGATCATCACGTCCGGGATGATCTCGACATTGCCGGTATCCTCGACATAGACCACCTGAAGCTCGCAGGCATGGTTCGTGCTGAGCTCGAAGCTCAGGTAGTCGCCCACCTTCGCGGAGGTCGAAGGCACCTGGAGCGCGAGCTTCACCTTGTCGGCCTGCGCCTTGTCGTCCTGCTTGTAGGCGGGAACGGCATAGGCGGTCTCGGCCGGCGCGGCATACTGGTCGCCGCCGGCAGCCTGACCGGTCTGCTGCGGCTGCTGGTAGCCGTTGTCGTCGGCCGGCTGCTGGTAGTTGGCGGTGTCAGCCGCCGGCTGGCTGTAGCCGGCATCGTGCGCCACCGCATCCGGGTTGGCGCCGCGATGCAGCGGCCGAAGCTGGCGCAGCGGCTCCAGCATGAAAGCATATTGCTCCTCCACCTCGACGCGCGGGATCGTCGCGCCCGCCTCCAGCGTCGCCACCCAGTCGAGCCCGATGCGCAGCGCATTGACGTCGGTAAGGCGGCGGATATCGGAGGCGAACTCTTCCGGCGTCATGTCGAACTCGGCGGCAAGCTGCTCGAAGTTCAATTCGTCCTCGTACTTGTCGGCGAAGTAGGTGAATATCTCCGCCCCGCCCGGCGCCTTCAGGCTGGTCTTGCCGCCGCCGGAGGTCGGCTCGGTGATGCCGAGGCGGTCGAGCGCGGCGACGAAGCGGTCGGTGTCGCGCTTGTAGACCTCGTTCAGCTCCTCCTGCGGCACGTAGATGGCGAGCAGCTCGTCCTGCTGGTCCTTGGAGAACAGCGTGGAGGTCTCGATATGCTCGCGCAACTGGTCGCGCTTCGACAGGATGCCGTCGAAATGGCAGTCGAAGCAGGAGCGCGCATTGATGATCTCGACGCCCTTGCCGATCGGCCGCTTGCGGAAGGAGACGATCGTCGTCGGGCCGACCTCGAGCTGGTCGCCCTTGTTGGTCGAAAGGTAATAGCCCTGCAGGCCGTTCGGCAGCGAGAAGATCATTTCGCCGCCGTCGTGCTCGAAGGGCAGCAGCCCGGCCTTCAGGCGGACGCCGTCGGGGCCCGCGGGGAAGCGCTTCAGCACCTGGCGGCCGACATCGCCGCCGAAGTCGTAGGACTTCCAGTAATAGCCGCCGAAGGGCATGTCGTGGCGCTCGATCATGCGGTTGTGGTCGGAGACGCCCGACGAGCCGTCGGCGAAGGCGGCGCGCACGATGCGGCGGCGCTCGATGTTCTGCGCGACATTGACGCCGAAGCGCTGCTCCAGCCCGATGATGTTGGTCGGCAGCTTCATGAGGCGGTTGTAGACCTTCGGCCGCGCGCCGTTGCTCATGAACCAGTCGATGCGCATGATCGGAAGCTGGGTCTGCGTTGCCTTGGCGAGCGCATGCAGCGAGGCGTCGCTGTCCGGGTCGACCCCGTAGAAATATTCGTTGATCAGGAAGTCGTAGTCGTCCTGGCTCCATTCGAGGTCGCGGATATCGACGCGCACGAGGAGGCCGTCGGATCCTTCCACCTCTTCGGGGATCACCAGTTCCGGCCCGTAGGAGAGCGAGTTGAGCAGCTTCTTGAAGCCGCCGGCGAGCACCTTCATGCGCTTCAGGAAGGTCTCGTGCGTCTCGCAGCTCATCATGCCGTTATACTGGTCGCGATAGCTGAAATAACGCATGAACGGCTGGTCGTGCTCGTCCACCTTCGAGATGTCGCGCAGCGCCAGCTCGACGAAGTCGAGATATTGCAGCATGGGGCGCGCGCGCTCGGTCTTCGTCGCGGAGACGGCCGTCGGAATGGCGGACTGGTTCAGCGAGTTGATCCAGGCGGCAAGACCCTGCACTTCCGCATCGCTCGGCCGCTTGCCGAGCGGCATGCGGCCGTTGGTGACGCTGGTGTAGAGCAGCGACTTGGAGGCATCGCCCGGCGTCACGAAGGCCGGATTGGCGGCGATCGAGGCGAGATCGCCCGAGGGGAAGGAGCCCTGCGAGCTTTCGCCCGGGCCGTGGCAATTGCGGCAATACTTGCCGATGAAAGCATCGGCCGCCGAGGCGGCCTCCGCGCTGCCGCCGCCCGCGCCGAGCGCCGTTTCCGCCGTCGCCTCGCTGCAGACGGGCGTCGCGCTCGTTTCCACCGGCGTCACCTTCACCTCGCGGTCGGCCAGGAAGGCGTACATGGCCTGCCGGTCCTCGTCGGACAGTGCGGCAAGGCCGTGCGCGATGCGGCGCATGACCGGGTCGGAGAGCGGCGAGCCGGAGAGTTTCTTGCCGTCCTCGATCAGCCCCTTGGTGAAGACCTCGTGCGAGGCGAGCCCGCCCATGCGCGCCTTGGTGATATCCGGCGCGACGGCGCCGGTCAGCCCCTTCTCGCCCTCATAGGCGCGTGTCTGGTCGAGGCCGTAGGTCGTGGTGCGCGGCGTGTGGCAATCGCCGCAGGCGCCGACATTCTCCACGAGGTAGCGGCCCCGCTCCATCTGCGTTTCCTCGCGCGGCTGGTAGGCCTGCACGGTGAAATGGCTGCGCTTCCAGAGCGTGATGGTCGTCTGGCGGCTGAAGGGGAAGGCGATCTCGTGTTCCTTCGAGGCGGCGTCCGACTGCGGCAGCGTCTCGATATAGGCCTTGATGTCCAGCACGTCCTCCGGCTTCATGCCGCCGTAGGACGTATAGGGCATGACGGGGTAGAGGTTGTCGCCCTCCCGGTCGAGGCCGACCATCACGGCGTTGAGGAAGTCCGCGTTCGACCAGCCGCCGATGCCGTTCGGATGGGCGGAAATGTTCGGCGCGAAGAATTTCCCGATCGCCGTCTCCATCTCCATGCCGCCGGAAAGCAGCTCGGTATTGTCGCCCGAGCCGTGACAGGCGCCGCAGCCGGCGGCGTTGAACATCACCTTGCCGTTTTCCGCGTTCGGCTGGTAGGTGCCGAAGGCATCCGGCGCGAACTGGTCGAGGGCGAAGGCGCCGGCGGGACAGGTCGCCGCCACGGCAAGGCCCACCAGCGCGGCAAGGCGGGCGCCGGGGCGGAGAAATGCTGTCTTGAACATGCGCATGGCTTGTTCCTCGCTCCAAGAGGCCGGCGCACCGGCGCGAAAATCCTGATTGTCCTCATGCAGGCCCGAAAGCGTCGCCGGACCTGCCTACCGAAATTCGAAACGCTCGAACTCGACGCGGCGCGGCGCCTTGCCGAGGTCCTTCAATCCCTTCTCGATGGCGAGCCGCAGCGGCGGGGGCCCGCAGAACCAGAGGTCGGCCTCGGCCGGGTTCATTGCCGTGCCGGAGACGAGCTTGCTCGCATCGAAGCGGCCGTCCGTCGCCGAATTGTGCAACACGAAGCTGAAATTCCCGAGCTTTTCGGCCTGCGTGCGGAACGTGTCGAGACCGATCGCCTCGGCGCCGTCCCGCACGCAATAGACCATGTGGATATCCTGCCCCTCGTCACCGTTCAGCCGGCTCGCCATGGCGAGGAACGGCGTGACGCCGATGCCGCCGGCAAGCCAGATCTGCTTGTTGCCGCCGCGCCTGTGGTTGAAATGGCCGTAGCCGCCTTCGAGCGTCAGCGGATCGCCGACCGCCACGCCCTCGCGCAGCGCCTTCGTGTAGTCGCCGAGCGGCTTGATGGCGAAGCGCACGGTGCCGTCGTCCTCGATGCCGGCAATGGTGAAGGGATGCGGTTCGCGAAGGCCGGACTTGTTGACGCGGAAGAAACCGAACTGGCCGGGCAGCGCCTTCAGCTTGCGGCCGGTGGGCTTGGCCGTGATGATCGTCGCCCCGTCGTGGCGCACCACGTCCGCCACCTCGTATTTTCGCGTGCGCAGCCAGGGCAGAAGCTGCGTGTAGGCGTAGCTGGCGACGCCGAGGAGCGCGAAGAGGTTGAGATAGGTCGCCAGCAGCGCCGTGCCGTCATAGGGGCGCTTGATGAACATCTGGTGGAAGGCGACGAGAACGAAGAGAAGGCCGATGAAGCGGTGCGTGATGCGCCAGTACTGGTAGGGGATCTGGAAGCGCGTCTTCGGGATGACCTTCACGATGGAGAGGATGAGCAGGAAGACGAAGCCGTAGAAGGCCCATTCGCCGGCCGTCTTGGCCAGCCTGTTGGAGCCGCTGGTCAGCGACAGGCCCTGGAAATCCGGCGTCACGAAGTAGTGCACGAGGATAAGACAGAGCACCGCGATGCCGATCTTACGGTGGAACTGGTAGATGCGGTCGAGCCCCCCGAAGAGCTTTTCGATGAAGGGCGGGCGCGTCGCCATGAACTGCGCGATGCCCATGGCGACGAAAGCCATGGACGAGGCCATCAGGGAAAAGGTGGTGCCGGCATTGGTGTGACTGACGGCCGGCACGGCCAGCAGGCCGGCAAGGGCGATCAGGACGGTCGCGACAATGGAACCCGCAGTCAACGTATGCCCCCCACAAGTGCAACCAACGGTCCGGAATGCGGGCATGCTGGCAAGGCCCATGACATTCGTCAACCGCAATCCTCCTATCGACGGGCGGGCCGGCGGCTTTATTCGGGTGCATTCGGGAACGGGCTCGAAAAGTCCGGTGAAGCCCTAATATGACAACGGAACGAAGCACATAAGAGGAGCGCCGGTTTTGCCTTCCTGCCGGCGTTCCGCCGGGCGGAAACCGTTGCGGGGGACGATCGGGCAGGCTGGTTTACAGCAAGGCGCCGCGCCACAAGCCGCCTCTGATATATCACGCAGCTTGCCATCCGATTTGCGACATGCCACCATGTGATATATCAATCGGGACGACGGAATGACGGAAACCGCGGGCTCGCAGGCCCACCTCGCCTATCTCGCCCTCGAAGGGCTGATCGTCACGCTGAAGCTGAAGCCGGGCGCGCTCGTCACCGAGCGCCAGCTCATCGATCTGGCGGGCCTCGGCCGCACGCCGGTGCGCGAGGCGATCCAGAAGCTCGAATGGCAGGGCCTCATCGCCGTGCGCCCGCGCGCCGGCCTGCAGGTCACGGCCATCCGCCCGCAGGACCATGCCGAGGTGATGGCGACGCGCCGCCAGTTGGAGCCGATGGCCGCCGATCTCGTCGCGCGCCACGCGCAGGACAGTCACCGCGAGCGGCTTGTCGCCTGCGCGCAGACGATGACCGCCTGCTCCATCCGCTCCGATGTCGAGGGGTTTCTTGCCGCCGACAAGGATTTCGACGAGATCATGGAGAAGGCCTGCCCCAACCGCTTCCTGACGGCGGCGCTGGCGCCGCTCCAGACCCATTCGCGCCGCCTCTGGTTCACCCGCGCCGACAACCGGCACATGGATGGCTCGGTCGAGCGGCATGTGAAGGTCATCCGCGCCATCCGCAATGGCGACGGCCCGGCCGCCGCAACGGCCATGACCGAGCTCCTCGACTATCTCTCCGCCTGAAAGAAAAAAGGCGGCCGATGGCCGCCCTTCCCTTCACGATCCCGAGGCCACGCCTCAGACGAGCCGGCTCTGTTCCAGCGCCGCTTCCACGAAGCTCGCGAAGAGCGGGTGCGGGTCGAGCGGGCGGCTCTTGAGTTCCGGGTGGTACTGCACGCCGATGAACCACGGGTGATCGGCATATTCCACCGTCTCGGGCAGAATACCGTCCGGCGACATGCCGGAGAAGACGAGGCCGCAGCTCTCCAGCCTGTCCTTGTAGTCGACATTCACCTCGTAGCGGTGGCGGTGGCGCTCGGAAATGTCGGTCGAGCCGTAGATGTCGGCGATCTTCGTGCCGCCCTTCAGCGCCGCGCGGTAGGCGCCGAGGCGCATCGTGCCGCCGAGATCGCCCGAGGCGGAGCGCTTCTCCAGTTCGTTGCCCTTGACCCATTCGGTCATGAGGCCGACGACCGGCTCGGCGGTCTTGCCGAACTCCGTCGAGGAGGCCTTGTCGATGCCGGCGAGGTTGCGGGCTGCTTCCACCACGGCCATCTGCATGCCGAAGCAGATGCCGAAATACGGCACCTTGCGCTCGCGGGCGAAGCGCGCCGCGTTGATCTTGCCTTCCGAGCCGCGCTCGCCGAAGCCGCCCGGCACGAGGATGCCGTGCACCTTCTCCAGATACGGTGCCGGGTCTTCCTTCTCGAAGACCTCCGACTCGATCCATTCGAGCTTGACCTTGACGTGGTTGGCGATGCCGCCGTGGTAAAGCGCCTCGATCAGCGACTTGTAGGCGTCCTTGAGGCCGGTGTACTTGCCGACGATGGCGATCGTCACCTCGCCTTCCGGCGTCTTGATGCGCTCGGAAACGTCCTGCCAGGCTTCAAGGCGGGGCTTGGGCGCCGGCTCGATGCCGAAGGCGGCCAGAACCTCGTCGTCGAGGCCTTCCTTGTGATAGGCGAGCGGCACGTCGTAGATCGACGAGACGTCGAGCGCCTGGATGACGGCGGAGGGCCGCACGTTGCAGAAGAGCGAGAGCTTCTTGCGCTCGGCCTCCGGGATTTCCCGGTCGGCGCGCACGAGCAGGATGTCGGGATGGATGCCGAGGGCCTGCAATTCCTTGACGGAATGCTGCGTCGGCTTGGTCTTGAGTTCGCCGGCCGCCGGGATATAGGGCATCAGCGTCAGGTGCACGTAGACGGCCGTGCCGCGCGGCAGGTCGTTGCCGAGCTGGCGGATCGCCTCCATGAAGGGCATGGCCTCGATGTCGCCCACCGTGCCGCCGATCTCGCAGATGACGAAGTCGTAGTCGTCATTGCCCTCGGTGACGAAGTTCTTGATCTCGTTGGTGACGTGCGGGATGACCTGCACCGTCGCGCCGAGATAGTCGCCGCGCCGTTCCTTGTCGATGATGTTCTTGTAGATGCGGCCGGTGGTGATGTTGTCGGTCTTGGTGGCAGAGCGGCCGGTGAAGCGCTCGTAGTGGCCGAGGTCGAGGTCGGTTTCCGCGCCGTCGTCGGTGACGAACACCTCGCCGTGCTGCGTCGGGCTCATCGTGCCCGGGTCGACATTGAGATAGGGATCCAGCTTCCGGAGGCGCACGCGATAGCCGCGGGCCTGAAGAAGCGCTCCGAGTGCAGCGGCCGCGATGCCTTTTCCGAGGGAAGAAACCACGCCGCCAGTGATGAATACATATCGCGCCATGGGAGTCACCGGATACCTTTTCAAAATCGATTCCGCCACCGAAAAATCACCTTGGGCGTGATTTCGGAAGTCGCAATCGGCGTTTTACACAGAAGAAGGCCGGTTGGTTTGCGCCAACCGGCCGGTTTGTTTCGGGTTTTGCGGCTTACTGGCCGCTCGGCACGCCGGCGTTGCCGCCCGTGCCCGTCGCGGCGCCCGCGCCGCTTTCCGTCGTCGTGGTCGCGCTGCCCGTGCCGGTGGCGGCACTGCCCTCGGTCGGAACGGCCTCGGTGCCGGTCGTGGCAGGCGTCTGGTTGGTCGTGCTGTTCTGGGTGCCCTGGTTTTCCTGGGTGCCCTTGTTCTGGTCGCCGCCACCGATCGCGTCGAGAACGCCGCCCGTGCCGGTCGTGCCCGGAATGCGGTCGAGAATGTCGATCGGGCTCGTCTGGTAGCGGGCGAGGATGCCCATGCCGAGCGCCAGGACGAAGAACAGCGTGGCGAGGATCGCCGTCGTGCGCGTCAGGGCATTGGCCGTGCCGCGGGCCGACATGAAGCCGGAACCGCCGCCGATGCCGAGGCCGCCGCCTTCGGACCGCTGGATCAGCACGACGCCGATCAGCGCGACGACGACCATGAGATAGATGACGAGCAAGATGGTCTGCATGTTTTCAAGGTCCCGGCCGGATGGCCAAATTTTTTATGTTTGCGGCTCAATATACCAAGCCGTGCGCCATTCCAAGCCCTCACCCGCCTTTTGCCAAAGGCAATCGCGGAAGGAGCGCGGGCTCAGGCCGTCAGCGCTTCGTATGCGCGGTAAATGGCAAGGAAGTCGTCGGATTTCAAGCTCGCGCCGCCGATCAGCGCGCCGTCGACATTCGCAACGCCCATCAGCTCCTTCGCATTGCCGGGCTTGACCGAACCGCCGTAGAGGATGCGCATCTTCGCGCCCTCGCCGGCAAAGCGTGCGGCAAGCTCGGCGCGCATGAAGGCATGCGCCTCCTCCACGTCTGCCGCCGTCGGCGTCAGCCCCGTGCCGATCGCCCAGACGGGCTCGTAGGCGATGACGGTGTTTTGCGCCGTCGCGCCGTCCGGCACGGACGCGGCAAGCTGGCTCTTCAGGACGTCGAGCGTCTTGCCGGCCTTGCGCTCGTCGCCCGTCTCGCCGATGCAGACGATGGCGACAAGGTCGTTCTGGTGGGCGATCTCCGCCTTGGCGCGCACCAGCGCGTCGCTTTCCTCATGGTCCGTGCGGCGCTCGGAATGGCCGACGATGACATGGGTGCCGAAGCAGTCGGCGATCATCTCGGCGGAGATATCGCCGGTATGGGCGCCGGAGGCCTTTTCGTGGCAGTCCTGCGCGCCGATCTGCAGCGGGCTGTCGTCGCAGAGCGCGGTCGCGACATAGAGGAGCGTCGCCGGCGGGCAGATCAGCGTCTCCACCTTCTGCGACAGCGGCCCCTTCACGCCCTCGGCCATCGCCTTGATCTCGCCGAGCGAGGCGCGCGTGCCGTTCATCTTCCAGTTTCCGGCGACGAGCGGGGTAACGTCGGGTGTCATGGGGCCTCCCAGGTCCTGAAGCATCGGTCGCATGCGGCGTAGCAAATCGGAACGCTCAAGAAAAGCGGTCTTCGATCCGGTAAATCCGAATAGGCGGGAGCGCTCGCCCGTATTAGGATCGACGCAAAAGGCGCCGGGGGACGGCTGGAACAGGCTCATGCTTGCCTCACGACTGGGCATCGTCCTGATTTTGACGACATTGCTGACCGCCGGCAGCACGGCGGCGCAGGAGACGCGCGGCCTGATGGGCATCAAGACCCGGGTCGAGACGACCGTCTCCGGCGATACGCCGGCGGCGCCCGCCGCTGCGGCAAAGCGCATGGCGCTGGTCATCGGCATGTCCGCCTATACGTCCATCCCGCCCCTCAAGAACACGGCGTCCGATGCCCGCGCCGTCGGCGACATGCTGCAAAGGCTCGGCTTTGCCGTCGACCTCGCCGTCGATATTCCGCTCGCGCAGATGCAGGAGACGGTCGCCGCCTTCTCGCGCCGGACCGAGACCGCCGACATCGCCCTCGTCTACTATGCCGGCCACGGCGTGGAGGCGGCCGGCGAAAACTACCTCGTGCCGGTGGATATCGACGTCAAGGACCCGTCGAGGATCCCGCAGCAGGCGATCAGCCTTTCCACGGTCCTCGCCAGCGTGGAGCATGCCCGCAAGCTGCGCATCGTCATCCTCGATTCCTGCCGCAACAACCCCTTCCCCACCCTCGTGAGCGCTGCCGCCGCCGATGGCGCGGCGGCAGCCGGCGGCGGGCTTGCCGCGCCGGATGCGTCCCAGGGCATGCTCGTCGTCTATGCCGCCGAGAGCGGCAAGGTGGCGCTCGACGGCGACGGCGAGCACAGCCCCTTCGCCACGGCGATCCTCGAGGACCTGCCCCGCCCGAATGTCGAGATCGGCCTCGTCTTCCGCCAGGTCCGCGACCGTGTCATGGCGCTGACGGCCAACCGCCAGCAGCCGTATTTCTACGGCTCGCTCTCGGGCGCGCCCTATTTCCTCGCCGGCGGGGATGCCGCCGTGGCCGGGAATGCCGACAAGGCCTCGCAATGGCAGGCCTTGAAGCCCGATCAGGAAGTCCAGCTCGCGGCGCTTGCGGGCGAAGGCGATACGCGCGCCATGCTCGGCCTCGGCTACATGGCGCTGACGCCCGATTCGCAGAAATACCGGCCGGAAAAGGCCTTCGACCTCTTCCGCAAGGCCGCGGATGCGGGCGATGCCGAGGCGATGTTCGAGCTCGGCAAGCTCTACGAGAAGGGCATCGGCACCGCGCAGGACACGGCCGAAGCACTGAAACTCTACCGGCAGGCCGCCGATCTCGGTTTTGCCGACGCCATCAACGATCTCGGCTTCCTCTACTATCAGGGCACCGAAGGCCTGCCGCGCGATCCGAAGAAGGCAGTCGAGCTTTTCGTACGGGCGGCGGACCTGCGCCATCCGCAGGCCATGTTCAACGTCGCCGCCCTCATCGACGACGGCCTCGTGCCGGGCAAGACGCCCGAAGACGCCGCGGCCTACCTCTACCAGGCGCTGCGCTCCGGCGTCGACGACGTGCTGGAGCAACTGACGAGCCACCCGGCCATGTTCAAGCCGGAGACCCGCCGCGCGCTCCAGGCCGAATTGCGCCGCAACGATTTCTACGCCGGCGCCATCGACGGCGACATCGGCGCCGGCACGCAGCGCAGCATGCGCCTTGCCTTCGGCCGGGCGGAGTGACGGAACGAAGGGAGAGGACGATGCCCATATCCACAGTCGCGCGGTCGCTGGGCGTCGCGCTCCTCGCCGCAACCCTTGCGCTCGGCGGCGCCCGGGACGCCTACAGCCAGGCCGCGGGCGGTCCGGCGGGCGGTGGCGGCACAACAGGCGGCGGCACGACCGGCGGCGGGGGAACGACGACGGGCGGCAGCACGCCGCACGGCACCCGCAGCCTCGACCCGGACGTTTCCGGCCCGAGCGACTACGTCACCAACTCGATCGTCAAGAACATCCAGGCGATGCGCGCCGAATGCGCGGGCTACGATCCCGTCTACCGCATCGACTGTCTGAGCCAGCGCCTGCACGACATCACCGTTCGCATCCCATCGGGCCCTGCCTATGGCCGGGTGCGGGAGATTCTCGGGCGTGCCTCCGGCAACCTCGCCCGCATCCAGGCGAACAATGCCGACCGCACGGCCAAGCGCCAGCGCTCGCGCGTCAACTCGCGGCTGAAGACGGCGCATACCTACGGCGCCGTCAAGCGCCAGAACCTGAAGCGGGCGATGGCCGAAGCGGTAAAGGTCATCGCGGAAGCCGAGACCCAGCTTCTGCGTGCGACGGAGAACTCCGACAGGCGCGCGAGCCACTACCGGCGGATCGCCGTCGCCCTCGGCTCCACCAAGGTCCTGCTGCGCTCGGCCTGATCAGCCCTTCTGGGCGAAGAGCCAGTTGAGCGTCTCGCGCCAGTCGGTCATGCGCACGGGCGTGCCGTGGCCGCCGGTCTGGAACAGCACGAAGCGCGTCGGGATGCCCGCCTTGCGCAGCTTTCGGAAGACGGCGATCTGGTCGTTGGCGGCATAGACGGGATCGCTGTCGCCATGGGTGAAGAAGACCGGCAGCTTCGCCTTGAAGGCCGGCGTCTTCGCATAGTCGCCGTCCGCCGCCCCGCCCATCAGCACCATGCCGGAAAGGCTCTTCACCGCTATCGGGTCGCGCACGACCCGCGCGCAGATGAAGCTGCCCATCGATGCGCAGGCGAGGATGACCGGCGCATCCGGCGAAAGCGCCTTGGCGCGCAGGACGAGGCCCGAAATGCGCGCGGCCCCCTTCTCGTCGAAGGACGGCACGCTCGGCGCGTAGTAGACGCCGCCGTTCTGCACCGCGAGGTTCTTGATGCGGTTGAAATTGCCGCCGAAATTCCAGTCGTTGTTGCCGAGCCGCCGGTCGCCGCCGCGCCCGTGGATGAAGATCACCGTGAAGATCGCACCCTCGCTCTTGCCGGTCATGGCGACGTCGAGGGGACCGGCCGGCGTGTCGAGCGTCAGGTTTTTCTGCGCCTTCTTCACGGCGGTCGAGACATAGGCGGATTTCACGCGCCGCTCCGGGATCTGGTCGCGTCCGTTGATGTCGCGCATTTCCTGGTAATCGACGACGCGCAGCGTCCCGTCGTCCGCCGTCTCCACCGCGGTGCCATAGCCGAACAGGTCGTCCTTCCAGGGTTTCAGCGTCAGCGCCGCGGCGTCATGGACGGAGAAAGCGGCGAGGAACACGGCGAAAACCAGCCGGTAAAGGCAATGAACTGTGGACTGAGGCATGAACAGGCGCTCCCTTGGGCTGGCGATACTTGCCATTCGCCCGTGCGCAAAGCAATCCTCGCTCGATGGCCGGCCATGCCGGCATCGCGAAAATCCGCGGAATCTGGCAGGATCGCCGGTGATTCGCTGACGACCTCCCTCATGCCGCTCCCCGATCCGCCATGCCGGCAGGAACGAAGTGGCAAACGGAACAAACTCTGAACGGCCCATGCAAGACGACAGCAACGACCTCTTCGCCGCCCTCCCCTCCCAGCCCGCGGCCGAACGCCCGGCGCCGGACGAAGCGCCGGTCCCTGCCCGCGCGGCGCCCACCGCGGCATCCGGGGAAGGCTCCGGCGGCTACGACGCCTCGGCGATCCGCGTTCTGGAAGGGCTGGAGCCGGTGCGCATGCGCCCCGGCATGTATATCGGCGGCACGGACGAGAAGGCGCTGCACCATCTCTTCGCCGAAGTCATCGACAACTCGATGGACGAGGCCGTCGCGGGCCATGCGAACTTCATCGAGGTGAACCTCGACGCCGAAGGCTTCCTCACCGTCACCGACAACGGCCGCGGCATCCCGGTGGAGAACCACCCGCAGATGCCGGGCAAGTCCACGCTCGAAGTCATCCTCACGGTCCTTCACGCCGGCGGCAAGTTCGACGGCAAGGCCTACGAGACTTCCGGCGGCCTGCACGGCGTCGGCGTCTCGGTCGTCAACGCCCTCTCCGACCATCTCGAGGTCGAGGTCGCCCGCAACCGCAAGCTCTACCGCCAGCGTTTTTCGCGCGGCAAGCCGGTCGCCCCACTGGAAGAGCTCGGCGACGTGCACAATCGCCGCGGCACGAAAGTGCGCTTCCATCCGGACCCGGAGATCTTCGGTGCCCATGCCCGTTTCGATCCCGGCCGCGTCTTCCGCATGGCCCGCTCGAAGGCCTATCTCTTCGGCGGCGTGGAAATCCGCTGGAGCTGCGATCCCTCCCTCCTGCCGGAAGGCTCCGATACGCCGGAAAAGGCCGTCTTCCATTTCCCCGGCGGCCTGAAGGACTATCTGCAGGCGACGCTCGGCAAGGAATACACCGTCACCCGCGAGATCTTCGCCGGCAAGAGCGAGAAATCCGGCGGTCACGGCTCGCTGGAATGGGCCGTCACCTGGTACGGCGGCGATTCGCTGATCCATTCCTATTGCAACACCATCCCGACGGCAGACGGCGGCACGCATGAGGCAGGCCTCAGGATCGCCCTCACCAAGGGCCTCAAGAACTATGCCGAGCTGACGCAGAACAAGCGCGCGGCGGCGATCACTACCGACGACGTGATGATCTCGGCGGTCGGCATGCTCTCCGTCTTCATCCGCGAGCCGGAATTCGTCGGCCAGACCAAGGACAAGCTCGCGACCGTCGAGGCCCAGCGCATCGTCGAGAACGCGTTGCGCGACCCGTTCGACCATTATCTCGCCGACAATCCGGCGGAAGCGGCCAAGCTGCTCGACTGGGTGATCGAGCGCGCCGAGGAGCGCCTGCGCCGCCGCAAGGAAAAGGAAGTTTCCCGCAAGACCGCCGTGCGCAAGCTCCGCTTGCCCGGCAAGCTCGCCGATTGCTCGCAGAATTCCGCCGAGGGCGCCGAGCTCTTCATCGTCGAGGGCGATTCGGCCGGCGGATCGGCCAAGCAGGCGCGCAACCGCGCCAATCAGGCCATTCTCCCGTTGCGCGGAAAGATCCTCAACGTCGCCAGCGCCGGCCGTGAAAAGCTCGGCGCCAACCAGCAGATTTCCGATCTGGTGCAGGCGCTCGGCTGCGGCACGCGCTCGAAATACCGCGAGGAGGACCTTCGCTACGAGCGCGTCATCGTCATGACCGACGCCGACGTCGACGGCGCGCATATCGCCTCGCTCCTCATCACCTTCTTCTACCAGGAGATGCCGGACCTCATCCGCGGCGGGCATCTCTACCTCGCCGTGCCGCCGCTCTACCGCATCAGCCAGGGCGGCAAGACGCTCTATGCGCGCGACGACCTGCACCGCGAGGAGCTGATGCGCACCGAGTTCAACGGCCGCGGCAAGGTTGAGATCGGCCGCTTCAAGGGCCTTGGCGAGATGCTGCCGGCACAGCTCAAGGAAACGACGATGGACCCCGCCAAGCGCACGCTCCTCAAGGTGGAGATCGACGACATCGACTTCGAGGGCACGCGCACGGCGGTCGACGACCTGATGGGCACCAAGCCGGAAGCCCGCTTCCGCTTCATCCAGGACCGCGCGGTCTTCGCCGAGAACCTCGACATCTGAGGTTTTCGCGCCTTATTTTCGCGGCAATGCCGGCCTGTAACCGGCTCGAACCGAGGCGGAAAGGACGGCCATGAAAGCTGCGCTCATCGTCATGACGATCATGGGCTGCGACGACAGCGCGACCCAGTGCCATTATATCGAGACGGTCGACCGGAGCTGGCAGACCGTGGCGCTCTGCGACACGCAGGCCGAGACCTGGATCAACAAGAACCAGGACAAGAACTATCCGGTGATCGTCGCCGTCTGCGAGACGGCCGGCAACCGCATGACGGCGGAAGAGGCAGATCCCGCTCCCGAGACGAAGGCCGCGGAGGCCGAAGCGCCCGTTCCGCAGGAAACCGCCGAGGCGCGGCAGAGCCTCGCCGCCCGCGCACTCGGCTTCGTCAAGCGCGCCATCCCCGACGCCGCCGCCCTCAAGAAAGCCGTCACCACGCCGGTGCGCTACGCCGAGGACGGTTATAGCTGGGTGGTGAAGCGCTTCGCCGATTGACCGGGAAAATCCGCACTCGCCGCGTGGATCCTCGGGTCACAAGCCCGAGGATGACGATAGTAGGAAAGAAGCGGGCAAAAGCGGCGGTGCCGTATGCCGCACCGTCAAACATTCCGCACCGTTGAATGTGTGGGCAACCTCTCCTCCCCTCCGTCATGCTCGGGCTTGACCCGAGCATCCATCGACGCCGGCAGGCATCCATGGCCGAGGAGAGCAATCCTCAGGCCGCTTCCCGCGTGGCGATCAGCGCATAGCTGCGCGCCGTCTGGCGCTGCTCGGCGATGACGAGCCGTTCGACGAGTTCCAGCATCGACTGGCAGGAGGCGTTGCCCGCCGCGCGGGCGCGTGACAGGAGGCGTTCGGAAACGGAGAGCATGCCGCCCTCCTCCTTCGCTTCGCTGCGCCAGAGCATCGTCGCCTCGGCGAAGAGCGCGCTGATATCGCGGCCGAGGCCGGCGGTCTCGTAGAGCGCGCGCACGGCCGCCTCACGGCCATGCGAGAGGATGGAGCGCACCCGCCGCTCCGCCTGTCCGGAAAGATCGGTGATCGCCGCGGCGAAGAACTCCACCCGGCCGGTGCAGAGCGCATGCAGCAGGAAGACCGGCGTCAGCCGTCCGGCAAGGCGCAGGTGCTCGACGAGCGCCGGCATTTCGGCCGCCGTGACATCGCCCGCCATGCCGATGGTGGCAACGTCGCAGGCTTCCCGCGTGATGCGCTCGACGCGGCCTGTGCCGACGGCGGCCTGGATGAGCCCGAAGCCGGCAAGCGCCGTGCCGATCTTCTCGACCAGCGCCTGGCGCGCATCGCTCGGCAGGTCTTCCCGGTCGAGGAGCAGCGCGCGGATTTCCGCATCGTGGCCGAGACGGTCGGCGATGCGCGACAAGCTACGGCGCGAGAAGGCCGCGCCTTCGTTTTCGAGGAGCGCCAGCACGTCCGGCACGTCGCCCACTTCAACAAGCGCCGCCGAGACGGGCCGCGAGACGGTGGCGCGATGGGCGATCAGCATGCGCGTCACATCGCTGCCCTTGGCCGCAAGGTCGACGAGGTCGCCGTCCGTCAGGAGCTGCGAGCGCAGGATGATGTGGGCGGCGATTTCCGGCTGGTCCTCGGCGAGCGGCAGGATGACGGCGCGCGGCGCGTCCTCGCAGTCGGCGAGCGCCTCGGCAAGGGCAAGCCGCACCTTGGGGGTGGGATCGTCGAGCAGGAAGATCATCGCCATTTCGGCGGCGCGGCGGTCGTCGGGCGCGATCCGGGAGCGCGCATAGGCCCGCGCCAGCACGCTCGCCGCCTTGGCCCTGTCCGCTGCCCTGGCGGTTTCCACCCAACGAAGAAATGCATGAACGATCAACGGAAGCCCCAAACGCCTGCACGACGACTATGGGAGCGAGGCTAGCGGCAAAGTGTTTAAGATTGGTTCACCATGTCCGTTAACCGTCCATCGGCCGGACGATGGCTCCTCACCCGGCCTTTGGCCGCATCATGGCGAAGACGTCGCTGCCGCCGTCGCAATAATCCATGTAGCCCATGCGGCCCAGCGGGCGGGCGGCGGCCATGTCGATCATGCCGTCGTTGAGGATTTCCGTACCGATATGGATGCCGACGACCTCGCCGAACACCACCCAGTTGTCCGATTCGCGCCCGTCGAGGCCGAGCGGCCGCAGGATCTGCGTCATCCGGCATTCGAGCGCGGCATGGGCCTCGCCCACATAGGGCGCGTCGACGAGGCGGCCGGGCACGGGCGTCAGCGCCGCGAGGGCGAACTCGTCCACTCCGCGCGGCACGGCGATCGAGCTCGCATTCATCTTCTCCGCAAGGTCGCGGCTTGCCAGCGAGCAGGTGAAGACGCCGGTCTCCTCGATGTTCGTCACGCTGTCTTTGTGCCCCGAAGAGGAGAACATCACGAGCTTCGGCGCATCGCTGACGGCGTTGAAGAAGGAATAGGGCGAAAGGTTCAGCCGCCCGTCCGCCGCCTTCGTGCCGATCCAGCCGATCGGCCGCGGCGCGACGATCGCCTTGAAGGGATCGTGCCGGAGGCCGTGGGCGTTTTCCGCCGTCCCGTAGAACAGGGCGTCAGGCGTCATCGCCCACCCATGCGACGATCTCCGAGAGTTCGGGCCGGGGCCGCTCCGTCGGCGGCACGGTCGGCGTGCCGATATGGACGAAGCCGGCGATCCGCTCGCCCTCGTTCACGCCGAGGATGGGATAGGCGCGTTTGTCGTAGGCGTACCATTCCGTCAGCCAGTTGGAGGCATAGCCATGGGCATTGGCCGCCATGACGAGGTTGAGGCAGACGGCGCCTGCCGACATCAGCTGCTCCCATTCGGGGATTTTCACATGCGGCGCCGCGCGGCTGACGACGGCGATCACCACCGGCGCGCGGGTGAGCCGGGTGTTCTCCACCTTCACCATCTCGTCCGAAAGGTCCGGCTTGTCGGCCATGGCGATCTTCGCCAGCGCCTCGCTGATGCGCTGGCGCTCGGCGCCGCGATAGACGATGAAGCGCCAGGGGGCGAGCTTGCCGTGGTCCGGCACGCGCGAGGCGAGTTTCAGGATATCCTCGACCTCGCCCTTCGACGGGCCCGGCCCGCTCATCTGGAAGGCGGGGATCGACCGGCGGGTCGAAAGATAATCGATCAGCTTGATTTCGGTTTTCATCGGGAGGGAGTTCCAATATCTTGGCCCGCGAACGCGGCCTTGAAAATGCCATTAGCCGGGTCTTCAAGTGGCCCCATACCGTCAGGAAGTCAACCGTTCCCATGCGCATGCCGATTCGATCCGCCGTTGCCGTGAGCTTCGCCGTGGCGAGCCTCGCCCTAGCGTTCGCGCCGGCGCGCGCGCAGGATCCGCTGGAGAGCTTCTCGCAGATCCAGACGCCGCTGAAGGGCGGCAAGCTCACCTCGTTCAACCCCATCGTCACCGGCGAGGCGACGGCCAAGAACCTCAAGGACATCACCTGCGAGGCGCTCCTGACCAAGGACGGCCAGCCGATGCAGCATGGCCTGACCTGGCGCGTCTTCTCGCCCATCCCGGCCGCCGACGGCAAGCTGCCGCTTCTGGCGACCTCCGAAGGCGGTTCGGCCGCCTTCCAGCTCGTGCCGGGGGAATATTTCGTCAACGTCGCCTTCGGGCGCGCCGGCGCGACGAAGAAGCTGGTGGTTCCCGAATCCGGCGGCGTCGACAAGCAGGTCATGGTGCTCGATGCCGGCGGCATCATGCTGAACGCCGTCTCCGGCGCCGACGTGCGCATCCCCCCGAAGGAACTGAGCTTTGCCATCTACGCCGCGGAAGTGCGCGAGGACGGCGAACGCAACCTCGTCGTCGACGACGTCAAGCCGAATTCCGTCGTGCGCCTCAACGCCGGCACCTACCATGTCGTTTCCGACTACGGCACGGTGAACGCGGTGATCCGCGCCGATATCCAGGTGGAAGCCGGCAAGCTGACGCGCGCGACGATCCAGCACCGCGCCGCCAAGCTCACGCTCAAGCTCGTCTCCGAGCCGGGCGGCGAGGCGATCGCCGATACGGCCTGGTCGATCCTCACCGCCTCGGGCGACACCGTCAGCGAAAGCGTCGGCGCCTTCCCGACGCTCGTGCTTGCGGAAGGCAGCTACATCGCCGTCGCCCGCAACAAGAACAAGATCTACCAGCGCGATTTCTCCGTGCAGGCCGGCGTCAACACCGATGTCGAAGTGCTGCTCGACGAGAAGGCCAACGAACAGAAGGCCGCCGCCGAGGACGTGGTGGACTGATCCGCCGGCGGCTTTGCCGAGCCCCTCATCCGCCTGCAGGCACCTTCTCCCCGCGAGCGGGGAGAAGGAAGATGTTGCACCGCTTTGCCTCCAGTCCCTTCTCCCCCGCTTGCGGGGAGAAGGTCGCGGCAGAGGGATGAGGGGCGCTTACCCCTCGCCTCAGGCCTTGCCGAGCTTGCGCTTCAGGTCCGGCGGCATGGCTTCGAGGGAGAGCGCCTCGATGGCCTCGGAGAGCGGCATGGCCGTCTGGTTCTGCGAACCGAGGCGGCGGACGTTGACGGAGCGTTCTTCCGCCTCGCGCTTGCCGCAGACGATGATGACGGGGACCTTGGTCACCGAATGCTCGCGGACCTTGTAGTTGATCTTCTCGTTGCGAAGATCGGTCTCGACGGTGAGGCCAGCATCGCGCAGCTTCTCAGCCACCTCGCGGGCATAGTCGTCCGCTTCCGAGGTGATCGTCGCGACCACCACCTGCAGCGGCGCGATCCACAGCGGCATGTGGCCTGCGAAGTTCTCGATGAGGATGCCGAGGAAGCGCTCCATCGAGCCGCAGATGGCGCGGTGGATCATCACCGGCTGGCGCTTTTCCGAGGCCTGGTCGATGTAGAAGGCGCCGAAGCGTTCCGGCAGGTTGAAGTCGACCTGCGTGGTGCCGCACTGCCATTCGCGGCCGATGGCGTCCTTCAGCGTATATTCGAACTTCGGCCCGTAGAACGCGCCCTCGCCCGGCAGGATGCCGGTCTTGATGTTGTTCGACTGCTGCTGGATCGTCTCCAGAACGCCCTTCATCACGCTTTCCGCACGGTCCCAGAGCTCATCCGAGCCGACGCGCTTTTCCGGCCGGGTCGAGAGCTTGATGGTGACCTCGTCGAAGCCGAAATCCTTGTAGACCGAGAGGATGAGGTCGTTGATGCGCAGGCATTCCGCCGCCATCTGCTCGTCGGTGCAGAAGACATGCGCGTCGTCCTGCGTGAAGCCGCGCACGCGCATCAGTCCGTGCAGCGCGCCGGACGGCTCGTAGCGATGAACGTTGCCGAATTCCGCAAGGCGGACAGGCAGTTCCCGGTAAGACTTCAAGCCGTGCTTGAAGATCTGCACATGACCCGGGCAGTTCATCGGCTTCAGCGCGAAGACGCGCTCGTCGTCGGTCTCGTCACCCGCGACGGTCACCTTGAACATGTTGTCGCGATACCAGGTCCAGTGGCCGGAGGTCTCCCACAGCGACTTGTCGAGCACCTGCGGGGCGTTCACCTCCTCATAGGTGCCGGCAAGGCGGCGGCGCATGTAGGCGACGAGCGTCTGGAACATGCGCCAGCCCTTGCCGTGCCAGAAGACGACGCCCGGCCCTTCCTCCTGGAAATGGAAGAGGTCCATTTCGCGCCCGAGCCGGCGATGGTCGCGCTTTTCGGCCTCGGCGAGGATGTTGAGATAGGTGTCGAGCTCCTCCTGCGTGCGCCAGGCGGTGCCGTAGATGCGCGTCAGCATCGGATTGTTCGAATCGCCGCGCCAGTAGGCGCCCGCGACCTTCATCAGCTTGAAGGCCGTGCCGATCTGGCCCGTCGAGGCCATGTGCGGCCCGCGGCAGAGGTCGAACCAGTCGCCCTGATAGTAGATCTTGAGGTCCTGCCCCTCGGGGATCGCGTCGACCAGCTCGACCTTGTAGTTCTCGCCCTTGGCGGCGAAGACGTCCTTGGCCTTGGCGCGCGGCCAGACTTCCTTGGTGAAGGGCTTGTTGCGCTGGATGATCTCCTTCATGCGCTTTTCGATCTTTGGCAGATCGTCCGGCGTGAAGGGCTCGTTCTTGGCGAAGTCGTAGTAGAAGCCGTTGTCGATGACCGGGCCGATGGTCACCTGCGTTCCCGGCCACAGTTCCTGCACGGCCTCGGCCATCACATGGGCCGCATCGTGGCGGATGAGCTCCAGCGCGCGGTCGTCGTCGCGGGTGACGATCTCGATCCGCCCGTTGGAAACGGGGTCGGAGAGATCGCGCAGCTCGCCGTCGAGCGCAATCGCGACCGCCTTCTTGGCGAGCGACTTGGAAATCGCCTCGGCGACGTCACGGCCCGTCGAGCCCGCGGGATATTCACGGACGGAACCGTCGGGAAAAGTCAGGGAAACAGGTGCAGACATTCAAAAATCTCCTATCCAGTCCCGCCAACGAATGCGGGTGGTATGCGAGGGAAAAGCCGGGGATTCCGGCGCGTTGCGTCGCGCGGTATACGGGGAAAACCGGGGGATTGGAAGAGGCCGCTAGCCGCCGCGCCACTCAGAACGCGTCACCGCGTACCATACTTCGCCCTCCTCCGCGCCCGGAATGGGATCGGACCACTCGATATGGTCCGTGCGGATATGGGTCATGCCGACCTTTTCCATCACGCGGCGCGAGGCGCGGTTCACCGCCATGGTGCAGGCCACGATCCGGTCATAACCTTCGTTGCCGAACCCCCAGTCGATGAGGACCGAAGCGCCTTCCGAAGCGAGCCCCTGCCCCCAGTCCATCCGGCGCAGGCGATAGCCAAGCTCGGCTTCTCCTTCCTTCTCCGGCCACAGGCAGAACCAGCCGACGAACGCATTTCCGTCCGTCCGCCGCGCCGTCCAGACATAGGGCTCCGTTCCCCGCGGCATGAGATACGTCGCATCCGGATCGGCCTCCTCCCTGTCGACGGCGCGCCCGCCGTTGAGAAAGAGCATGACCTCGGGATCACGCTCGAGGGCGATGAAATCGGCCAAGTCGCCGGGGCGGCACGGGGTGAGCGTCAGTCGCATGGTCTGCAGAACGGCCATTTCGATCCCCCCTCATCCAGGTATTGCGGCAAGGCCGTTGACGGTATTGCGGAGCGTGCCGATGCGGAATTTCTTCGTCGTCAACAGCCGCGCTCCGCCTTCGAAACACGCCACAGCCGCCACGGCGCCCACCAGGCAAGGCGGGGCTCCAGCGCCTCCGGCACGGGATCGAAACCATGCGTGCCGCCCGGCCCGCAGCGGGCGAAGCGGAACAGCGCCATGAAGCCGCCGCGCCAGAGGCCATGGCGCGCAACGGCCTCGTAACCGTATTCGGAGCAGGTCGGCAGGTGGCGGCAGGAATTGCCGATGAAACCGGAGAGCGTGAGCTGGTAGAGGCGAATGAAGCCCATGCCGAACAGCCGTCCCGGCGTCTTGCGAAACGGGCCGCGCCAGTTGCGGCCGCGGTAGCGGAGGCGTTCGGGAGGATGGTTGCAGCCGGGAGCATTACACATCGGCGCGCCTCGCGAGAACTGCACCCGTGTTACCCCCCTCTGGCCTGCCGGCCATCTCCCCCTCAAGGGGGGAGATCGGCAAGACGCCAGACCTTTGCCCAAATTGCAGCGTTGAAGAGAGACGAAACAGTGCTCCATCCAATCTCCCCCCTTGAGGGGGAGATGGCCGGTAGGCCAGAGGGGGGTGCGACCGCAACAGCGACATTTCCTTGTGCAAGAAGCCCTCCGACAATGCGGAGTTCATCACCCTCACCCGGCCGTTTCCAGCCGCTTCGCCTCGATCTGGCCGATGGCATCCACCACGGCGTCGAAGGTCAGCATGGTGGAGGCGTGGCGGGCCTTGTAGTCCTTCACGGGCTTGAGGAACCGCATGTCCTCGAAGCGGCCGGAGGGGCCCTCGCCGTCCGCCTTCAGCATGGCAAGCATGTCCTCGCGCGCCTTGCGGATCTCGTCCACCGTCGCGCCGACGACATGGCGCGCCATGATGGAGGAGGACGCCTGGCCGAGCGCGCAGGCCTTCACCTCATGGGCGAAATCGCTGACACGGTCGCCGTCGAGCTTGAGATAGACCTTCACGCGAGAGCCGCAGAGCTTGGAATGGGCGCCCGCCTCGGCTTCTGCGTCGGCAAGCGTGCCGATGCGCGGAATGTTGCCGGCGAACTCCAGGATACGGCTGTTGTAGATATCGTCCATCATGGCCCCGTTTTCCGCCTTTTTTGCCGAATCTTCAAGGATTCGGGGAGATTATTCCGGCGCGGTCGGGAAAAAAGCACGGCGTGTCGCCCTCGGCCTCTTTCGCACTCCGTCATCGATACTATATGATAACTCGTATTGGGGTGAGGGTTTTGCAAGATGCGGGGCCATCACCTGTTGTTTGGGAAACCGTGCCGGACGGTCGACGCACTGCTGAGCGAAGACCCGAAAGCCCCGGAGCCCGCCAACGGAACCCAAGCCTGCAGGGTTAGGCGAATGGCCAGTGGCGAGTCCGATAAACACGTCAGGTAACCTGCAGAAAGGTCAATGGGTCCATGGACGCCATCGTCACCAATTTTCCGCGTATCGACGAACAGTCGGGCCGCCCCACGCAGAAGGAAGCCGAGGACGCCGTGCGCGTCCTGCTCCGCTGGGCCGGCGACGACCCGGAACGCGAAGGCCTGCTCGATACGCCGGCCCGCGTCGCAAAAGCCTATCGCGAGCTCTTCTCCGGCTACGACCTTGCCGCCGAGGACGTGCTCGGCCGCACCTTCGAGGAGGTCGCCGGCTATGACGACATGGTGCTGGTGAAGGACATCCCGTTCTTCTCGCATTGCGAGCACCATATGGTGCCGATCATCGGCAAGGCGCATGTCGCCTACCTCCCGAACGGCCGTGTCCTGGGTCTTTCCAAGATCGCCCGTGTCGTTGAGATCTACGGCCGCCGCCTGCAGACACAGGAGACCATGACGGCGCAGATCGCCAAGGCGATCGACGAGACGCTGAACCCGCGCGGCGTCGCCGTGATGATCGAGGCCGAGCATATGTGCATGGCGATGCGCGGCATCCAGAAACAGGGCTCGACAACCCTCACCACCACATTTACGGGTACGTTCAAGACCGAGCCGGCCGAACAGGTCCGGTTCATGACGATGATCCGGAGCTAGGCGAGGACCGGCTTCGCCAAGGAAGCCGAGAGCCATGACGATCACCTTCAAAGCCCCCTCCGCGGACAAGGCCGAGCTCGAAACGGGTTCGGCCTTCACGCCCCGTTTCGACGAGCACGGCCTCGTGACGGCGGTGGTGACGGACGCGAAGGACGGCGAACTGCTGATGGTCGCGCACATGAACGCCGAGGCGCTGGCGCTCACCGTCGAGACGGGCATTGCCCACTACTGGAGCCGCTCGCGCAAGGCGCTGTGGAAGAAGGGCGAGACCTCCGGCAACCTCCAGACCGTCGTGGAGATGCGCACGGACTGCGACCAGGATGCCGTCTGGCTGAAGGTCTCCGTCGCCGGCCACGACGCCACCTGCCACACCGGCCGGCGCTCCTGCTTCTACCGCACCGTCTCGAACGGGCCGGACGGTGCGACGCTTGCGATCACCGGCGGCGCGCCGCAGTTCGATCCGGCGGCGGTGTACAGGAAAAATTAAGCATCCAGGCGTTTTCCGCTCCGTTCCGGCACGGATTCATCCTTTGGCAACGGGTGCGGACGCCTAATCGCTCCCATGGCGGCCTTTATCCCCGCCATGTGGATCAGGACATGGAACACCATCGCTCGCGTGCGTCACGGCCGGTTTCCAAAGCCACCCCTCCGGGGAAGACGATCCTGCGGCCACTCCTTCTCCTTCAGCCTGGACCGGATGCACCGGGAACACGTTTCGAGCGCCGTTTCGCGCCCGAAGTTCCTCGCGTCACAGACTGCGACTATCCTGTCATCTATCGTGTTGCCGTGAGCACCGGGAAACCGGAACTGTTTTCATCGCCGCGAATTCCTCTTGGGAACGGAGGTCCGCAATGCTGAACTGGAGTTTCAATCGTAGCCTCGTAACGGCGGATGCATCGGATCCGGGCGGACCTTCCATGAACGACATGTCCCATATTCCCCAGCCGGCCCTGCCGCGCAAACCCAAGATCGCACTCGCGCTCGGCGGCGGCGCCGCCCGCGGCTGGGCCCATATCGGCGTGCTGAGGGCGCTGGAGGAGGAAGGCATCGAGGTGGGCATGATCGCCGGCACCTCCATCGGCGCGCTCGTCGGCGGCTGTTATCTCGCCGGCAAGCTCGACGAGCTGGAGGCCTTCGCCCGCTCGCTCACCATGCGCCGCATTGCCAGCCTGCTCGATTTCACCATTCGCGGCTCCGGCCTCTTCGGCGGCATGCGGCTGACCAAGCGCATGCAGGAGCATCTCGAAAACCTCTCGATCGAGGATCTCGACCGCCCCTTCGTCGCCGTGGCGACGGAAGTCAACAGCGGCCATGAGGTGTGGATCAACGGCGGCTCCCTCATCACGGCGCTGCGCGCCTCCTATGCGCTGCCCGGCATTTTCGAGCCGATCAAGTGCAACAACCGCACGCTGGTCGACGGCGCACTGGTCAATCCGGTGCCGGTCTCCGTCTGCCGCGCCTACGAGGAGCCGCTGGTCGTCGCCGTCAACCTCAATTACGACCTCTACGGCCGCTCGGCAGTGATCAAGCACAGCGCCAGCCAGCAGAAGATCGAGGAGCCGCGCCAGGAAGACAGCGCCGCCCGGCTCGGCCTGACGGGCGTGATGGTGCAGTCCTTCAACATCATCCAGGACCGCATTTCGCGCGCGCGCCTTGCCGGCGATCCGCCGGACCTCGCGCTGCATCCCAAACTGTCGGATATCGGCCTGTCGGAATTCCACCGCGCCGGCGAATCCATCGAGCGCGGATACCTGGAAACCAAGGCCCGGATCTTCGAGATCAAGCGCATGCAGGAAGTCGTGCTGATGCGCTGAGGCGCGCCGCAGGCGGGTATCATGAAAGAAACGGCGGGCGGAGCGATGGGATCGTTCCGCCCGAAACCGTATAAGGCGCCGGGATCAGCTTGAGATATAGGCCTTGATGGCCTCGGCCTCGTGCTGGATCGCGCGGATGTGGGATTTCACCACGTCGCCGATCGAGACGATGCCGACGAGCCGCCCTTCCTTTTCCACCGGGATATGGCGGGCGCGCAGCTTGCTCATCATTTCCATGAGGTCGTTGACGCTCTGGTTCTCGCCGCAACGATAGACATTGCCCCACATGATGGAGGAAATGGGCTTGTCGAGGCACTCGGCCCCGTTGCGGGCAACGGCGGCCACGATGTCGCGCTCGGTCGCAATGCCCGCGATGCGGTCGTTGCGGTCGACGATGACGATGGCGCCGATGTGGTTTTCATGCAGATAGACGGCAGCCTGCCTGACGGTGAGCTGCGGACCGCCGGTTACGACATTGCGGCCTTTTTCGTCCAGTATTGCCTTTACATACATGCGTACCTCCCGTGTGCATCATGACGCAGAGAGGCGGGGCAACCCGTGCAGGAATGCCCTGCCATTACGTGGGCGGCATCCCTTCCTCCTTGCGGATGCCGCGCCGTTCCGGTGGCATGTGCGAACCGGAACGCATGCATGGTGCGCCACGAAAAAGGCGATTGCAAGACCGCTAATGGACTATCGTTAATCCCGCCGGCTCTCGGCGACGATGACGTCGAAAACCGGGAAAAAGAGGAAGCCGAAGAGGAAGCCGCCGATATGCGCCTCCCAGGCGACGGCGCCGCCGGCGACCGGCCCGAAGATCTGGCCGAAGCCGATCAGGAAATTGGTGAGGAACCAGATGCCGGAGAAGACGAGGACCGAGCGGTTGGAAAGCGCCTCGGGGATCGTCAGGCGCCGGTTGAGATGGGCGAACTGCCGGCTGATGCGCCCGCTCGGCGAGAAGACGAAGCGCGCCGCCGCCCCCATGAGGCCGGAAACGACGCCGGAGGCGCCGACGACGAGGATCATCTCGCCCCAGTGCAGCGCGGTATGGAAGGCGACGGCCGCCGCGGACGAAAGGCACCAGAAGAGGAAGAAGCGGCCCGGGCCGATGCGCCGCACCACCGGCGCGCCGAAGGCGACCATCCAGAAGGCGTTGAAGATCAGGTGCTCCCAGCTGCCGTGCAGCAGCGAATAGGTGACGGGGCTCCACAGCCAGCCCATGCCCTGCTCCGGGCAGGCGACCGCATAGCAGCCCGGCACGAAGGCGAAGTGCAGGAGCACGAAGCTGTCGGCCTCCGGCGAAAGCAGATAGGTGCGCACGAGATGGACCAGCGTCAGAAGCGCGAGCGCCAGCACGAGGCCCTGCGGCAGGTTGAAGGCCGGCTCCCGCTTGCGCGTCTCCGCCGCCCCGCCCTCGATTTCGACCCCGTCGTTACTCATGACAATCCATCCGCTCTCGAAACAGAATCGCGCTTATACAGAGAAAAGAAAGGCCGTGCAGCTTTCGCTGAACGGCCGGCGCCCCCAATCCCCGGGACAATAATCTGATGTGCAGTAAACCATTCCCTCGTGGAGGGATGGCCGGATGTTCCACGGGATGGGCGCCCGACGCAACGTAAACCAAACATTAACCTTAACATCGCGCTGGCACGAAACTCGCATCGCCATCGGAAAATGCCCGGTCCGGCCTCTCTCATGTGCCGGAACGGCACGGAATCGATCGGATGATGCGCATGCAGACGAAGGCCGCGACGGCTCTTTACGATTACTGGACACGCCAGCGCGGCGAGCGGCCCGCGCCGCTGCGCGCCGCCATCGAGCCCGCCGACATCGCCGCCATCCTGCCGGACGTCTTCATCCTCGAGCAGAGCCGCCTGCGCAATCCGCGCTTCCGGCTGGCCGGCACGCGCTTCTGCGCGCAGTTCGGCCGCGAGCTGAAGGAGACGGATTTCGACGCGCTGTTCTCGCCGGACCTGCGCAGCCGCGTCGCGCGCATCACGGAGAACGTGATGGCCCATGCGACGCCGGCGCTCATGACCGTCCAGCTCGTCGACGGCGCGCTGGAGACGACGGACGCGGAGATCGTCCTGCTGCCGCTCGCCTCCAAGGGCAGGACGGCGGATCGCATCATCGGGGCATTCGCGCCCCTGCCCGGCCAGCGCCAGCCGCTCTCGGCCTTCCGCTATGCGACGCTCGGGTCCGTATCGGTCATCGATCCGGCGCGCATGCGCACCCTTGCCGGCAGCCGGCCGGCCGTGCCCATGCCGGTTTCCGTCATGGCCGTGCGTCCGTCCACACTCGGCCAGGCCTTCAGCCGGGTCATGCATCTGCGGATATTCGAAGGTGGACGGAACGCCGGCGAGCCGCGCGAGCGTTGACGATACAACCCGAAACGCCTGAAAGTTGTCGTTTCGCCAACGCCAGATGGCATTCCATCCGTCCGGCAAACCTTCTGTTAACCTCGAAAGGTTAAGAGTTGGAAATAGATAGGATCATCAGGCCCCCGCGCTCATGTATTCATTCCAGCAATCATCGCCTGCCGCCAAGAAGCCGCAGCCCGAGCAGCGCAGCTTCCAGCGCGTCTCGGTGAATCTGCCCGGCCGCCTGATGGTGGCAAGCCACGACGAATACGATTGCACGGTCCTCGACATGTCGCCGGGCGATGCCGCCTTCCAGTGCGCTGCCCGCCCGCGCATCGGCGAGCGGATCATCGCCTATGTCGACCATCTCGGCCGCATCGAGGGCACGGTCGCCATCGTCAACGACACGGGCTTCGCCATCCTGCTCAACGCGACGGACCGCAAGCGGGAAAAGCTGGCCGCCCAGCTCACCTGGATCGCCAACAAGCACGAGCTCGGCCTGCCGGAAGACCGCCGGCACAACCGCCTGACGCCGCGCAACACCAGCACCGACCTGACGCTCGACGACGGCCGGCGCTACCCCTGCCGCATCATCGACCTCTCGCTCTCGGGCGCGGCGGTCGACATCGACGTGCGCCCGGCGCTCGGCACGCCGGTCCAGCTCGGCCACATGAAGGGCCGCGTGGTGCGCCACTTCCAGGAGGGCGTCGCCATCGAGTTCTCCTCCGTCCAGTCGAAGGAAGCCCTGACCGCGTTCCTGTAGCGAATCGGCACAGCTCATCGTCGGCACTGTCCGGAAGGGGCCATCGGCCCCTTCTGCTGTTTCAGCCCGGCACATCGCCCCGGCAAGAATTCCAAAAATTTTTTTCGTCGAAATCGGCCGCCCGCGCCGGGACGGAGAGAATCGGCGACCCGGAAGCGGAATTCTCCCGCTCGCAGCCCTATCAGAGAATCCGGGGAAGCGGCCGCTTCGCGGCCACGGGCTGAAGCAGCGTTCCTGAAAATCCGGAATTATCTCTTCTGAATCAAACGCTTGCCGATTTCGCCAGCGTTCGCGCCTGCGCGAAAACCGTTCAAAATTTAATCAAAAGCACCTCGAATACAGATAAAATGTATTTCGAACTTTATTCTTGTTTTATACTTATGCGATCTTGATTTGAGCTAAGTTATACTTCGGCTTTTCGCGCAAGCTCAAAACATAGCTGTCATTGTGACCTCATCAAACGGGGACGACACAATGACAAAAGCCATCAAGACAGGGACGTTTGCATTCCTCTTCTCTCTGGCCGCAGCACAGGCAGCGATGGCCCTTCCGGCGAACATTCCGCTGGCGGGCGCGACCAACCAGCCGATCGGCCATTACGAATTCTGCAAGCGCTACAGCGACGAGTGCGGCCCGAACGGCAGGGATGCCGGCCCGCTCGTGCTGACGCAGGAAAACTGGAAGACGATCCTCAACGTCAACTACACGGTCAACACCGATATCCAGCCGATGACCGACATGGAGATCTACGGCGTCGAGGAGGAATGGGCCTATCCGGATCTTGCCGGCGACTGCGAGGACTATGTGCTCCTCAAGCGCAAGAAGCTGATCCAGGCCGGCATCTCGCCCGCCAACCTCCTCATCACCGTCGTGCTCCAGCCGAACGGCGAAGGCCATGCCGTGCTGACGGTTCGCACCGACCGCGGCGACTTCGTGCTCGACAACATGCGCAACAAGGTCCTGCTCTGGTCGGAGACGGAATACCGCTTCCTCAAGCGCCAGTCCTCGGCGAATGCCGGCAAGTGGGTGAAGCTGCAAGACGGTCGTGCCGACGCCGTCGGTAGCGTCCGGTAGTCTGCGGCGCCGCATGAAGAGACTGCCCGGCAGCAATGCCGGGCGAAAGAAAGGGCCCGGTCAGTCCCCCAATCCCCGTCCCCGACCATGGCCCTGCGGCCGGTTCTATTGTCCCGGAACCGGCCGCTTCCTTTTTCAGCCATCCACCGCAATGCCATCTCAACCAAAAATTAACCCTGTTCGCAGACGCTTCGCCCAATCGTTCCGCAACGGCGAACGAGCATCCGCGAGGGGAAGATGGCTGCGGTAACCACCGGCAACGAAGAACATGCCCCGCTGATCTCCAACCGTTTCCTGACGCGGCTGACGATCGGCGTCGCGATGCTCGCCGGCCTCACCGTGGCGATCAGCGTCGGCGGGCGCATGCTGGGCGAGCGCATCGCCCTTGCCGGCCACACGGAAAGCACCGAACCCGTCGACATCGTCATCGGCCAGGACCAGATCCGCCTGCCGGCCAACACGATCCGCTTCGAGGAGCAGCGCCTGACCGGCCGCGCCGAGCATGTCGACCTCTACCTCACCTGGCCGGAGATGAACGGCTACAGCAACGGGGAACGCACCCGCTTCAACGATGCCACACGTCCGGAAGGCTTGATTTTCCTCAACCTTTCGCAAAGCACCATGTCGCGGGACATGTCCGGAAGGCTGGAGCCGATCTACAGCCACCTCTTCGACGACCGGCCGGAGCCCGGCCCCGCCGGCCTCACCCTGCAGCGGCTCAGGGAGAATTCCGGCTACGGCGACGAGGTCTTCTTCACGGGCATCCTGCCGGACGGCTCGGACTATGCCGTGCGCTGCATGATGCCGGAAAACGAATCGCAATCGACCAGCGCGGATTGCCAGCGCGATATCCACATCGGCCGCGATCTTTCTGTGCTTTATCGCTTTTCGAGCAGACTTTTGCCGCAGTGGCGCGCCATGGAGGCGCGCGTGCGCGACTATCTCGGGCGATCCTTCGTCGAAAACGGCCGCTCCGTCTCCACCGCCCTCAAGCCGTAAAACACCACCGATCTCAGAAACCAATGATTCATCATAAACCGATTGGTAACGCTGTGCCGCTACTGTGCTGCCAACGGTCGCCCCGGGAAATCCCGCCCGGACAACATGTGCAATCCGAGAATGAAGAGTAGCGTAGTGCCCTGTTCCGTATTCCTCGACTCCCTCCCCCGCTCCTGCCGGGCAGTCGCCAATGCGGCGAAAAGCCTTGCAATGATCGGAATGGTCGCCACCCTTGCCTTCGCCGCGCCGGCGGCAGCAGCGCAATATGCCGGCATCGTCGTCGATGCCAAGACGGGCAAGGTGCTCTACAGCGAGGACGCGGACGCGTTGCGCTACCCGGCGTCGCTGACGAAGATGATGACGCTCTACCTCACCTTCGAAGCGCTGGAAGCCGGCAAGATCCGCCTCGATTCGCGCGTGCCCTTCTCCAAGAACGCCGCCAGCGAGCCGCCGACCAAGCTCGGCGTCGGCGCAGGCAAGTCGATCACCGTGGAACAGGCGATCCTCGGCCTCATCACCCGCTCGGCGAACGATGCCGCGACGGCCCTCGGCGAACTGCTCGGCGGCTCGGAAGAGCGCTTCACGCGCATCATGACGCAGAAGGCCCGCGCACTCGGCATGACGCGCACCGTCTACCGCAACGCCAACGGCCTGCCGAACACCGCGCAGGTGACGACCGCACGTGACCAGGCCCGCCTCGGCATCGCGCTGCGCCAGCACTTCCCGCAGTATTACCACTATTTCTCCGTGACCAGCTTCCGCCTCGGCAAGCAGGTCATCCGCGGGCACAACCGCCTGCTCGGCTCGGTGCGGGGCGTGGACGGCATCAAGACCGGCTATACCCGCGCTTCCGGCTACAATCTCGTCAGCTCCGCCGTCGCCGATGGCCGCAGCGTGGTCGGCGTCGTCATGGGCGGCCGCTCGGGCGCCGCACGTGACCAGCAGATGCGCAAGCTCCTTGCCGCCTATATGCCGAAGGCCTCGCGCCGCGGCAGCGGCGACCTGATCGCCGAAACCAGGGACGCCCCGACGCTAAGCGCCGACAGCGCAGCCGCCGTCGCCAGCGTCGACCTGCCGGAAAGCGGCCCGATCCCGACCTACCGCTACAATGAAGCCCGCATCGAGACTGCTTACGCTGCAACGGAAAGCAAGGCGGAGATCGTCGGCAAGCGCGCACTCGCCGCCACGCTGAAGCTGCAGCGCGAAGCCGCCGTGCCGCAGGAGGAAGTCACCGGCGAAGGTGATGCCGACGTCGACGAGCTGACCACCTCGGCCGTCAAGGCCGATCCCACCCCTTCCGGCTGGGTGATCCAGATCGGCGCGACGCCGGATCGCGACCAGGCGCAGAAGCTTCTCGCCAAGGCACAGGACCAGGGCGGCAAGGCGCTCTCCCGCGCAACCCCGTTCACCGTGGCCGTCGCCAGCGACAACGGCCAGCTCTACCGCGCCCGCTTCGGCGGCTTCGGCGACCAGGACCGCGCAGCCGCCGCCTGCAAGGCGCTGAAGCGCAAGGGCTTCGCCTGCTGGGCCAGCCAGCAGTAACAGTACCGGATCGCGCTCCGGCGCGGTCCCTGATTTCCGCCTTGCACCCGCAACGGCCGCCGGAAGGTATTGCGTACCGGAGGCCGCGGGGGAAGGCCGGCGGAGGCCGCTTGCGGCTCTGCCATCCTCGATTGGGTATAGCGTACGAGGCAGATCATGGCGATGAACGAGAACCTGTTCGATGTTGAGCCCGCGGCGCGCGACGCCAAGCGCAAGTCGCTGAAGGGCACGCTTCATCCGCTGCACGAGGCGGCGATGCGCATCGCCGATATCGGGCTCGGCCGTTCCCGCAACCGGACGAAGGATCTCGTCGGCATGCTGCTCGCCCACGGCGCAAGAGCCTGGCGCTCGGGCCAGCCGGCCGCCGGGATCCATCTCCATGTCGGCATCAGCGAGCACCGTTATCCGGTTCGCCTGCGCCTGCGCTGATTTTCAGACTTTTAGAGAAGACCGAGCTCGGCGAGTTCCCGCCGAAGCTCCAGCGGCAGGTCCGCGGCGCCCTCGCCCATGTTCTTCAGGTCGCGGGGCGCATCGTCCTCCGTCAGGTAGCGCCAGCCCTGGAAGGCGCGGCGCGGCTGGAATTCCGTCTCGACGACCTCCGGCCCAAGCACCAGCTCGCAGCGGGAAATGCCGTTCGCATCGGTGAAGGTCTTGATGTCGAGAAGCTGCTGGCGGGCCTGCACCTGCCCCTTGATCACCCAGTAGAGCGAGCCGCCGTCGA